>Ga0181560_10000793_pt1 | contig 29101 bp, 26 predicted proteins | sample 011ome_20_FD_133751 | JGI IMG/M metagenome (GOLD analysis project Ga0181560, IMG submission 133751) | Coastal salt marsh microbial communities from the Groves Creek Marsh, Skidaway Island, Georgia - 011509CT metaG (megahit assembly) | ecosystem: Environmental > Aquatic > Marine > Intertidal...
CTGGGGCCCGTTCTCAGCGGCCCAGAGTTCTCCAGTATCAGGATGGTAGTCCATGCCAATCTGATTACGGTGCCCCACCGAATAGACTTCCGGCAGGTGCTCACCGGAGGCAACAAAGGGATTGTCGGCAACCGCTGAGCCATCGTCATTGAGACGCAGCAGCTTGCCATAGTGGACGGCTGGGTCTTGGGCATAACCACCTAACCCCATATACATGTAGGCGCCACCAATAGACATAAGCAGGTGTTTTTCGGGAGTAAAAAGGAGCTTAGCCGCCGCGATGCCCCGATCCAGTCCTGCAGCCACAAAAATTTCTTCAACATCGACCAGGCGATCTTCCAGGATTCGCGCCCGCGCCAGCGCCACGGTTTGCTCAGGCTCACCGTCTACTTCAATCGCCTTGGTATAGGTCATATAGACCAGGGCATCATCATCGGGATGCAGGGCAATAGACATCAAGCCGGCTCGGAATACTTCCCCATAGACCGGCGGCACCCCCGTGAGCGCCTGGGGCAGCAGCTGACCGTCCCGGATCACCCTGAGCTGACCGGTATAGCGCTCGGTTACCAGGATATCGCCGTTATCACGGAAGGCGAGATCAAACGGATTGGCGAGGCCCGAGGCAAGAGGTACCACCCGGATCGCGCCAGCATCCGCGGTCATGATGCTACGCGGTGCAGCGAACTCCTCCGCGAAGTCTCGCTCTAATTGTGCAAAGACGGTAGACGCAAGGGAGACCACCAGGGTCAGAATCGGCATTTGAACTTGTTTGAATAGCATCATCGACTTAATGTCCATGTTCAGGGGCGCTAGCGGCCACCGCATCATAGTGCGCGCGCAGCAGGTCACGACCAAAATCACCAGCAAAGTCTCGCCACACCAGGTGTGCGTGGTTGGCGCCGTTTTGAGTATTGTCATACTCGATCAAGAATCCCGGCCCCTGGACACGATAGTAGTGGGGCTCGCCACGATCGCTTGAGCCGATCCAGGTGAATCGCACGGCGTCCATTCCCTGCTCTTGAATCAAAGCCATGCGCTGTTGATAAACCGGCTGCGCCTGCACCGAAGCCACTTCATCAATCAAGTTGACAAGGATTTGCTGCTGTCTGCTATCGAGTTGCGAATAGGGAATGCCTGAATCGGAGAACGGAGATACCTGTTTCTGCGAACCGGTAATAATATCACGTGGCACGTCTTGTTCGATGACCGCCTGGTCCCGCTGTGAGGCACTCATGGAGCGCAGCAAATCGCGTCCCAGCTCTTCTTCCGCGGCGAGCACTCTCGTTCCAAAGCGTGCGCCGCTGCGAACGTCGGCAGGGTTACTGCCAAAAAACTGCGGCGTACTGGCGACCCCCAGCCCTCGCACAAAGGTCCAATTAAAGGCAAGGTGATGTCCCTCGTAGCGCAGGCCCCAGTTTGTCTCCATACTGGGCTCACCAAAAACAGTAATATAGTAAAGCTCAGGGTCACGCTCGAAGCGGCCGTTTACCTCTATCTCAGCCAGTACTGTTTCAAGGTTACGAATCACCTCGGCCTTGGCATACCCCGAGGCGCTGAAGAAAGTGCGAAGCAGGCGTTCTGCAACAGCGCGCTGCTCGTCGGACATGCTGCGCAACACCACACCATTTCTCTCTTTCGGGATAAAATGCCAGTTCAGGCGTTCCTCATGGTCGAAATCGTATACCCCCTTGCTATTCTGTAACCGAGTCAAGGATTCCAGAAACTCATTGGTCACAGCAATCATGCGTTCTGTAAGGGCGATCTGGGCATTCTGCGCCACCACTGAAGTCGAATACAGCAGCGCTATAAGGCAGATTATTCTGGGCAGGCTAATGGACATGTTCTCCCCCTTGTCGTCTGAGGATTTCTGCTAATCAGCATAAACCCGTGCCGCAACCAGGTCCAGCACCGCCATGACTCGTTTCCACGTTCAAACCAACCGTTTCCTGCATTGTCAGCGGCCAAAAATTCTGCGATAAATGCCCACACCTGAACAACAGCCCGGAAATCAGCATGAAAGCAATTAGAGTCAACCAGCACGGCGGCCCTGAAGCGCTGTCTTTTGAGGACGTCGATAAGCCGGCACCCGGTGAGCAGGAAGTGCTGGTGAAAGTGGAATCCGCCGGTATCAATTTCATCGACACCTACCAACGCAGCGGCCTCTACCAGATTCCTCTGCCAGCCACTCTGGGCCTGGAAGCCGCAGGTACTGTGGTGGAAACCGGTGCAGCCGTCACCGGCCTGCAGAGCGGGGACCGCGTCGCCTATACCAATGTAGCTGGTGCCTATGCAGAATATGCTGCTGTGCCTGCCGACCAGCTAGTCCCTATTCCTGATGGCGTGAGCTTCGACCAGGGCGCGGCCGCCATGCTGCAGGGCTGCACAGCCCATTACCTCTGCATGTCCACCTATAAGGTTCAGGCCGGTGACCGCTGCCTGATTCACGCCGCCGCCGGAGGCGTTGGCCTGCTGCTGATCCAGATGGTCAAGATGCTGGGTGGCACCGTGATCGGCACCGTCTCCACCGAGGCCAAGGCGGAACTCGCGCGCCAGGCCGGCGCCGATGAGGTGATCCTGTACAGCGAGCAGGATTTTCAGGCGGAAGTTGAGCGTATAACCGATGGCCAGGGCGTTAACGTGGCCTATGATTCGGTAGGTAAAGCCACTTTCGAGAAGAGTATCGATTGTCTGTCGCGCTTCGGCACTATGGTGCTTTACGGCAACGCCAGTGGGCCAGTCACAGAATTCAATCCCGCCACCCTGGGCCCCAAGGGCTCCCTGTTTCTGACTCGACCTACCCTGTTCGATTACCTGGCCACTCGGGAAGATCTGGAGTGGCGCAGCAGCGATGTGTTCAACTGGATCAGTGAAGGTAAACTGGATCTCACCCTTGAGTACTTCTACCCGCTGGCCGAGGCCCGGGCTGCCCATGAGGCGCTGGAAGCTCGCATGACCACCGGCAAAGTGATTTTAAAACCCTGAATAACTCACCCAAACGAGAAATCATTATGAAGAAGTTTTATGTAAATATAATACTCAGCGCCCTGCTTGGTCTGGGTGTCATAACCCAGAGCCTGGCCCAGGACATCGATTTCGGGCGCGGTGACGTCCTGGTTAAAGTGCCGGAGTCCTAAAGCGCATCCGAGGCCCATCCCCTGATCATCCTGCTGCAAGGCTACACATCCAGTGGCCGTAACCAGGATAGCTATTTTCAGGTCAGCGAGCTGGCGGACGACTATGGCTTTCTGTTTGCCGCACCGGACGGCGTGCGGGAACCCAGCAGCGATGAGAACCGCTTCTGGAACGCTTCTAATGCCTGCTGTAATTTTTTCGGACTGGAAGTGGATGACAGCGGTTATATCCGCTCAATTATTGACGAGATGAAACAACGCTATAACGTGGACGAAAATCGGGTATTCCTGATTGGGCACTCCAACGGCGGCTTCATGTCGTTCCGCATGGCCTATGAGCACTCCGATGCGGTGGCCGCCATCGCCAGTCTTGCTGGAGCCAATCATATGGATCAGCGTGAAGCGCCGGAAAATCCTGTTCACATACTTCAGATCCATGGCACCAACGATGAAACCATCGGCTATCAGGGCGGCGACATCCAGGATAATCGCTATCCGAGCGCCCTGCAGTCCGTGCGACGCTGGGCCAACTACAATGGCTGCAGCCAGAATGGTGTGGGTCGAGAATTACGAGACCTGGAAGCGAGCTTGCCCGGCCATGAATCCGGCGTGCTGAAATTTGAGGTTGGCTGCAAACCAGGCGGCTCCGCGGAACTCTGGACTATCGCCTCCGGCACCCACGTGCCCGTATTATCTGACACATTCGCGGCACAGGTCGTAGAGTGGTTACTGGCGCACCCGAAAGACAATTAAGCCAGCGCTAAATCGCCAGGAAGCGCTGCGGCATCGCAGCGCCTTTCTGCACTCCTGCAATTCCATCAACCCTCTGCGCAGCGGATCATTGTAGTTGACCTGCGCCATATCCAAGCCAGTTTCATTAAGCAAGATCACATCAGGAAAACCTGATTCAACTCGCGCACAAAGCACTCGAATAAAAGATTCCTCAAGAAAATTGCCAGACAATATTTTCGAATACTTCCCGCCCCTGCAAGTTATCGATGCTCGAATACTTACGCAGGAGGTTTTCTTAAGCGGATCAAGTGAAAACTGACTACCACTCTATGGCAGTGTTTTTCCAGTCCAGGTATTGAATAGGGAGTTCGGGGTCAAGCCCGTCAATAATGGACAGTAATTGTCTGGCTACAAATGCGGGAGTGAATAGCTTGTCAGGAGACACCGAGCGCTGAAAAGGTTTAGACAGCGGCGTGTCGGTGGTACCAGGATGAAAAAGCAGGAACTGCACGTTTCTGCGCTCTCGCTGATACTCGATAGCAGCAGATTTCATGAGCATATTCAGAGCAGCCTTTGACGCCCGATAGGCGTACCAGCCGCCCCTGCCGTTATCGCCGATACTCCCAATGCGGGCGCTGAATGCAGTCAAAATGCAGTGCTGCTTGCTGCGCAGCACCGGCTTTAGGTGCTTTACCCAGGTAATCGGTTGGAAGGAATTAATGTGCATGACTTCAGTCAGCTGCTCGGTAGCAACATCTTCCAGGCGTTTCTCTGGCGCGAGATGGGCATGGTGCAGAATGCCATTGCAAATAAAGACGCGATCAAAGACCAACGCGGATTCCCGCAAACGACTGCAGATGCCTTGAATTGACTCTTCGGAGTAGTCCGACTGTAACCACTCCAGACGTCCATCCGCCGTAGCCATGGCATCAGATTGCATGGAGCGGCTAACGGCAACAATCGAATCACCTGCCGCCAGGTATTTATCAATGATTGCGGCCGCAATCGCGCTGCTTGCACCTATCACTAGATGTTGCATTAGCTTTTCAACTGCGTTTTGACCGGGAGGGAATCTGATAACAGGCATTTTCATCGCACTGCGATGAGCCGGTTAGCAGATAGGAAATCTGACTTCGATAACGCGCGAACAGCAGGTAGCCCAGATCCGCAAACCAGCGGATGAGCGGCAGGCGCAGCAACTTCAGCCAACGATGGCGCCCCACCAGGGCCCAGGCTTGCTGGGTGACATCCAGACCGTAAATTAATTCACCGCTGCCATACTGACCATGCAGGATGCGGTCTGCTGCCTTGGGATCAATGTGTGGAAAGCGCTGCTGAAAATCCTGCGCGTTAATATCTTCCAGAATTAATCTGCCTGCAGCATCGAATTCACTGAGCTGCTTCATTTCTGCAGAGCACAGCGGGCAGCGGCCATCGTAAAAAATTGTAAGTGATACTCCGTTCACTGAATTAACTATTCCTCTAAAGCACGGCGTAGATGACAACGGCGTGTGCGAGACAAACCACTGACGTGAGCGTGAGACGGAAGCGCAAATAGGACTCTCCCACACCGCTCAGCACCTGCGATGTGCTAAACCATTCCACCGCGCAAAGTATCGCGTAGCCAATCAGTGCAATCAGTAAGCCAGGCACCATGAATGTCTCTCCTAGCAGCAGCATCAACCATGCGGACAGGGCTAGCACGTTGCTCAGCAGTAACAGACCAGCACTCAAGAAGCCATCAGCCAGCTCTCGCGCCTTGCCCCAGAGCGTGCCACCAAGAAAACTGAGAATAATCGCGCTATAGGTAAGAAAAATCAGAGCTGGCGACAACTGAAACAGAGTGCGATCACCGAGCATGGCCCAGGCTGCAGCCCAAAATGGAATCAGCCCCGCATAGCCCAGGCAATTAATGATTGCTGCATTTTTCATGTTATTAACTATACGCATAATCCGGTGCTTTAGTTTCTTTAACGCTGGTCTGAAACTCCGGAAATCCCGTAGTTAAGGGGGTGAAAACGCCAGCTAAAAGATCTTATACCAGCCTGCGCCTGGTCCTCGGTGATCAACTCAACCTCCAGCATAGCTGGTACGGAACCGTTGATGAAAAGGTGCTGTATGTCATTGCCGAATTGCGACAGGAAACCGGCTACGTCAAACATCACACGCAAAAACTCTGCGCCTTCTTTGCGGCCATGAAGGAATTCGCCAACGCGCTTTCGGTTCGGGGCCACGAGGTCCTGCACCTTGACCTGGATGACACGGCCACCTTTGACTCACTGGATGATCTGATAAAGAACTTGTGCCAGCGTTTTGATGTCACCGAGTTCAGTTATCAACAACCTGACGAATACCGGCTCAGCGAACAGCTTCGGCAGCTGCAACTGCCAGCCATGACAGCAAAATGCTGCGTGGACACCGAGCACTTTCTCCTGCCATTTGACGAGATTGCAGAGCATTTTAAGCCAGGCAAGGCGACCCGAATGGAGGCCTTTTACCGCAACATGCGGCGGCGCCTCCAGATTCTCATGGACGGCAATGAGCCCGCTGGCGGGCGCTGGAACTTTGACAGCGAGAATCGCAATAAACTCAGCAAGGCCGCCATATCTGAATTGCCTGCGCCGCTGTTATTTTGCAATGACGTAACTGAAATCCTGAACCGCCTGGATCGCCATAAAGTCGAGCGAATTGGCGCTACTCGCAGTAGTTTGCCCTGGCCGATAAATCGAATACAGGCGCTTGAGTTACTGCAGTTTTTTATTAGTCATTGTCTGCCCAATTTTGGGACTTACCAGGACGCCATGACCGCTGAAAGCCCGAGTGACTGGTCCCTGTATCACTCCCGCCTGTCTTTTGCCCTGAATGCAAAGATACTGCATCCACGGGAAGTAGTAGATCATTGCGTAGACGTGTTTGAGAAAAGCGAAGCCATCAATCTGGCGCAGATTGAAGGTTTTGTTCGGCAGATCATCGGCTGGCGCGAGTTCATTCGCGGTATCTACTGGCGCAATATGCCGGACTATCAAGCGCTAAATTCACTCGAGGCTGAAAACGCGCTGCCAGACTATTTCTGGACTGGTAATACCAATATGCGCTGCATGGAAAAAAGCATCAAGAACTCGCTGGATTACAGCTATGCCCATCACATCCAACGCCTGATGATCACAGGTAACTTCTGTCTGTTGACCGGTATCGCTCCAGATGAGGTGGATGCCTGGTATTTGGGTATTTATATCGACGCACTGCAGTGGGTTGAATTACCCAACACCAGAGGCATGGCGCTGCATGCCGATGGCGGCATTGTTGGTTCCAAACCCTATGCGGCAGGCGGCAATTACATCAAGAAAATGAGCGACTACTGTTCGAGCTGCCACTATGACGTGAAGCGCAAGAGCGGCGATGGCGCCTGCCCCTTTAACTCCCTTTACTGGCACTTCATGGCGCGCCACCAGGATCGCTTCCGCGGCAACCATCGCATGCGGATGCTCTATGGCTCTTGGGCGCGTATGGGTGAAGAGAGTCAACACGCCATTATCGAGCAGGCTGAGGGCTATCTTAAAGACCTCAACTCACTCTAGCTCAATCTGTCTGCAACTTTTTTCAGTCACGCCATCTAAACGTGACACTTAAACTGTACTCCAGTCTCAGCTATGCTCTGCTTTCAACACATTTGAACAGCATCAATTAGCGCAGAGACCAATCCTCATGCCAAGCCGTCGTACTGTAATCAAATCACTTGCTGCAGCCGCTATGCCGATGCTGGCAGGCTGTGCGCTACCCAGCGCAGGCAAGCGCGCAAACTATACGTTGTCTGGCACTGCGCTGCGTAGGGTGAATGTCAGCGAGGAACGAATTATCCGCACTGTGGCTGGCCTCCGGCCTTTCCGACGCAACGGTTTTAACGTGAGCGCCGAGCGCCGCAACGATAAAGTTTTGGTCCATAACTATGGCCATGGCGGCGGTGGCATCACCTTGAGCTGGGGTTCTGCCCACCTTGCTATGGAGCTGGCCCTGGCTACGCCCCACAAACAGGCGGCCGTTTTGGGCTGTGGTGCACTTGGGCTGACCGCAGCGCGCCTGATGCAGGACCGGGGCTGGGATGTCACAATTTATGCGAGAGACTTGCCGCCCCATACGACTTCCAATATCGCCGGCGGTCAATGGTCTGCGACTTCAGTCTATGAGCGCACCAGTGTTAACCTTCGCTTCATGGGCCAGTTTGAACAGGCCCAGGCTCACTCCTATCGCTACTTTCAGAATCTGGTCGGCTACAAATACGGGGTCAGGTGGATTACAAATTACTCCATTCTTGGCGACGAGGCCCCTGATGCGCAGCCAAGTCTGCCGGAGCGCTATCCACAGTTTTATCCGCAATGGGCAATCCTTGGTGCCGGGGAGCACCCTTTCCCGGTCGAGCGCGTGCATCACTATGACACCATGCTGGTTGAACCGGCTGTATTCCTGCCTGCCTTGATGCAAGATTTCTTCAATGCTGGCGGCAAGATGGAGGTCAGGGAATTACACAGTGCCGACGAATTAATGACCATGAACGAGCCGGTGATCATCAACTGCACCGGCCTTGGTGCCAAAGCGCTTTTTGATGACGGCAATATGATGCCCATTAAAGGGCAACTCAGCTTTCTGCTGCCACAGTCAGAAGTAAACTACATCATCGTGGGCAATGGCGGTCTCTATATGTTTCCGCGCAGCGATGGCGTGTTGCTGGGCGGAACCTATGAGCGCAACGTTTACGATGCAACCCCCGACCTGTCGAAAGTGCCAGATATCGTGGCGGGTCACAGGAGATTTTTCAATGCCATGGATGATCCATGGTCATGAATCTGTTCGCTTGAATGACAAGAGATGAGAAAAAGGAACGGCGGCGAATGGGGAGATGTTTGGCTGAACTTGCCGCCGTTCTGAGTAATGCTAGTCGGTTTATCCTCAGGCCGCTAGCGTGTCTAGAGACTTGATAAATTCGAGCATGGTATCGCAATCGCTGCACTCGAAAGGGTCGGTCGGGCAATTGTCAGACTTGCCCGGTTCGCTGAAAATTTGCTTGACCACACCATCCTCTACCAGCATGGAGTAGCGCCAGGAGCGATCGCCGAATCCCAGATTATCCTTCTTGACCAGCATACCCATGCCGCGGGTGAAATCAGCGTTTCCGTCAGGCAGCAATTGCACTTTTTCAACGCCAAGTTGCTTGCCCCACTGGAACATTGAGAAGGCATCATTCACGCTCAGACAGTAAACCTCATCCACGCCAGCTTCCTTAAAAGCTTCGTAGGCAGCTTCGTAGCCCGGCAGGTGAGTGCTGCTGCAGGTTGGTGTGAAGGCACCCGGCAGAGAGAACACAACCACGCGGCGGTTGCTGAAAATTTCCTCGCTGCTCACGTCCTGCCAGCGGAAAGGGTTGTCGCCGCTCACAGAATCATCACGTACCCGTGTCTTGAAGACTACATTTGGTACTCTTAAATCGATCATTGCTTACCTCAAAAATAATAAATAAATAACTAACAGCAAGTTCAGGATAAGGAAGTTATATCTATCGGTAAAACGACTAATTTCGATAATGTTAATCGATATTTCCGATCACTGCCCTCAACCCTTGGGCTGGCGACGGCATTAGCGCAAAAGCCTCGGAATTTCAGCACCTTAAGCGTGGCAAACCAAGGCCTTGGTGAAAGCCAATGTATGGACAATCCACGCGCTTAGGATTAGGCTAAAGCATTGACTAATAAGAAGCCTTACTGACAAAAGGAATCGCCATGAAACTCCCTGCCCTGCCGCTTGCAGCCCTCGCATATTTTGGCCTGGCCACCAGCACCAATGCCCAGGATGCACCTACCTTTTACCAGGATGCCCTGCCGGTCTTCATGAACAATTGTGCAGCGTGTCACCAGGACAGCCCGCCTGATGTAGGTGGTATCAGCGCGCCCATGTCCCTGATGGACTATGAGCAGGCCAAGATTTGGGCACCGCTGATCAAGAATGCCCTGGCTACCGGCTATATGCCGCCTTGGGGTGCACACGAGCGTCACCGCGGAGAGTTCAAGGGCGAGCGCTACATGGATAGTGCCGATAAAGAGCTGTTGATCGCCTGGGTTGACGGTGGTGCTCTGGAGGGTGATGCCAATGCGGCTAATGACGCACTTTCATCATCCAGTGTCGGCACAGCAATGCCAGAGTCCGGTTGGTGGATCGGCGAACCCGATCTCGTCGTTGGCTTCGACAAGCCGGTTTATGTGGGTGCCGACGTTGAAGACTGGCAGCCCACGGTACAGATGCCTGTACCTGAAGGCGCACATGAAAATCCAAAATGGATTGCCATGGCGGAATTAGATCCAGGTGGCCCCTGGGTTCACCACATCGTATCCAGCCATATGGGTGTGGGTGTGCCGGGACGTGGCCCCTTCACTTATCCTGAGGGATGGGGCGTTTTACTGCCAGAAGACCCTTTTATCACCGTGAACATGCACTACCATAAGGACACCGGTGAAGGCACCGATGTCGTGGATAACACCCGCGCCGGCTTTAAATTCTACGAAGAAGGCGATGTCATTGATTATGTGGTGGAGACCAATCTGCTACCCCATCGCGGCTGGACCATTCCTGCAGGTGACCCGAACTACGAGGTGAGCAATACCTTCGACGTGGAAGAAGATATCTATCTGCTTTCCATGGGGCCCCACATGCATTATCGCGGCAAGGCCATGCGCTATGAGCTGGAGTATCCAGACGGCGAGCGTGAAGTGCTGCTGTGGGTGCCAAAGTACGATTTCAACTGGCAGTTTTTGTATGAGTATGAAACACCAAAGTTCATTCCCTCCGGATCTACTCTGCACATGAGCTGGTGGTTTGATAACTCAGAAGGCAACCGCTGGAATCCAGATCCAAGCCAGGATGTCGTTTACGGCCCTGCCACTACGGATGAGATGGCCAATGCCCGCATCTACTTCGCGCCTACGACGCCAAGGGGTATCGTGGTCGGAAGAGATCTGCCCCCCGATGTGCTGGAAAAAGCACAGAAGGAAGAGCAGCTCCGCCGCGAACGCTCCAACATTCTCGTGCAAAGCGAAGATGACTTCTCCTGGTTAACCGAAGACACCCAGGATTAATTTAGGCCTGGTGGGCTGCCGTCTTCACGATTGCAGCCCCAACCATAACCGCAACGCCCCAAACCCCAAAACGGGAGCAAGCTATGTGCAAGTTTCGTCACTTCGTTACACTCGCTTTCGCTTTTTCCTTCTCCACATCGATCCTGGCCCAGGACTATATCGTGCCGCGCCTTGCAAATGGGCAGCCTGATTTGCAAGGCGTCTGGACCAACGACACCATTACTCCGATCGAACGTCCTGCATCCCTGGCGGGCCGCGAATTCCTGTCTGATGACGAGATCGCAACCATGGAGCGCAATACCGCGGAGCGTCGTGAGCGTGCAGATAAAAATATAGTCGTAGAAGCCGGCGGTAGCATCGGCGGCTATAACCAGATCTGGCTGGATTCAGGCGACACGGTGCTTTCTACCGGCCAGACCTCCATGATCGTTGACCCACCCAACGGTCGCGCACCGATTCGCGAGTCAGCCCTTGCCACCCGCGACTTTTACTTTGCCAATGTCGAGAATGATTACATCTACCACACGGTGTGGGACCGCTGTATCACACGGGGTGTCCCTGGCTCGATGTTGCCGGCTGGTTACAACAATGCCTATCGCTTCATCCAGACTGACGATACCTTCACCATCGTCTATGAAATGATCCATGATGTCCGCACTATCGACCTGAAAAAAACAGAACATCTCGATGACAAGATCAAGCTTTGGATGGGTGATTCTGTCGCGCGCTGGGAGGGAGACACGCTGGTTGTGGAAACCAGAAATTTTAACGATCGCGGCATGATCGCCAATAGCACGGCCGGTGGCCGCCTTAAGGGTGTGCCCGTCAGCGACCAGCTCCGTGTCGTTGAACGCTTCACCCGGATCAGCGAAGGCACTATCATCTGGGAAGCGCACGTCACCGATCCGGTCAACTTTTCGTCATCATTTACTTTCTCCATGCCGCTAACTTACGACGAGGAATACGTGATGTATGAGTATGCCTGCCACGAAGGCAATTATGCGATTCCGAATATCCTCAGTGCCGGTAGAGCAAGAGAGCGAGAACAGGCCGGCCGCTAGTTTGCGCGCAAGTCATCAGGTCAATAGCTGAAACTCGTAGTAATTCACCAAGTAATTTGTAAACATCAGCTAAGAAAGCTAACACCTCGACGCTATGACCGCTGCCCGCCGTTTTCAAACGAAAGTCCTATTGCTTGCGCTCTGTGCAGCGACGGTGGCCTGTGACAGTAATACTTCAAATATGCCGCAGAGATCCGCACCAAATGTCCTACTGATACTGGCGGACGATCTGGGATTCAGCGATCTGGGTGCATACGGCAGCGAAATCCCCACTCCCAATTTCGATGCGCTGGCGCAATCAGGCACACTGCTGACAAATTTCTACGCTAATGCCACCTGTGCGCCGTCAAGATCCATGCTGCTCAGCGGTATGGATAGCCATGCCGTTGGTTTTGGATTTAACCCATCCGCAGCCAGTCGCTTGCCAATACTACGCGGAGAAGCCGGGTATAGCGGCGATTGGCCTGCTCACATCAACTCTTTTGTCAGCCAGTTTTCTGAAGCCGGCTACTACACATTTATGGCGGGCAAATGGCATCAGGGTGCTGCCGAAATAGCCACACCCTATGCTCGCGGCTTTCAGAAAGCCTTTTATTTGCAGGATGGAGGTGCCAGTCACTTCGCCGATGCCGCTGGCCAGACTTCTACAGCGCCAGTTGCCACTTATTATGATGAAGGGACTCAGGTTAACGCGTTACCGGAAGATTTCTATTCCAGTGAATTCTATGTCAACAAGGTCATGGATTATCTGGACCAACGAGAGTCCGACGATGCTCGCCCCTTTTTCGGATACCTGGCATTCACCGCACCACACTGGCCCTTGCAGGTGCCCGATGCCTGGCTAGATCGCTTTGCCGGCGTCTACGATGAAGGCTGGGAAACCATTCGTGCCAAACGCATCGAGTCTGCTAAAAGTCTTGGGCTCATTCCCGAGGACGCCGCAGTACCTACCTTTCCAACTGCCCTGGGCAGTTGGTCCGACCTCGACGCCGAGCAAAGGCAAAAAGAAGCCCGGCGCATGGAATTGTATGCCGCCATGATTGCCTATATGGATGCGCAGCTGGGTCGATTGGTGGCGCATCTCAAAGCCACAGGTGAGTATGACAACACGCTGATTGTTTTTCTCTCTGACAATGGCCCTGAGGGCAACAATATAGAATTTGGCCTGGCGAATAATCGGGAATGGCTGCCGGAGCGCTTCGATCAATCTTTCGAAAACATGGGGCGCAGGAATTCCTATGTCACCTTCAGTCGCGGTTGGGCCCATGTCAGTGCCGGTGCCTTCAGTCAGTACAAGAGTTTCCTTGGTGAGGGCGGTGTCCGGGTTCCGGCTATCTTTAGTTACCCTGGTCAAATTCAGGGTAATGGCTACAGCCAGGCACTCATGTCCATTATGGATATCGCACCAACCCTGATGACATTTGCCGACGTCCCAGCGAACCCCGGTTTCACGATGCAGGGGCGGTCTGCGGCCGAGCAACTGCAGAATGCTGGGGATATTTCCGCCGCTCGACCCTATCTAGCCATGGAGACCTACGGTAACAAGGCAGTCTGGAGCGATCGCTGGAAATTGCTCTGGGACTGGCCGTCCCGCGATTGGCATCTCTACGACCTATTCGAAGATCCCGGTGAGACGCGCGACCTTAGCGCCATTTATCCAGCGCAGCGTGCGGAGATGATGCAGGTATTTGAAGACTTTGCCGAGAGCAACGGCGTAGTCGTCCTCGATGAGGAAGTAGGATACGCACGCTACCCCGATCAGGTCGAGGCGTTCAACGCGACACCGAGATAAGATAGCATTGGCACAGGCCCAATGCTGCGCCACACCAGGAAACAAAACATGCTGAAAGTAAAAGGACATCCGGTTCCGAGAGATCACTATATCAATGGTGAATGGATTACGGGCGAAGAGTTCTATCCGGTTTTCTCACCAATTGATGAGGCGCCTCTGGGCGAAATGCCCAAAGGCACTGAGGGGCACGTAGAAGCAGCGATCGCCTCTGCCGCTGACGCCTTTCCAGCCTGGTCCGCACTCGGCGCCGAAGGGCGGCTACCTTATCTGCAGCGTTTTGCCGAAGAGATAGGCAAACGTAAAGAGGCATTGTGCGAAGTCGAATCCACTGACGCCGGCATCCTGCTTTCCCGTCTGCAGCACGGCATCATTCCCCGCTCCATGCTCAACATCACCTGGTTCGCAGAGGCCGCCCTGACGCTCCAGGATCGGGTCATGGATACACCGCAGGCACAGCATTTTGTGCGCCATGATCCCGCTGGCGTCTGTGCCATTATCACGCCCTGGAATGCACCTCTGATGTTGACGACCTGGAAGTTAGGTCCAGCTTTGGCCTCGGGCAATACCTGTATCATCAAACCGCCGGAATGGGCACCAATGTCCAGCGCACTACTGTTGGAGGCAGCCCACGCAGCAGGCTTACCGCCAGGTGTGCTCAACATGGTGCACGGCGAGGGACGGCCCACAGGCGCCCTGCTCACCTCTGATTCACGACTGGCCAGAATATCTTTCACCGGTTCCGTGCCCACCGCCAGGGAAATCGCAGAAGTCGCGGCCAGAAATCTTGTGCCCTGCAGCCTGGAGCTAGGGGGCAAATCTCCCTTTATCGTGCTGGAGGATGCCGACATCGACCTGGCAGCCAGGACCGGCGCACTCATGTACCGCAATGCGACCCAGGTCTGTCTTGCGGGCACCCGCTTTCTTGTCCACGACAATATCAGAGAGGCCTTTACGGAAAAAATGCGCGAGCATGTTGCCTCACTTCAGATCGGCAATCCGCAGCTTGAGAGCACTGAAGTTGGTCCTCTGATTCACCCCAGGCAACTGCAGAAAGTAGAGGCTTATGTACAAAGGGCAATCGCCGCAGGTGCTGCGGTGTTGTGGGGTGGCTCCCGACACGCTGCTGGCGGGTTATATTTCCAACCCACGATGCTGAGCGGGGTCCAGCAAGATGCCGAGATCGTGCAGGAAGAAGTCTTTGGTCCAGTGCTGGTAATGCAGTCGTTTGCATCGGATGAGGAAGCCATCGCGCTGGCAAACGGCACAAACTACGGGCTGGGCGGCGTCTGTTTTGGCGAGGAGTCCCATGCCAAGGCCATCGCATTCGGCGTCCATACCGGCTTTATCTGGATAAACTCTTTTGGCATCCGCGACCTAGCGGCGCCGTTTGGTGGTTGCAAGAACTCAGGCATTGGCCGGGAAGGCGGTGAATGGAGCTTTGAGTTCTTCTGTGACATCAAAGACGTCGTAGTACCCACGCAACCTTTTGTCCCCAGTTTCGCGAAGCGCTAGGAGCGAGACCGTGTCACAAGGAAAAATAGTTGGGGCCGCCATCGTTTCTCACCACCCCGGGCTGTTTCAGGCCGAAGAATTTCGCATCCAGGCCGGCGACGGCAGAGACTCTGATCTCGTAGCGGGATTCAAGCGTGTTCGAGACAGGATCGAAGCTTCTGGCGCGGACACCATCGTCCTATTCGATACGCATTGGTTTACGACGGGCTGCCACCTGGTAGATGCCGGTGCGCACTACGAGGGCACCTATATTTCCGATGAGATGCCCTGGTATCTGCATGGACAGCAGTACGGCTATGACGGAGATCCAGAACTGGCCCGACTATGCGCAATAGTTGCCGAAGAAAGGCAAGTCATCGCCAGAGCCATCGACGAACCCACCATGGCGCGCCACTACGGCACCATCAATATCGTCAACGCGATGATTCGGGGACAGCGAGTCATGTCTGTTGGTTCCTGCCAGACTGCGGCCACTGAAAACTACCTGGAAATGGGTGAAGTCGTGGGCGAAGCGATAAAGCGCAGTGATCGACAGGTCGTATTGCTCGCATCCGGCGCGCTAAGCCACAAATTCCGAAATATCAATACCGTCCCCCCCAACCCTCGCATCTATCACCCGGATAATGTGTCCTCAGACTTTAACCGGGAGAGCGATTACCGAGTCATCGAGTTGTTACAACAGGGCAAGCACCAGCAGATTCTGGAGAATTTCGACAGCGAGTACCGCAGGTTACCGTGGGAAGCCTGGGGAGCGCACTATCTGCAGATGGTAGGAGCAATGGGGGGCGCCAACTGCACCGCCAAAGGCCTGGCGCTATCTGAATACGAAAATGCCCATGGCACTGGCAATATTCACATGTGGTTTGACAGCTAAGACAAAAGAACAGAACAGAACAGAAAAAATGAAATAGTGAGAATAGAGAGATGTCTGTACTTGATGGTCCTCGAGTAGAAAAACGCCGCATCCTGCTTGATGGGATTGCGACCTGGGTAACTGTTGCTGACGACGGTCGACTGCAGCTTGAGGATGGTAGTAAGCTGGAGAAAGAAAGTGTAGTACATCTGGCTCCCTGCGAACCAGGCAAGATTATCTGCCCGCATCTCACCTACACATCAAGGGGCATAGAATCTCGCAACAAACCCCAACCCACCCCGACTCCGACCTATTTCATGAAACCCATTACGGCGATCAATGCCCATGGCGGGCAGATTGTGAAACCCGAGGATTGCCAGTACCTGAATTACGAGGGAGAGTTTGCCGCCATCATTGGCAAAGAAACTAAAGATGTGACGCCGGAGGAAGCCTGGGATCACATTGCGGGCTTTGCCCCGGCGCTGGACATGGGGCTACATGATTTTCGCGACACCGATTCTGGCTCCATGCTTCGCGTCAAAGGCGCAGACGGCATGTGTCCGATCGGTCCCGGTATTGTTTCCGGAATCGACCCCAGACAGCAAACCCTGCGAACCTATAGAAACGGCGAGTTAGTGCAGGAAGCTAACATTGGTGAGGAACTGGTCTGGGGTCCTGACTATATGATTGCGGATCTGGCGCGGCACATCACCCTCATGCCAGGCGATATCGTGTTAACAGGCACGCCCTGCCATTCCCGTTCACTGGATGTGGGCGACACGATTGAGGTAGAGATCAGCGGCATAGGCAGACTCGGGTGCACCGTAGTGGCTGGTCCTGCGCCCCGTGCCAGCGCCGGACATCAGCCCACAGATAGCGATGAAGTTCGCCGGGTAGCGCTGGGCAACGACGAGCGCGTCCCGGATCGTTTTAAAGACAATTATCGGAGAGCCTCACAGTAGACAGAAACAGGAATGAAGACATGAAAGTAGGAATTGTAGGCGCAGGCGCAATCGGACTCTGGCTTGCCGGTCGACTTTCCAATAGCGGCGCAGCAGTCAGCCTGCTGGCGCGGGGTAAATCACTTGAGACAATTCAGGACTCGGGCGTTACCGTGCATGCCGGCGAGAACAGCCTTAATGCGCGGGTAAAGGCCAGTGACGACGCCGAAAGCTTAGGCCCACAAGATCTGCTTATATTTGCGGTAAAGGGTCAGGACCTGCCTGCAGCCGCAGAATCAGCTCGCGCTCTCATTGACGGCAACTCACTGATACTGCCAGCAATGAACGGCGTGCCCTGGTGGTTTCTGGAAACAGCGGAAGGCGATATGGCGCAGCAGGCCTTACGATCAGTCGATCCAGAGGGAAAATGCGCAGAATACTTACCTGTAAACCAGGTCATAGGAGGCGTGGTGCACGCGTCCTGTTTTGTCGAGCAGCCCGGCCGCGTGCGCCATGTCATGGGCAATGGATTGATAATTGGCCCAGTCACCGAAATAGATGCGCAGCGAATTCAACAGGTACACGATGTGCTGGCCGCAGCGGGATTCGATACCACCATCGCCAATGATATTCGCTATGACATCTGGTACAAGTTATGGGGCAACATGACTATGAATCCCATTTCTGCGCTCACCGGCGCCACCTGCGATTTGATTCTGGATGACCCGGATGCCAGGGCATTCGCTTCTGCAATTATGAATGAAGCCGCTGCAATCGGATCTGCCATAGGGTGCCACATCACCCAGTCACCGGACGACCGTCACGATATTACCCGCAAACTCGGTGCATTCAAAACCTCCATGCTGCAGGACGCCGACGCTGGCCGCCAGTTAGAAATCAGTGCCCTGCTGGAGGCGCCTCAGGAAATCGCTCGTCTGGCTGGCATCGCCACGCCTTCACTGGATTATCTGTTAGGACTCATGCGTGTATTCAACGCAAGTCGGCACTAGCGGATTGAACTGAAGTGTTTTAGAAGCAAACCCGTCGCGCTTGTGCCAGACTGGAAACTGTTCAGCCTTTGTACTGGGAAAGCACTCGCTTGCCGTTTGCCACCAGCAGCTTGACGTCAGAAGTTACGCCCAGCAAACGCGCACCGGCATTCTCGCATTGCGTGACGAATTCCTCATCCCCGCTGAATACCCCGGCGGGCATATTCCGCGCAGCGGCTTTACCGATGCCTTGCAGCACGGCCTCTTGCACGGCGGGATCTGATGGTTTGCCCAGCTTGCCCTTAGAGGCAGCAATATCAGCGGGTCCAAAAAATACCGCGTCCACGCCGGCCACATCCATGATGGCGTCCAGGTTCTCCAGTCCACGCTCAGTTTCGATCTGAACAATGACCCGAACACTGGCATTAGCGGTTTGCAGGTAGTCTTCCTGCATCGACCATCTTGAAGCACGAGCCAGTCCTGCACCCACACCACGAATGCCTGCCCCAGGATAGCAAGTGGCCTCTATGATGGCGGTGGCTTGCGCCGCTGAATCCACCATGGGCACTAACAGGTTAGGAGCGCCGATATCCAGATAACGCTTGATCAGGGAAACATCATGGTTAGGTATGCGCACCACTGGGACAACAGGATAGGCAGCAACCGCCTGCAGCTGTGCCAGCACTGACGGCACATCATTAGGACCGTGTTCGGCGTCGATAAGTAGCCAGTCAAAACCAATCGCGGCAATCGCTTCAGCCACCAGTGGACTGGCGAGATTCGCCCAGGCGCCGATCAGACTCGCCTCACTGCTGGCAGGCAGATTCAGAGATTGGTTTGCAAAAAAATCGGGCATCAGTCGAAGCCGATCGCGATGGTGCCGAGTTCACCGTAGTTCGCGTAGAAGGTATCACCAGCACGGGCAGCTACCGGACTGGTAAAGGAGCCGCTCAAGACCAGGGCACCCGCATCCAGCTGCTCGCCGTGGACCGCGATCTTGTTGGCCAGCCAGGCCACTCCCAGCGCCGGATGAGATAACACAGCAGCAGCGACGCCAGAATCCTCAATGACTTCATTGCGACTCAGGGTAGCGCTGACCCGGGACAGATCCAAGGCATCCGGACGCACCGGTGTGCCGCCCAGAATCACCGCGGCATTGGCCGCATTGTCTGAAATTGTATCCAGCACCTTGCGCCGCTCGCCGGTTTCAGCATCTTCAATCTCGATTCGGGCATCGATTAATTCGAGCGCGGGGATTACCCATTCGGTGGCGGAAAGCACATCTGTCAGGCTGCAGTCCGGTCCTTTAAGCGGAGACTTGAGCATGAAGGCCAGCTCGGTCTCTAGCCGCGGCACGTTAAATTTGGCACTGTCCAATCTGGAGCCGGAGTGAACGATCATGCTGTCCAGGAGCTGACCATAATCCGGCTCCGAGATTCCCGCCGCGCGCTGCATGGCTCGCGAAGTCAGGCCAATCTTCCAACCCACCAGTTTATGACCAGCAGCAAGCTTTAGTGCCACCCAGGCCCGCTGAATGGCATAGGCATCAGCCATCCCCATATCAGGAAACTGTTTCGAGACGTGCCCAATTTGCGACTGGTTCTGCTCGGCCTGTTCGAGTCGCTGCGCAATTGCCTCGGCGTCGGCTTGTGAAATACCCATCTGTGAACCCATTGCTCGATTTGAAGATTGTCAATTTACCGCCCTGAACAGCTAAAAGTGCATAATTTTCCCTGTTAAAGCAAGCAGATAATGTGAAGCTTGACCCCGTTGTGCCCGGCCACTAACATGAATTTTCAAGGCGAATTCACAATCAATAATGACAATTCTCTCGTACTCGCCTACAAGCTGATACCAAACTTTGAAAAACCTAGAATTTAAGCGTGCAATCGCTTCCCTTGGCCCGGGCCTGCTCTATGCAGCCGTCGCGGTTGGGGTGTCGCATCTGGTACAAGCCACTCGCGCCGGCGCTGATTTCGGGCTGGGCATGGTTCTCGTGGTGATCTTCGCTTGCCTGATGAAGTATCCGGGATTGCGCTTTGGCGGCGAGTATGCGGCAGCCACAGGTAAGAACCTTGTAGTTAATTATCGCGAAAGAGGCTCGCTTGTGTTCGGGCTGTTTGCAGTCAGCCAGCTCTTCAGTATGGTATTCATTATTGCTGCGGTGTCACTGTTCACCTCTGGATTGCTGCAGGTTGCCCTTGGTTTTCAAACCGGGCCGGTGATGAGCGTATTTATTCTGCTGGTGCTGGTGGCGATTCTATTAATGACCGGGCACTACAAGGTGCTGGAAAAAGTGATCAAGGGCATCGTGTTTGGTTTCACGCTACTGACTACCGTTTGCATGTTGTTGGTGATCAGCCGACTCGACCTGTCACTAAGCGCATTTGCATTACCAGCCTTTGATGTGCCCACAGTACTATTTATTGTGGCACTGGTTGGCTTTATGCCATCTCCAACTGATGCTTCGATTTTACAGTCGCTCTGGACCGTCGCGCGGGCCGAAAGCAAAGGGCGACGCGCAACCAAAGAGGAATCTCGCTTCGATTTTAACGTGGGTTACATCACCAGCTGCATCCTGGCGATATTCTTCCTGTTCCTGGGCACAGCGGTTTTGTTTGAAAGCGGTGTAGCGATGCCTGCTGATAATGCTGGCTTCGCACGGAGACTATTGGAGGTTTATACATCGATCATAGGCGACTGGAGCTATTACATCATGGCCATCACCGCGCTTTGTGTGATGCTGTCTACCGCGCTAACGGTAACCGACGGCATGACTCGCATGGCGTTGGCGATTGGTGGTGAATTGTTTCCTGGGCCGCATTGGTGTACGGATCGCTTCTACAATATTGTACTGATTGTTCTCAGTCTCGCGGCGCTGCTGGTGATCTGGCTGTTGCTGCAGTCATTCGCCACATTTATGGATATGACGTCGGTGATTGTCTTTATCATCGGACCGTTTCTGGCGCTACTTAATCATCTCGCAATCTTTAGCGACGAAATCCCCCGGGGAAAGCAGCCCAACCAGTTGATTCGCATCTGGAGCATCGTCAGCATTGTCAGCCTGTTCCTGTTGATGGCGGTGTATGCCTATTACAGGCTCTTTGCCTAGTAACCAATAGTCAGGTACAAATCACAACGTCGACAGTGACGCCGTAGCAAATTTATAGTCAGGATAACCAGCATGCCGTCATTTAGTGATTCAAGTCTCATCAAGTCAGCCAACTTCATCGACGGCGAATGGGTAAGCGGCACCAGCACGCTTGCGGTCCTGAATCCTGCGAATTCAGAGACCATCGCTACGGTTGCCGATGGCACTCGACAGGATGCCGAACGCGCTGTTGACGCTGCACATCGAAGCTTTGCCAGTTGGAAAAAAGTCACTGCCAAAGAGCGCGGGGCAATATTGCGGCGCTGGTACGACCTGATCCTGGAAAATGCCGAGGATCTTGGCGCCTTGATGACCTGGGAACAGGGCAAACCTTTGGCTGAAGCCATTGGCGAGATCAAATACGGTGCCAGCTTTATCGAGTTCTTTGCCGAAGAAGGCAAGCGAGTTTGCGGCGATACTATCCCAACCATTTCACCTGAACGCCGCTTGCAGACCTATAAACAACCGGTTGGCGTGGTCGGTGCAATAACGCCCTGGAATTTTCCTAACGCCATGATCACGCGCAAAGCAGCACCGGCGCTTGCGGCCGGTTGCACCATTGTCATCAAGCCAGATCCGGGCACGCCCCTGTCGGCGCTGGCCTTGTGCGAACTGGCGCAGCGAGCCGGCATACCGGCTGGCGTACTCAACGTGGTGGCAGGAAATGACAGCCAGGGCATTGGCGAGGTGCTTACTCAACACCCGAAGGTTGGGAAGTTTACTTTTACTGGCTCAACGGCAGTGGGCAAACTGCTGATGAGCCAGTGTGCGAGCACGGTTAAGAAGGTTTCGCTGGAGCTTGGCGGCAACGCACCATTTATCGTATTCGATGATGCCGATCTGGATGAAGCTGTCACCCATTGTGTTGCGACCAAATTTCGTAATTGCGGCCAGACCTGTGTCTGCACTAATCGAATCTATGTACAGGAAGCAATAGCAGAGAACTTCACCGCCAGACTAAGAGAAGCTATTGCCACGATGAAAGTCGCTGACGGTTTCGAAGACGGCGCGGTGATTGGCCCAATGATCAATGAGCAGGCGATAAGCAAGATGGAAAGCCTGTTGGCTGATGCCACAGCCAAGGGTGCACAGGTACTGCTCGGCGGCAGCCGGCACGAACTGGGCGGTCTGTTTTTTCAGCCTACTCTAATGGACTCAGTGAGCGATGATATGGAACTGGTCTCAAGTGAGATTTTCGGTCCGATTGCCGCTGTCCAGACTTTTAGCAGTGAAGATGAAGTCATCAGCAAGGCCAACGCGACTGACTACGGCCTGGCTGCCTATTTTTTTTCCCGGGATGTGGGCCGCGTCATGCGCGTTGCGGAAGCGTTAGAGTACGGCATTGTCTGCTCCAACTCCGGCGTGTTCTCTACAGATGTGGCACCGTTTGGAGGCTGGAAGCAATCCGGCATCGGTTCAGAGGGCGGCAAGGAAGGCATCGTGGATTTCTTCGAAACCAAGTTCCATTCCATGGGTGGTATCGATCGCTAAGCAGTTAATGACTGCGCGAGCAAGCCTGCAACTAACTCTGTGAGCTTTGATACTGCTGCAATTTCTGGCAGATATCACCAAGGATATTGCGACCAGTCTCGTCCTGCATTGTGATACGCGCCTCATCACCAAACTCCAGAAACGGTGTCTTCGCTTCCCCTTTATTCAGAATTTCAAGCATTCGCACCTCTGCAAGGCATTAAGAACCGCTGCTGCGATCAGTATTGGATACGGTGCCCGATGAAATCAATGACTAAGAGGAATACCGATCGCCGCACACTCACCCTGGAGCGCTACCTGCACTGCCGGCTATCAATGCTGTCCAGCCGGGTGAGCATGCGCATCGCCCAGACCTACGGTGACAAGTTCGCGATCTCCGTCACCGAGTGGCGCATCATGGCGGTGCTGGGGGAATACCCGGGCATCTCAGCCGCGGAAGTTTCCAACAAAACCCAAATCGAGAAACTGATCCTGAGTCGCGCCATCAGCAAGCTGCTCAATCGAAATCTGCGAAACCGAGAGAGAGATCCTGCAGACAAACGGCGCTCAATGCTCAAACTCTCCAAGACCGACCAATCCGTCTACGATGAGATTGTGCCAATTGCTTACGACATGGAGAAAGAACTGCCGAACTGTTTCAACGCGGAAGAAACCGAGGCTTTTAGCAAACTGGTGGATCGCCTTTATGAACACGCCAGGCAGCTCGGTGACTAAGGCAATCGAGAAATACTTAAGGCAGAAAGTACTGAATCGTCTATGTTGAACTCTTGGAGGTCACCGCGTCAGAAACACTATTTTTTGGATTTTGGATAAGTCCAAGTGACTTCGTGGCACGTAATTCATTCAAAGATCAAATCAAGATATCGCAGCATGAAAATCAAACTATCCGAACTGCGCAAACGCAGCTTCATTGAAAAAGTGATGCTGCATTGCCATGATCAGAGTCTCTACCTGGTCTCAGTAATTCTGGATAGCGAAGAGCGCTATGTTACCGACGACAAGGACGACTTCCTGAAGTCTTTCAACAAGCTATCGCTGCAAGCAAAATTTAAAGGCTTGGTGATTGGAAAAATGGTGCTGAGGCACCAGAGTCCCTACGACGAGATGATCGGTCTCTCCGAAGAACAAACAGATAATACCCTGGAAGTGCTGATTGGCGGTGAAGCCTACGCCTCTGATGCTAGCGGGGATGAGTCCTTTCATTAGCCCCATTGGTTCCGATTGCGTTCGGAGTCCGAAGATTTGTCTTGTTTGCTGGTGCCTGCTTTAAAGCCAGCGTTTACTTTATGCCGACCACGTAGCTCAACCAGCTGTCATCATTTGGCGCTTCATCCACCGATTGCCAGTCGGCATCCTCATCTTCATCCGCAACGTCCCAGTACACCAGGCTCTTTGAAAATCCCGCTTCCGCCAGCATTTCCCTGACTTCGGAAATCGTCCAGAAGCGCCAGTGATACTCGAAGGCTTTTTCGATCTTGCTGCCATCGCCAAACTTGAAATGAATGTAGAACGAGCAATCTGCGTTAACAGGATTAAAGTAGGCCTGCTCCCAGTGATACTTGAATCCTTTCTTGCCCTTCACAATGGTGCGCTTATCAGTGACATCAGAGGCATAACATTCCTTGCCTCCCATCATGTCCATGATCATGATGCCTTTATCGTTCAGGTTTTCATAAGCTATCCTGAAATAGTTCACCACCTCTTCCCGGGTCTTGAAAATCCAGAACGAGAAATTCTGTGCTGCCAATATATCGACCTGAGGCGTGGTCTTGGTCCGCACATCCTGCTCCAGCACTTCAACCCGCTCAGCCACTTTCGGCTTGAGCTTGCCGAGGTTATTTTCCACGCCCCACTGCAGCGTGTCGGGACAGATATCGATACCAAGTGCCTTGCGATCCTTATCAGATTTGACCCATTCACAGGAGACCGCAAAGGTGCCACAGAAATCTTCACGCAGAGCAAGCGCTTTAGACTTGAAGGCTTCGCGATAGATTTGGTCGAACACTTCAATTTCGTGGTCAGGCTCCTGCACCGACTGCTGATAACAGACAAACTTGTCTGCCAGTTCTGCCTGGCAGGGTTGATCACTGTTTTTAAATTTTTTACCGGGTTTAATTTTTGTCATGATTCCTGATTCTGGTTCTTTCTGTGATGCCGACAACGGCAGACAAGCTATCGAATTTATCGGCAGACCGCAATCAGCAGAACCAATCCGTGTGAGATTAGTCAAGCATGAAGGAGTACTGCGCTGAGAAAACTGAACAGCAGTTTAGTTTGTATAGCGTTCAGGGTGATTTGTTACGCGGTGGCCGCATCCCAGTTTTTTACTCTGACTTTTACAGTCTCAATATCATGTTTGCATACACCCGCTTTTGCGATCAGTTTGTAATCGCAGATATCGCAGCGCACGCATTCCTTGAAATCGATCTTGGGGCCGCGAATTGCGCCGGTGGGACAGGCTTGCTCACACACCTTGCAAACATCGCACTGAGGCACACGCTTGATGCGCCACGGGGACACCAGCGATACCACGCCGAGAGCCGCACCTAGCGGACAGGCATAGCGACAATAGAATCTGGGGATAAACAGCGCGCCAAGCAGGAATACTGCGGCAATCCCCCACAGCACCATGGAGCGCGAGATATAAAACACGGTGCCAAACGGTTCGAAATACTGGAATAAACTAAGATCGGCATAGGCGATAGCCATCACCACGAGGAACGCAAGAATGGCGTACTTCAGGTAAATCGCGACATCATGAATGGCCTGCGGTACCTGATACTGTAAGCGCTTGGGCACGATGCGAGTGATGAAGTCTTGTAACGCACCGAAGGGACACAGCGACGAACAGAAAATTCTGCCCCACAGCAAGGCCGTGACCACGGTAAACACGATGATGATCAACAGCGGCAGATCATTCAGGAACAGCGAGGGGCCAAGCTTGATGCCGTTAGTGATATGGGAAACCGAAACGAAACCACCATCCATCCAGCCCAAATAAAACAGGGTGACGGTCAATGCAGCCCAGCGAAAGGCCGCGCTCTTGCGAATGAACGCGGTCATGACCAGTGCGCAGATAAGTATGACTGCAATCACCTCAGACACCGGTGCGCTGTCCAATAATTCTGACCACACGGTCTCGTCTGGATACTGGAACCGCGGCGAATCTTCATCTGGCTCTGGAAGCAGGTCGGGAGGGATAGTTCCTCCCTCGGACAGTGCCAGGGCCAGTGGAGGCACCTGGTAAGCCATTTCGTGAATGCCACCGAACTCACCCACCACCCCTTCTGTGCTATACAGCACTGAGAATGGCTGCGTAAGATCCAGTTCCGGCATCAGCACAATCGCCCCGGCGAAACGCGTCTTGCCAGCAATCTTGCCGTCGTCCGCACTACCGGCATAGACGAAGCGGGGCCGCTCCACCGGGAAGACTTCCTCTCCCTGCTTTATAGCCAGGCGTTCCTGGCGAAACGGCTGCGAGGAATTGCCATCGATGCCAACCAGCAGCATACGTCCTTCCCGAGAACGATTGCTGGCATCGCGATCGGCAGTCGAATAGTCATCCTCTCCAATAAGGAGTTCTCCCAATCCATCATGACCCATAAAGGCCAGGGACAGCTCCAGTTCCGTGCCATCGGGCTGGACTACCAGCATTTCCTGCACCAGGCCGCTGTCAATCATGTCGTCCCAGCTTTGCTCTTCATAAACCTTCAGAGCCACGGCGTCACCGCTGGTGGCCGCGACATATTCAGAGTCCGCCAAATAGGCAAGCGCGACTCGGCGTGCTGAGTCACGCACGCCACGGGCCACAGCCCAACTGGTGATAGTCGCGCGGGAGATTCCGTCGATATCACGGCCTACTCGAAAATCCTCGACGATGTTCTTGCGAGAGAACTGCTGTGGAAAATATTCACTGTTAATGAAGTCGCCTCGAATACTCTTATAAGATTCGATGTAGTGCAGCACCTCGATACCGGTGAGCGTGCCGTCCAACTCAATACCGACCAGCACATCGATTGGCGCACTGTATCCCACCTCTTCCGGCGGATAGTCAGGTGTTTCGAACAGGTACCCTACTAATTCCGCGTTCGGACTGCTCGCATCACCTTTATAGCCACGATAGACCGGTGGGTTTCCTTCCTTTAATGAAAATGAGTCAGCCTCACGCATGGCCGCCTTGAGCACATCCTCAGTGACCTCAATGGGCTGCTGGGCATTGGCGCAGGCTGCAGCCAGGCCAAAAAGTACGCCATAAAAGCGCAGGATTCTCTTCAATGAAACTGAAAAGTGAGAGGGGAAATAGCTGCGAAGTGCTTGATTTTTATACGACATTTTTATTCCGCAGGACGTACAGGTGAACGTATGCTACACAATTTTGTGCGTGAGGGTAAGCGACCCCCAAAACAGCTGATCCGGCCAAGCAGGTGATCCATCTAAAGCTGTAAAGCTGACTTGAGTTATTCGCTGCGCAGGCTTCCTTTTTCACCCTCTCCGGCCCGACCCAACTTCAGCACTACCCGATAAATGCGCCGCTGATAGGCTGCAGCAAGCCGAAAGTAGTATGATCGGAGTACGCTGCGCCCTGAAATTTGAACTAATACCAGGTTGCCACTATGAATAGTCTAATAATTGATCGATTGAGCAAGAGTTATCTACGCATGATATATAGAACTTTGATCCTGCTAAGCACCTGTGTGTTTATGTTTGGCAGCCAGCTAGCAAGCGCCGCCGAAAACCGACTCCGCGCGCGGGAAGCAGGTCTCGTTGTAGGGGTTTTTGAACCAGGTGTAAATAACGCGATAACCGATGTGGAAGGCGTCCTGGTTGGTCATGAAACCGTCATCGAAGGCAATGACCTGCGCACCGGCGTCACTGCCATTATCCCAGCTCCCGGCAATCTCTATACCCACCCTATTCCTGCCTGGGTCACGGTAGGTAACGGCTACGGCAAGCTGATTGGTGAAACCCAGATTCGCGAATTTGGAGAACTGGAAACGCCCATCCTGCTGACCTGCACGCTGTGCGTGTGGAGTGCGGCCAATGCGCTTAAGGAATGGGTCTATATGCAGCCGGGTATGGGAGAGCACACGGTAAACCCGGTAGTGGGTGAAACCAATGATGGCGGTGTCAATAATATGTGGGCTGATCCGATCCAGCGTGAAGAGGTATTCAGCGCCCTCGCCAATGCCAGTTCTGGGCCCGTTGCTGAGGGTAGCGTGGGTGCAGGGACTGGCACCCAGGCCTTCGGCTGGAAAGGCGGCATCGGTACCAGTTCCAGAGTGCTGCCTGAGGAACTAGGGGGTTACACCGTCGGCGTGTTGGTGCAAACCAATTACGGTGGTTACATGACTATCAATGGCGCACCTGTTGGCCGGGAATTAGGCACCTACCCCTATCGTGATCTGGTCGCGCCAAGCGATGACGGTGATCGTGACGATGGTTCAATCATGATTGTGGTCGCCACCAATGCACCGCTCAGCGCCCGCAGCCTCGACCGCATGGGCACTCGGGCCATCATGGGCCTGGGCCGAACCGGCTCTTACGCCAGCAATGGCTCCGGTGACTACGTCATTACATTTTCTACCAATCCGGCAGTCCGCAAACCACGCACTAGCAACAGCCCTGTCGCGATTGAAGAACTGGTCAACGCCTCCATGTCGCCTCTATTCGCCGCCACCGCTGAGGCCACGGAGGAAGCAATATATAATGCAATCTTCAAAGCCACCAGCGTAAGCAGCAGCCGCGGCGAACTGCAGGCGGTGCCGTTTAGCGAGCTGATTCGAATCCTCGAAAAACACCAGGCGCTGAATTGGGATCAGACGGTTCCACGCTGACTCTCCCGAAGCAACAGAGAGTCGAGATGTATCGAAGCAGCCAGCTGAAGCCGCTGCGCGTTAAAATCTGCGTGACACTGCAACTGCGATCTGCATAATAGAGGTTTATTTGTCGAATAGCGCCTTAACCGGTAGCTATGGACCACACAAGACCCCATGGGATACCAATTGAGCAACCGATTGTTCTCGAAGTACCTCAGCCTGATCGGCTTGCTGGCCATATGCACGGGCTGGCACAGCAGTTTCGCCCAGCAGTCTGAATTCCCCGGTGAGAAAGTCGTCCATCTGCTGGACGAACCCCGCCATCGACCAGTGCGGCAACATGGGCAACTCTATTTATTGGATGTGCGCATCAAACCCGGTGATGAATCTTTCCCCCATACTCATGATCAGGCCATACTGCTGACCTATATCAGTCTTGCTGGCGGCCCGCAAAATGGCCGGGTCGGCGTGAACACTGACTATGCCGCCGAGGCTTTTACCCACAAGGTGA
>Ga0181560_10000798_pt1 | contig 29019 bp, 31 predicted proteins | sample 011ome_20_FD_133751 | JGI IMG/M metagenome (GOLD analysis project Ga0181560, IMG submission 133751) | Coastal salt marsh microbial communities from the Groves Creek Marsh, Skidaway Island, Georgia - 011509CT metaG (megahit assembly) | ecosystem: Environmental > Aquatic > Marine > Intertidal...
GACGAAGCACGTGCCGGGGACGCAAAAATCGGCGGACGTGGGTGCGAGTCCCAGTGGTTCGTCTTTCAATTCGGTAAGGTTAAGAGACATATCAGATCTCCTTTCTTGGTTGTAAACGGATAAAAATTCTAAACCGCCAATTCGGCCCCTGTCTAATCATTTACACACCGCAGAAGAGGCAATCATCAAGCTGGTGTGTTGGGCATTCCGGGCTGAGTATTGAAAGCAAAGGTCATTTATTCTACCCCACGCACTGACATACTCTCCAACCGCCTCCCATCGGGATTCGCGTACTGCCAGCACTCAACGGCCATAGGTCGAGCGACTCGTCGCTGACACCGCAAACATTGCAGCGTGGTAAGCCAAATCCGTCCTGCGCGGGGGCCGGGCAGCAACTGACCGAAGTTTCTCGGACCAACCCTCAGCACCCTTTGAAGTTCTTTGCCACGCATTCACGGGCAAGTTCGTGTGCGGGGGGAAAGGTTATCGCCGCCAACGGAGATTCTTAAGCTGCTCTCTCATGAGGACATTATCGGCGCCCGAGAGAACGGGTTGGTCTTCTTGGAGCGGGTGAAGGGAATCGAACCCTCGTCGTAAGCTTGGGAAGCTTCTGCTCTACCATTGAGCTACACCCGCCGCGCGCGGGTATTACTATCGTGAAGGCCCCGGATCACGCAACAAATCCCTTGTGCAGGAGCGTGATTTGACCTCCTCACAAAGTTCGAATGTGCCGCACTGGACTTTTGGGTCGTGTTGTTGCCAAATCCGCCTGCAAACACCCGCCGCCAAGATTGAGCGCGGGCGAAAGTCACAGGTTCATGTACACGCAAAAAACCAAGAACATCTCGGTCACCGTCACCCCGATATATCTCGAAGACCAGTCGGAACCCGATGAGGATCATTATGTCTGGGCCTATCAGGTCCGGATTGAGAACGACAGCCTGGAAACAGTACAGTTGCGCTCGCGTCACTGGCGGATCACCGACGTCAACGGACTGGTTCAGGAAGTGCGTGGCGCCGGCGTGGTCGGCGAGCAGCCGGTTCTCGAACCGGGTGAATCCTTTGAATACACCAGCGGCACGCCGCTCAATGCGCCTTCAGGTATCATGGTCGGCTCCTACGAAATGCAGACCGATGAAGGCGATGTGATTGAAGTCGGCATTCCGGCCTTTTCGCTCGACAGTCCGCATCAGGTGGTTCGGCCAAATTAGATTTTGGTCTGGACTGATCCAAGTTGAGTGTTTCCGGCGTAGAAAGACTTTGACGGCGCCGCTGCCAGCCCTGCCCAGCACGGAACAAACCATGTCTGAAGATAGTCCCAAAAAGCTCATCATCCCTGAGCGCGCCGAAGCCGAAGACGCCGTGCGCACCCTGTTGCGCTGGGCCGGTGACGACCCCGACCGTGAAGGCCTGACAGACACGCCCGCGCGCGTGGCACGCGCCTTTGAAGAATGGTTTGCCGGCTATCGCAAAAACCCGATGGAGTTTCTCGAACGTACCTTTGAAGAGGTCGAGGGTTATGACGAGATGGTCGTTTTGCGGGATATCCGGCTGGAATCCTACTGTGAACATCATCTTGCGCCGATTTTGGGCAAGATTCACATCGGCTACATGCCTGACACACGCGTGGTCGGGATCAGCAAGCTCGCGCGGGTTGCGGATGCTTATGCCAAGCGCTTGCAAATACAGGAAAAACTGACGGCCCAGATCGCCAATTGCATCAACGAAGTGCTGCAACCAAAGGGCGTTGCCGTCGTGATTGAAGCCGAACACCAGTGCATGACCACGCGTGGGGTGCACAAGCACGGCGTCTCAATGGTGACGAGCACAATGCTCGGCGCATTCCGGCAGGGATCCGACACACGCCGGGAATTCCTGTCCTTTATTGGCAACCCATCCTCCAGCGCCAGCAGTTAAAGCACGCAGGCGGCTGGACAGACGGGGCGTTTTCGCCAATCATCCCGCCGACAAAGCCAAATAAACCCGCCTCCTCAGGCCATGGAACATTGGACACGGCGCAAGCCGTGTATCGACTGCGTGCTCGACTTCCGACCCATCCTCTTCATCCTCGGCATATTGTTGTCGACGCTCTCCATCGCGATGATGCTGCCCGCCCTTGTCGACGTGGCGACCGGCCATCGTGACTGGCAGGTCTTTGCCGCCTCGAGTGGTCTGACGCTTTTTATCGGTGTGTCGCTTATCCTCACCACGCGCGGTGGTGATATGAAGATCGGCATTCGTGAAGCTTTCGTGCTGACAACAGCCAGTTGGCTGGGCATGACCGTGTTTGCGGCCTTGCCCTTCGCTTTCGCGGGACTCAATCTCAGCTTCGCCGACGCCTTCTTCGAAGCCATGTCCGGCATCACCACGACGGGGTCGACAGTCATCATCGGGCTGGACGCTGCACCACCGGGAATCCTGTTGTGGCGCGCCCTACTCCAGTGGCTTGGCGGGATTGGTATTATCGTGACCGCGGTTGCCGTGCTGCCGATGCTGCAGGTCGGCGGCATGCAGATCTTCCGACTGGAAAGCTCGGATACATCCGACAAAGTTCTGCCCCGCGCGGCCCAGACCTCTACGGCGATCGGGTCGATCTATCTGGGACTGACGCTGGTTTGCGCGCTGGGCTATTGGCTGGCCGGCATGTCGGGGTTTGATGCGATCGCCCATGCAATGACGACGATCGCAACGGGTGGATTCTCAACTTCCGACCTCAGCATCGGTGTCTTTGACAGCTGGACCATCGATACGATCGCCATTGCGTTCATGATCTGCGGCTCACTGCCCTTTGTGTTGTACCTGCAGGCCGCGCGCGGACGACCGGAAAGCCTGTGGCGTGATTCTCAGGTCCGCTGGTTCCTTGCCATCGTGATCGGGGCCGTTTCGATCATCAGCCTGTCGCTCTACCTGTCTCAGGAACTCGGACTTGGCGTTTCGATCCGCGCCGCGGCCTTCAACAGCGTGTCGGTGATCACCGGTACCGGCTATGCCACAGCAGCCTTCGACACCTGGGGCTCTTTCCCGCTGATCATCTTCTTCGTGATGATGTTCATTGGCGGTTGCGCGGGCTCGACAACCTGCGGAATCAAGGTGTTCCGATTCCAGGTGCTCTACGCCATCGCCTCGATGCAGATCAAACGCCTGCTCCAGCCCCATGGCGTCTTTATTCCGCACTACAACCGCAACCCGGTGACCGAGGAAATCGCGCTGTCGGTTCTCGGTTTTGTGTTTTTCTACATCCTGGTCTTTATCCTGCTCGCGCTTGGTCTCAGCGCGCTGGGGCTGGACTTCCTGACCAGCTTGTCTGGCGCTGCAACCGCAATCTCCAATGTCGGTCCGGGCCTTGGCCCGACCATTGGGCCGGTGGGAACTTTTGCTGATCTTCCCGATGCTGCCAAATGGATGCTGTCGGCTGGCATGCTGCTGGGTCGGCTTGAGCTCTTCACCGTCCTTGTGATCCTCACGCCGGCATTCTGGAGGAACTAGGAATGGCCACCCATGCCGAACGCACTCTGGAAATTCTCGCACAGCTGATCGGCTTCGACACAACCTCCCACCTCTCCAACCTCAACCTGATTTCCTTCATTGAGGACTACCTCGCCCGCCACGGTGTGCGGTCCCAACGAATTAAGAGCGACGACCGTCAGAAGTCCAACCTTCTGGCCAGCATCGGGCCGGACATTCCCGGCGGCGTTGTCCTTTCGGGCCATACAGATGTGGTGCCGGTCACAGGGCAGGACTGGTCAAGTGACCCATTTCTGCTCGACACCCGAACCGTCGATGGGGCCGAACGCCATTTCGGACGGGGAACAGCCGACATGAAGGGGTTCATCGCGGCCGTTCTGGCCAAGGTCCCCGATTTGATGGCCGCGAAGCTCAAAACGCCCATTCACATCGCGCTGTCTTATGACGAAGAGGTCGGCTGCCGCGGCGTTGGACGCATGATCGCCAAGCTGGGAGACGCCGTCCCCATGCCCGCCATTGCGATCGTCGGCGAACCCACCAGCATGCAGATCGTGACAGGCCACAAGGGTATCCGGGGATTTGAAACGGTGTTTACCGGTGTCGCCGCGCATTCCAGCGCCCCACATCAGGGCGTCAACGCCATCGGCCACGCCGCAACATTTATCGCCTTTTTGAAAGAGCTCGCCGCCGAACACGAGCAGTCCGCAGACCCGGACAGCGCGTTTGTTCCGCCCTGGACGACGTTCAATGTCGGTCTGATTCAGGGTGGCGAAGCCCTGAACATCATCGCGGAACGTTGCTCGGTGTCCTGGGAATTCCGGCCCCTGCCGGAGACCGATGCGGACGCCATTGAGGCCCGGGTGCGCGCTTATATCGACCAAGACATGCGCCCCGCCCTCAAGGCCATTGATTCCGCCGCGGATGTCTCCATCCGGCCGCTCGCCGCTGTGCCACCCATGCGCCCGGACCCAGACTCACCCGCCGAGCGACTGGCCCGTTATCTGACCGGGGCGAACACGACCCAAACTGTTGCCTATGTGGCCGAGGCCAGTCAGTTCCAGGAACATGGCATCCCGACGGTCCTGTGCGGACCCGGTGATATTGCGCAGGCGCACCAGCCCGATGAATGGATCGCCCAAGGCGAACTGGACGCCTGCGCCGACTTCCTTAACCGGCTTGAGGCATGGGCTGCATCAGGAAATGCCATTCCCTAGCGGATCAGGAACGGCTGGAGGAACTGATTGATTGATTTCTCCAACTCGCTGTTCAAGTCATTGATCAACGCTTCGGTTATATCAAACCAGATTTTGTCCCGTTCGTTCAGAGACAAATTCTCCGGCACGGTCCGGCTGCGTGTCGCTTCGGCAGAAACTTCACCGCTGCGCTGACGCGCCGGGTCCCGAATAGATATCTTGGCCGCCAGCTTGCCGTCATACCGTTCAGACTGATCATTGGTGACCACACCCCGGACCCCCTTGGCGCGCTCCAGCTTCGTTTCAATGACGGATGCCTCAGTAATGGTGAAGACGATCGAGCCGCTATTTCCCAACGGCACAAGACGGTCGTTTGCCCATTGCCGTGCGGAAACCGCCGGTGGGACCGGCATCCCCGATGCAACATCTGCACGACTTGTCGCACGGAATCCGTCCACAACATCGAGCGTCTGCGCATCAAGCCGAAACGGCGGGAGGTGGCTGAAGGTCAATTGTGGAAACCGCGGACTTGGCGGTGGCGTGGTGCAGGCCGCAAGCGCGGCAGCAGACAGACTGACAAGCAGCCCCCGCCGGTTCATTTCGAATGTCATAATGTGGCTCCCCGGTATTTCGGCGTTGGGATTAGGCTGCCTAGTCTAGCGAAGATTCAGGCGAATCCGTGGCAGTTGCACGGACCTCAACTTCCTCAGGTGTAAACCGATAGGTCTCGCTACAGAACTCGCACGTCACCTCCAGCCAACCGTCATCAGCCAGATCGCGAAGCTCGTCATGCGGCAGCTGTTCAAGCACATTGAACACCCTGTCAGACGAACACCGACAGCCCCGTGTGACCGGACGCATGGGTGTGACACGCACCCCCTCTTCGTGAAACAGCCGAAACAGGTAACGTTCTGCTGACAACCCGGGGTCCAGTATTTCGGAATCTGTTCCAGTCGCCATCAGCATCATGACCCGTCGCCATGTGTCTGCCTCATCATCGGGCGGCAGGTGCTGGTTTGGATCATCCGCGATGCGCTGTATCATCATCGCACCTGCGCGCCACGGCGCGTCCGGGCCGTCGCCGCTTCGTCCGGCCGACACCATAATCGCAGCATCCATTTGCTGAGACTGTCGAAAATAGTGCTGCGCACACTCCGCCAGCGTGTCGCCCACCAATTCCACCATCCCCTGATAGCGATCGGTGTGCTCTCCCTGATCGACGGTCAAAGCCAGGTATCCCTTGCCCAACAGCGCGCGTGCACCCGTGCGACCGGCCACCGCATCTGCGTCATAGTTTGCATAGCCACGCACGACATAACGTTCACCGCCATCCAGCGTCTGAATATCCGCCAGCAAGAGCGAGACGGGCCCATCACCCTGTGCCTGAAACGTAAATATGCCGTCAAACTTCAAGGCCGCTGCGAGGGTTGCACTCAAGGCGATCGCCTGCCCCAGCAACTCGGCAACCGGGTCAGGATAGTCGTGGCGTTGCAGCACATCATCCACGACCGGTCCGAGCCGCGACAGACGACCGGTCAGGCGTGCTTCGCCATTGCCACCCGATTCAAGCTGGAAAGGCTGAACCAGGTCATCGAGAGGTCGGTCAGGACGTCCACGATCAGGCACGGGGCCGGAATCAGGCAAGACCCTCATCTCCAAGCAAACACCAAAGCAGGATGGATTTCTGCGCATGCAGGCGATTTCCCGCCTCGGTCCAGATGACGGACTGGGGTCCATCCACCACTTCAGCTGTCGCCTCGTCACCGCGATAAACCGGAAGACAATGCATAAACACGGCTTTCGAATCAGCCTGCGCCATCAGCGCTGCATCGACCCGAAATGGCGTGAGCGCGGCCCGCCGCTTATCGGCTTCGGCATCACCCATCGACACCCAGGTATCGGTCACGACGCAATCTGCGCCCCTCACCGCGGCAACGGGATCACCGCTCACGCTAATCCTGCCGTTCCTGGCAGCCGCCCATTCCAGAATATCGGCAGGCGGGCGAAAGCCCTCTGGCGAGGCAATCCGAAACTCGAACCCAAACTGCACAGCCGCATGAATCCAGGAATTCGCGACATTGTTGGCATCTCCGCACCAAGCCACAACCCGGTCCGCGATCGGTCCGGCAACTTCTTCATAGGTCATGACATCGGCCATAATCTGGCAGGGATGCGAGGCGTCCGTCAGACCATTGATCACCGGAATGCTCGCCGCGCTTGCCATTTCCATCAGATTGTCCTGAGACGAGGTCCGATACATGATCACATCGACATACTGCGAGAGGATGCGCGCGGTATCAGCCACCGTCTCACCCCGACCCAGCTGAGACCCCTCAGGCTCGAGAATCACAACTTTTCCGCCCAGTGACTGCATTGCGACATCAAAGGAAACACGTGTCCGCGTACTCGGCTTCTCGAACACCATCGCCAGAGTTTTGCCTGCAAGCGCAACCTCATTGCCGCCGTCGCGCTTCATCCTCGCACCGACGTCCAGCATCGCCCGCAGGGTCGCGCCGTCGACCTCGTCGATATCCAGAAAATTGCGCTGCTCAGCCATGACCCGCGCTAACGAGCGATGCACACGCCTTGTCCATGGCGTCGAGCGCCTCATCGATTTCGGTTTTGCCAATCGTCAGGGGCGGCAGCATGCGCAAGACATTCTGACCGGCCACAACCGTCAGCAGACCGTGTTCACGTGCGGCCTCTCCCAGCGCAGCGTTGGTGTGAGGCTCCTTGACGATCATCCCGATCATCAGGCCCTTTCCGCGAACGCCCTGCAGAACGGTATCGTATTTCTCCGACAGTGAATCCAGACCCGACATAAGGGCCGCACTCGATTGCTGGACGGCATCCAGAAAACCGTCTTCGGTCAGCACATCCAACGTGGCATTGGCCACAGCCATGGCGAGCGGATTGCCGCCAAAGGTGCTGCCGTGTGTACCCGCTGTCATGGTCTCAGCTACTGCACCCGTCGCCAGGATTGCGCCGCAGGGAAATCCACCCGCAATGCCTTTTGCACAGCCCATGATGTCAGGGGTCACATCGGTCCATTGATGCGCGAACAGGCGCCCGGTCCGTCCGAAACCTGTTTGCACTTCATCAAAGACCAACAGAAGCCCGAATTCGTCTGCGGCTGCCCGAAGCTCCTTCAGGTAGCTCTCTTCCAACGGCAGCAAGCCACCTTCGCCTTGAATTGGCTCCACGATGATGGAGGCCGTCTCAGGCGTGATTGCATCCCGCAACGCATTCATATTGTGAACCGGGACCAGATCGAAACCATCCGCCGGATGTCCGAAGCCATCAAGATGTTTGGGGTTTTTCGACGCCGACAGCATCGCAAGCGTACGTCCATGGAACGAACTCTCAAGCGCGATGGAGCGCCACTTCTCAGGATGCCCGTTCACAGCGTGATAGCGCCGCGAAGCCTTGACCGCACCTTCCATGGCCTCGGTCCCGGAATTGCAGAAAAACACAGCTTCCGCAAAGGACAGATCACACAACCGCTCGGCCATGCGCACCTGATCGGGGATATTGTATAAATTCGAAACGTGCCAGAGCCGCTCGGCCTGTGACTGCAACGCCGCGACGAGATGCGGGTGGCTGTGTCCCAACGAGTTGACCGCGATCCCGGCAGCGAAGTCGAGATATCGGCGCCCCTCCGTGTCGAACAAGTAGGCGCCTTCACCCCTTTCGAACGAAACGGTTGGGTGACCGTATGTCGGCATCACCGCATTCATGATCCTAGTCTCCAGCTCATTGTGAGGCAGCACTCTGTTGCACTGCGAAAAAGGCGGTGACTATCGAAAATGACGCTGCGGAAGTCAACGCCGCATGCAGCTTAGCTTTTCAAACGATAACCAACTGAAAAAAGACGAAAACTGATGGCCCAGAAGACAGCGACGACACCGACGCAAACAAGGGCGCTAAACAACGGATCGGTCTCCGACTGACCGGTCATGGCAAAACGGATACCGTCCACCACATAAAACACCGGATTGGCCCGGGCAAAGGGCTGAACGAAGGCGGGCAGGGAGCCGAGAGAGAAAAACACCCCGGAAAAATAGACAAAGGGTAGAAAAATGAACGTCTGAACCGAGTTGATGTAATCCCACTTCTTTGCCCAAAGGCCCGCAATCTGGCTGAAGAAACCGATCATGAGGCTGCCAATTCCAACAAAGAAGAACAGTGCGAAAAGGTCGAACGGAAACAGGCCAACAAACGGAAACAAAGCAGCTCCCACGACAGTCGCCACCATCAAACTGCCTGTGAGGGTCGCAGATACGAACCCAAAAACGATCTCACCTGGCGTGAGCGGCAACATAGCCAGGTCACCGAAAATGCCTTCGGTTTTGTCATAGACAATGGAAAATGCAGCAGACTCGAAGGCACGCTCCAAAACGGCAACGGCAATCAGTCCGGGAATCAGAAAGGTCATGAATGGCATACCGCCCATCGTGACATCAGGTCGGTCAATCGCGAGCCCGAACACACTGGCAAACAGAACGGCTCGGATAGCCGGCGCAGCAAGAGTAATTTTCCAGATTTTGAAACCGCGCGCCATCTCACGTCGGTAGAACGTGGCAAATCCGAGCCAGTTGAGAAGTCCAAACCGGCGCGCGGCGGGGGTGCCACCAAGCAGCAATTCAGGCCGGTCCGTCATAGCGCCATCAGGATTTCAACTTGTACCCGGTGACCAGCATCCGGTGCACGACCAGAAAGAGCACCACATCCACAGTGACCATCACCAGCGCGCCGAGCCAGAACGGCGCATCACCCTGCCCGATGAAGCCGTAGCGGAATCCGTCAATCACATAAAAGAACGGGTTCAGATGCGCCACGGTTTGCCAGATCTCAGGCAGGCGATCTATCGAATAGAAGGTGCCCGAAAGGAACGAAAGCGGCACGACGATAAAGTTTGTAATCGCAGCCATATGGTCAAACTTTTCCGCCCAAATGCCGCCAATCATCCCCAGCAGGGCCATCATGGTTGACGCTGTAAATGCAAAAAACAGAATGATCGCGGGATTGTGGAACGTAAAATCGACAAAAACCATCATCGCCAGTGTTGCCGATATCCCGACAATAAAGCCTCGCGTCAAACCTCCCCCCAGAAACCCGCACAGCATCTCCAACGGACTGATCGGTGGCATCAGCACATCAACAATATTGCCCTGTATCTTGGAGGTCATCATCGAAGACGATGTGTTGGCAAACGAGTTCTGTAAAATGGTCATCATGATCAGACCCGGCGCGAGGAACACCGTGAAAGACACCGTGCCGACGGTTCCGACGCGACTTTGCAGCGCAACGGTAAAGATGGTGTAGAAAAGAAGCGTGGTGACGACCGGAGCGGCCAGCGTCTGCGTAAACACCTTGAAGAAGCGTTTGACCTCACGATGATACAGCGTCCAGAGACCCCGCCAATTGACAGCACCGAACTGCCGCACGCGCGGTGGTGCCACGGCGGGGACTGGCGTGTCGATGGGTTTCAGGTGCTGGTTTTCTGTCACGTCGCTCATTCAAATCTCCGTCGGCGGGACATTAAGCGCGCGTCCTGCACCGAACAAGGCGCAGGCCCATGAGTGAAAACAGCGCAGAGAAAACACGCCGAAAACCAAAACCGGCGACCCAGGAACGGCTTCGCAAGGCAGCGCTGTACTATATCGACCGCTACGCAACTTCTACCGAGCATCTGAAATCTGTGCTGATGCGGCGCGTGACCCGGTCTGCCCGGCTTCACGACACCGATACGCAGGAAGGTCAGGCCTGGATTGACGAAATCGTTGCCGACCTCGTCACACGCAAGCTGCTCGACGACCGCGCCTTTGCCGAAACACGCGCGATCAGCTTGCATCGCGGCGGCGCCTCAAGGCGAAAGATCGCGATGAGCCTCAAATCGAAAGGTGTGGGAAACAGCGATATTGAGGCCGCACTGCATGCGCTGGAAGAATCCCACACCAATGCCGAGTTCGTCGCTGCCCGCAACTACGCGCGTCGCCGACGCTTTGGCCCCTGGCGAAACCCCGAAGAGCGAGAGGGACGCCATGATCGGGATCTGGCCGCGATGGCGCGCGCAGGATTCAGTTTTCAGATGGCCCAGAAAGTGATCGACGCCCCAGACATCGACACCCTTGACCGTATGGTCGATGACGGCGACTACTGATCGCCGGGTTTGTCTGCGGATTTATCTGCCGGTGGCGGCGCAAAGGCCTCAGGCGCATCCAGGGGCAAGGCTTCGACGTACAACGAACGGCTCGGGAACGCGAAGCCGGAGCCCGCGCCCTCGACAATCTCCTTGATCTTGTAGGCGAGTGCTTCTTTCACTTCGAGCCACTCACCCCAAACCGTCGTCTTGGTGAAGCAATAGACCATGATGTCGATGCTGCTGTCGTTGAAGCTATCGATACGCACGAAGGTTGAAACATCATCGGGACTGGCAAAGGCTTCATCCTGGTGGATATAGGCTTCAATTCCGTCACGTATCTCGCGAAGCTGTGCCGCTGTCGTGTCATACAACACGCCGATCTTCCAATAGATACGGCGATGAGTCATCTCGGAGAAATTGACAACAGCCGTATCGGCAAGCTTTGCGTTGGGCACCTGCACCACAGCCTTATCGAACTGGCGCACCATGGTCGAACGAAACCCGATAGATTCAACCGTCCCTTCGACGACCCCATCCACCTTGATCCATTCGCCGGGCTCGAATCGCTTTTCAGCGATAATCAACACTCCAGAGAGCAGGTTTTTGAAAAGGTCCTGGGCAGCCAGAGCCGCAGCCAGCCCGAACAAACCAAGGCCGGCCACAAGCGGTCCGATCTCAATGCCCCACAACTGCAGAATTGCCGCCGCCCCAACGACGCCAAGCAGAATCTTCAAGGCCTTGAGGATCCACTCACGCATGGTCTTGGACAAGACATCACGCATCTGACCAAACATCAACGAAACCGGCTCGACCAGTGTGATCGCACCCCAGAACAATGTGAGGACGATCAAAGAACGCGTTATTCGCAGCGCAAGAGTCTCAAAGGTTCCTTCGAGTTGAAGAACTTCGGTGGCGATAAAGAAGCCCAGCACGACAGGAACAAACCGCATCGGGGCCTGCAGGGATTCGACCATACGGTCGTCAACCTGATTGCGCGTGCGTTTGACGATGCGTTTGAGCCATCCGATGAAAAATCGTGCGAACAAGCCACGGGCAACCAGCAGCACACCGAATACAGCGACGGCAAGCATGATACGACCGAAACTCGTTCCGAACGCCGTGTCATCCAGAACGTCTTTGGTGATCGTCCAGAAATCCGAAAAAGGCGCCCAGAGTTCGCTAAGAAATTCCATAACTGTTCTACATCAGGTGAAAACGACAGGCCGACAAGCTACGTTGCATACGCAAAATGTCAAACCGAACCGCGGCAAAAGCACCCCTAGCGGTGGATTCGGACCAGTACGCGCCGGTTCTTGGCCTGATTTTCGGGAAGCGGTGTACCGGTGCTGTCCCGGTTGGGAACCTTTGGTTGAGTGTCCGCAAAAGCAACAGCGCGCATCCGACGAACGGGAATATTTTGCGCCTCAAACAGCCGTACAATATTTGTGGCCCGCACAGCCGAAAGCTCCCAGTTCGATCCAAAGGATGCGTTCGCAATCGGGCTGTCATCGGTGTGCCCTTCAATCGCAATCCGAAATTTGCTGTAGAGCGGTGCATCAAGAGTTTCTGCCACCCGTTCAAGGATGGGACGCGCCTCGGGTCGCAAACTCGCTGAACCCGGTTCGTAAAAAGCGTTCGACGCAAGCTCAAGAACGATACCGCGTTCATAAATATTGATCCGCACCGCATCAGCAACACCAAGAGAATCCACCAGCGTATCCAGCTCGGCACGGAGCTGTGCTGCCGGACGCGCGATCGAGCGCTGTCCCAGGTCGCGCGCAATCCCGGTCTTGACCTCTTCAAAGCTTACGATGTCGATCTTCGAGAAACTCACCAGCATCACAAAGAAGGCGAGCAACAACGTCACCGCATCGGCAAAGGTCAGCAGCCAGGCATGGCTTTCATCCTCGCTGTTTTCGCTCTTGAGCGGGCGATAAAAGGATTTGCGCGGCGCCAGCATCGAGATCAGGCCGCGACAGGATCAGGCTTGGCATCCGGTTTCGCACCAGAGGTCCCGGCCCGGCTCTTGAGTTGCCGGTCAATATCGTAGCGGATCGTCGGATCGAGATAGCTGTTCATATGATCCTGGATGTGCCGCGGACTGGCTTCATCTGCCAGCATGGAGAGGCCTTCCACAATCATGTAGTTCCGGAACCGGAAAATCTCCTCACGCTGCTGCAACTTGGTCGCCGCCGGTGCAAAAATCAGGCGCGCGAGCATGATTCCGTAAAGCGTCGTCACAAGCGCAACGGCAAGCCCCGCACCAATCTGTCCGGGGTCGTCTCCCATATTGTCGAGCATAATGATCAGGCCAATCAGGGTTCCGACCATGCCGAAGGCCGGCGCCGCTATTGCCATGCTTCGCAAAACCTGCGCCCCGACCATATTTCGCTCAAAGGTGGACTCGATGACATTCCCGAGAATCGACTGCACCTTCTCTCCGCTATAACCGGTGGTGATCAGTTCCACGCCAAACCGCAGGAAACCGCCATCCCAACCCGGTGTTTTCTTGGCCTCGGCGTCCAGACTGACAATGCCGTCCTTCTGCACGAGATAGGCCCAGCGAATGACTCGACCAACCTCGGCGTTCAGGCGCGTTCGGCCGCGGCGATCAATCTTAAAGGCGCGCAAGATTCCGCGCAGTCCATGAAGAACATACTGATACTCATAGCTGATGAAGGTCGACGCCAGCGTGCCGCCCAGCACCAGAATCATGGCCGCACCGCTCATGAACACGTAATAATTGTCCGTGCTCAGCGCAATCGCACCAACAAACAGGCCAAAACCGAGTAGAGCGGCCACAAATGTGTTTAACGACATATCGTTTCACTCCGGTTTGCCGGGAAGTCCCTCCTGACAACAAACGGAATGGTAGAACGTGACGACTTGAAGAACGGTTAACGACGTTCAGGACGAGATTCAGGCCCCCAAAGGCTGGTTTTCGCGGGACAGCACGACAAATGCGAAACCCGCAGCGGGAACCGTGTAAGCGAGGAACCAGACCGACATCCATTCGATACTAATCCCGGCATCCAGCATCCACCCGACCGTGGCAGGTGCCGCAGCTGCCGACAGGACGATTGCCGCCGTCGTCATGGCCCGGATACCGCCGAGATTGGCGACCCCATATCGCTCCGCCAGCATTGCCGAGAGCGTTGGCTGCAGCATTCCGATGCCAACGCCGAACAGGCCGAGATAAATAAAGGGAACAAATTCGCTATCGGACAGGATCAACGCAGCAAGCGCGCCGATCATCGGCAGAGATGTCGCAGGCACAAGACGCGAAGCGCCCAACCGATCCACGAGAGGCCCCAGCAGAAGAGATGTCAGAACCTTCATCACGGCGAGCACCATGAATCCCTGCGCGAGACGTTCAAGCTCCCACCCCTTGGCCTCGGCAATAAAGGCCTGATGAAAGAAAACACCCGTCGCAATATACGGAAAGGCCAGCAGCAATATCATCGCTGCGTGATACCCGCGATCCCCCAACACTTCCAGGCGTGTCCAGCTCCGTCCGGCCTGTCCATCGCGTCGGGCCTCACTCTGGCGCGCAACATAGGCCCGGTGTCTATCCGCATGCCCCTTCAGAAATGTGGGAATCAACATCAACGCCAAAACGCCGAACACTCCCGCCGTCATCAGCCAGGCGTCCCGCCAGCCATAAACTGAGATCACCAGTACAACGATAATGGGCAGAAAGGCCTCCCCGCCCGCCAGTCCCAGGCCTGAGACACTCAACGCTTTGCCACGATCCTGAGGGAAGTACCGCGCCATGCTGGTGCTCGCGATATGAATACACAGACCCTGTCCGCAAAAACGAACCACAAAGATCGCCAACCCGAACATCCAGATCGAACTTGAAAACCCGAGCCACGCCAATCCGGCAAACAATGCCATCAAACTGACAAGGGTGTAGAGCCGCACATCGATACGGTCGATATACTTGCCCAACCAGACCAGAGCGCCAGCAGCCACGATACTGGCGACCGAGAACACCGCCCCGAATCCACCATTGCTCAACCCGAATTCCGCACGAATATCGGCACCGTAAAGCGCGACATAAAACGTCTGACCAAAGCTTGAGAGCATCGAGAGAAACACCCCGAAGCTGACAAACCGCCAGTGATTACGCAGGAATACTAGGTATTGCATGACACCCGATGCGAAGCGGAACAGATCTGCGAAATAGCACGTTCGGAGCGCCTCGTCGCCTTCTCCCGGTATGCTATAACCCGCGCCGAACAAGGCGGCACAACATGCCGCAATGCATCACATCAAGAATGATTTCGAGGGGAGTTTGGGTATGAGCAAAAGAATAGGCGTTATCGGGCTGGGCATTATGGGATCGGCAATTTCGGGAAACTTCCTGAAGGCGGGGTTTGATGTTTCAGGCTTTGATGTCAGCGCTGAACAGGTTGCCGCATTTACCGCCAATGGCGGATCTGCCCTCGGTTCACCTGGAGAGGTCGCTGCGCAGTCGGATATCGTGCTGACACTCTTGCCCAGTATCGCCGCATTGAATGATGTGTGCACCGGGGATGGTGGCTTTAGCAGTGCCGGCACCACAGATTTCATTGTCATGGAATGCTCAACGCTTCCCATTGCCGACAAGCAACGCAATCACGACGCCCTGGCCGCTGCGGGCATCACAATGCTCGACACACCGCTCTCGGGCACGGGAGCGCAGGCGGCGAACAAGGACCTCGCCGTCTATCTGAGCGGCGACGAAAGTGCAGCAAATACCTGTACCGACATCATCGATGGATTCGCACGTGCGCACTACTATGTCGGCCCCTTCGGAAGCGGCAGCAAGATGAAGTATGTCGCCAATCATCTGGTGGCGATTCACAATATTGCGGCCGCCGAGGCGATGGTGCTCGGTATGAAATCCGGTCTCGAAGCCCAGACGATCTATGACGTGATTGCAGACAGTGCCGGTACCTCACGCATGTTCGAAGTCCGCGGTCCGATGATGGTCGCCAATGACTATTCCGAGGCCACCATGAAGATATCGACATGGCAGAAAGACATGGGAATCATCGGGGCTTTTGCCAAAGACCTTGATTGTCCCACACCACTGTTTGGCACCTGCGCCGACATCTACACAGCGGGGATGGCTCAGGGCCGCGCCAGCGAAGACACCGCAGCGGTCTGCGCGATCCTTGAAGAATCTGCACGACTGAAACGCTAGACAGGTCGGAGAACAAGAAAAGGGCCGGCGCATTGCCGGCCCTTTTTGTGTGGCTCTGCAGTCTCCCGCCAAATCCCTGAAAAACCACAGCGGGCAGATAGGTCACGATCCCCGGGTAGTTGTAGAGCAAAACGATGAGCACCAGCAGCATCCAATAGGGCGTCGACCCCTTGAATATCTGCATCATGGTTACGGGATCACTCTTGTCCGGTATCGCGGCCTTGACCGTATAGACCAGGAGCCCAAAGGGCGGTGTCAGGATACCCACTGCAATGGCAAGAATTCCAATCAACGCATAGGCCAACGGATCGAACCCGAGTGAAATTGCGATGGGCGCAAAGATCGGCACTGTCAGCAGCATGCTCCTGAATAAACTTATTCCAAAGAGAATAACTTTAATTATGACAATCCCTTAACTGGGGTCATCAGGAGAAAACCATCATGAAACTCAAACAACCCTTACTGGCTGCGGCTGCATCCGTCGGTTTTATTGCTGTGGCTGGAGGCGCAAGTCAGGGCGATACATTCAACTTCCGAATGGCCTCTGGTCATGCACCGCAGACCGGTTATGTCGTCATGATGTCGGAGCAGTTTGTTCCGCGCGTGAAGGCGAAGCTGGAAGCACTCGGTCACACGGCAAATTTCAATGAAGCCTATGGCGGCTCAATTGTGAACGTCGCCGAGACGCTCGAAGGCGTGAAGGACGGCATCGTCGATATCGGCGGCTATTGCTTCTGCTTCGAGCCTTCAAATCTGTTCCTCAACGTCTACCCCCTCTGGATGCCGTTCGACTCTCAGAACGCCACATTGGGCACCCAGGTTGCACGCAAGATCTACGACGAAGTTCCCGAGATGGGGAACATCTTCGAAGAGAAGTACAACCAGACACTTCTCTCGCTGTTCGGTTTTGACAATTACGGCCTCTACACCACATTCCCGTGGACGGATGTCAGCGAGCTCAAAGACCGCAAACTTTCAGGTGCGGGGCCCAACCTTCCCTGGGTCGAAGCTCTGGGCGCAACCCCGGTCGGCACAACCCTGCCGGATGTCTATCCGTCGTTGCAGACCGGCGTCTATGACGGCGTGATCCTGTTCCCGTCGGTTGGCTGGAGCCACAAACTCTTCGAACCGGCGCCGAACTATACGATCGCGGGTTTTGGTGCGAAGACCTTCCACGGTCTGACCATCAACCAGGACGTCTGGAATGACCTGCCGCCCGAAGTGCAGAACGCCATGATGGAAGCCGCCAGTGAAACCGAAGAATTCACGGGCCCATGGCTCGACGAGCTGGAAGCCACCAATCTGGGACGCATGGTTCAGAATGGCGCGAACATCCGCAAAATCTCCGAGGAGGCGCGCCTGAGTTGGGCCAAGTCGCTCGCCGACTTCCCGAACGAGCGGGCCAAAGAAGCCGACTCCAAGGGCCTGCCGGGCTCCAAGGTGGTTGGAATGGCCGTCCAGATTCATGAGGACCTCGGTCACAAATGGCCGGTTCGTTACGAAATCAAGTAACCCGAATACTTCTGTCGCAAAGGCGTCAGAAACGAAAAGGGACCGACAATTTGTCGGCCCCCTTTTTATAATCCCAGTGGGCGCGCCTTACAGCGGAACAACAACCCATTCGATGTGAAGATCAACGCCCGCATCCCGGATCAGATTGCTGACGGGGCAACGCTGCTCAACATTTTTCTTGAGCTTCTCAATGCGGTCGGCTGGCTCATTGGTCTAGATGGTCTTTTTCAAGGTGACCTTCTCAAAATACGGACGAAAGCCCTCGACACCATGGACCCCGCGCGGATCAATCTCGGCGTCACAGACATACTCGATTTCGCCATACTCAAATTTCAGCAGGTCCGCGACGATCCCGGTGATCACAGCATCACAGCCGCACAGGCCGCCCATAACTGTCTCAACGGGTGTCGCACCTGTGTTGGTACCGCCACGATTCAGGGGTTCATCGGTCGCAAAACCGGGCGTGTCGCGGACAGAAATCTCGGTGCGGCTGCCCCCGCCATTGCGTCCAACAACATTTCGATAAGTCAGATTTTTCGTTTCCGGATCAATCGTCGGTTCCAGAAGTTCGGCGTTGCTCATTCTTCTCTCCTTGGCGCACCGATAACACGCCCTTGCGCTGCGCTTATCGGGATCACATTCTAGGCTCCAACCATCGTCATATCACAATTTGCAGGCACAACATGGTCTCGACATACAAAGAACTTATGCTTGAAACGCATGAAGGTGTTGCAACCATAACCTTCAATCGGCCCGAGGCGCGAAACCCCCTTGGCGGCCTTCTGCGCGAAGAATTCGCGGATGCGGTGGTCGAAATCGGCAAGGCCGCCGGCGACACGATCTCCGCAGTTATCCTGACAGGTGCCGGAAAAGCCTTCTGTGCGGGTGGCGACATCCATGTCTTGCGCGAAATGTCGGGCAAGGGTCCCGACGTAATGCGCGCGCGCATGAAGGAATCACACGCAACGCTCGAGCGTTGGCTCGACCTTCCGATCCCGACAATTGCCGCCGTGAATGGAGCTGCTGCCGGCGCAGGGTTCTCATTGGCTTTGGCGAGTGACTTCGTCCTCGCATCCGAGCGCGCAAAATTCGTGATGTCGTTCGGCCGAATCGGACTGGTCCCGGACTGGGGTGCGATGTACCTGCTGCCACGACAGGTCGGACTGCAACGCGCCAAGGAACTTGTGCTCACCGCACGAATGATCGATGCGGAAGAAGCCTTGTCTTACGGCCTCGTCCTCGAAATTGTTGCGCATGAGAACCTGCTCGACCAAGCGCAGGCCTTTGCGCGCCGGTTCGCAAATGCGTCGCCAGACGCGATCAGACTTGCGAAGGAAATCATGGGGCCCGCTTTCGAATCGTCACGCGAAGACGCACTTGATGCGGAAGCTGATGGTCAGGCCGCGGCCAACGCGAGCGCTTATCACAAAGCTGCGCTGGATCGTTTTCTGGCCAAAGAACCCGCACTCTTTGATTGGGAAAGAGACTCCTAGTCGCCGCGCCGTCGGGCGACAATATGGAAAACATGCCAGTGCTTGGATTCACCGCGCGGCGTCACGGAATCGTCCTCTTCCTCTTCAAAGAACTCGACGTCAAAACCTGACAAGATTTCATCAACTTCGGCGCGGGTATGAAAAGTCATTCCTGAGCGACCGGCCCAGCTATCCCTGGTGCCATAGAGCTGTCCGGAAAAACGCCCTCCCGTTTTCAGGCTTATGCTGATTTTTTCCCAGACCGCCGCAAAGCCATCAGGGGCACAAAGAGGCAATGCGAAACTTGAATTGACCAGATCACATCCCGGCCAGACGGCGTCCTCAAAGGTGGCCACACGTGTCTCCAGAACAGCCCCCTCCGGCAGATCATCCCGCGCGGTCAGCGCGGCGGCGGCCGCCGCCTCCGCATCGATTGCAATCACGCTCCAGTCGCGGCGCAACATCTCGATCACATCACGACCACCACCCGAGCCCAAATCGACCGCAAGGTGGCCATGCGCGCTGCGAATACGATCAAACTGATCGAGCGCGAAGAGCAGCGTTTGCCGCGGCGGACGCGCGCCTGTTTTGGCGTAGTAGGCCGCCCATTCTTCAGAATCTCTCGCCATCGAAACCATCCTTCCCAAAGAAAATCGGCTCTCGACAAGGCCTTCAAACACAACAAAAAAAATCTACAGCAAGCACCGCCAGAACGCACGTCCAACCATACCCTGCGGCTTCGCCCTTAGCGTTCTGCAAAAACCAGACGCCCCGCAGAAGGCAACGTGGCCAAATCGACATGCGCGAGCCCGGCAACCTCAAGAATCATCTTCTTGAGCACAGCATCTGCAAAACTGGTCGTTTCATCGACCGTCACCACAAAGGCACCCGCGCCGCCGATAATCTGCTCGCGAAATTCAGCTTCGAGAGTCATCGCGCGCAATGGCCGCGTACTGCCGGGCCGGCTGATCGCAAGCCCGTTGATCGTAATGCCCGCAGAAACTGCATTTTCACGTGCCAATGAGAGCGGGATGCCACCAATGTTTCCGGCATCCGCCGAGATATCAATCACGCGCCGCAGACCGCGATAGGGGTTCCCTTCAAGCAGGCCCTGCGAATAGACGATTGCGTTGCTGATCGAATTGTAGCCCCAGGCCTGACGCGGTGCATCGACGAGCGCTTCACCGAAGGCAGCCGCGGAATCTGGCCCATCGATAACCGTCCAATCCACAATCGTATGCTGGGATTCCGCGCTGCCCCATTCCACATAAGCGACGACGCTCTTCCCATAGATCCCGCCGGTCAGTGCTTCGAGAACACGGGGGTTGCGCACGGCCCGCGCATAGCCTTCGCGTTGCAGGGCAAGCTCTGCGTCATCGATTGACCCGGACCCATCCGCCGCAAGCACCAACTCCAGATCAACGCGCTCCTGCGCAGCCAAACGACCAGACGCCAGCGTCATTAGAACAAAAAGAATTCCAGACAAAACAAGGTGACATTTGCGCATCTGATTCAATCCTCCGGCCGATAGAATGGTAAGAACTAAAGCACGTGGTCTGGTTCTTTACGAGCCGTCCGTTTCGTTCGATGACCCGGGCAGGAAGACCGAAAACACCGTCCGGTAGATACCCAGAACTGTCAGGAAGACCGCGGCAAGAATAGGTCCGATGACGATCCCCATAACGCCAAACCCGGCAATGCCGCCGAGAATGGACAGCAGGATCAGAAGATCCGGGATTTGCGCCTCCTCACCCACCAGTCGTGGTCGCAGAATATTGTCGACCAACCCCACGACAAGCGCCCCCCAAAGTACAAGCGCAACACCGGACCAGACCTGATTCACCATGAACAGGTACACGGCAGCCGGCACCCAGACGATGGCAGAACCAAGGCCCGGTATCGCAGACAGGATCAGCACCATCGCCCCCCAGAACGCCGCACCTTCGATGCCGAGCACCCAGAAAGCCAACGCAACCAGACCGCCCTGAAGAACACCAATGATGAGAATGCTCTTGAGTGTGGCTTTGGTGACGGTCAATCCTCGTTCGATCAGCGCATCCCGGTCCTCTTCATCAAGCGGCAGGTAGCGCAGCGCTGAATCCAGAAGTTCGGGGCCACGCATCAGGAAGAAAAACATCGCGTAAAGAAACACAAACACGTTCAGCACGACCCCGAAGGTTCCGCGGGTCACCTCACGAATACTCTCAAAAATGAATTTTCCCGCTCCGCCTGCGGCTTCACCCAGTTTGGCAATGATCTGGGTCTTGTAGGGGTCCAGGTCAGCAATAAACGGAATCCAGGCTGGCAGCTGAAACGCCAGTGCACCATCAGCGCGAATCTGACTCTGGAGCCAGGGTGAAATTGCCTTGCTCATTGCAAGAGCCTCAGCCGCAACGAGCGTGGTCAGAGCCAGCAGTGGAATTCCCACAGCAATCAGAACCAGCAGCATCACAAGGCCCGAGATCACGGCCGGACGCGCCCGGGTAAGTGCACGCACACGGCGATACACAGGATGCAGCAAGGCGCTGAACACAACAGCCATCAGGACCGCGATCAGGAAATTTCGGATCAGGGACGCAAACGCAAAACAGACGACAAGCGTAAGGATCAGCACGAAGGCGGTGCGGTAGCGCTTGTGCAGCTCCCCTGTCTCGTCTGTCGCCATTTACCAATCCCCGATACGACACCTGGAAAACTCAAGTATCGCATGTTTAACAGCTACTCGTAGTCAGGAAATGACCACTTCTGACTGTCAGCTAGGGGCATACAGCAATATTCTCAATCGATATGCTAGCCACGTAAACTTCAACCACGGGGAAACACACCATGCGCATACCTGCAACCGATCCAGCGAAACTCAATGACGAACAGAAGACCATATATGACCGGATCGCTGGCGGACCGCGCGGTCAGGTGCGTGGGCCCTATCATGCGTTTCTCTTGCACCCGGGCGTGTGCGAAGGCGTGGAACGCATGGGGCACTACCTGCGCTTTGCCGCGATCCTGCCGGGCAATGTGCGTGAGCTCGCCATTCTTGTGGTCGGCTGTCACTGGCGCTGTGAGTTCGAATGGTTTGCCCATGCCCCCATCGCCATTCGCGAGGGTGTCTCAGAGGATGTCGTGGCCGCCCTCGAAGCCGGCGACACCCCGAACTTCACCGATGACACCGAAGCTGCCGTCTACAGCTTTGTGCGCACGCTTCTGCACACCAGCCGTATTGACCAGGCCGCCTATGACGACGTGAAAGGCCGACTGGGCGAAGACGGTATTGTCGAACTCATGGGTATCATGGGCCACTACACAGGTGTGGCGATGGCGCTGAACACCTTCGAGATTGTGCCGCCCGACGGGGAACGCCCGAGCTTCGGCGATCAGAACTAGAAGACCTCGAACAGCCCGGCAACGCCCATGCCGCCGCCGACACACATCGTGACGACGGCGTGCCTGGCGCCGCGCCGGTGTCCTTCGATCAACGCGTGGCCCGTCATGCGATTGCCGCTCATCCCATAAGGATGACCAATTGAGATGGAGCCGCCATCGACATTGTACTTTTCGGGGTCGATGCCCAGCTTGTCGCGGCAGTACAACGCCTGAACAGCAAAGGCCTCGTTAAGTTCCCAGAGATCAATATCGTCAACGGTCAGGCCATTGCGTTCGAGCAGGCGAGGAACAGCAAAGATCGGGCCGATTCCCATTTCATCGGGCTCACAGCCTGCGACAGCAAGCCCCATGAACCTGCCCAGTGGTTCCAGACCGCGTTGCTCGGCCAGTTTTTCGTCCATGACCACGCAGGCGCTCGCGCCGTCAGAGAGTTGGCTTGCATTGCCCGGCGTGATCGAACCATCGTCACGAACGGCCTGCAAAGACGCCAGGCTTTCTGCGTTGGTGGTCGGGCGATTGCATTCGTCTTGCGCCAAAGTCACGGCCTCTTCGGTCACTTCACCCGTATCCCGGTTCTTCACCATCATGGTCGTTTCGACCGGGATGATCTCATCGTCAAACTTGCCTGCCTGCTGCGCCGCAGCCGCGCGCATCTGGCTGGAGAGCGCGTATTCATCCTGCGCTTCGCGGCTGACGTCATATCGTTTGGCAACCGTCTCCGCGGTGTCGAGCATCACCATGTAAATCTCCGGCTTGATCTCACGCACATGGTCATCCTCGACCCGCATATCTGCCTGATGTTCGGGCGGCAGGGCGCTGATGGATTCGATCCCACCGGCGACAGCGACTGGAACCTTGTCCAGCACCACGCGGTTGGCGGCCATGGCAATCGACTGCAGGCCCGAAGAACAAAACCGGTTGATGGTCGCAGCGCCGGTCGTCACGGGTAGCCCTGCCCACAACGCGGCATGGCGGGCAAAATTTTGCCCCGTGGCGCCCTCGGGCATCGCGCAGCCCATGATCAGGTCTTCGATTTCATCAGGAGATACACCCGCGCGGGCCACGGCATTCTGGATTGCCAGACCCCCAAGCTTTGCCGGTGTCGTGTTGTTGAAGGACCCCCGATAAGCCTTGCCAATGGGCGTGCGTGCGGTGGATACGATGACGGCACTGCTCATGAATTCTCTCCCTCTTGTATCGGCTCAAACATGACCGAAACGCCAGCGTTCAATCGTCAGACTGCGACCATCAGGACCGTGAGACAAGGGCTCCTCCGCCACGAATTTATCCGCCATATCCCGCCCCGCAACATCAAGCACATAAAGCGCGCCCAGGCCCGTCTCGCCGCTGTCATCGGTCAACATACCGGCAAAAATCAGACTGCCGGCATGCGCAGACAGGAAATCAGCCATCGACCCAGCTGGCTTGGTTTCGACCGCAATCGGGTCCGTGCGGGAGATCACGATGTACTGAGAATTTCCCTCGGTCTGCCCATGATCGCGCTGGCGCAATTGTGTGTAGGGAACCACCCGCTCGATATCTATCGACTTGAAGATGTCTGCCGTCGTGTAAGGGTCCGTTTCGATATAGGTCGCTGTCTGATCGCGCGTCGGAAAATCAATCACCCGGAAGCTGCCATTGGCGTTTGACCCATCGCCAACCATCATGGGTCCGGAATACCATGTCTCGACCTTGAACTTGTCGAGGTGGTCGATATGGGCCTGCAAGGTTGCCGCCCGTCGTTCGACCATGTCCGGCTTGGACACGCATTTTACGATCCATTCCATACAAACTGTCTCCTGATTTATCGATCCGCTTCGCGGTGCTACTCGGATTGCGGTACAGCTTCGGCAAGGATCGGTGCGGTATCTGCCATGAACCGATCATAACCCGGCGCGCCGGCCAGCAGCATGCCGATCGGCATGTCTCCTGCGCCCAGTCCGGAGGGCAAGGACACCACCGGACCACCAAGCGCGGTCCAGGGGGCGATGTAACGCCGGTCCCCGGTCCATTCCAGGCCCTCGGGCGCCGTCGCCGGAGCTGCGGGCCAAAGCACTATATCGGTTGGCCGGATGACATCGTAGAAAGCGGCGCGCATGGCATCGATTTCGTGCCGTTCCTTGCGGTAAATCTCGTCCGTGATTTCGGCTCCATCGATGACGGCCTGGCGCAACACGCTGCCCACCTGATCCTCGGGAAACTCCAGCAAAGCGGCATGGACACGGGCGAGTTCATACACCGTTGTGTGCCCCTGCACGTCGTTCAGCGCTTCCATGGAAATCGGCGATGACACACGTTCAACATTATGGCCGGCGTCCACCAATTGCTGCGCCACCCGGTCCCGCGCGGCCAGCATCTCTTCGGTGCACTCACCAAGAAACGGATCCTCCAGAACGACAATACGAGCGTCAGCAGATCGCAACTCAACAGCCTGAGAATGGGGTGGGCAAACCGCATTGTAGAGCGCGACGGCATCCTCGACACCCCACCCGTACAAACCTGGTGTGTCATACATCGGCGCCAGCGGGGCGACCCCATAGGCACTCAGACTCCGTGTCGACGGCTTGAAGGCTGACACCCCGCAATAGGCCGCGGGCCGATTGACCGATGCCACGGTCTGGGTCCCAATCGCTGCCGGTGTCATGCCGGCTCCCATTGCGGCCCCCGAGCCACTGCTCGATCCGCCGGGTGTGTGATTGATATTGTGCGGGTTCCGCGCCGGCGAAGGGTCGTAATAGGCAAACTCGGTTGTGTGGGTCTTGCCCAGAACAATGGCACCCGCATTGCGCAGCGATGCGACAATATCCGCGTCCGCCGTCGCATTCTCGGCATTTGCGCGGGTGGCACTATTGCAGCGCGTCGGCCATCCGGCGACGTCACAGATATCCTTGATCGCCACCGGAACCCCATGAAGGGGCCCGCGAAACGCGCCATTGGCAGCCTCTTTGGTCATTTCACTCGCCGCCGCAAGGGCACCGGATTCATCAACTGAGACCCAGGCTTGCACAGCGCCATCAACCGCAGCGATGCGTTCGAGATAGCCCTGTACGACGTCACTGGGTGTGGTCGCGCCCGATCGAATGCGTGCTGCGATTTCAACGACACTTCCCGGGGACGCCGCGTAAGAGTGTTCGGCAGAATTGTTCATGATCTTCGTTCCTCAATAGCGCGCGAACGCTAGCACAACACAATCCAGACATGCAGAATGTTCAGCGAACAATTTTGTATTGGAACCCATCATGAAGCTGGCAACTCTGGACAAGGGCGACACAGGACATCCGGCCGTTCTCGGTCCCAATAATGAGCTTCTCGATCTTACGGATTCGGGACTCGCGGACGACTCGCCCGGTGACGTGTGCAGTATCCTTGGGAATGACGCGGCCATGGGCACCGTACGGGCCGCGCTGGATGCGCTAAATGCCCTGTCGGACGACGCACGACAAAACCTGCGCAATACCGGTGCACTCGCAGCCCTCGACAAAGCGGAATTGCTGGCCCCGGTTCCCCGTCCAAAACTGATCCTTTCGGTCGGCCTGAACTACCATCGGCATCTTGCCGAAATGGAAGGGACACCCGCACCGCCCTACCCGTCAGCGTTCATGAAGACCGTCAACTCACTGAACGGCGCAGGCAAACCCATCATCTTGCCCCCGCAATGCCCGGACATGGTCGATTACGAAGCCGAGCTATGTTTCGTTTTTGGACGACCTTGTCACAATGTCAGTGAAGCCGAAGCGATGGACTATGTTGCGGGCTACACGGTCGCCAACGACGTGTCGGCACGAGATTGGGTTGGAGATGTGTTTTCGGCAACCGAGCCCTTTCCGGCGATCCTGTCCTGGGAACGCAACATCATGGGAAAACTCTTCCCAACATTCACTCCGATGGGGCCCGTGATCACGACCAAGGACGAGATCGAGGACCCCCACAACCTTTTACTGGAATTCAGACTCAACGGGGAGGTCATGCAGTCCACCCGGACAGATGATCTGATCTTCAACATTCCCCAGATCGTGTCCTATTTTTCCAAATGGTTTCGCTTCGAGCCCGGTGACATCGTGACGACCGGGACACCTGCTGGTGTTGGTGCCGGGCGCAAGCCACAGGTCTTCATGAAGCCCGGAGATATCGCAGAAGTTTCTCTGGAAGGTATTGGAGTACTTTCTAACCCGGTCATTGCAGGCTAGAACTGTATTTGTATTTGGCTTTCTCAGGTGACCCCATGGACAATCCGTCCAAAGATTATTTCCGGTTTCCCCGTTGGAGCGCTGCCATTCTCGTTGTTGGCCTCACGGTCCTTACAGCTTGCACCCATGGTCGCGACTGGGACACCTATGGTCTGGAAATCGTCACAGACCCGCCAGGGGCCGATTGCACCTTTGAGCGTAATGGCGTCAAGACAGAGGCGCACCGCCCGACACCGGTAGAGGTCGTTCTGACCACCGGTCACGGCTGGATTCAGATCACCTGCTCTCGCACAGGGCACAACCCTGCCAGCAGATACGTTTCAGGTTTTTTCGAAGGCACGGTCTATTTGACACTTCCGCCAACGACGCAGGCACAAACCCGCTGATCAAACGACGCTTTGATGGCGCTCGATCAGGGTTTGCATGATCAGATTCGGATCTTCGGCCCACCAGCGCGTTGAGAGGATCTCTACTTCGCAATGGCCGTCATAGCCGACACCCTCCACCAGTCCGCGAATACCGCGGATATCGATGACGCCATCGCCGGGCATGCCGCGATCCAGCAACAAATCATTCGTCGGCACCAGCCAGTCACAGACATGAAACGCCAGAATGCGTTCTTTGCCGGCACGGGTGATTTCGGCGGCGAGGTCCGGATCCCACCAGACGTGATAAACATCCAGCGCGATCCCCAGCCCATCATCGCCCAGCACGTCGCAGACATCATTGGCCTGCGCCATCGTGTTGATGCAGGCACGGTCTGCCGCGTACATCGGGTGTAACGGCTCAATCGCAAGCGGCACACCGGCCGGGCGGCTGTATTCGAGCAATGCGCCGATCCCGTCCTCGACCTGCTGACGGGCGCCGGCAATATCCCGGGACCCGTCCGGTAAACCGCCCACAACAAGCACAAGGCATTCCGCGCCCAGCGCCACAGCCTCATCGACCGCACGACGATTGTCATCCAGCGCGGCCCGACGGCCCGCCGCATCAGCAGCAGGAAACATGCCGCCGCGACAAAGGCCGCTCACAGCCAATCCGGAATCCGCGATCAGTCGCGCCGCTTCATCAACGCCGCACTCCTGAACCTTGTCACGCCAGGGCGAGATGCCTCCGATGCCATGACGCAGACAGCCTTCAACCATTTCGCGCAGGTTCCACTGTTCGCGCACTGTCGCGGTGTTGAGAGACAGCAGAGACTTGTCATCCGAAAGATCACGCATCGCTAGCCGTCCTCGCCAAAAATTTCGCGGTGGCGGGCCATGGCAACTTCGATCACCTCATTGGGGTCACGTTGCCACCAGTTCCGCTCTGAAAAGAGTTCCAGTTCATCAAACCCGTCAAACCCCGTCGCGCGGACCAGATCGCGCATGCGCCGCAAATCGATCACACCGTCGCCGGGCATACCGCGATCCGCGCCCGCCGCAGATTGGGTGTCACGCAACCAGTCACTGATCTGGAAAGACACAATCCGCCCCGCTGAGGCTTCGATGGCGGCGTCAAGATTGGGGTCCCACCAGACGTGATAGGAATCGACAATCAAACCTGTTCCCGCACCCAATTCTTCGCAAACCGCGTTGGCATGACCCAGCGTGTTCCAGACACAGCCGCGTGCGGCCCGCATCGGGTGAATGGTTTCAAGTCCCAGGGTCACGCCGGCCGCGCGTGCTTCGGGCAGGAGCCGGGCCAAAGCATCGCGAGCGCGCGCCCGTGCGCCCGCCAGATCGCGAGAGCCTTCGGGAAGGCTGCTCGAAATCATTGCCAGATTGGTGCCGTTGAGCTCGGCTGTCAGCGCGATGGCGCGCCGGTTTTCCTCATGGTTCAACGCGATTCTGGAGGGATCTTCTTCGGTGAGCGAAGCACATCTCGAGACCCCGAGAACCTTCAGGCCCGCATCGGAAATCAACCGCGCCGCTTGTGCCAGACCATGCTCTTCCACCAACGATCGCCGCACCGTAACCGCGCGAATACCGTGGCGCGCGTAGCCTTCAATGGATTCGACAAAATTCCACTGTCGCTCCGTGGTTCCCTGATGGATCGCAAAAGCGGCGGGAGCGGACACAGCAGATCAGCCTTCGACGCCATGAACGGCCAGTGTCGCCTTCATGCGTGCGGCCGCAAGATCGGGGTCTGCAAGCAGCCCCGAAGCATCTGCAAGCCGGAATAACTCCGCGAGATGTTGCAGGGAGCGTGCGCTCTGCTGTCCTCCAACCATTGTAAAATGGTTCTGGTGCCCGTTCAGATAGGCCATGAAGACCACGCCGGTTTTGTAGAAGCGGGTCGGGGCCTGAAAAATATGGCGCGACAACGCGACCGTTGGCTCCAGGATTTGATGGAACCTCGCTTCATCACCCTCCGCAAGCGCGCCAAGTGCAACAGAAGCCGCCGGTGCAATCGCATCGAAGATGCCGAGCAGCGCGTCAGAATATCCCTGTTCGTCACCGGCAATCAGTTCGGCAAAGTTGAAATCATC
>Ga0181560_10000806_pt1 | contig 28863 bp, 14 predicted proteins | sample 011ome_20_FD_133751 | JGI IMG/M metagenome (GOLD analysis project Ga0181560, IMG submission 133751) | Coastal salt marsh microbial communities from the Groves Creek Marsh, Skidaway Island, Georgia - 011509CT metaG (megahit assembly) | ecosystem: Environmental > Aquatic > Marine > Intertidal...
CGAAACCAAAACCAAAACCAAAACCAAAACCAAAACCGAAACCAAAACCGAAACCAAAACCAAAACGTGGGCGGGCCCACTCCGCGCCTCCTCGCTCGCTCTCCTCGAGCGCTTCCGCGACGTCCTCTCGTCGCGACTCTTCTGGCTCGTCTACGCGCACCTCGTCGTGACCCTGGGCGTCGCGCTGCTGTGGGTGAACCAGGCTGGGAGCTTCGTCGACGCCGTCGTCGGCGGCGACGACGGGCTGGCGACGATGACGGTGCTCTTCTCGCTCGGGAACGTCTTCGGCCGGATCGGCGCGGGCGCGGCGTCCGACGCCGCGGAGCGCGCGTGGCGCGTCCCGCGCGCCGCGTTCTTGAGCGTGGGCGCGGGGACGATGGCGGCGGCGTGCGCGGTCTTCGCGTCGTCCAGCGCGGGGGGGGGCGGCGACGGAGGAGGAGGAAGGACGGCGCGGTATCTCGCCGCGCTCGGCGTCGGACTCGCGGAGGGGTGCGTCATGGCGGCGTGGACCGCGATCGCGCGGAGGGCGTTCGGCGCGAATCGCGTCGCCGGTCTCAGCGCGATGTATAACAGCGCGATCGCGATCGGAAGCGCGAGTTTCAACGGCGTCGCGAGCGCGGCGACGGGGGGCGGCGGGGGCGGCGGCGGAGGCGTCGGCGCGTGGCGCGCCGTATTCTGGGCAGCCGCCGTCGCGAGCGCGGGCGCCGTCTTCGTCGGCGCGGTCGCGACGAGAGAGATGCGGAGACTCGCGGAGACGTCGTTCGAGTACGTCAGCGTGAAGTGAGTAGATCTGTAGCGCGCGAGGTAGTCTAGCTAGGTACTTCCGGAACATAGATAGCATACTCGCGGGAGGCATGTCCTCGTAGAAAGTGCGTTTTTAAAAGTAAAAACAGAAGCGCCGGTGACAGGAAGTTTCTCGGGGCTACCGAAGACCTCCCCGCGCCACAACCACCCGCGCAACCGCACGCTCGCAGTCTCGCACCGCTCCAGAACGCGATGAACGACGAATCTAAGCATCCTCGGGTCCATCCGTCCTCGCCCGAAACGCCGGGCGGCGACGACCGCGCCCTGGGCGGCGGCGGCCTGGCAGCGCGCGTCGACGAACTCGAAGAACTGGTGGAAGCCACGAGGACGAAGCTCGCCGCCGTTGAAGCGAAGAACGCGGAGTACGCGGAGATGTATCCGACGTTCAATGCGAACGAACACGTCGCGAGCGTGGTGTTCTCGCACGTGAGGGACGTCCGAACTCGCGTCGCCCTCGCGCAGGTGAACACGGTCTGGAGGAAGGCGTCGAAACACGCGTCTTCGCTGCCGCCCTCGCTCGACTTCACGGGGTGTCCGGACAAGTGGATGGAGAATAAGCTGTGGACCACGAAGTGCTCCTACGTCCTTTGGATTGAAGGCGTGCTCGATCTGCCGGAGTCGCACTTTCACGCCCTTCTCGAACAGGCCGGGGCTGACTTGTCCAACATGAAAGAGCAGTGCAACCTCGGTGTTTTCTACGAAGTGGCAAAGCGTTACGACAAGGCGAAGGAGTGGTTCATGAAGGGAGCGCGTCAGGGCTGTGAGGTTTGTGAGTATAACCTTGGGTTTTGCTACAGATACGGCCAAGGCGTAGAGATAAACATCGACACGGCGCTGGAATGGTTCACAAAGTTGGCCGAGAAGGGTGACGCCGATGCACAATGCGAGGCCGGCCGTATGCACTACGACAAGGGGCGACATGAAGAGGCGTTCAAGTGGTTCACGAAATCGGCCGCTCAAGGCGACACTGACGCGATAACAAACCTCGGGGAGTGCTACGAGAAGGGCGAAGGCGTGATGAAGGACATTCCCGAGGCGTTCAAACTATACGCGAAAGCCGCCGAGAAGGGCGACGCTGAGGCGAAAAAAAACATCCGTCGTCTGGTCGACGCGATGCCGTGAACGCGCGTAGACGCGACGTCTTCGAGTCCGATGATATAAAAGTCGCCATCTACCTCCACCCTCTCTCCCCCTCGCTCTCGTCGCAACCTAAACGAGCACCGCGCGCCGTCCAAGCTCGAGAACCGCGTCGCCGCGCGGAAAAAGGTTCTTCCGCCAACCGACCTTACGCGATTTTCGCTCTCAAGTCCTCGAGCTTCTTCATCACCTCCGCCGGGGTGCGATCCATCTCCTCCGCGATCGCCCGCTGCGTCTCCGCTGGCAGCGTGACGTACTGCTCGCACAGATCCCCGTCCACGACGTCCTTCACCGGGAAGTACGCGGACCGGTACGCCATGTGATCGCGCCCCAGCAGCGGCGGGTTCTCCTGCCGCACGTGCATCTCGAGGTGCGTCGCGAAATCCACATCCGCCCTCGACGTGAACGGCATCAACGCGCCCACCGTGCCCATCAACGTCGCGTACAGCATGCACTCTAACCCGCCAGCCTGTAACGTCCCCTTCGTCAGCGCGCACACGGTCTCGCCGACGTGGAACTGCGCGACGTGTTCCACCTTCCGTGGCGCGCCGTTTAGCGTCCCGCCGGACGCCTTCCCGCCCGTGGGGTCTTCCTCGATGTCGGCGCTGACGTCTTGCGCCAGCCGCGCGACGAAGACGTTTCCAAACTTGTCCGCGCCCGCCATCGTGTCGTAATCGAGCGGCAGCGCCGCGGTGATGTGCCGCGGCTGGACGTCGTCCGCGACGATGATCAGCGAGAGGTCCTCTCGTTTGTACTTGACGAAGTGGAAGCTCTCTTGGACGTCGCCGACGTAGATGCGGTCGCCGGACGCGTGCACCGTCGTGATGAAGTTTGGGAAGTTTCGGTTCTCCACCTTTCGCAGGAGCTTCTTCTTCCCGAAATCGTACAACCGCAGCGCGTTCCCGCACCCGAGGAGAAGACGGCCTTTGAATCCGCACATCGCCCCCGGGACGCCGTCCAGCGGCGTCTTGTGCACGAGCGTCACGGTGCCGTCTTCGAGGTAGCGATACAGATGCACGAATCCGCCGTCGCAGTCGCGAGGCGCGAAGGTCAGCCCGACGGCGGTGCCGACGGCGAGGAACACCTCGTTCGCGACGGGAAAGTACACGTGGCACGCGCACAGCGCAGCCTCGTTCCCGGTCATCTCGATGACCTGCTTCGCGCCGCCGTTCTCCTTCGCGACGTCCGCGGGGTGGACGATACGGAGGCACGACGCCCACGACCCGGGCGGCGCTTTCGGCGCGCCAAACTGTTCCGCGGGGGTCATGGCGAACTCGTCGTCGTCGTCGTCGTCGTCGTCGTCCTCGACGCCGCCGCCCTCGACGCCCTCCATCTTCGCCGCGCTTTCCTCCTTCACCTTCTTCTCCCCCGCGACGCCCTCCGGCCCCGCGCGCTCGTCGTACGGCACGGAAGACTGATCCGCCTCGACGATCGCGACGATCCCGCGGTCCGGATGCACCGTCAGCTGCCGCGGCGTGTACCGAAGCTTGCACGACGTCTGGTTGAACGCGTCGCCCAACCGCTCGACGCTGACGATGCGCAGCGTCGAACCGGCGACCGCGACGACCCCCTCCGGGCACTGATCCGACGTAAAGTCCGCCGCGTGCTCGAGCGCTTCGTACGACAGCGGCGCGAGCGCGAACCGTCGCTGCAAGTCGACGTGCCCGAGCCACGGACGCGACGACAGCGCGAGCATCGCGGGCTGCCCCCGGACCGTCGCGCCGTGAAGCTTCGGCGGGCGCGCGCCCAAGAACCGCGCCCTGGTGTCGGATAACTGCCCGGTGACGCGGTCCACCTCCGCGCGGAGAAGCACGCCGTTCGCGAGGCCGACGTTGAGGTACAAACCACCCTCGCGCGTCTGCAACATCAGGAGCGAGCACGGCGCCGCCGCGAGCGCCTGCACGCCCATCGTCTGCAGGCAGTCGTCCGCGCTCAGGGACAACACTCGCACGGTGCTGTCGAACGAACCGACGGCTAAGAACCGGTTCCGTAGCGACCCCTCCGGGACGGGACCGACGTGCAGGCACGCGACGTCGCCGTTCGTCTCGAGCTTCTCGATCTCCATCAGCTGCCCGGTCGAGTCGAGCTCGAAGTAGATGATCTCCCCGCCGCTCAGCGCGATGACCACCTGACGGTTGTTACACGCCACCCGCGTGATCGTCTTCCGACCCGGGCACCGCCACTCGTTGATGCGCTTATCCGCGCGGACGTGCCGCAGCCCGCCCGGGTGCGCCTGCAGCAGCGAGTCGTCGCCGAGAAGCGACGCGGAGAGCGTCGGCGTCGTCCCGAGGAACCCGCTGTCCGACACCTCCTCCACGGTCTCGCCGATGGACAGCACCAGCGTCGCGTTCACGAACGAGACGACGATGTACGCGTCGAACTCGTCGGCGATGTTCTTCTTCACCGTGAACACCGCGTTCGGGTTTCCCGGCAGCGGCGACACCGCCATCTCGCTCAACGCGACGCCCTGCCGCAACACCCGCAGCGTGCTCCTCGACCCAGCGCCGCACAGCGCGTACACCTGCGGCGTCTCCTCGGACGTGAGGTTGTGGCACTGCGCGTCGAGGACCGGGCACAGCGACTCGATCTCGTCGATCGGGTGCAAGTTGCGGAGCGCGCGCGGCTCGAAAAACACCGGCTGGTACCCCTCGTCCGTCTCCACCAGCGTCGCGCTGGACGACTCCACGTCGTCGTCGTCGTCGCCGATGCCTTGGAACTGATACAGCGCGTGGTTTGAAAACTCCGAAGCCGCGAACAGGAACCCAGTCTTGAGGACGCACAGCGACGCGCACGGGGGGATGGTGTCGAAGTACTTGATCTTCACCTCGGACACCGTCTCCGAGCCGGGCGTCCACTCCACCGTGACCTTGTACACGTCCCCGTACTCCGACTGCGCGAGGAAGAAAAACTGCTGTTTCGTCCGGTGCGTCGCGCTGGAGACGATGAGAACGCCGCGGTCGCCGGAGAGCGACGACCGCCGCGGGATGACCGCGCGCACGTCCGCGTGCCCTTCGTTTTTGTAGATTATGAAATTTTCCGCGCACACCAGGCATCCGCCGGGGCCGTCGCCGCCGCCGGGCACGGCGATGAGATGATTCGCGCCGTTATCGATCGCCTCGCTCCACTTCCGCACGACGTGGTTTAACCCCAAATCGAGCTCGTAGAACACGAGGTGCTTCTGCGCCTCGGCGGCAGCCTCGCCCGTGGGATCCTGATCCGCGTCGCCGTAGTCGAGCTCCACGGCGGCGAACTGCGGGTTATCCAAGCCGCAGTCTAACGCGCACACCGCGAACGTGATCACGTGAGATTTGTTCGCCTCGAGCGGGCTCGAGATGGTCAAGTTCGCGCTCGTGTCGCGATTCAGCACGTACACGATCTTGGACTTTTCGATCGCGCCGATCATCACCGCGCGGCCCTTCGGATCCACCGCGAGGAATTGCCCGGGGACGATCCGTCGACAGCCGCTCTTCCCGAACGTCTCCTGGTGCACCTTCACGAACGCGCTCTTCTCCTTGTCGAACGATAACACCACGATGCGCCCGCTGTCGCTGCCGACGACGACGTAATCGCGATTCGCGCCCGTGAGACGGAACGCGCTGAGCGATCGCACGACGCCGAACACCTCCGTGCTCACGATGGTTTGCATCTTCCCCGCGTCGTCCGGGCGCAGGAGCTCGAGCACCTTGTTCCGCGACGCGACGATCTCCTGCGCTTTCGGCGCGGAGAAGTTGCCGTACACCGCGCATTGGATCCCGCCGCCCTTCTGCAGCGTGAGGTTGTAGAGGTGCATCGCGCGGCGGCGGCGGCGGCGGCGGCGGAAGACGGACCGATCGCCGCCGCTTAATAAGATCTACTCGCCGCGCGCGCGCCTCCGGCGAAAGATGATGAACCAACGAACGAATCTCCTTCTTCGGGGCGTTCCCCGCGGACGGATCGCGATCGCGCGCCGGCGTCCTGTCGATCGAGCGCGAGGGTCCCGTGCGTTCCCGGTGCCGATCGCGGGTCCGCGCTCTCGCGTCGCTCGCTCTGAGGAGACGGCGCCGCGACGTCCCGCCCTAAATTCTCTCTTCTCGATTGCGACTGGAACAGAAGCTGGAAGGAGAATTTCGCCGACCGCGACCGCCTGGCCGCGCGCCGACGAGTGCGAATCCCTCGGAACCCGCTCTTCTACTCGCGCACTGCGACGCGCGCGGCGCGGAGATGTTGTCTCGCGCGACGTCGAGGGCGGCGACGCGCCTCGCCGCGGCCGCGTCCGCGGCGGCGTCGTCGTCGTCGACGAGCGTCGCGACGCGCGGCGCGGCGGGACGCGCGGTCGCGAGCGAGGTCTCGACCGCGAGCGAAGGCTTCGGCATCGGAAGAATCGTCAGCAGCGCTTCCGGAGCGCGAACGCGCGCGGGACGGGCGTCCGCGCGATCATTCGCGTCGTCGTCGTCCGCGCGCGAGGCGCTGCCCGCGGACGACGCCATCGAGAGGCGGCTCGACGAGATGCTCGCGGAGAAGAAGACCCGCCCGACCGGATCGCCGCCGTTCACGCACGCGGCGTCTCTCGCGACGACGAAGCGCGCGACGACGACGACGTCGACGTCGACGTCGTCGTCCCCGCTCGCGGCGTCGGCCTCGTTCGACGTCGAGGAGCCGGAGACGCTCGCGGACGAAGACACCGCGCGCGTCGACCAGAGGGCGACGCAAGTCCGCGCGTGCTTCGTCGGCGCGAACATCGACATCGGCGCGATAGAGAAGGAGATGCCGACGCACAAGAAGGAAAAGTTGGCGGACTGCGTCGTGATCACGTTGCAGCCGCCGCTGCCGCCGGGGCTGGCGGCGGCGATGGAGGCGGCGGGAGGGAGGGGTAACAAAGAGGGCGACGGCGGCGCTGGAGCGCAAACTACGAAAAAGGCGGCGGCGGCGGCGGCGGGTCAGGTAACGCCCGCGCACGTCGAGCCGCCGTTGATTTACAGGCGAGCCGATCGACTCGGACTGGGGAAGAAGAGGAGCCCTCTGTTTGACGCCAGCGGGCAACTGAGCGGGTCGCCGCTGACGTACGACGTGGGCGCGACGCGGTATTTCGTCGTGTACAAGTACGGCAGCGTGGTGTTCTTCAACGTGGGACGGCGCGAACGCGAGCAGTGCCTCAAGTTGGCGCGCAAGTATTGTCCGAAAGCGTGCGAGGGTTCGGGATCAACGGACGAGATCAACGTGTTCGTGCGACCGAGCCTAGAGGACACGTACGCGTTCGACGATAAAGTGTTGGTGGTAAAAGGCCTGGACATCAACAACGTGAGCGTCGTCGGCGAGGTCCTCGCGCAGTCCGTGGCGTTGCACTTCCACGAGGAACGCGTCAACACCCTCATCGAGGAGTGCAGCGTGTTGAACAAAGAGACGGGGAAATCAGGGAAGATGCAGATCGAGAAGAAGCGGCTGTTTAAGCTCGTCGCGGACGTGAACGAGACGCTCACGGAGGTGTCGACGCGCATAGGCATCAACTCGCGGTCGGAGACGGTGTGGAAGTATGAAGAGTACGACAAGGCGTGGAGCGTGTTGCGGAAAGATTTCGAGCTCGTGTCGAGGTTCGAGTCGTTGGATTACAAGCTGAACATCATCCAGTCGCAGGTGAAGTTTTACCTGGAGCTCCTCGCGAATCAGAAGAGCGACTTTTTGGAGTGGACGATCATCGTCCTCATCGCGATGGAGATTTGCGTGTCGTTGTACGACATATTCGAGAGGAAAGGGGGCGGGATCGAGGAGATTTTAGCCGCGTTCGGGTTGTAGTTTTTAGGAGCCTTCGGTTCATTCGTTCGCATTCGTTCGCATTCGTTCGCATTCGTTCGCATTCGTCCGCATTCGTTCGTCGTCGCCGTCCACGTCACTCGTGCTTGACGCGGCGGCCGTGCGCGTGCCCCACCTTCTGCGGCGTCATCGGCGTCCTCGGCCGCAACGCGACTCTGTACGCCCTTCTCGCCGCGCGCAACAGTTCCCCCTCCGTGAACTCCCTTCCTCCCGCCTCGCTCTCCGCGCGTAACACCGTCCGTAACACCCTCGCCGCGTACTCCGGCGCGTGTTTCTCCATGTGCTTCAGAAGCGCGCTCGCGCCGTCGCTCTTTCCCTTGCCGTGCGCGGCGATCATGATCGTCACCTCGGACGGCGGGCCTATCTCCCTTCGGATCGACGGTCCGCGCGAAGCGACGTCGGGGCGGTGTTCGGGGGCGCGTCAGGGGTGGAGTTGAAAGGCGTCGCGGCGCGTCGGGATTGAAAGCGAGCGAGGGGTGGGCGGAGAATCGCCGGGAAGAAGAAAAGTCCGAAAAGTCCTCAAGGAACGGCGTGCACCACGCGAACGCGGTCGTATGGGGACCAGTTTGAAAATAGAACGCGCCGTAACGCGGCGACGACGCCGCGGAGCGTCGGCTCCGTCAACGGACCGCCGCCGCCGACGTCCGACGACGAGCCGCTGCTCTCTCTCTCGCCGCCGCGCGCTCTCTTCGGCGCGCCGCCGCCGCGAGAGGAGGACTTCTTCGTCGTCTTCTCCTTCATCGCGGGCGCGCCGTCGAACGGGTCGACGTGCTCGGAGGCGTTGTATCGCACCAGCGGCGTCAACTTCGTCGGCTTCCGCCCGTCGGCTTTCGTCGTCGTGCGATACATCCGCGCGCCGCGTCGGTCGAGCGCGACGAGGACGTGCTTGCCGTCCGAGAGCGCGGTCTCGACGGTCTCCACGCGTTTCGGCGGCGCGGCGTCGACGGGGGGTTCCGTGAGGTGCGCGTCGCGCTCGTTCCTGGGGCCCGCGCCGCCCTTCGAGCGGTGTCGTATCTGCGACGTCGCGCGCGACTCCGAGTTCCGCGCGACGACGGCGCGGGGGGCGGCGCGGCGACGCGATGGCGGCGGCGTCGCCGCGAGCGGCGCGAGCGGCGAGGGCGAGAACGTCGCGAGCAGCGCGCGCATGGGCGTCGACGTGCGGCGGCGGCGGCGGCGCGCGACGGAAAGCGACGACGTCGTGGTTGTCGTGGCTTCTCGTCGTCGATCGCTCCGAGTTTTTGTTTTGGTTTTCATCAGTTCCTCTCGCGGCGCCGTCGTGGGAGGTTACGTGTGAGGGTATCAACGAACTGCGAAGGTACTACCCCTCTCCCTCCTTTGATAGGAGGGCTCAAATTCTAACTTCGGACGATGGATTAAAAGTCCAGCGCTAAGAACGCCTTCAGCTCCTCCTCTTCCTTGTCCATGTTCACGACCACCTCTTTCTTCTTCCGGCTCGGCGGCAGCGACCGCGTCATCTGCGGCTTGCCCACCTTCTTCTTCACCGGCGCCGTCGCGCGCGCCAAACTCTTCGCCGCCTTGTCGATCGCCGCCTGCTCGTCCTCGGCGATCTTCTCCAGGCGCGCGGCGCTTCGTCGCACCTTCTCCTGCGCCTTCTCCGCGTGTTCCACGACGTCTTTCGGCATGCTGTCCGCGACGGCGAGTATGGACTCGAGCTTGCTCTCGATGTTCGTGAGCATCTGAATCGTGCTCATGGACGGATCAAACGGGAAGCCGCAGCGTTGATACACTTCCGCGACCTTCTCCGTGAGCTTCTCCAGGGGGATGTTCGACCCGGCCGCGATCGCGCCCGCGGGTTTCTTCTCTTTCCCTTCCGAGTCTGATTTCTTCTTCTTCGCGCTCGGCTTGGCCCCCGCGAGCGAACCCTTCCCCGGGTCGCCGCGTCGCGCAATCTCCGCCGCCTTGTCCTCCTCCGCGGCGATGGCGGCTCGCAACGCCGCCGCCTGCGCTTCCAGCGCGTCCGTCTCCGCCTCCATTCGCTCCCGCGTCTCCCGCGCCCGGTTCTGGATCTCCTCCAGCGCCTCCTCCGTCTCTTGCATGTTTTGAATGAGGAACAAGTTCTGTTCCTCCATCTCGTTGTACAACGCCGGCAGCGCCCTCGCGTCTCGGTAATACATCGGAATCTCCTCGTCGCTGTCGTCGCACTCCGGCGTCGGCGGCGGCGATCGCTCCGGGATCGCCTCCCGCGCGGTCTTCGCCGCCTCCGACGCCGCCTCCAACTCCGCCCTCGCGCGGTCCTCCGCTTTTCGTCCGAGCCGCGACGCCGTCGCCACCGCGGCTTCGAGCCGCGGCAGGTCCGCCTCGAGATCTGCCGCGTTTTGAATCGCGTTCGCGTACGCGTCGCGAACCTCGCGCCTCGCCGCGCGCCGCGCCTCCCTGCGCGCGGCGCGAATCGCCGCCTGCTCCGCGAAAAACTCCGGAGGCGTGAGCGCGTCCAAAAACCTCTGGTACGTCGCGCAGTCGTTGAGCTGGTCCTCCGTCTTCCCGAGCTCCGACGACGCGATCGACACGTTCGCGTTGAGCTTCTTGATCTCCTGCAGCTTTTCGTGCTTCGCCTTGGCCGCGAGCTCGCCGTTTCGGATCGCCTCCTGGACTTTCATGTCGTTGTCTTTCAAGAAGCCGTCGAACCGAAGCGCGTCGTCCTCGAGCATCTTCTCGCTCTTCGTGAGCGCCTCCTCGCGCTGCAACGCGCGCTCCTCGAGCTTTCGGATCTCCGCGCGCTTCGTGTCCAGCGCCATCTGCACGAGAAAGATCTCGCGCTTCTTCGCGATGAAGTCGTGCAGGTGCTCCTTCTCCTTCCTCGGCGGCGGCGGCTCGTTCGGATCCGACACGAGCGATCCCGCGCCGGCGACGCGTCCGACGACGGGCTCTTTGCCTCCCGCCGCGCGCAGCGTCGCCGCCATCGTGCCGCCCATCGCGGACGTGAACGTCGTCTTGTCGCGGACGGACGAGCGCTGCGCGCGCGCCTTGTCGAGCGCCTTCCTCGCCTCGATGCGCTCGCGCGCGGTCTCGAGTTCGTCGTCGTCCGGCATGACGAACGGATTCTCCGCGAAGAGAGGAGGGTTCTCTTCCGACTCGTCGCGCGGAGCGTCCATCGGCGGCGACGCCGCGCGGCTGCGCTCCCCGCCGCGCTGGGACGGCGCGCCGGAGCCGGAGCCCGCCGCGCTCATCGTCTTCGTCTAGTCGCGCGCGATCCCTTCGGCCGATCGATCGACTCGTCCAATTTAGGCGAAGAAGGCGCGGTGGAATGAATTCCTTTCCTTTCCTTTCCTTCGCGTCGCCCGCGCGCCCCCCCGCCGCGCTCGTCTTCCGGCGACAGCTCTGTCACGCCGCCGCCGTCGCCCGTGAAGTGCGCGCGCGTCGAGAGCGCGCCCGCGTCGACCGTCGGTCGCTCCGCGCGGTGCTCGACTGATGCGCGCGCGAGTCGGTCGCGCCCGCTTTTGGAAGAGCCGCTCGTGAGCGTGACTGGAGCAAAGACACCGATTGACCGACCGACCGCAAAATGTTATCGAAACCTGACACGTCCGCACGTCGAAACGTCTTGTCTCGCGCGGCACACCAGCGAGCGCGCGCTCGCGGCGTCGCACGCTCGCGCGCGCGAGGCTCGCCTCGCGCGTCGTCGACTCGCGCGTCGGGACGTCGACCGCGGGCGCGGACGCCCTCGCGAACGGAGAAGACGCGACGCGCGGGCGGTCGACGGCGGCGGAAGAGATCCCCGGCGCGGCGGGCGGTTGTTAGAGGCGAGCGAGCGAGCGAGCGCCCTCGGGACTTCCGGCAGTCATCCGAGTCCGACCACGGCGCCTCGCGACGATACCGACGACGGCGTCGACGCGCGCGGGATGGACGCCGAGCGCGACGCGCTCCCTTCGTCCGACGCGCCGCGCGCGGCGCGTCCGCGCGCGGCGCGTCGGCGACCGTCCGCGGCGTCCGACGCGCTCGCGCGCTCGCCGTACCTCCCGCGAGGAAGTCTTCGGGGATGTCATCATCATCGACACCACCGTCCTCCGTCGCCGCCGCGCGGCGCGTTCACGTCCGCGACGTCGTCGTTCACGATGGGCGCCGCCGCGTCCACCTCCCGCGGCGGGTCTCCGGCCGCGGACGCGACCGCGCGGCGGACGCGCGAGCGGTGCGTCGCGGTGTACGCGTGGGGGAGTCTCGGAGGCGACGACGTCGAGGGTGATGAGGATGGGGAGAGAGGAGAGACCGCGGACGCCGACGCGGAAACCAAAATGTCGTCGTCGTCGTCGTCGTCGTCGCGCGGCGGTCGACGCGCGCCTCGGCCGATGCTCGCGTACGACGGCGAGGACGTCGCGCACGTCTCCGGGAACGCGCATCACCACGGCGCCGTGACGACGCGAGGGGACGTGTTCACGTCCGGGCGCGACGCGCGCGGTCGGCTCGGCTTCGGCTTCGGCGGCGGCGGCGAGAACCAAAACCAAAACCAAAACCAAAACCAAAACCAAAACCAAAACCCCGACGACGGCGGCCGGTTCGTGCACCCGACGCGGCTGACGCGCGCGGGCGAGCACGGCGCCGGCGCCATGCCGCGCGTCGCGTCGCTCGCGTGCGGCGAGAGCCACACGGTCGCGGTGACGCGAGCGGGCGAGCTCATGTCGTGGGGGGACCCCGACGGCGGAAGACTCGGAAGAGGCGGCGACGACGGCGGCGACGGCGACGGAGGAGAGCGCTCAGGGTGCTTCTTCCCGTGGGTCCCGCGGTACGTGCTCGGCGTCAGAGACGTCCGGTTCGCGCGCGTGGCGTGCGGCGACGCGCACACGCTCGCGCTGACCGGCGGCGGCAAAGTGTACAGTTTCGGAGTCGGCGCGCGCGGCGTCCTCGGTCACGGCGACGACGCGTCCTCCGTCGCGCCGTGCGCCGTGCGCGCGCTGTGGCACGCGGGGATCACGCAGGTGTCCGCTGGGAAAACGCACAGCGCCGCGCTCGGGGTGGACGGCGCGGTGTACACGTGGGGAGGGAACGCGCGCGGGCAGCTCGGGAAAGGAGGGGGCGTCGGACGCGACGCGCGTACGCCATCGCGCGTGCGCGCGTTACGGCGAATCGCGTGCGTCGAGATCGCGTGCGGCGGTGAGCACACGCTCGCGATCGCGCGCGGCGGGTCCGTCCTCGCGTGGGGACGCGGGTCGTTTGGGCCCACGGGCGAGGGCACCGTCGCGGACGTCGTGTCCCCGCGCCGCGTCGAGTATTTCGGCGTGACGACGCGCGAGCGAGCGACGCGCGTCGCCGCCGGTGCGCGCCACTCCGTCGCGTCGACGACGACGGGCGCGGTCGTGACGTGGGGCGCGAACGACCGAGGGCAGCTCGGACGCGGCGCGCCCTCGAAGCACCCCAATTATGATGGCGACGATGGCGGCGACGGCGTCGACGTGCGCGGCGTCGCGCCCGTGATCGGGCTGCCCCCCGGGCGCGAGGTGCTCTTCGTCGCCGCGTGGGGCGACGGCGCGACCGCGACGCTGGCGCCGACGAATAGTGGGGCGCGGCCGGCGAGAACGGGAGATCACGAAGGAGATCACGGCGTCGCGTCGCGGCCGATGACGCTCCCGCCGCTGCTCGAACTCGCGGAGACGGTCGCGGACGCGAGCGGCGGCGGCGGCGACGACGACGACGACGAAGACGCCGCGAACGAGCTCGCGCCGGCGCTCGCGCGAGCCGTCGACGACGTCTTCTCCTCCGCGGGTTTCCTCGTCGAAGGCTTCGCGTCGCCGCGTCCGCCGGTGAGGACGCGCGACCGCGACGACGAGGCGGCGCGCGACCTTACCGACGCGCTCGATATCGTCTCCGTCGACGCGACGTACGACGCGCTGGTTCGCACCCGCCGCCCCGAGGTGGTGACCGCGCTCGCCGTCGCGCTCGCGCGTCTGCTCGACGACCTCGACGACGCCTTGACGCGCTATTGGACGCGCGTCGACGATGAATTCGACGGCGTAACCGTCCCCGATGAGGCGTTATATAAGGACGAGATGTTGACGCTGACGCGCGCGGCGACGATCGCGTGGCGGTCGCCGCTGATGCGCGACGCCGCGTTCGGCGACGCGCTCGTCCCTCGTCTCGTCGGCGTCGTGAAAAAACTGCCGCCGTCGATCGTTCGCGACGTCCTCGTCCCGTGGCTCGCGGTCACCGACGGACGCCGCGCGGAGACGCACGAGTCCAAGTTCCTCGATCCGATTCGCGCGTGCGTCGAGCGGAGGGTGCGGCGGCGCGAGCGCGAGCGGAGCGATCGAAACGATCTCGTCGGCGCGTCGGCGTCGTCGTCTCGACGCGCGCGCGGCGTCGACGAGGTGGTCGCGTCGTGCGCGCAAGTCGTCGCGACGCTGCACGCGGCTAACGCGTTCGGCGCGGAGGCGCGCGGGACCGAGGCTCTGCTGCCGGAGCGCGCGTATTACCTCGACGCGCTCAGCGACGCGATCGACCTGAGGGAAGAGTACATGCGGTGGATCAAACTCGTGGAGGAGGAGGAGGAGGAGGCGCGCGAGGAGGCGGAGGAGAGGGCCGCCGCGGGGGTCGCGGCGGGGCGCGAGGACGGGGCCGAGGGCGACAACGCCGCGGAGGAGAGACCGACCGCGCCGCCTCGTCGGGACCCGACGACGCTTCTCGACGCGTGTAGAACCGGCGTGGGGTACCCGCGGTGCGCGCGACCCGGCGGCCTCGCGTCGTTCTGCCAGATTCCGTGCGTCTTATCCCTCGAGGCGAAGAGCCGCGTGTTGCAGGGCGAGGCGAATCTGCAGAAGCGGCACGAGATGCGCGCGTCGCGCGACCGCCACCGCGGGGGGGAGATCCCTTTCGGGTCGCACGACGCGAGCTTCCTCGAGATCAGCGTGAACCGCGAGAGGCTGTTGCAAGACGCGACGAGAGCGGTCGCGTCGCGGTCGCCCGCGGATTTGAAGAAGCCGATGCGCGTGCGGTTCTCGTCCGACGGCGTCGAGGAGGAGGGCGTCGACGAGGGCGGCGTCACGAAAGAGTTCTTCCAGCTGCTCGTGCGAGAGCTCTTCTTACCACCGGAGAAGAGCTCGACGACGGGGGATGCCGAAGAAGAAGAAGAAGAACGGTCCACGGGGGCGGACCGTCCGACCTCTTCGTCGTATTCTTCTTCTTCTTCGGTGTTTACCGTGGACGAAGACAGCGGCCTGTTTTGGTTCCGCGCGGGCGCCGACGACGCGCCGTCGCTGTCGCGGTGCCGCCTCGTCGGCGCCGCGATCGGCCTCGCCATCTACAACGGCGTCACCTTGGACGTGCACCTGCCTCACGTCGCGTACAAGCGCCTGTTCGGACTCTCGCCGACGCTGGCCGACCTGCGCGAACTCTCTCCGAGCCTCGGGAGAGGTCTCGAGGCGATGCTGGAGATGCGCGGCGACGGCGGCGACGACGACGACGAGGACGTCGAGGACGCGGTGTCGCGCGATTTCGTGTACGAATACGTCGACGCGCGCTCCGGCGCGGTTCGATCGATGGAGATGAAACCGAACGGGTCGCGCGTCCCCGTGACGCGCAAAAACATGCGCGAGTTCGTCGACTTGTACGTGAAGCACGCGCTCGACGTCGCCGTGCGCGCGTCGTTCGCCGCGTTCGCCGCGGGGTTCCACGGCGTCTGCGGCGGTCCCGCGTTGCACTTGTTCACGCCGCGGGAGCTGTCGCTACTCGTCGGCGGCGACCCGGTCGTGGACGTGGACGCGCTGCGACGCGTCGCGCGGTACGAAGGCGGGTTCGACGCGAAGACGCGATGCGTGTCGTGGTTCTGGGAGATCGTCGCGGAGGACATGTCCGCGGAGCAGCGCTCGCGTTTACTGTTCTTTTGCACCGGGTGCGGGCGACCGCCGTGCGGCGGGACGTCGCGGCTGCCGTTCATCGTGCAACGCTCGGGGCCGGACTCGGACCTGCTCCCGACCGCGCACACGTGCTTCAACGTGCTTCTGCTGCCGGAGTACGCGTCGAAGGAGAAGCTCAGGGAGCGGCTGGCGGTCGCGATGGCGAACGCGGAGGGGTTCGGGTTGCAGTGAGGAAGGAGGACAGATAGGTAATAGGCAGGCGGACTTTTTTTTTCGTCGAAATTGATTGAACGAGCGGTTTCTTTCTCCGCGCGCAGTCCGCGCGCGCGCCGTCTGTCTGTCGTCTCTCTACGCGTCGTCGCGTTTCCGCTTTCCCAGCGCGGGGTTGCACGCCGGGCACCCGGTCGGGTTCTTGTCCCTCGTGCGACTGAACACCATCGCGTTCCACGCGTGCGCGCACGTCTCGCACTTCCAACGCGCCTTGCGCTTCGACCCTTTCGTGAACGCCGTCGGCGGCCAAAAGGGGTCGACGTATTCCCCGAGAAGCTTCGCGCCGCGCGCGCCGTTCGCCTCGCACCACGCGAGGAAGTTGTACGTCGCCGAGAGAGGCAGATTGCCCGCGCACTTCGGACACCCCGTCGGCTTGTCGCGCTTCGTGCGGTCGCTCATCTTCGCGCGCCATACGTGCGCGCACTCGGCGCACGTCCACAGCGCCCTGTACTTGGACGCTCTCGCGACCGACGCGGCGGGCGTGTCCGGGTCGCAGAACTCGCCGAGGAGCCTCTCGCCGCGCTCGCCGTTCGCCTCGCACCACTCCGCGAACGGCTGTCCGGTGTGCTGGTTCGCGCCGCGTTTCCTCACCATGCTCGCCGTCGTGCGGGGGCGCGGCGGAAGTGGTGAAGGAGGGAGGCGGCGCGAGGAGCGTCCTTTCCGAGGGAAAAAAAAAGAGAAGCACGAGGTTCTTTTTTTCCGAGGCCACGCCTCGCCGCCGCCGCGTCCAAACCGCTCCGATCGACCTGGAAATTTGTGGAGAGGTTCCTCTCATCGTGTAGACGATGATCCTGCAGCGTAACGCCAAAAAAAAAACGATTTGTGTGTGCACCATAGCAGGTTCGAACTGCTGACCTCGAGCTTACTAAACGCGCGCTCTACCACTGAGCTAATGGTGCTTGCCGATTTTCATCGGCGTTTAGTGTGTGTTCATCACCGGCGTTCACCGGCGAGGTCCTTGGGTAATGTGGCAAATCTCGGAATTTAAAAAATATGAACCGCTTGACAAATCGCTGATTGGACGAGTGATCTGGGTTCAACAGACCGTCGATCGCGCTCGGGTCCGTTCCAGCAGGGCGTAGGGCTTTGGTTGTCTCTTCAAGTCTTCGGGTTGTTTTGGTTCTCTGCCGTCATCCTCCCGTCACTCCACCCCCCCCTCGCGCGATGCACGCCGCCGCGGCGGCCGCCGCCGCGGTCGCGCCGGTCGCGGCGCCGCGCTCACGAGGGCTCCGCCGCCCTCACGGTCGCGCGGCGGTCGTCCGGGGCGCGACCGCGTCGTCATCCTCGGACGCGTCGTCGTCGTCGTCGTCGTCGTCGTCGTCGTCGTCGTCGAATCCGCCTCGCTCTCGCGACTTTCGCTTCTGCGTCGACCGCGGCGGGACGTTCACGGACGTCTACGCGGAAGTCCCGGACGCCGCGAACCCGTTCCGCACGTTGAAACTCCTGAGCGAGGACCCGGCGAACTACGAGAGCGCGCCCAGGGAGGGGATACGACGCATCCTGGAGGAAGTCACGGGGGTTGCCATCCCGCGAGACGCGCCGGTGCCGACGGAACGCATCGAGTTCATCCGCATGGGGACCACGGTCGCGACGAACGCGCTGCTCGAGCGCGATGGCGCTCGGTCCGCGCTCGTCGTCACGCGCGGGTTCAAAGACCTCCTCGAGATCGGGAACCAGGCGAGGCCGGACATCTTCGACCTGAAGATCGAGCGCCCGTCGCGGCTGTACGAGAGGGTGTTGGAGGTGGACGAGAGAGCGCGCGTCCTGGACACTAGATCTCGCGCGAGCGATCGCGAAGCCGCTTCCGCCGCTTCAGCCGCCGCGGACGACGACGGCGCGGCGGGCGGCGTCGTCGTCGCCGGCGTGACCGGCGAGGATATCCTCGTCGAGCGCGCGATCGACCTCGAGGCGCTCAGGCCGCGGCTTCAGGCGCTCCTGGACGACGGGATCAAGTCGCTCGCGGTAGTTTTCATGCACGCGTACGCGTTTCCAAATCACGAGCGCGCCGCGGGCGATCTCGCGCGATCGATGGGGTTCGAGCGCGTGTCCACGTCGAGCGAGCTCGTGCCGATGGTAAAGATCGTGCCGAGGGGGCACACCGCGAGCGTGGACGCGTACCTCACGCCGTGCATTCGCACGTACTTGGACGCGTTTCTGTCCGGGTTCGACGACGGCTTGAAAGACGTCAACGTATCGTTCATGCAATCGGACGGCGGGCTCACCCCGGCGGGCTCGTTCAGCGGGTACAAGGCGATCCTGTCCGGCCCCGCGGGCGGGGTCGTCGGGTTCGCGCGGACGACGTCCGGGGAGGCGGACGGCGCGCCGGTCATCGGGTTCGACATGGGCGGCACGTCCACGGACGTGAGCCGGCACGACGGGGCGTCGACGGGGTTCGAGCAAGTCACTGAGGCGCGTTCTATACACTGGTCCCCATACGACCCCGTTCGCGTGGTGAACGCCGATCCTTAAGGACTTTTGCCGGCGTCTCTCTCCGCCCACCCCTCGCTTTCATTCCCCGCCCTCGACGCCTTTCAACTTCAACTGACGCCTTTGAACTCCACCCCGCCATTCGCTTGTATGGAACGACCCTGAGACGCGAACCGCGGGGGTGACGATTCAGGCGCCGCAGCTGGACATCACGACCGTCGCCGCGGGGGGCGGGTCGAAGCTGACGTTTCGATCGGGGACGTTTCGCGTCGGCCCGGAATCCGTCGGGTCGCAGCCCGGGCCGGTGTGTTATCGCAAGGGCGGGAAGGAGCTGTCCGTGACGGACGCCAACGCGCTGCTGGGGAGGGTGTCGCCGGCGTATTTTCCAAAGATATTCGGCCCGACCGAGGACCAGCCGCTGGATATCGATGCCGTTCGACGCGCGTTCGAGGCGGAGGCGGATACGATCAACTTCGAGCTCGGGTTCGACGGAAAAGACGATTCGAAGCCGAAGCTGACCCCGGAGGAAGTCGCGCTCGGGTACGTGCGCGTCGCGAACGAGGCGATGTGCCGGCCGATTCGCGAAATCACGGAGAGCAAAGGCGTCGAGACCGCGGCGCACGCGCTCGCGGCGTTCGGCGGCGCGGGGCCGCAGCACGCGTGCGCTATCGCGCGCGCGCTCGGCATGCGACGCGTGTTCGTGCACAGGTTCTGCGGGATCTTGTCCGCGTACGGCATGGGGCTCGCGGACGTCGTCGCCGAGGCGCAGCGGCCGTTCGCCGCGTCCGCGCTGTCCGAGGATGGGAGACGAGCGGCGCGGCGAGCGTCGGACGAGCTCAGAGCGCGCGTGGTGTCGGAACTCGCGGCGCAGGGCTTCGCGATGGACGACATCGCGACGGAGACGCTGCTGAACCTGCGGTACGAGGGCACGGACACGGCGATCATGACGTCGGGAGGAGAGCGACGACACGGCGCGGACGGCGGCGACGCGGGCGTCGAATTCGAATTCGATTTCGAATTCGATTTCGATTTCGATTTCGTCGCCGCGTTCGGCGAGCGCTTCCGCCGAGAGTACGGGTTCGACCTCGCCGGTTCCCGAGACGTCGTCATCGACGACGTCCGCGTGCGCGGCGTCGGGAGCGCATCGCTGCTCACGCGCGTGCCCGTGGACGTCGCGAAGGACGACGAGCCGCTCCCCGAGCCGGACAGCGTCGCGGAGGTGTACTTCGAAGGCGGACTCGAGTGGACGAAGACGCCGGTGTTTCTCGCGGAGGCGCTGAAATTTAAACACGCGATCAGAGGCCCCGCGGTGGTGATGAACGGCACCGCGACGTGCGTCATCGAGCCCGGGTGCGTCGCGTCCGTGACCGAGTTCGGCGACCTTTCTATCGACGTGCACCTGACGCCCGCCGCGGAGAGAGAAGAAGACGCGGAGACGGCGATCGAAGAAGAAAAAGACGAACCGACGCCCGAAGAAGAAGAAGAAGACGCATTATATCATTCCCCAGACGCGGTCCAGCTGTCGATATTCAACAACCGGTTCATGGGCATCGCGGAGCAGATGGGCCGAACGCTGCAGCGCACGTCCACGTCGACGAACATCAAAGAGCGTCTGGACTTCAGCTGCGCGTTGTTCGGCCCCGACGGCGGCCTCGTCGCCAACGCGCCGCACGTCCCCGTGCACCTCGGCGCGATGAGCAGCACGGTCAAGTGGCAGCTCGATCGGTGGAACGGCTCCGATGAACGCTCGCGATTGAACCCGGGGGACGTCCTCGTGACGAACCACCCGTCCGCGGGGGGGTCGCACCTGCCGGACATCACCGTGATCACGCCCGTGTTTAGGGACGGCGAGTGCGTTTTTTTGGTCGCGTCGCGGGGGCACCACGCCGACGTCGGCGGGATGACCCCCGGGTCGATGCCGCCGTTCTCGAGAACGCTCGCGGACGAGGGCGCGGCGATTAAGACGTTCAAACTCGTCGAGGGCGGCGTGTTCATGGAGGAGGGGATCACCGCGCTGCTCACGAAGCCCCCGGACGGCGGTCCCGGGACGCGAAAACTACGCGACAACCTCAGCGACCTCGCCGCGCAAGTCGCGGCGAACCAGCGCGGTATCGCGCTCATCGACGAGCTCATCGACGAGCACGGTTTGTGCAAAGTCCAGGCGTACATGCGCCACGTCCAGGACAACGCGGAGCTCGCGGTGAGGGACACGGTGAGGGAGTACGCGTCGAGGCTAAAGCGCGAGCGTCCGACCGCGTCAGACGCGGCCGACCCCGAACACCGCGTGTCGCTCACCGCGGAGGACAAGATGGACGACGGAAGCGTCGTGAAGCTGACGCTGACGCTCGACACGCGCGACGGCTGCGCGGTGTTCGACTTCACCGGGACCTCCGACGAGGTGCGCGGGAACTGGAACGCGCCGCCCGCGGTGACGACGGCGGCGGTGATTTACTGCGTCCGGTGCCTCGTGAACCAGGAAATCCCTCTTAACCAGGGCTGCTTATCCCCGATCACGATCGTCGTCCCGGACGGGACGTTCCTGTCCCCGAGCGACGGCGCCGCGGTCGTCGGCGGGAACGTCCTCACGTCCCAGCGCGTCACGGACGTGTGCTTCGCCGCGTTCGAGGCGTGCGCGAACAGTCAGGCGCGTTTATATTTACGCTGGTCCCCGTACGACCGCGTCGGCGTGGTGAACGCCGTTTCTTAAGGACTTCATCTCCCGGCGTGTCTCTCCGTCGCTCTCGTCCAATGAAACATCCACGTCATCAAATAACTAACCAATCACATCACTTCCCGCCACATCACCCACCAATCAAACGACCCTCAGGGGTGCATGAACAACTTGACGTTCGGGGACGACACGTTCGGATACTACGAGACGATCGGCGGCGGCGCCGGGGCTGGCCCGACGTGGGACGGCGCGTCAGCGGTGCAGTGCCACATGACGAACACGCGGATCACGGACCCGGAGATCATGGAGCGGCGGTACCCGGTGGTCGTGCGGCGATTCGCGATTCGCGACGGCAGCGGCGGCGACGGCGCGCGAAAAGGCGGCGACGGGATCGAGCGCGCGATCGAGTTTCTCGCGCCGGTGACCGTGTCCGTCTTGACCGAGCGAAGGGTGTTCGCCCCGCGCGGCGCGCGAGGCGGCGGCGACGGCGCGAAGGGTCTGAACACGCTGACGAGGAGGAGGAAGGACGACGCCGCCGTCGGCGAGGCGGAAGACATGGAGGAGGAAGACATCGGCGGAAAGAACACGGTGACGGTGAACGCGGGGGACGTGCTGACGATACGCACCCCGGGCGGGGGCGGGTACGGGGAGAAGACGACGCGGGCGCGGGAGACGCGATAGACGATCAGATGGCGGCGAGCGGCGAGGGAGAGGCGCGGCGAGAGGGGCGAGTCGATCGATCGGCTTTTTAGGGCCTAGCTTTTTGTCGGCCAAAAAAGTAGACACGTGAAAATGAGATGGACTTTCGACACCAGCGAACCGACGGATCTCGGTGCGAAGGGACCTGAAGGGGCACCGAGATTTCGAGATCGCTGAGTAGTTTTTACCGTACGATTTCGTACGCGTTTCAGTCACGCGAAAACGCGCGTAGGAGATTGAAAATGTGGTCAGCGGCGACTTGTGATCCGCGGCTGCGGCGGCGCGTCCCTTCGGGCTCTCGCGGCTGCGGCGCGCCCCAACTGCAGAAAAAGTAAATGTTCCTTTCCCGCCGCGTCCTCCGATTGCGGCGGGTACAAGTCGACCGCGCGCGCGTGGCGACGAAGTCCAACCCGCCGCCGACGCGCCGACCGCTTTCAGGTCGATCGAGACTCGCATCTCGACGCGCGTCCGCTCGGGGAACTTTCGCGACTTTCCACCACTCGCGAGAGAAGGCGCGGCTCCGAAAAGGGCTCGCCGCTGATCGATCGCCCTACCACCCCTGATCATCAAAGGTACGTACGGCATCATGGCGGCCCCTCCCGAGGAGCTCAAGATCCACGAGAAGGACATCGATGACGTCATCGCTGAGATGCAGACGGACAAGGTCAAGGGCCTGACCGCCGCGGAGGCCGCGAAACGACTCCTCGAGGACGGCCCGAACGAGCTCGAGAAGCCGCCGCGCGTCTCCCTGCTCGTGCTGTTCCTCATTCAGCTCAACTCCGTCATCATGTACCTGCTCATGGGCGCGGTCGTCGCGTCCGCGGCGATCAAGGCCACGGGCGACGACAAGGACCAGTTCCTGTCGTACATCGACTCCATCGCGATCACGATCATCGTCTTCATCAACGCCTCGATCGCGGCCAAGGCGGAGAACAACGCGAACGACGCCCTCGAGGCGCTCTCCTCGCTTCAGGCGCCAATCTCGACGTTGATCCGCGACGGAGAAGAGATCAGGGTCGAGTCCAGCGACATCGTCCGCGGCGACCTCGTCAAGCTCGGCACCGGCGACGTTGTCCCCGCGGACGTCCGCTGCATCACCGCGAACGACTTGCGCGTGAACGAGATGCTCCTCACGGGCGAGCCCGAGGATGTGGCCAAGTCCACCAAGGTGAAGCCGCGCGTTCCGGGGCATCCGGAGAAGCTCACCGCGGATAACATGGCGTTCTCGTCGTGCAACGTGAAAGCGGGCGCGTGCCTCGGCCTGGTCGTCGCGACCGGCATGCGCACGCGCGTCGGCACGATCGCGGCGCTTCTCAACGCGACCGGCGACGACGACAAGGGCCCCGAGCCGACGGAGGAAGAGATCGCGTCGGGCGCGGCGCCTAAACCGAAGAAGAAGAAGGAACCGTGCCTCCCGGACACTAAGTCGGGGCAGTCGCCTCTGCAGGAGAACCTGGAGAAGCTCGCGGTGAAGCTCGGATACATGGCCATCGCGGTGTGCACCGTCGTGTTCATCGTCGGCGTGTCGCTGAACACGAAGGACCCGGAGGACCAGGACACGCCGTCGTGGCTCTTCATGATTCTCGTCGCCGTGACGCTCACCGTGGCGGCCATCCCGGAAGGGCTCCCGCTGTGCGTCACGATCGCGCTCACGTCCGGGTGCGCGGAGATGGTCAAGGAGAACGTTCTCGTGAGGAAGATCGCCGCGGTCGAGACGCTCGGCTCCGCGTCCATCATCTGCACGGACAAGACGGGGACGCTCACCGAGGGAAAGATGACGCTCGTCGCGATGCACGCCGGCGGCGTCGATTACACCGTCACCGGCAAAGGGTTCGACCCCACGGTCGGGAAGATCACCACGTCCAACGGCACGGACGCGTCCAACGACGCGCCGATCCAGGCGACCCTCGGCAGCGCGGTCCTGTGCTCGAACACGTCGCTCAAGCTCGAGACGGACGTCGAGACGGGGACGTCCAAGTGGACGCCGCGCGGGAACTCGTCCGAGGCGCCGCTCGTCGTCGCCGGCCAAAAGGTTGGCATCAAGCTCGAGGACCTCGAGGACGCGCTCGAGCGCACCGCCGAGATTCCGTTCTCGTCCTCGCGCAAGATGATGGTCACGGTCACGAAGACGGTCAAGCAAACCCCACTCGCGCACGTCGCCAAAATTGGCGAGCAGACGGCGCACGTCAAGGGCGCGCCCAACTACATCATGGAAAAGTGCACCAAGTACATCACCGCGGACGGCTCCGTTAAACCGCTGGACGACGCCGTCAAGAAGAAGATCATGTCCACCGTGGACGATCTCTCCGAGCAAGCGCTTCGCGTCCTCGCAGTCGCGACGAAGAACGTCGGCGGGAAGCTCCCGTTTGACTCGGAGCAAGACACGGACGTCAAGTTCGCGAAGCTCGTGAACGATCTCACGTTCTGCGGTCTCTGCGCGAGCATCGACCCGGAGAGAGACGGCGTCAAGGACGCGGTCAGGACGTCCAAGGTGGCGGGCGTGAGGGTCGTCATGATCACCGGCGATTACCTCAAGACGGCGATCGCCATCGCGAAGAACATCGGCATCCTCAACGCGAAGACGTTTACGGAGGACAACGGCGAAGCGACCGACTGCAAAGCGCTTCGACCGGAGAAGGACACGGAGTACGCCTCGAGCGATAAGATCGACGCGCTCACGCGCACGACGTCGGTTTTCGCGCGCGCGAAGCCCGAGGACAAGCTCGAGATTGTCAAGTCGCTGCAGCGTCAGGGCTGGGTGTGCGCGATGACGGGCGACGGCGTGAACGACGCGCCGGCGCTCCAACGCGCGGACATCGGCGTCGCGATGGGCCTGGAGGGCACCGAAGTCGCGAAGGGCGCGTCCGACATGATCCTCACGGACGACAACTTCTGCTCCATCGTCAAGGCGATCGAGAAGGGACGCATCATCTACGCCGGCATCCAAAAGTTTGTCGCGTTTATCATGTCCGTGCACTTCGCCGAGGTTGTGCAAATCTTCCTCTGCATCGTGTCGTCCATCCCGGTGATGCGTCAGCCTCTGCAGATTCTGTTCCTCATCCTCGTCACGGACCTCCCGCCGTCGATCGCGCTCGGGTTCGAGCCCGGAGAGGACCTCACGATGAAGCGCTCGCCGCGCCCGAAGACGCAGCCCGTCGTCCAGATGTGGATGTGGCGCGGCATCGTCATCAACGGGATGATCCTCACCGTGTGCATCTTCTGCACCTACCTCATCGCGCTTCACGCGTACGCGGGCGCCTTCCTCACGGACGACATCACGGACACGTCGCGGTCGTCGTGCAGCATCTGGCCCTCCACGGGCGCGATGACGCCTTCGCTCAAGTTGGACTGCACGACGGATGACTGCAAGCGATGCATCACGACGTCCATTCGCCGCGCGAGGACGACGGCGTTCATCGCGCTCGTGTACGCGGAGAACTTCCGCGCGTACTGCTCGCGGAGTTTCGAAAACGGCGTGTGGGTCAAGCCGTTCAGCAACATGACGATGAACAAGGCGATCATCTTCGCGCAGCTCGCGTTGTACTTCGCGCTCTTCTGCCCCGGTTTGAACGAGTCCGTGCTGGGGTTGTACGTGTACGAGATTCACGGTTTCGGCTGGTTCCTCGCGGTCATGGGGTCGCTCGCGTGCTTGGTCGGGTGCGAGATTTACAAGAAGATCGCCGGCCAGTTCATCAAGTACGAAGAGCTCGCGGACTTCAAGGACCCCGAGGACGAGGCCGGTCCGGACGCCGTGAAGATCGACGTCCAGTGATGATGACGACGATGACGACGAGTAAAAATTGGGAGAAGTTTTGAGGAGGCGGAACGGGAGGAGGAGGAGCGAGAAGAAAAGAGCGGCGATGTGTCAAGGGTGCCGCACTTCTGCGAGTTGGTGCCGCACTGCGATATCATACTGTACGACGACGGTCCCCCCCGACGGACGACGACGTTAGTCTCGTGGGTGGTTCCTTGCAAATAAATTCTTTGAATAAAAATCAAACTCTCTGTTGGAAAACGACGACGCGACGCGGTCGAACGCGTGCGCGGAGGCGCGCTCTGACGCGAGAGAACTGAGATCTCCGGATCGCGAATCTGATTTCCCCGGGCGCCGCGCCGCTCCGCCAGCTGTGTGTCCAGCAGTCGTCGTCGGCCGTTATCCGCCGCCACTCCGCCGCGCCCCGCCCCGTCGCGCGGACGCGACGCCTCCTCCCCACCTCGGGACGCGACGCCCCCTCCGACGCCCCCTCCGATGTCGTCGACGGCGCGCGTCGTCTCCGCCGCCGCGCCGTCGACCGGGCGGTCGTCGTCGACCGCGACGTCGTCGTCGTCGTCGTCTCGACGCGGCGGATCGACCATCGCGCGCGCGGTCCAGCCTCCGTCGTCGACCGCGAACAAGACGTCCATCGCCGCGGAGATCGTCGGCGCGGTCCTGAAGTTCCCGCCGCTGTGGGAGGCCGCGAGCAAGGGCGCGAAGGAGAAGATGATCAAGCGCGCGGGCGACCTCGGCGTTGACTGGCAGCGCGAGGTCGAGTCGCTCCGATGCGCGACGGACTGGGAGAAAGCGCTCGCGGACGCGACGGACGACGCCGTCCTCGCGAGCACGCCGGCGTACTACAAGACGTCCTTCCACGCGTACCCGGAAGGCAACCTGGGCTGGCCCCCCGCGCACGAGGTCGAGGTCGCCGCGGTCGCGGTGCACGCGGTGACGTTCTCGGACGACGGGAAGACGCTCGACGCGAACGGCGACGAGATGCTCCGACGCGGGTACCACGACGCGCAGGCGTTAGGGATGGACGCGATCGGCGGGCCGGACGTTCGCGCGAATAGTATTCGCACGATCGTCGACGTCGGGTGCTCGTCCGGGCTGAGCACGCGGGAGCTGGTGCGCGCGTTCCCGGACGCGACGCGCGTGGTCGGGATCGATCTGTCGCCGCATTTCATCGCCGTCGCGCGTCACGCGCTTGCGACGCGACGCGACGGCGACCCCCCGGGGTGGGGGGTCGGGATCGGGGTCGACGTCGACGGCGACGGCGGCGACGACCACGGCGGGAATAAGGTTTCGTTCGCGCACGCCGCGGGGGAGCGGCTGCCGTTCGAGGACGGCTCCGTCGACCTCGTGAGCTCGTGCCTCGTGTTCCACGAGCTCCCGTCCGACGCGGCGGCGGCGGTGATCGCCGACGCGTTCAGGGCGCTGCGACCGGGCGGGTACTTCACGATGATGGACATGGACCCGACCGCGCCCGCGTTCGAGCGGATCGCGAACAACGTCTTTGCGTTCACGGCGTTTAAAAGCACGGAGCCGTACTTGGAGCAGTACGCGAGTTTGGACGTGCAGGACGTCGTTCGAGCCGCCGGGTTCGAGGCGCGCGTGGAGACGCTGCCGAGTTCGCCGCGGCACCGGACGATCGTCGCGCGGAAGCCGTGCGCGTGATGATGATAGGGCGGAGGAGACGCGATGGACGACGGGCGGCTGTGGTGGCGCGGGTCACACTAGTAGTTCGAAGTGCCTTTCGATGTCTCTATTTCGATCGTCCAGTGCTCTGCTGATGAAACTCGCGTCGTTCTGTTCGTCGTCATTCGCCCTCGCGCCCACTCGCACGCGGCGATGCGTCGACACGCCGCGGCGGCGGGTTCGTCGTCGACGGCGTCGCGGGCGTTTCTTCGCTACCTTCGCGGCGATGGCGTCGAGGCGCTCGCGACCGTCGCGCGCGACGCCGCCGCCGCCGCGAGGCGCGCGCTCGCGACGACGACGACGCGCGATTTGACATCGGACGCGCCGTCGACGTCCTGGCGCACCGTTCGCGCGTCGCCGTGCGTCGCGTCGTGGCGCGGGTTCGCGGCCGCGGGCGCGCGTCGCCCGGCGGGCGGCGGGTACGGCGGAGGGCGCGGAGGGGGCGGGCGGGCGCCCGGGACGCCGTTCATTCCCCAGCGGGTGAACTCGGAGCTGAAGGCGGCGAGGAGCGCGGACGCGATTCTGTCCATCGTCGCCGCCGGAGGAGAGCGTCTCGATTTCATCCACGTCGCGACCGCGGTGAACACGCTCTGGAAGGTCGCGAACGCGCGCGACAACCTCCGCGGGGACCCGAGGTACGCGCGTCTGCTCGAGCTCGTGCGGTCGCGTTGTCGCGCGTTCCGCGCGCACGCGGTGGCGAACGTCGTCCACGGCCTCGGGGCTCTGTGCGCGGACCAAGGCGCCGACGACGTGGACGCGGAGACGGCGGGGGACCTGATGCGGGCGGTGGAGAGGGAGATCGACTCGATGGTCCCTCAGGCGGTCGCGAACGTCTACAACGGCCTGACGAAGCTCCCCGCGGCGGCGGCGGCCCTGTCTCATCAAGGTGACGACGGATGGAGACGCCTCTCCGAGGCGGCGTCGAGCCTCGCGCACGAGATGACAGCCCAGGACATCGCGAGCGTGCTCAACGCGCTCGGGAAGATCGCGGCGGCGGCGGAAAACGTTTCGGCGGCGGGCTGGTTGCGTTTCGCGACGGCGGTCGAGCGCACCTCGGGCGCGATGAACGCGCAAAACGTCGCTCTCGTCGTCAACGCGTACGCGGAGTTGCGAAATCGCAAGAGCGCGCTCGCGGCGGTGACAAACGCGGGCTGGAGATATCTCGCGGCGGCGGCCACGGAAACGGCGCCGGCGATGACTGGTCAAGGACTCGCTCTGACGATCGACGCCGCGAAGAAGCTGGACGCGGAATTCGGGTTGGCGCTCGGCGACGACGACGGGTGGAGCGAGCTGGCGCGCCAGGTGCCGCGCGTGGCTCGCGAGTTCACCGCGCAACACGCCGTCCTCGTGCTCTCCGCCGCCGGGTGGAAAATCGAGCTCGCGACGGCGCTGGCGCGCGTGGACGGGGGATGGGACGCGGCGATCGCGTCCGTGGAGCGGCACCTCGACGCGATCAAGAAGGGCACTTTGAGGGCTTCTCCTGACTTAAGGAAGGAGGCTCGGAAGGTTGGCTGCGCCATCATGTTGCTCTCCGAGCAAAAAAAGCTGGACGGCGGCGGCGGCGCGTTTACTACCTGTACGGACGACGAGAGGCGCCTCGAGCGCGTCCGCGGCGAGCTGGAGGAGATGCTCCGCGCGGATCCGATCCAGTTGAAACGGTATGAAGGAGAGCTTCGAAGCGTACGATTCTCGGCAAAGCGCGTTTTTCGACGCGTCAGTAGTTCCCTCGACCCCGGCGGCGCGGATCATCATCATCATCATCATCGCGAATGTCGGGGTGGAGTTGAAAGGCGTCAGTTCGCGTTGAAAGGCGTCGA
>Ga0181560_10000824_pt1 | contig 28659 bp, 14 predicted proteins | sample 011ome_20_FD_133751 | JGI IMG/M metagenome (GOLD analysis project Ga0181560, IMG submission 133751) | Coastal salt marsh microbial communities from the Groves Creek Marsh, Skidaway Island, Georgia - 011509CT metaG (megahit assembly) | ecosystem: Environmental > Aquatic > Marine > Intertidal...
CGTTGCTGTCGAAGGGGGATCATCCCCCGGGGTCGCCCGCGGCGGCGAGTCGCGCGTTGCGCGTCCTCGCGTCGTCGTCCGTCGTCAACGCGCGGCGGCTCGGCGCGAACGGCGCGGCGTCGACGGCGGTGGCCGCCGCGGCGTCCGCGATGTGCGTCCCCGGCGACGGCGCCGGCGAGGGTTCGACCGCCAAGGAAAATGACCTGTCGCGCGGCGCGAAGATCGCGAACTGGATCGAGGCGATTCGGCTGTGGGCGGCGACGACGGCGCGGGGCGGGCAGGTGCCGTCCGTCGACGGGCTGTATCCGCTGTTGCAGTTTGGGATGGAGAAACGGCGCGCGCGCGAGGACGGCGACCGCGGCGTCGCGCTGGCGACGGAGATATTCTCGCTCTTCGCCGCGTCAACGCCCGCGCTGGTGGCCGCGCGAGCCGCGAAGGACGCGGCGCACAAAGGCTGGGTCGCGCCCGAGATTTCAAAGGACGGGACGTTCGCGGACGCGGGCGGCGGCGACGCGTCCGCGGCGCTGCACCCGTCCACGGTTCTCGAGACGACGTCGCTCCCCGGCGGGATGTCGTGGTCGTGCGCGCTCGGCGCCGCGTCCGTCGCGGAGGGCTGGGTCATCGTGACCGACGGCGAAGAGACGTTACAACCCGGGTCGTCGCCCGCGGCGTGGCGCGCCGCCGGCGCCGCCGCGCACTTCCTCGCCGCCGTGCTCGAGGCGTCGACGTCGCTCGGCGAGCGCAGCGCGGACGTCGGCGACGCCGCCGCCGCGGGGATGCGCGTCCTCGGGCTGAGCGCCTCGTCGTCCTCCTCGGATCCGGACGCGGTGGACCCTCGCGGCGTGTGCGGCGAGCGCGGCCTCCTGACGTTGTGCCTCGACGCGTTGGACGTCGTCGGCGCGTCACCGGACGACGACGCGGGCGACGCGGCGCTCGCGCGCGTCTCCGCCGTCGGCGTCGCGCTTCACGGCGCCGTGCGTCTGCTCCGCGCGACGCCCGGGGCGTCGTCCGCGCCCGCCGCGAGAGCGCTGCTCACGCGGACGGTCCGCGCGCTCACGCTGGCGTCCGCGGCGAGCGCGAACAAGAGGCAGGTGGGCGACGGGGTGCTGCGCGGCGGGCGGAGCGCGTCCGTCGACGCCGCGGAGACGCCGTCTCGCCTCGCGTTGCTTCTCGCGCTCGAGTCGCAGGACGCCGCGCACGAGCGCGAGCTCATCGCGCGAGAGAAGGAGAAGGAAAGTAAACTTCTTCACGGTAAAAAAGACGAGCGCTCGGAGGATACTACCAACGACGACAACTACGACGACGACACGGAGGGCGCGGTCGCCGCCGCGGAGGCCACCGCGGCGCTCGTCGCGTCGTTGCCCCCCGGCGCCGGCGCCGTCGCCGCCGACGCCGTGCGCGCGGGGCTTCTCTCGCGCCGCGCGCTCGGTCCGCTCCTCGCCGCCGCCCGCCGCGGCATCGACGCCGCGGTGAAGTACCTCGACGGCGAGACGGTGAGCGAAGACGCGCGGTTCACCGCGTCCGCGGCGAGGGATATCGTCTTGGACGCTGCGCACGCGGCGGACCCGGGGTCTTTGGTGCCGTCCGTCGCCGACGCGCGCGCGGCGACGTACGGAGGGTTCAACCTCGAGCTCACGTCCGAGATTGAGCGCGCGGCGTCCTCGGCGTCCTCGGCGTCCTCGGGCTCGGGCGCGGACGCGGCGGTCGCGCGCGGGCCGATGGACGGCGTCGGGTCGCTGACGCCGCTGCCGCCGCTGCCCGCGTGGCTGCTCGCGCCGTGCTCGCCGAAGAGCACGGTACGAGGCTGGGGCCCCGAGGGCGTCGCCGCGTGCCTCGCGTTGCTGTTGGGGTTGGAAGTCAGCGGCTCGTCGTTCGCGCGCGGGCTCCCCGCGGACGCCAAGCTCACCGCGATGAGCGGCATCTTTTGCATGGGCGAGAAGATATGGCGCGACCCCGCGGTCGCGGCGGCGGCGGCGGCGCTCACGGACACGTACTGGGGCCGGTTAGACGACGAGAAAATCACCGCGTGCGCGACGCCGAAGCTGGGGCGGCACTCGTACGACGGCGACCCGCGGAGTGAAAAGACGCGGCGGAGCGTCGACGGGAGGAAGAGCGTCGATCGACGAAGCGTCGATCGGCGGCCGTCGATCGACGAACGACGAAGCGTGGACCTCGCGCGGGACGACGCCCTAAACGAGAACGACGACGACGACGACGACGACGAGAGAGCCGCGAGGGAGATGGCGCTCTTGTCGCACTCGGAGACGATGTGCGAAAAGTTTGCGACGGAGTCGTTCGGGGACCCGCTCTTCGCGCGGCACGTCGCGTTCACGCTGCGCGCGGACGCGCCGCCGCGCGCGCGATGCGCCGCGTGGCTCGCGCTCAGAGAGGGCGTCGCGCTGCACCTCCTCCCGCCGCTCCCCGCGCTCGCGCCGCACCCGGAGGAGGGCGACCAGTTCTTGTTCCTCCCGCCCGGCGGCGAATGCGACGAGGAAATGCTCGAGCTCTACGTCCAAGCCCTGGAGAGCGGCGCGCTGGATCGAGGGTTCACGCAGTCTCCGCCGCCGCTGCCGTGCGCGCTCGCGTCGCACGCCATCACGCACGCGGTGTGCTCGTCGCAGGGCACGACGTCGTCGATCCTGACGCTGCGACGGATCTTGCGAAGGCCGAACACCGAACGCGTGTTGCGGAGCATGATGCACACGCCGCTGACGCAAAAGCGCCGGCCGTCCGTGGCGATCGCGGCGGCGTTCGGGACGTCGGGGGTGCATCACGGGAAAGGGGGGCTGTGGGGCGGGGAAACGCCGTTCGGGCCGGGCGCGGCGTACGGGAAGGAAGCCCCGAGCGCGGACGTGGAGGCGCGGCGGAGCGTGTTGCTGAGGGCGGCGAGCGAGGACGTCGAGTTGAAACGAGAGCTTCGAGCCGCGCTCGAAGCGGCGGTCGCGTACCCCGACGAGGAGGACGAGGAGGCGTAGTTGTGATTGGATGATAATACACAGTCAATCGAATCGTCTTAAAATTTCTTGTGACGCTTCGCATTCGGGGCGCCGCCACTCCCCCCACCTCCACCTCCGCCGCCTCCGCCTCCGCCGCCGCCGCCTTCGCCGCCTTGTTTCATCCGGTTCCAATTCTGTCCCGGCCCTCTCGAATGCCACTTCCCGCCGCCGCGGCCTTTCCCTCCTCCTTTCTTACCTCGCCCGCCGCCGCCGCCGCCGCCGCCGCCGCCGCCGCCGCCGCCGCGCGCTTGCCTCGCCCCCTGCGCGCGCGCTTTCGCCTCTCTCTGCGCCGCGACTTTCGCCGCGTGCCTCCTCTGGTTCTCCATCTTTTTTCTCTCCGCCGCGCTCAACTCCGGCGCGACGGCGACGTCCCGCTCGTCGCACACCCCCGCGAGCGCGGCGACCATGTCGCGAACGACCGTCTCGCCCTGCAAATCCCCCGTGCTCATCGGCGCCGGGCCGATCACGTTGCGATCGAATCGAGGGAAAATGTCTTTCGCCTTCCCTCGCCGCTCGTCCCCGGCGTTGTTCACGAGCCGACGCACGAGCGCTTGGACGCGCTCCCGGAGCTCGACGACGGCGTCGCACGCCGGCCGCGGCGCGTGCAACCGAATCTGTCCGTCCAACACGAGCATGTCGTCGTATCCGTCCCCTCCCGTCTCGTACCTCAGACTCCCGTCCGGGCCGCCGCCGTTCTCGACTTTCAGATCGCCGCCGGCGAGGACCATCATCGCCAGCGGCGGCACCGGCGTGCTGTCGCGCGTGTACACCTTGCTCGTCTTGACGCGCTCGTGGAACGCGACGTAACACGACCGCCACGCGTTTCCGTCGAGCTTCGAGTTGACCGAGCTCGGGTGGACGCTCGCGGCGTCGGGCTCTGACGCGTCGCGGTCCGCGGGGCGGACGTGGAGCTTCACCGCGGACGCGGACGCGGCGCCCTTCTTCGTCGGCGGCGCGTGAAGGTACGCGAGCTGCGGGTAGAGACCGGCGCAGAGGAGGCCGGCGAGGAGGCCGGCCGGGACGAAGTGCTCCCCGCCGCCGCCGCCGCCGCCGTCCGCGGCTTGCGCCGTGGACGTCTGCCCGAGCACGAGCCGGACGCCGTCGGTGCCGTCGTACTTCCTTCCGACGTACTCCGCGTGGTTCGCGCGGATCCCTCTCGGGACGATGCCGAGCGTGCTCAAGTTCTCGAGCAGCTGCCTCTTGCTGTTCGCGACTTGCTGCAGCGTCTTGATCGACAAGAACCGATCGCGCGCGAACGAGAACCGCGACTCGCCCGCGATGGCGTCGAACTCGTTGTACGCCTGCAGCGCGCCGAGAACGTCCGACTGCGGGCCTTCCCCAAACTTCCGCTTGCTCTCGTCCGCGGCTTCGCGCGCCTCCGCGGGCATCATGAACGGCGACCGGCTGCCGAGCAGCGACGCGAGCGTGATCGCCTCGTCCGCGAGACCGAGCGCGCAGCCGTACACGACGAGCTTCCCGAGTCGCGCGTCCGTGGGGAGCTGCGCGAGGAGTCTTCCGAGCGGCGTGAGCGATTCGCACGCGCCCGCGGTGAGCGCGCCGATGCAGCGGAGGTCCTCCACGGCGTTGTGCACGGCGACCTTCTCGGGGGGCTCCGGGAGACGCGAGCACACCGCCTCGGCGTCGCCCTCGAGGTTCAGCGCTTTCACGCGCATGACGAGTTGCTGAAGACCGACTCTGCGGACTTCCGGGTCCGTGTACCGCGCCAGCGGCGCGTCGGACGTGAACAGATGGAACGCGATGCCCGGGCGGACGCGCCCGGCGCGGCCGCGGCGCTGCTTCGCCGCCGCGTGGGAGACCATCACGTCGTCCAGCGAGCTCATCAGACGCTCCGCGTCGTATCGCTCCTCCTTCACGCGTCCGGTGTCGATGACGCACGTCACGTCGTCGATCGTGATGGACGTCTCCGCGACGTTCGTGGACAGGACAACCTTGCACACGCCCGGCGGCGGACGCAAGAAGACCTTGCGCTGGTCGTCGGGAGGGAGGCTGCCGTGCAGAGGCAGGATCCAGTCGGGGTCGAGGACGAACCGTCCGCGTCGCGCGTCCGCGCTGCCGCCGCCGCCGTGCAGGCGCCTCGCGAGCATCCCCAGCGCCTCCTTCACCGCGTCGATCTCCTTGGTGCCGGGTAAGAACACGAGGATCGCGGCGCCGTCCATCCCGCGGTCGTTATCCGCCATCCCCTTATCCCATCGGTCGTCGCGCGCGTTAGGAAGCTTGGCCAACGCGTGGTCCACGTCGCCCTCCGCGTCCACGACGAACCACCTCACGAGCTCGGAGATGAGCTGCACGTTCACGACGTTCTCGTCGAGCTGCGCGAGCGCGCGGCACGCCGCTCGCGCGCGATGCTGATTACGGCTCGACCGCGTCAGTCTCTGCAGCCACTCGCCCTCGCTCGGCGGGCGGTTGCTCTCGTCCTTCGACGCCGCCTTCCCCGCTCTGCGTTGATGCTCGCGCGACCCGTGGCACCACTCCGCCTGGCGATCGACCCAGTGGTTCGTCACCGAGAGCGCGTCTTCGAGGTGCAGCGTCGCGACCGGGTACGCGCGGCCGGGGAAAGACACGCGCGGGGCGTCGTCGAAGTATTTCGCGAGGACGTCGCCGTCCATCGTGGCGGACATCAGGCCGAGCTTCACCGTCGTCGTCGCGGACGCGGCGGACGCGGCGGCGGCTTTGAGGGACTTCGGGACGGGTTTCAGAGACCCCAGAGAAGGCGCGCGCTCCGGGGCGTCGTCGTCGTCGCCGTCGCTCTTCTCCGCTTTCTCCTCAAAAGACCCGCCGCCCTCGCGCCGCTCGTTCGCGCGCCTCCCGAGCATCTCCTTGAGCGCCATGAGAAGGAAATCGCCCTCCACCGTGCGCTCGTGCACCTCGTCCACGAGCACGTGCGTCACGCCGTGAAGCCCCGGGTCTCGCTCCAACCGCCGCAGCAACACCCCCGTCGTGCAAAACAGCAGCCGCGTGTTATCGCACGTCTTGCTCTCGCCGCGGATCGCGTACCCGACCGCGCCGACGCCGACGCGCGGCTCTCCGCGCTCGCTCGCGACGCGCTCGGCGACGCCGATGGCGGAGATCCTCCGCGGTTGCGTGCAGACGATGTTCACCGGCGTGCCCGTCTCCGCGGCGTGCTCCAACAGGTACTGCGCCACCTGCGTCGTCTTCCCGCTCCCGGTCTCGCCCTCCACGATCGTCACCGGGTTGTTCTTGAACGCGTCTATGAGCGCGTCTCTGTGGCGGTACACCGGGAGGCTCATCCGCGTCCGCGCGTGCGGGCCGCCGCCGGGCACCGTCGGCGGCGCGCACATTCGAAGGTTATGCCCGCCGCCGCCGCCGTCCATCAGCGCCGCGTTCTCCGCCGCGCGCTTCTCTAAGTACGCGAGGTCCGGCGCGGAGGACGAGAGATGGACGTCGGACTCTTGAAGCAGTCCGGGGGGCAGCGGCGCGTCCACCGCGGTTTGCATGGCGCGCACGGCTTTGGAGGAGACGACGCATCGTCGAAGCGGCGGTCGGTACGGCGACCCGTCCGCGCTCGCGCCCGCGACCGGCTTCGGCTTGCTCGGCTGCGACGACGACGGGCTCTTCGGCGGCTTGGGTTGCTTCCCGAGCTTTCCCGTGGTCTGGTTCGGCCGCCACACGTCGTCGTGCTTGCGCTTGCGACTGGTGTCGTCGCGCATTCGTCCGGGGCCGTCGTCGTCGTCGTACGCGTCGTGCTGCCACATCCCGCCGCCGCCGCCGCCGCCGCCGCCGCCGCCTCTGGATGGCTTCGGGCCCCAGTACCCGTCGCCGCGCGCGCCGCCCGCGAGCGCGCCGTAGCCCGTGATCGGCGCGCGTCCGCCGCCGCCGCCGACGCCTCCCGCGCCGCCGCCGCCGCCGCCGGATCCTCCGTGCCAAGACGGCTGAGATCCGCCGAGGAGCGGGTTCGCGCTGCTCGCGATCTTCTCGAGCTGGCTCGCGTATCGCGGCGCGGCGGGAGGTTGCCCGCTGCCGCCCGCGGAGACGGGGCGACCTTTGGAGAAGAACGACATCGCGGCAGTGCTGCGAGCCGCGCGCGTCGTCGAATGGCGGCGAATTTTATCGTGATGAGTGGTGCCCTTTTTTCCGCGACCCGGGCCGGGCTGCTGGGACAGCGACAGACGACGAGATCTGAGAGGCGACGCGCGTTGTGTCGTCACACGTCATGCGCGCGCGCACGAACAGCGGCGGGCGCGCGACGGAAGTCAACGGCGCGGCGGACGTCATGTCCGCGGCCGCGATCCACCCTCGGTCTCGGTTCGGCGTCGGCGGCTCGCAGAGCTCGCGGAGGTACCAGCGATTCATCTCCGAGGACGAGGCTTCGTTTCGCGCGAGCGAGGATGCGAAGACGACGCGCTGCGCGATCGGCGCGTTCGTCCTCGCGTGCTTCTTCCTCGCGCTCGGCCTGTGGCTCATCGTCACCGCGGACTACGGCGAGACGGAGCACAAACAGCTGGACGAGTACAACGCCGGTGCGTCCCCGCGCGTTCGCGCAGGAGACGCGCGCTCGCGCGTTCGCGTCTCTCTCGTCGTCGCGTCGTCGTTCAAATTCGTTCGCGAACTCGGCACCCGCAGTCCTCTGCCGCCGCGCGAGCGCTCAATTCGCCCGTTCCCCATCACCGCCCCCTCCCCTCTCTATATCAGCCGTCGACGCGTGGACGCGCACGCACGCGGCGGCGTTCAACTCCACGTCGTTCGTCGTCCACTTCGGCGAACCGCACGTCGTGAACGCGACGTTACGCGACGCGGAGGAGCGCTCCATCGCGCATTCGGAATCGCGCGCCGCGCGCTACGCGCCCGCGTACTTCGTCGCGGACAACGCGCTCGAATCGGCCATCATCCCGTCCTGGATCGCGGACGGGACGCTCCCCGAAGCCGCGCGGACGATCCCCGCGGACGGAGGAACCGAGCACGTGACGTACGACGCGTCGAACGCGACGAAGGAGCTGATGGTCGCCGTCGACGTCGTCGTCGTCGCGACGCGAGCGGATGGCGCCGCGGACCGGATCGAGCTGGGCGAACACGCGGTGCTGACGTCGCGGACGTTCCCCGCGGGGAGCTGGAAGCCGTGTAAGTATCAGATGAAAGGGCACTACGCCGCGGGGTCGTGCACGACATACGACGCGCTGAAGGAGGTGTGCGTGAAGCTGCGGCGGGCCGGCGACGTCGGCGGCGGGAACGGCGGGAACGGCGGCGAAGGCGAAGGCGCGACGGCGCCGTCGGGCCCGTGGGTGCTCGACGAGACCTACGGCGGGCACGGGTGCGACCCGCGGCACGGCTGGAGACCGACGACGACGTCGCGCGTGCGCGCGCCGAACGACGGCTCCGCGCCGTCGTTGGCGGCGGTGCGCGCGGCGCGGCCGACGCGTGCGACGATTCGGTCGTCGCGGGACCCGCACGTGATCGCGATGGCGATGACGAACGGGACGATGTTCTTCGCGGAGAGAGAGGCGGAGATGAACGTCGCCGCGATCGTGTGCTTGATGATCGGCGTCGTGTGCTTGGTCCCCGCGTGCGTGTTGGGCGGGTGGACGGCGCGGCGCGTCGCGAGGGAGCGGCTGCGCGCGGGCGCGCCGTTGTGGGGGGATCCCGCGGGAGGCGGGTCGGGGTCCGGGTCCGGGGCCGGCTCGCGCGGGGGGAAGCAGAGGGTGTACGAGATGGTGTAGGCAGGCGTCTTTTCGTGGAGCGCGCGCGTTAGGCGGAGTGATTCGGTGTGTTTTCGCGCGGAAGTAGTCTGCGGTTCCTTCGTCGCGGCGTCCGTTCGCGCGGTCCAGGCAGGACCCGATGGAAAAAGTCAACACCGCTGCCCCGCCGAAAACCAGAAACAGAAAGCGTCGACTCGACCTCGCCACTCCGCCGCCGCGCGATGGGCCGCGAGGCGAAGTCGAAGCTGCCGGCGAGCGCGCTCGACGCGCTCGCGGAGGTGGAGAGGGTCGCGCGCGCGCTGTACGACGGACCGGCGCGGTGTGCGCTCGTGCACGAGTCAGGGGAGCTCAGGTGCGCGGTCCTCGATCGATGCCGCCCACCCCGACGATCGACGCCAGCGTCCATCGCTCCCGTCTCTCCCATCTCACGCGTCCTCGTCCCCGTCCTAGTAGGTACGTCTCCGAGACCGGCCCCACCATCGACGCTGCGGCGCTCGATAACCTATGTGTGCTCCGCCGCGCGTCGACGAAGATGGGACGCGCGTTGGACGGCGGCGTCTCCGTCCCCGCGACGCACGTGAGGGGGGAGGCAACGTTGACGTCGGCGTTCGACGTCGGCGGCGCGCACGTCTTTGTCGTGCTCGCGGACGTGCAGCGCGCCGTCGCGGAGTCGTTCGACGGGAAGGAAGCGGAGCGGCGGATGCGCGGGGTGCTGGAGGGTCTCGTCGTCGCGTTGAAGGCGTGAATGGCATACAAATTTTTCGCGGGAAAAGAAAATTTCAGCCAGTGGCGTCCTCGCCGCGGCGTCGAAGAGTCACGTCATATCATAATACCATCGTATGTACAAGAACGCGTCGCCCTCTATCTACGTTTCTCTTTCCTCACCTCGTCAACGCGTCGATCATCGCCCTGACCTCCTCCCTCTCCTCCGGCGCGACGCCGTCGTCCTCCGCGGCGGCGATCTCTTCCAGCGTCGCCGCCACCGTGGACAGATGCGTCGCCATCTGTTGGGCGCTCACGTCCGGCACCTTCCCGCGCACGAGCGCCTTCACGCGCTCCTCCGCGACGCGCATGCGCAGCCGGCTCGCGAAGAACGTCCTCGCCTGCGACCACGGCACGATCTCGCGGATGGCTCGCTTGTGAAGCATCACCCCGGGGGTGTCGTGCAACGCCGCGAAGTGCGTCGCGAGCTGCTTAAACGTCGGCATGAGCTCCTTCTCGAGCTTCTTCTCCGCGGTCTTCCCGTCCTCGCCGTGGAATTTCGAGCCGTCCTGCATCGCCGGGCACGTCCGCCGCATCGCCTTCACGAGATCCTCTCTGCGGAATTTGATATCCACGACGCCCTCGGGCTCGAGGACGCCGCCCTTGCTCTCGTCGCTGGCGTAAAACTCCATCTTCTCCGGGTTGATGGACGAGTCGATCACCACCCACGCGCCGCCTCTCAGCTCGCCGCCGTGCGGGATGTACACAAAGATCGGCTGGTCGTACTCGCGAAGCGCGTCGACGATGTACGCGCCGTACTTTAGGATCTCGCCGTACATGTCGCGCAGGCCGCCCGCGAAGCCGCGCCAGTTGGCGAAGATGATCAGAGGCAAGCCCTCGCGGTTCATGTCGCCGATGGCCTGCGCCGTCTTAAACGCGGAATCCGGGAACCACACTTGCCCGGCTTGCGTCTCCTCCGCGATCTGCGCGCCCTCGAACGCGGGGTCCGCGGGGACGGTCTTCGTGCTCGCGCGCGTCTCGACCGCGACGGCGCCGACGGCGAGCCCGCCGAGGCGCGCGCGGCCGGTGACCACGGACCGCCCCCAATCCGTCATCACCTCCATGAACGACCCGCGGTCGAAAAAGTGATGCAGCATCTCGCGCGGGTCATGCGGCGTCGCGCCGGGGACGAACCCGATCGACCGATGGATCGTGTCGAACCCGCCGTCGGAGCTCGCAATCGCGGCGGCGGGAGACAGGAACGGCAGCGGCGCGCCCTTGCGCTTCGGGACGTAGGATAACCACCGAAGAATCGACGAGACGCCGCGGACGTCGTCCGTCACGACGAGGTGCGACACGCCGTTGGCGCCCATCACTCTCGGGCCGCCGATCTGCGCGTTGGACGCGTACACCTCCCTCCCGAGCACCTTGTTCAGCGCGCTCGCGCCCGTGAGAATCAGCGGCGCCTCCGCGTGCTGAATCACGCGCTGGCACAGACGGCTGCAGTACGCGCCGATGCCGACGGAGCGACCGGTGACGTACGCCATCGTCACGGTGGCTTTGGGTCGTTCCATACAAAGCGACGTCGGGGTGGAGTTGAAAGGCGTCAGGTGGAGTTGAAAGGCGTCGATGGCGGGGATTGAAAGCGAGGGGTGGGCGGAGAGACGCGCGGGACAAAGTCCTTAAGGATCGGCGAGCACCACGCGAACGCGGTCGTATGGGGACCAGTGTATAGAACGCGCCTTTGTACGCCCTGGACGTCGCCGACGCGATCTCGCCCGAGCCCTGTAAACACTCCACGCCCTGGCCGCCGCACACGTCCGTGAGCGCGAAACGCACCTCTCCGGTGGTCTCGTCCACGACGCGGTCGCAGAGGACGCGGCCGCCGGTGCCGAGCATCTCGTAGTCGTCCTCGCTGAGGTAGAGGTACTTGAACCCGCGCGACGGCTTGTGCGGGTCGTGCCACGCGACGCGAAACGCCGCCTTGACGGCTTCGTCGAGACCGATCCTCGCGCCGCTGTTCGCGCTGATGTACACGCACGGAAGCCCTTCTGTGACGGATAATTCGAACGCGGCGCGGTACACCGCGTCTTCTTTCGGGGATAACGACCCGGACATGTGCGTTATGTCGTTCGCGACGAGGATGATCTCTCGGCCCTCCGGGTACTCCGCGGTGAGCAGTCGGACGCGCCAGCACACCATGCCGACGTCGTTCATCCCGGGCGCGCGCTCGACCTCGATCAAGGTGCCGGCGGGACCGCCGTGCGCGAGCCCGCCGGGGGCGTCGAGGACGAGCTCGACGACCCTGCCGAGGCCTTGGTTCGCGCGCTCCGCGAGCACGTTGGCGAAAATCTCCGGGAAGTCGTACGCGTACGTGCTGTTGAGGTTTTGGCAAATCATGCGCTTGCGCTGAATCTTGTCCAGCAGAGGGTACTCCTTCATCCGCGGCGGAATGGAGACGGACGCGCTGCTCGGGTCCCCGTGCGTCGTCGACGTCATCTTGAACTTGAGCCCGGACGTGTTCAGCGCGACGACGTCCGCGGCGCCGCCGACGCGCACCTCCACGCACGACACCTTCAGCCGTCGCAAGTCTTCGAACGTCGTGTTTATGAACGACGCGATGGCCGCCTCCACGCGCGGCAAGTCCTCGAGCGTGGTGCCGACCATGTTGATGTAGACGTGGTTCCACGCCGTGCCGTGCTGCCCGACCGCGAGCTCTAACGACCCCAACACGTCCGCGAGGATGGAGTCGTCGTGGACGGAGGACGCGTTCGCGCCGAGAGAGGAGAGGTCGATGTCGAACGAGCCGCTCGGCGTTCGCTTGTGCGACGACAGCGGCGCTTCGATCCCCGCGAGCAACAACTCTTTGTGGTACACGCTCGCGCGCAGAAACACCCTGCGATCGCGCTGCGGCAGCTTCGCGCCGCGCCTGGACTGCGGGACCGCTTCCTCCGCGAGGAAGACGCCGATGACGTACTCGGACGCGTTGACGAAATTCGCCGCGCGCGCGCGCCCGTGCGTCCGCGACGACAACATCCCGACGCACTCCACCTGAAAGTTGCACAACCGCTCCACCTCCATCTGCGCGGCGACGTGCGGCCAGAACCCTCTCGCGACGGACATCTCCTTAAACTCGCCCTCCGGCGCGAGCGGCGACGAGCTCGTCATCGACGGCGAGGACACGAGCCCGCTGGGGTGCCGCACCGGCGCGGGGGGGCCGCCGCCGGGGACGTTGCGCGAGAAGGAAAAGTGCTGCGGCGCCGCGCCCGCGCATAGGAGCGTCACCGCGACTCTGGACGTCTCTTGGGACAGCGCGCCGGCGAGGTGCTGCCCGGTCACGAACGCGGCCGCGGCGTCGCGGACTTCCCGCTCCTCCCTGCCGTGCAGACGCGGGTACGCGATCACGAAAGAGAGCTCCTCGGGTTTTTCCGCGGACGCCTCCGGGAGCGCGGCGACGGCGTGCCCCAACGACGGCGCGAAGAGCACCATGTTCCGGCCGTTCCTCAGGCGCACGCACGTCACGCCGGGCTCCGCGTCGAACGTCTTCGGGCCCGCGTCTGGGATCGTCGAGAGGTCGATCCCAGACGCGTTGAACAGCGTTTCGATCGCGGCGAATTTTTCCGTCTCCGACGGCGCCTCGAACAGCGTGTTCCACGTGAACGCGTCGCCGCCGTCCATCCCGGCTTCGGCGCCGACGTCGTACGCTTTCATCTTCTGGCCCTCCTCCGCGAGGTCCGCGTAGCTGTTGAACCGCGCGAGCGTGTTCGTGCCGTCGAGGAACAGCGTCCCGACGCTGCGGCGCTTCGGGCGACCGTCGTTCGCGGCGGCGTCATTTCGCACCGGCGTGTTCGCGCCGCCGTCTTGCGACGACACGTCCGACATGTTCGCGAGGTCGCCCTCGCTGCCGCCGTACAGCGACCCCGCGCTCGCGAGCCCGAAATCACTCAGGGAGTCGTCCCTGTTGTGACCCGCCGCGAGGTTCGTCTTCGACGCGCTGAGTTCGATCGCTTTCATGCGCTCGCGTCGCGATTTCCGCGACTCGTCTTGCTTCCGAACGATGATCTCCCTGGCGCGGTAGGACACCTCCTTGTACCCGGCGTGCGACGCGGACTCGAGCTTCATCAGCCTCCTGACCGCGTCGTGGCACGGCGCGATGTCCGTCATGTCGTGCGCGCTGACTTCGTCCAAAATTTTGAGCACCAGCCCGCTGCGACGCGCGAGCCGCGAGTGCGCGTGCGCGTACTGCACCACAGCCGCGGCGTCGCCCTTGTACCTCGACCGGAGCAACATCACCGCGTCTTCGAACGACGCGCTGCACGCGAACGGCTCCTCCGCGTCGAGGTACGTCTCGAGATACCGCGTCAACACTCTGACGCGGTTCATGTGCAGACCGCCTTCGAACTGGTCCACGAACGCGCGCAGCGGGAGAAAGTCCGGGCCGTGCTCGTCGATGAGCGCCTTGACGCGCGCGACGGCGACGGAGACGACGTCGGTGCACTCGTCCAAACTCGCGCGGCGGCCGTCGTCGTCTTTCGACCCGACCGCCGCGCGCATCAGGTTCTCGATCGCGGCGAGCTCGTCCAGCGCCGCTTTTGACGCGCGCGACGACACCGCTTGCTTCGTCTCGGAGAAGTCGTCCACCGCGAGCTTCATCGTGCCGAGCACTTCGAGCAGCGGCGTGACCGGGTCTTTCGTCTTGTTGAAATCGTACCCGGCGAGGAGCTGCACGACGCCCGTCGCGTTGACGTTGAAGCGCACGAGCGCGCTGTCGTCCCCGAGCGCGCCGGTGAGCTTTCGACCGGGGATGACCGTGAACTCGCCGCTGAACGGCTGGGACACTTTCACCGCGCTCGGGTCCTCGACCGCGACGGCGCAGAGCTCGTCGCCCGTCTCCAACGCCGACCCGGGCTGCACCTTGTGGGCGACGACGCCGGTGCTCGTCGCCATGAGCGGCATGACCGTCTTCATGACTTCGATCTCGCAGTACGCGACGCCCTCGACGGCGCGGCCGCCATCTGGGACGAGGTACCGAAGCAGCTTCCCCGTCCCCGGGGCGCACATCTTCGTCGGGTCGAAGTCGTCCGGGAAGAAGCACGGATGCCCGTCCACGTGAATCTTCAACCCCACCTTGGTTTTCTCGTAGTTCACCGTGTGCGCCTTCCCGCCGAGCAAAACCTTCAGCCCGCCGTCTTGAAGGACCAAAACCTCAGCCTCGCACACTGTCTGGTCGTTCACCTCGATGTAAAACAGCGTGTGCGATCCCATCGTGACCTTCAGGTTGTACTTGACGTCCTCGTAAATCAGCTCGAACGCGTGCTCGCTGAGGTTCGTCATCCACGCCTCCGGGGGCACGCCGCGCGTCAGCGCGTCGATGACCCGCTGCTCGAGCTCCTGATGCCGGCTCGTCGCGCGCATGACCGCGCCGCACACGACGACGAGATGATCGTGCAGCATCTCCTTCGGCTTATCCGCGGCGGCGATGAGGCCGTCGAGCCACGCCGTCGTGTGCGCGTCGCCGCGGAAGTCGTCCTTCTCGAGCAACGCGCCGAGGTACTTGACGTTGGTGTGAATCTCGCCTCGGATGGACAGCTCCGAGAGCGCCTGCACGAGCAACGTCGTCGCCTCGTCGCGCGTCGGCTTATGCGCGAAGATGTGCCCGAACTGCGAGTCCGCGAACTGGTGCACGCCGCCGGTGAGGCCGACGCTGAAGTTGCCAGTCACACCCGGGAGCGAGCGGAAGTGCAACGCGTGAATCGCGCCCGACGTCGGCTTGAACCCGACGTCGGGGTCCTCTGCGGTGACCCTTCCCGCGATGCAGTGACCCATCGGCGGGTTCTGCCGCGCGGTGTCGAAGTCGATCGCGGAGACGCCCATGACGTCTTTCTCGCCGTAGAACCGTCGCACGTGCGGCATCTTGTTCAGAGGGATGCCCATCGCGATTTGGAGCTGCGTCGCCGGAAGGTTGACGCCCGTGATGGTCTCCGTCACCGGGTGCTCCACCTGGAGGCGCGGGTTCACCTCCAAGAACGAATACACGCCCGTGGTGATGTTGTACAGGTACTCCACGGTCCCGACGCCGCTGTACTTGACCTTCTTCGCGAGCCTCACGGCGCCGCGTTCGAGCTCTTCGCACGTCTCGCGCGGCGCGACGGTGACGGGGCCTTCCTCGATGATCTTCTGGTGCCGTCGCTGCACGCTGCAGTCGCGGCCGTACAGCGAGATCGCGTTCCCGTGCTTATCCGCGACGACCTGGACCTCGAGATGACGCGAGTTCGTGGAGAGCTGCTGGATGAAGATCGGCGACCCCGGGACCTCGGCCTGGACTTGCACGAACCCGGTCCTGAGCTCGTCCATGTTGGACACCATGCGGATGCCCTTCCCGCCGCCGCCCTCCGACGCCTTCACCATGAGCGGGAAACCGATCTTCATCGCGCTCGCCTCCGCTTCCTCCACCGTCGCGAGCGTCGCCTCGAGCAAAATATCCTCCGGGATCGTGGTGTCCGGCACCGTCAGCCCGGACCCGCTCCAAGGGATCACGTTGACGTCGCACGACTGCGCGAGAAGGTTGGCGCAAATCTTATCGCCCACCGCGTCCATGCTCTCCGCGCTGGGCCCCAAAAACGCGATGTCGTGGTACGCCAGCGCCGCGGGCAGCTTCGGGTTCTCGCTCGCGTGGCCCCACCCGGGCCACACCGCGTCCGCTTCGCATCGCCGCGCGACCTTCACGATCAGATCCACGTTCGCGTAGTTGTTGCGGTTGGATCCGCTCTCGACGGTGACGAACTCGTCCGCGAGACGGATGTACTCCGCGTTGGCTTTCAGGTCGTCCTCCGTGGCCATGCACACGATGTGCAAGATGTCGTGCGTTCGGAACGTCTCGTACTCCCACAGCCGCAGGGAGCGGATCGCTTTCACCGCGCCGAGGCCGTTGTTCGCGATTAGGATCTTACGAATCAGCCGCGTGCCGCCGCGGCTGAGGACGTAGTTCTCGAACTGTATCGACGAAGCGTCCGACACTGCGGCGGGGGAGGGAGAGGGAGCGCGAGGAGGGGGGGCGTCAGGGTCTTAATCGCGGGGTCGCGGCCGGGGACGGGGCCGGGACGGGCGGGGATCGACGGCGACGAGGGAAGACGGCGCGGGGAGCGCGATCGTCGCGCGCGCGACGCGTTTCGTTCGCCGCCGCGAGGACGACCGGACGCCGCGCGCGCGACGACGGACGCGGTCGCCGCGCGCGGCGACGGCGACGCCGCCGACGACGCGTCCGCGGGCGTCGATCGCGGCGCGAGGCCCTTCCGCGAGGACGCGGACGCGTCGACGAGCGAGCGAGCGTCGAACGACGGTTGACGCCCGCGCGCGCGCGATCCCTCGTTCGCGCGACGAGCGCGCGAGACGCGCGGCGCGAGGACGAGAGGGCGGCTGGTGCTCACTCACTCTTCGCGATGCCCGCGCGCGTTCCCTTCGATGCGTCTGTCGCCGCGCGCTTGAGCGTCGCGTGTGGACGGCGCGCGTGCTATGCAAAACCCGCGCGCGCCCTTCGGCGCCGTAACGCGCCGAGGTTCGTTATGACGAGGAGGCGGGCGGGCGACGGCGATGCGACCGTTCCTCTCCCTTTCGTCGCCGCAGCGAGAGGTGCCGTGTCGCTGATTATCGGACGGATGAGGCCGAGCCGAGGCGGGCTGGCGAAGTCCAACTCGACACCGGGTGAATTTTATTTTTGAAAGAAAAAGCCCGAAAGCAATACGCGATCAACCGTCGGGGTGAACGCGCCGACGTCGCCGATCAAAAACCAAACGCCCGCGCGCGTCGGTGACACATCGGTGACACTGCCGCGCAAACAACGAGAAAAAGCGACTCTCTGCAACCTTCGATCACACTCTTCACCGCCCCGCCATCTGACGTCGTACGCGCGATGCCTGGGAAATACGCCATCGGCGCGCTCCTCGGAGCGGGCGCCGCCGTCGTCGTGAACGACATGATGCCCGGTGCGTCGCGTCGATCCGATTCCGATCGCGTCCGCGCGGCGCGTTCTTCTTTCCGTCTCTTCCTTCATTCATCGCGTCTTCCCGTGATCACGACGCATTTCAGCGATCCACGAAGCGTCGCTCAACTCCCCCGTCCCTCCCCCGTCCCCAACACGACAGACGCGCTCCCGCGCCTCGGGCTCAGCACGCCGAAGAACATCAACCTCCAGTACTTCGACATCATGGGCCCCACGGAGCGCATCCGCTACGCGCTCCTTCTCGGCAAAGTTCCGTTCAACGACGAGCGCGTCAAGTTTTCCGATTGGCCCAGCGTGAAGCCCACGACGCCGTACGGTCAGATGCCCGTGCTCACCGTGGACGGGCAACGGTTCACGCAGAGCGGCGCGATCTTGAACTGGGCGGGGACGATCACGGGGTTGACCCCGCGCGACCCGATCAAGGCGATGCGCGTGAACGAGGCGTGCGAGCTCGACAACGACTTGCGAGGGAAGATCCGGCCGAGCATCTACGTCGGCATGGACAAGTCGCTGGGCGACCGGGAGAAGAAGCGGAAGGTGAAGGAGATGCGCGAGGAGATCGCGAAGACGCACATCCCGTTCTACCTCGGGCACTTCGAGAAGATGCTCGAAGACAGCGAGTACCTGTGCGGCGACAAGGTCACCGTCGCGGACTGCCAAGTCTTGAGCACGCTGCGTTGGCTCGGCGGCGGCGGGCTCGATCACATTCCGCCCACGTGCGTCGAAGCGTTCCCGAAGCTGTGCGCGCTGAAGAAGAAGATGGAGGCGATGCCGGAGATCGCGGAATACCTCGAGAAGACGAAGAAGTGAGTATCGAGGATCTCGACGCGATAGAGCCAGCGAACGAGCGAGCGAGCGAGCGAGGAGGAGGAGGAGGATCGCTACGCGACGCGGCGACTCGCGATGTGCACACCGTACCAAATCGAAGGACACGCGTCTTCCTTTTTCGCTACTGTACGCTACTAGTCTAGCTTAGCTATCTCCTCCTCGTCGTCAGTCCAGCAGCGGGACGACGCGTTCTCTCTCCTCCTTCCGCTCGCCTGGACGCCATCGGTACGCGTACGTCTTCCCGCCGCCCGCGCCCGTCTCCCGCGTCGCCTTGTCCGCCGCCGCCGCCGCCTCCCCCGCCGGTCGAACGCGCACCTTCACCGTGACGCACTTAGACAACGCCCACGCGACGAGAAGCGCGATCGCCGCGGACGTCCACGTCCACGACCGGAATATCCACGCGAACGCCGCGCGATACCAACGCAGCGGCGCGGCGATCGCGTCCGTCCACGACCCTCTCGCGAACCGCCGCCGCCACTTCCCAGGCCCGGCGCGCCAAAACGCGGCGACGACGCGCGACTCCTCAGGGAACAGGTCGCGCGCGAGCTTCCCCCACCGACGCTTCCGCCACGCGTCGCGCGCGCCCGACTCCTCGAGCGCGGCCGCGACGCGATTCGTCCACGTCGACCACGCCATCTTCGCGTCGCGAATCGTCGCGTCGCTCGCGGCGGCGATCGCTCGGCGGATTCGCGCGATCCGCGACCGGAGCCCGACGCGCGGGCGCGCGTCGCCGTCGTCTCGCCGCGCGAGCGCGGGGGCGTCGGCGTCGACGATCAGCGGGGGGAGGTCCGCGCGGGGGGACGCGTCGTCGTCGTTGGCTTCGGCTTCGGCTTCGGCGGCGTCGCGGACGTCGTCGTGGACGTCGTCCCGGAGGAGGTCGTCGTCGCTCTCCGTCTCGCGCGGGAGACGACGACGCGCCCCTCCTCCCGCGCCTCGAACCGTCGTCGTCGAATCGCGCGCGTCGTCCTCGCCTCCTCCGCGCGCCGCGGTCTCCGTCGCTTCGACGGCGCGGAAGGAGGACGCGATCGCGAGGACGGCGACGAGAACGCACGCCGCGCGGAGGCGGCGGCGGCGTGCCATCGCGCGCGTCTCCCGCTGTGACGAACCTTCTGTCCGAACAGCTCGGGTTGGTGTCACCGATGAAAGCGTTGCGCGAACCGGTCCTTTCACAAATCGGGCGATGAAAATATAATTTCCCGATGAACCTGACCGACCAGCTGGCACTTCAGGTTCAGATTCGCCGCGGCATCGCATCGTCATCATGCGTCAGACAAATCTTGGGATCGACGCGTCCCGCTCCCAGTCGTGCGCCGCGCCGCGCTAGGCTCGCGACAGGATGACGTCCGCGGAGGAGACGGAACCGTGGGAGACCGCGAAGGAGATCGAGGCGCGGCTCTCCCCTCCCGAGTCCGACCCCGAGGGCGTCTTCGGCGGCGGCGCGGTCGTCGAGTGCGTCGCGCGCTGCGGGGTCTTAGTGATGCCAGAAGAGATCGTCGTGGGACTGAATCTGACGCGCGACGTCGCTCGAAGGAGCGAGAGCGACGACGTGAGAAGACGCGAGGGGTCCGAGAGCTTGGAGTTCTCCCCCGTCGCCGCGAAGCTTCTGCGCGAGTACCTCACCGAGTGCGCGGAGATCGTCAGCGCGGTCGTCGCGTGCGCGTACCGAGGGCAGGACGGAAAGATGCGGACGGGTAAGTTTCTGCGCGGATTCCCGCCCGAGGCTGCCGCGAAGGCGAGCGCGTGGAGGAAGGAGAACCTCCCCGCGTCGTACCTCGCGGTGGACGCGGAGGAGCTCGAGGCAAAGCGCGAGGCGATCGCGCGGAAGAAGCGCGAGCACGCCGAGAAGAAGAAGCGCGCGGAGCGCGACGCGGGGGCGAATCTCGATCGCGCGGGGGGAGCGAAAGCGAACGCGCGCGGCGCCGACGCGCGCCATCGCGACGGCGGAAAACGCGGCGGCGGCGACGCGCCCGCGCCCGCGCCCGCGAGCGAGGAGGCCAATCGCGCGATGCGTCCTCCGCCCGACGTCGCGCCGCCCGCGCCCGCGCCCGCGCCGGTCGTGCTCGTCCCCGCGGGTCCGCCGTCGACGCCGGCGTGGGGCGCGGCGGCGGCGGCGGCGGCGACGACGGGCGCGGCCGCGACCGCCGCCTCGGGAGACGGAGACGGAGGAGGAGGAGGAGGAGGCGAAGGGGGCGCGAAACCCGCGGCGCCGAGCCTGGCGGACATCCTGAGAGAAGAAGAAGAGGCGTCGCGCGCGCAGCGCGACCGCGGCGGCGGCGGCGGCGCGGCGTCGGCGTCGGCGTCGAAGCGTCCGACGCCGGGCGTCATCCGGCTTCCGAAGGCGACGGGCGGATGGGCGGACCTCGTCCGCGGCGGGACGGAGTCCGGGTCCGGCGGCGGCGATCGCGGACGCGACGAGAAGACGTGGGAGGTGGTCGAGGGCGCCGGGAGACCGCCGCCGCCGAAGATTCCAAAGATTTCCCCCGCGCAGCTCGCCGCCAACGCGCGCCTGTCGAAGATCGATCAGTTCGGGAAGATCCGATGCTTGGTGTGCACGAAGACGTTCAAGGCGTACGGTCCGCTGGAGCAGCACCTCGCGGCGAATCATTTCGGGTTAAACTCGAACGAGGCGAAGGCGATCGAAGCGGGGTTACTCGCCGCCGGCGTGCGCGTCCCGGGCGACGGGAGCGAGAAGACGAAGACGGAGCGGCACATCACGCCGGTAAACCTCGGGGAGATTCTGCGAGCGCCGAAAGAGAACGAGACCGCGACGTCGATCGCGAACTCGCTGTCGGCGTACATCCGGCAGGCGGCGCCGTCGAAAAAGGAGCGACGCGAGAAGCAAGCCGCGGAGGCGGAGCGAGGCGGCAGAATCAAGACAGGCGCGTTCTATTTCACACTGGTTCCCATACGACCGCGTCGGCGTGGTGAACGTCGATCCTTAAGGACTTTTGCTATCGTCTCTCTCCGCCCACACCTCGCTTTCAATCCCCGCCCTCGACGCCTTTCAACTCCAACTGACGCCTTTCAACTCCACCCCAGGCGGCGTGATGATGAGGAACCCGAACCAGGCCATGAGCAGCGGGATGGTGTTACGGCGCGGTAAGGAGCGCGAGGACGGGAAGAAGAGGAGACGGCTGACGAAGCTGAAGAAGATCGTGTTGGAGGCGCGCAAGGCGAGGGCGGCGACGAGCTCGAGGGCGTCCGACGGGGAGAAGATCGAGGTCACCGTGGAGATGGGCCGCGTGTACGTGAACATCATCGTCGTGCCGCCGCATGCGGCTTCTTCTACCGACGGCGGCGACGGCGAGGAAGACCAGCGGCGCGACGACGGCGACGACGACGCCGGCGGCGGCGTTCGTGTGGACTTGATTTACATCGAGGACGGCGACGAGGAAGAGGAGGACGAAGACGCTGACGCCGCGCGCGAGGACGACGAGGCCGTCGTCGACGCCGACGCCGACGCCGACGGCGGGGAGCAGCGCGCGAAGAAGGACGAGGAGGCTTCATCGGTGGTCGTCGAGACGGAGGAGCCGGTCGACGAGAAGGACAAGGACGTCGTCGACACGGGAACGCAGACGGATGCCGCGAGTAGGGGAGGACTCGCGGCGTCGAGCGGCGACGACGGCGGCGGCGACGGCGGCGAATCTGGAGTCGAGGTAGAGGGTCCGCACGAATCTGGAGTCGAGGTCGAGGGTCCGCACGACTCCGTGAACTCCGCGGCGTCGTCGGAGACGTCGATGGAGACGGAGGAGTCGTCGTCGTCGAAGACGGAGACGGAGACGGAGACGGACGACGCGACGAAGAAGCCGGCTGGCCTCGCCGCGTCGGCGCCCGCGTGGGGCGGCCGCGCGTTCAAAGACGTCCTCCAAGGGTGCGAGGAGGAGGAAAAGGCGACCGCCGCGGAGGCGAAGAAGAAAAAACGCGCGAAACGACCAGAAGGCTCCGCGCCCGGGATGCAGCGTCACTGCGAGCTGTGCGACGTCAAGTGCAGCGGGGACGACGCGTGGGAGAATCACATCGTGAGCAAAGGCCACGCGAAGTGTCAGAAGCGACGCGACGACGAGGCGAAGAACCCGGGGGGGGGCAAGGCGGGAAACGGCGGTCTCAACAAAAACGGCCTCCCGCGCGAACCGAAGGAGCGCAAGAACGAGTCGAACGCGTACATCTCCGGCGCGGTGTCCGTGCGGTACGCGAACCAGGTCATCACCGCGGAGCTGAACGACGCGACGCAGACGTGCGTCGCGGAGCTGAAGCGATTCCAGGACCGTCTGTACTTTAAGGATCCGATCAAAGCCAAGATGCGACGACGGCTCGTGTTCGGCTTGCGCGAGGTCACGAAGGGCGTCCAGCTCGAGAAGGCGAAGTGCGTCATCGTCGCGCCGAACATCGAAGAAACGGACCAAGCTGGGGGGTTAGACGACGTCATCGGCACCATCTTAGAGGAAGCGACGAACAACGGCACGCCCGTGGTGTTCGCGTTGACGAGGAACCGGTTGGGGAGAATCGTCGGCAGCGCGCGCGTCCGCGTCTCCGCGCTCGCTGTGTTGGACTACTCCGGCGCGGAGGACATGTTCCACGGCATGATCAAGACCGCGGCGGCGTGCAGAGCGGAGTATAAGAGACGGGAGGAAGCGATAGCGCGAGGCGAGGATCCGGACGCGGGGAGAGCGGAGGCTTTGGCGGCGGAGGCGGCGGCGGCGGCGGCGGCGGCGGCTGCGGCGGCGGAACCGCCTCCGCCGCCGGCGGCGCCGCGTCTGAGCGCGAACGCGGCGCTGTTCGTCCCGCGGTTCCTGGCGACGACGAAGAACGCGGAAGCATGATGGACGCTGTAACAGCGTCGACGAGTAGCATCGCATAGAAGACAACATGTCTATACGAAATGTTGTCTGGTTACTCGCGTTTTGTTTCTGTTGACGTTCGGAAACCCACCCGACAGCGACAGAGCCATTCCCGCATGCACGCCGCGACCGGGGTCTCATCATGCGCGCGATGGCGCGCCGTCCTCCCCCCTCCGCGCCACCGCCGCGATCGCGCGCGTCGCGTCGTCTCCGCCGCCGCCGACGATAGCGACGCGCCGTCGCCGTCGCGCGACGCCGCCGTCGCGACCACGAGCGCGACGACCGCGACCCGCGCGCGATCGCGATCCGCGCGCGAGATCTCCTCCTCCATCGCGTCGTACCTCGCCGCGCTCCGCGTCGTGAACCCGACGCGGTACGCCGCGATCGCGACGAGCATGGCGCGCTACGGCGGCGGCGCGCTGAGAAAGTCGCGAACGAAGGGCGCGTTCCCGGACTCGTGGTCGCTGCCGTTCGCGGTGGGGGTGGAGCTCCTCGCGGGGTTTCTCGAGGCGGTGACCATCACCGAGGATGAGATGATCGGCGTCCGCGCGGGAGACGAGCGCGCGCTGCGCGCGATAGGGGCGTACGTGAAAGTGCTCAGGGGGGCGATGGCCGTGGGCGTCCCGCCGTTACCGTGAGGCTTTTCCTCCTTCTCCTTCTCCTTCTCCTTTCTCTCCTCGCGGCGTTCGTTCATCTATCATCGAGCTGAGGGTGCCTATCTTTTGTAAGCTTCTGAGAGTTGTTTTTCCCTTTCCGTCGTCGACCCTTCCCGCGGCGGCACGCGCGCGGAACGCGTGCGCGCCAACGGCGTCCCCGCGGTGTGGCTCACCCCCCCCCAGTACGCCTCCACGAAGACGATCATGTGGATGCACGGCGGCGCGTTCATATTCTGTCACACCGGCACGCACGCGCGGTTGTTATCGAGCCTCGGCGCGGCGGCGGATGCCAAAGTGTTGAGCGTGGAGTATTCGCTGTGCCCGGACGAGGGGCGGTACGCGGACATGTTACGAGAGGTCACGCGCGCGTACGAGTGGCTCGTGGACGCGGACGGCGGCGGCGCGGACCCGAAGGACGTCGTCGTCGGCGGCGACAGCGCGGGTGGGCACCTCGCCCTGGGGTTGATCGCCGAACTCGCGAAGAAGAAGAGGGAGGAGGACGGCGGCGGCGGCGCGCGGGAAAATCAGGTGCGTTCTATACACTGGTCCCCATACGACCGCGTTCGCGTGGTGAACGCCGATCCTTAAGGACTTTTGCCGGCGTCTCTCTTCGCCCACCCCCCGCTTTCAATCCCCGTCCTCGACGCCTTTCAACGCCAACTGACGCCTTTCAACTTCACCCCGACATTCGCTCGTATAGAACGACCCTCAAAACCGAAACCGAAACCGAAACGAAATGCCGTCGGGCGTGCTTCTCATGTCCCCGTGGCTCGACCCGGAGCGCGAGCACCCGGACACCGCCAAGGCGTGGTCGGACGCGGACTCGGGCGACTCGTTCGATTACCTCCGCGGCGTCGAGGGCTCGCTGAAGACGGTCGCGGACTTGGTCTTCGGGTGCGACGTCGACGGCGTCTGCGACGAGTCGATTGCGCGGTGTCTCGTTCGCGGCGACGTCTGGGACGACGCCGACGTCGCGTACCCGCCCGTGTTCGTGCAGTACGGCGGCGCGGAGGTGCTCGCCGCGGAGAGCAGAACGTTCGCGCGCGTCGTGAACGCGTCGAGGAGCTCGATGGTCGTGGAGCTCGAGGAGTGGGCGGACATGCCGCACGTGTTCCAGGTGTTCGACGCCGTCGCGGCGGCGGGCGGCGACGCCATCGCGAGCGCCGCCGCGTTCGTGAAGCGATGTTGATGATTGACGGATGAATGGTACGACAGTGCGAACGCGCGTTCGTTCGTCGTCTAGTAGCTAGCACGAGTAGGAAGCAGTATGCGATGATGATACAACACGACGACGACGTCGTCGTCGTCGTCGTCACAGCGGCACGAACATCGACGCGACGCCGCACGCGACGCGCGCGGACGTGTACACCGCCCCGAGCACGAGCTGCGCGACGAGCGGATTCGTCGCCGTCGCCGCCGCGGAATACGTCCAGTGGCAGCCGCGGTAGACGCCCACGCCGCAGTCCCACAGTCGTCTCGCGTTCGTCTTGTTCCCGCGCGTTTGCAGATCCCTGAGCGCGGACGCGAGCGCGCGCTGCATCTTTTCCGGGGGGTAGTCCGCCGCCGCCGGGTGCGACGAGACGAACGCGGCGACGAAGTCGGCGACGGCGTCGACGGCGTCGTCTCTGCTCACGACGACCCATCCGGGCTCATCGCTGTCGCGCGCCGTCGCGTTCGCGTTCAGGTTCAGGTTCGTCGTCGTCGGGACCGCGTCTTGGATCTCCACCAAGGCGTCGGTCGTCGTCGTCGTCGTCGTCGTCGTCGTCGCGTTCTCCCACCAGTTCGGGTCCATCACGTCGAAGATCGGGGCGTCGTCGTCGTCTTCGTCCACCGCGTCTTCGTCGTCGTCTTCGTCGTCGTCTCGTCGTCGTCGTCGGTTCTCGAGATTCTTCAGGAAGACCGGCGTCTCTATCCTCGCCAAGAGGCGCGCGTAGACCTCCCGCGTGCCCTCCGGGGTGGACAGCAGGCCGCGCAAGTACGACGACGCGCTGTCGACGGCGTTGAACCGGAGCAGGCGCGCCTTGAATCGGTTCACCGTGCGCTGCAAGTGCCCGAGCGCGAGCTCGCGGTGTTGCTGTTTCTGCTGCTGGAGTCGCGACGACGATGCCGTCGCGTCGTCGTCGTCGTCGACTCCCGCTCGGCGCGCGGTGGCTTCGTCGTACCCCAGCGGGGATGGCGACCGCGGCGCGCGCGCGCCCGACTCGTCGTCCATCTCCGCGGCGGCGGCGTCGACCTCGCGACGCGTCCCCGCGCGCCCTGGATCTGACGAGGAGTGATGTCGTTGTCGTTTCCGACAAACAGAACTTTTGAACGGCGCAGATCTGAACGTCAGCGCACTCGTCCGTCGCGCGACGTCCAACGCCGCGAGGGTTCGACGTCCTCGACCGCCGCGGGTTTGCGTCGTGCCCCCTGCCGCGAACGCCGCGATGACGCCTCCGCGGCGCAGAAGTAAAAGCGCGCGCGTCGCGGTCGCCGTCGCGCCCCCCGCGATCGACGACGACGACGTCGACGGCAAATCCATCGACGAGCTGCGGCGGGCGAACGCCGCGCTCGAGGAGGAGGTTGGATCGCCGCGCGAAGTCGCGCGCTCGCCGTCACTCCTGGAGCGATTCGTCGAGGACGCGCCCGATGTCTTCGTCGCGCACGTGCTCCCGCGGCTCGACGACGGCGACCTCGCGGTGCTCGCGACGGTGAACCGGAAGATGCGCGACGTCGTCTTCGAATCGCCCGTCGGCGACGTGAGGGACGTCGCGGCGGTGAGGAGAGAGCTCGCGTTGGTGCCAAACTTCGTCGGGTCGATCGCGAGGCTGGCGTGGGCGAAGGAGCGAGGGTGTCCGTGGGACGAGGAGACGTTCGCGTGCATCGCGGAGGGTGGGAACGTGGAGGTTGCGAAGTGGGCGAAGGAGCGAGGATGCCCGTGGGACGACGAGTGGACTTGCACCGAGGCAGCGAGAGGCGGCCACCTTGAGATGGTGCAGTGGGCGCGGGCGAACGGCGCTCCGTGGAATGCGGATATCGGTGCCTTGGTCGCGAGAGGAGGTCACCTTGAGGTGCTGCAGTGGGCGCGCGCGAACGGATGCCCGTGGAACGTGCTCACTTGCGCCGAAGCCGCGCGTTGCGGCCACCTGGAGGTGCTGCAATGGGCGCGCGCGAACGGCGCTCCGTGGGACGCGAATACTTGCTCCGGAGCCGCGAAATGCGGCCACCTGGAGGTGCTACAGTGGGCGCGGGCAAACGGCGCTCCGTGGAACGAGTGGACTTGCGCCGGGGCCGCGGGTGGCGGCCACCTGGAGGTGCTCCAGTGGGCGCGAGCGAACGGATGCCCGTGGGACGAGGATACCAGCGATGAGGAAGGGCTGTGTAGTTGCTCCGGTGCCGCGGAAGGCGGCCACCTGGAGGTGCTTCAGTGGGCGCGAGCGAACGGCGCTCCGTGGGGCGAGAGGACTTGCGCCGGGGCCGCGGGTGGCGGCCACCTGGAGGTGCTTCAGTGGGCGCGAGCGAACGGATGCCCGTGGGGCGAGAGGACTTGCGCCGAGGCCGCGGGTGGCGGCCACCTGGAGGTGCTTCAGTGGGCGCGAGCGAACGGCGCTCCGTGGTACGATTCGGAGATTTGCGCAAAGGCCGCGGAAGGCGGCCACCTGGAGGTGCTGCGGTGGGCGCGAGATAACGGCGCTCCGTGGGACGAGGACACTTGCGCCTACGCCGCGGAAGGCGGCCACATGGAGGTACTCCAGTGGGCGCGCGCGAACGGCGCTCCTTGGGACGAGGAGACTTGCCGCCATGCCGCGGAAGGCGGCCACCTGGAGGTGCTCCAGTGGGCGCGAGCGAACGGTGCTCCGTGGGACGAGTGGACTTGCACCGATGCCGCGCTAGGCGGCCACCTGGAGGTGCTGCAGTGGGCGCGCGCGAATGGATGTCCGTGGGACGAGATGATTTGCACTCTTGCCGCGGAAGGTGGCCACCTGGAGATGCTCCAGTGGGCGCGCGCGAACGGCGCACCGTGGAATCCGGAGGACTGCAAAGCTCGAGCGCGGTACCGCGGGCACGAGGGTGTGGTGCAGTGGATAGTAGCTGCAGAGGTAGGAGAGGAGGGGTAGTCGCGAGCGGGCGGTGCGCGGCGCGGCGCTGCGTTTGTTTTTCCTCGCCCCGCCACGCTCTGCCGGCGGCGGCGCGGCGGGTGCGTGTGTTCGAGTAGCTCTAGTAGTAGACCGTGTCGTGGCGATGCGCTTCGCGTCCCTCGCTCGCTCCTCCGCGACCGCGCCGGTCTCAAACCTTCGTTCTCTCCCGCGCGTCGTCGTTCGTTCGGTTCTGTCGTCAGGTGATGCGGAGGAGGCGAACGATCGGAACCTGCCGGGGAGCTTCTCGCGTGGGTTCGACTAGCCGATGTTCGCGGACAGCAACGTCACGGGGGAGGTGTTCAACGTGGAGTGGAAGGACGCGACGGAGTGGACCGTGTGACCGATCGATCGATACTTCAACGCAACCTTAATTTACACGTTCGTACACGCGTCTACGCACACGTCTATACAGTCGGTCGCGACGTCCCGTCACCGAAGCTCGCAGTGCAGCCGCATCGTCGATTTCCCCGCGAGCGCGTGCGCGGCGCGGCACTCGTCCAAGTCCGCGTCCCCCGCGAGGACGCACGTCTCGTCGCTCTCGTCCGCGTACTTGAACCGAAGCACGCGCTTCCCGTCGTCGAGCGAGTCCTCGATCCGAGACGCGACGTCTTCGAACGTCGTCGCGCTCGGCGGCAGCGTGAACCTGACGACGTCCCGCCCCACCGACGCCTTCACCGTGAACGTCGTCTCGTGTGCGCCGACCGCGAACGCCGCGGACGCCCAGCTCCCGCCGAGTCCTCTGACCCGTCCCCGTCGACGCGCGTCGCCCGGGGTCGAGGCGAAGGCGAAGGCGCCGCCGCCGGCGGCGGCGGCGGCGCCCCGGTCGCCGTCGAGCTTGAGGTGGACGTGC
>Ga0181560_10000825_pt1 | contig 28658 bp, 39 predicted proteins | sample 011ome_20_FD_133751 | JGI IMG/M metagenome (GOLD analysis project Ga0181560, IMG submission 133751) | Coastal salt marsh microbial communities from the Groves Creek Marsh, Skidaway Island, Georgia - 011509CT metaG (megahit assembly) | ecosystem: Environmental > Aquatic > Marine > Intertidal...
ATCACCCTCGTCCACGACCTTCTCGACTAATTCCTTCATGTCATACGGCTTGTTGGGATTGTCGGGTACAAGCGTATCAAGGGACATTTCAATTCGGTCATGTGGGTCCGGGGTTGGACGATACGGCGGATCTTCGCGGTTGTTCGCTGGCAAGAAATCTATAAAACGACGGAGGAATAGCAACGCTTCCATATCGTTTGCAAACGCACGGTCCGCAACGCCAGATTTCGTCGTATGCGTTGTCGCACCGCCCAATTCCTCGGCCGTGACCTCTTCATGGGTAACCGTTTTGACCACATCAGGGCCTGTTACGAACATGTAGCTGGTGTCTTCGACCATAAAGATAAAATCTGTCATCGATGGCGAATAGACCGCCCCACCCGCACAGGGGCCCATAATCATAGATACCTGCGGCACAACCCCCGATGCCAAGACGTTGCGTTGGAAGACCTCTGCGTACCCTGCCAGACTATCAACGCCTTCTTGGATACGGGCCCCACCTGAATCGTTCAATCCGATCACAGGGGCACCGACCTTCATAGCCTGATCCATCACCTTGCAAATTTTGTTGGCGTGGCTTTCCGACAACGACCCACCAAAAACGGTGAAGTCTTGGGAAAACACAAAGACCAAGCGACCATTAACGGTGCCATAGCCCGTCACAACTCCGTCACCGGGGGTGGATGTATTTTGCATGCCGAACTCGGTACAGCGGTGCTCGACAAACATGTCCCATTCTTCGAAAGATCCCTCGTCCAAAAAAACATTAATACGCTCACGCGATGTCAGTTTGCCGCGGTTATGCTGGGTATCGATTCGATTTTGACCTCCGCCGAGACGTGCACGTTTTCGGCGTTCATCGAGCTCTTGGATAATCTCTTGCATCTCTTTTCCCCACTAGACAGCCAGTTGCGCCCGATTTTCCAGATATCTAAGCCCGGTGCAAGCTAAGGTAGGTCTCTGCCGCCAAAATATCGGCGGTCAAACTTCTCAGACGTACTTCAGCCTCGTGATCTAGGCCCCACAACTGGCTCTGATGTGTCTCGTCCACCTGCGATGCCTGCACGGCTTTCTCGCCATCGATTATACCATACGCCAGCGCCAACGCGATGACGATGGACCCCGTCGCTTGTGTAACCACTGATACCGCGCTCAATTCATGGTCATCAAACCCTTGCACAAGGCTCAAAACCTCTGCCAATGCAACAGGGTCTTGCGCCTGCGGGAGGATTTCCTGGGTCGAATTCAGACCAATCCCGCGGTCATTGGAAAGCCAGTCCAATAAGGGTTGCCAATGCACCGATTGCATTTCGACTAAATCGCTTGGTGCTGCGGCGCGATAACACAAAAGATCTGTTTCCGCGTACTTGGCGATCAATCCTTGTATCTCTTCTCTATTTTCCGCGATCCGATCGATGGCCGTACAGGCAATCTGTGACAGCGGCATTGTGTTGGGATCGATCTTATCTTCTTGTGCGCGCCATTCTGTTGCCACGGCTTCTGCTAAACCAAGGGTTTTAAGACGCAAATCCGATTTCCCAGGCGTCTTAACTGACCGTCCATCAAGAAGCACCGCATACAGGGCATGATCAACTGCCTCTATCGTCACGTCCGTGTAGAAGCGCTTAATTAGTCTCGCCTTGCGATCATCCGTTGGTTTGGGTGTCACGTGAACGTATCAGTTCCCAAACACAGATTTCAGGCCCTTTGAGATGCCTTCTGCAGCGCCTTCAACACCGCTTTTCTGTTCAGATGGCTGTGCAGAGTCACCGAGGAGCTGTCATTCGACCCGCCGCTTGCGTCAGATAATTCCCATGGCACGACTTTTTTGCCTGCCAAAGCTGGTGTGCAGTAATCAGTCTTATCGACGGCATCAACAGCACGCGTCAGGACACTCTCGGCCAACAATGACAATCCACCTGACGCTAGTGCGGCAGCCCCTTTTGCGACGGTGCTCGCCGCATTCCCTGCCAAAGCTGCCTTACTCAGTTCCCACTCTGGCTTTAAGAACGTGCCGGTGATCGTCACAGGGACCACGGCAGCACTCGCCAAACTTGCGTTTTTGGCACGCGGATCAATCACCAAAGCCAATTTTTCGTCGCGAAGATCAATATCCCCCACACCGATCGCGGACAATCCACCGGTTTCGAATACCATCGAATGCACGCCTGCTATGCCCTGGTAAATCTTCAGGTTCACCACGCCGCATTTCAGGGTCTTGTCGTCTTTGGAGTTAAAGCCAGGGAGCACTGACAACACGTCAGACGAGACGATGTTCAATGCATTGCTATTAATTTTGCCATTCTCAGTTTTGACGATCACCTCGCCATTCAAACCAGCCATCAGCGCACGAACAGACCCGCCCGCACCCGATATATCGATATGCGCGTCTAGCTCACCCTCTGCGATATCGGTCAGACCACGTTGCTTCAACAATTCTCCGTAATTCAAGCCTACTGCACTCAATTTCGTGACTAACGTGGGGGTCGCTTTTGAACCATCCAAAGCAACACGGCCACCTATCTTGGTGCCCACAACAGTCGCCGCCAATGGGTCAACGTTTAGATTGCCGCCCTTCAGGCTCATTCTTACCGCGATATCGTCAATTTCGTTTCGTTGAACGATAACTTTCTTACCGTTAAAGGTCAGATCGACATTCGCAGCTTTCAATCCATCAAGCGGCAACGGATCTTTTGGGAACACACGACCGTCAGCCGGGGCTGGGGTAGGTTCCGTAGGAGCCACACTCTCTTCTTGAGGCGGGAACAATTCATCGACATCAATCAAATTAGATGTCAGGGCTGCGTTCAATGAAGGTATCGCGCCACCGATATTGGCTTCAAGGCTACCCGCGAGATCCGTCTTACCCAGGCTTAGGCCCAATCCGTTGAGTTTTGCGACTTTGCCGTCAAAAACCAGTTTAGAGTTGAGCTGCAACACGTCGGCACCCAACGCTGGGGCCGCAAACCCAGGCACCAAATCCGCGACATCAGCCATAGTCTTTGCAATAGATAGAATAGAAAGAGTGACATCGCCATTGACGGCAACATTGCCGGCTGGTGTGCCAAACATCCCTTTATATGTTGTATCAACACCAAGAGCTTGAGCCTTGATATCAATAGGATAAACATCCCCAGGGCTAGCCATCCGAGTCACCGAATCCAGCGTCCCATCTACAGTAAACGGTTTTTCATTCAAGCTTCCCTTGAGCGCTATCTCAACTGGTGTATCGACTGTACCCGCAGCTGCAGTCAATTCATCAAGGGCCACGCGTTGCTCTTGGCCACTGACGCCATCTTTGTAGGTAACACGTATATCCCGCATGACGACTTGATCAACGGACGGCAGCGTAACACCACCCGAGCCACTCTCGGCAGGAGCCGCATCCGCGGGTTTGGCCGGGCCAAATTTCCAGTTACCCGTGCCATCTTTATCGGTTTCTGCAAGCAGGTCGACGCCCTCAACAAGCAGGCGATTAACGACAACTTGACCGCTCAGTAGTGGGATCAAAGAAACTTCGGCCGCAAAGCGATCAACCTTGACCATGTCTGGCCGCGATCCCCACGCTGCATTGGCAAAGCTAACACCATCAACAGCGATGGCTGGGTTCAGGGATATCTCAAGATTTAAATCGCCGGCAATCACCAGATCCCGGCCTGTGGCTTTCTTCGCTTGCTCGGCAATTAAGCCCTTGTATTGATTAAAATCCAGCGTGCTGAGGATTGCGACACCGGCTACGACCACCGCCACCAATAGAACCGCCAAGCCGCCAAATATCTTTACCCACTTACTCATGAGAAGATCCCTTCTTTTGAATTCAATAGCGCCCCTAGCTCCCCAGCTGAGTGAACGATGAACGATGCGCCCGCACTCTTCAAGTCTTCTGGTGCATGATACCCCCAGGAAACCCCAATTGTTTTGACGCCAATGGCTTTGGCCATCTCAATGTCATAGGTCGTATCCCCAATCATCACGGTTTCATAAGGATTAGCCCCCGTTTCCGTCATCGCAAATTCCAACATCTGTGGGTCAGGCTTGCCTCTTGCCTTATCTGCTGTTTGCAGGGTCTGAAAATATGATCCCAGTTGATGATGATCTAATGTCGCCTTCAGTCCGCGCATAGATTTACCTGTCGCCACGCCCAACACCCATTCCTGCGCCGACAATGCATCCAGAACGTCAACGATGCCATCGAATATGGGCTCCGCCAATTCCCCCTTTGCGCGCAATTCTGTCCAAGATTTGGAATAGGCGGCCGCCATTTCTTGTGCTGGTGCATCTGGAATATCTGCAATGATTTCAATTGCTTGAACCAGCGGCAACCCGACAACTCGACGCACATCTGCGATATCTGGTTTTGGAAAGCCGACAGATGCAAACGCATCCGCCATACACGCATTGATCGCAAATTGGCTATCCACCAGCGTGCCATCGCAATCGAAAACAGCAAGTTTCAACATGAGAGTCCAATAAATCAAAGGCGAAAAAGGATTTATCCCTTTTAAGATTATCGATTGATATAACAAACTGCAACGTGAACCCCCTTGATTCTTCGGTCAGAAGACGGGCAGTATGCCTGTGAACACGTCTTGGCGGACGGTCACAATGGCCCAACCGCTTCGTAGGATATCTAAGGGAGGTACTTTCTACGCATGTTCGCTTAGCCGAAGTGGGTTAACACCAGCAATACTTGCTACGATCAGCGTTGCTGCTCGGAACGCAGTCAGAGGCTGATCTATAGCCGAACTTCATCATGATGAGATCACAACAGAAAATTGGGGGCCAAATATGAAATTCTATAAAATCGCAATCGCTGGCGTCATGCTGCCATTCCTTGCTGCCTGTGCAGCAGGTCCGGATACCATGGCCACAAAGAACATGTCCAACACCAGCACGCCGTTCAACAAAGCACTGCAATCCGAGTATGTCATGCTCGCCGAAGCGGAAAACAAAGAGTACGACATCGAAGATGCTATGTACTTTAACAGCAAGGCGCAGATGGCCGCTAAAGGTGGCGATGTTCAGCCGCAGCCGTTGAAAGAGCGCAAAATTACTGGCGATGCGCAGTGGGAACTCGAAGCAGCCCGCCAAGCACTCCGCGGTTTGTTGCTCTCTGGTGGTAAAGATTTCGCACCTGCAGAATCAGCGCGCGCTCAAGCGATGTTCGATTGCTGGATTCAAGAGCAGGAAGAAGGCGATCAGCCTAAGCATATCAACGCATGCCGCTCTGCATTTGACGAAGCATTCAACGCAGCCGAAGCAAAACGCCCTGCACCAACAGTGGCGGCACCGATGAAGAAAGAAATGCCACTGCCTGGGCCATACATCGTGTACTTCGACTTTGATAGCTTTGATCTGACAGCATCTGGCGAAGCCGTCATTGCAAAAGCTGCCAAAGAAGGCATGGCTGCTAAAGCCAAAGGCGTCATCGTAACGGGTCACACCGATACTGCTGGTGCGTCTGAATACAACGAAGGCCTATCACGTGCGCGCGCTGCGACCGTCGGCAACCAGCTGATGATCGAGGGTATTGCACGTAGCATGGTCAAGCGTTCGGCATCTGGTGAAACTGCACCTGCAGTCAACACCGATGACGGTGCAAAAGAAGCACGTAACCGTCGTGTGACCATTACCTTCACACGCTAATACGCACTTCACGTTCGTGTTAAATGAGCGCCAAGCCTTCGGGCTTGGCGCTTTTTTTGCGTCTAGATTTCTCGCTAAACTTCAAAAAAAGGGGTCGCCAACATGGCGACCCTTAGGGGGGAGTGTGACCGTCCCGAGCAAATGCTCGAAAGCGGCGATAGTTAATAAGATGATGCAGAATCGACATCATCAAAGGGGATACTAAAAGAAGTTGCTGAAATCTACCTGACGCCTGAGAACTCAACTCAGAAGCGATGAAGGTCTGCCTTCGCGAGGTTCTGAACCGGGAATGAAATGGTGAAGATCGAACCACCACCATTGTTTTCAGTTATAAACAACTCGGCCTCATGGGCATCTGAGATGGCCTTAACGATATTCAAACCGAGCCCTGCACCACTACCGCGACGATCAGAGCGCGTAAATTTCTCAAACAGCTTCGCGCGTTGCTGTAACGGCACGCCCCTACCGTGATCTAGCACTTGAATGCTGACGGGGTCGCTGGTCAGTCGGATAATGATTTCTGACCCCCGCGACGAATATTTAATTGCATTCTCAACCAAATTCCGGAGCGCATGCTCCAACGCGCCCGCATCCCCATTGATAATCAGGCTCCCCTCGACGCCATCAAGCTCCAGCGACCGGTCTTCTTTAATAGCGGTCGGTGCAAGACCACTAACAACGTTAATCGCGATTTGGTTTAAATCCGCCTTGCTCCCCGGCTGAACGACAAGATTGTCATACCGCGTCAGGGTCAGGAGCTGCTCTACCATACGTGCTAGGGCATCAACCTCGCGTTTGAGATCGCGAACATTATCACCTTCGCCTAAACTATCCAGATTGGAACGCAAAACAGCCAAAGGCGTACGGAGTTGATGCGCAACACTGGCAGCAAAATCTCGATGATGTTGATCGCTCTTCTGTAGGGCATCCATTGCCCGTTTCAGATCGGTAATGTCCCGCGCCATGGTCACGGTGGCACCATTTGGTAGACGTTCTTCATCTACAAATACCCGACGCCCATTTGACATATCCAATTCAAACGGACCGCTTGTCTGACGCCGTCTCGCCATACGGCGGCGAGCCCATGATTCAGGATTATCGTCGGCATCGGTATACCGACCGCTCTTGATTTCCGCATCAAGCAGATCTTGAAATTTACTTCCGGGCTGCGCGAGATCACCGAATTGACGATTAAGCTCACGGAAGCGCGCATTGGAGATGACCAGTCTATCATCCTCGTCATAAAGCGCGAAGTACCCGGACATGACTTCGATGGCGTCCGCCAATTGCATATTGGCGCGCTCGACCCGGACCAATTCAGTCACGTCTTTGGCGATCCCGGTGGACCCAATGAAATCGCCGGTGTCGTTATCAAATCTTGGCAACCCTGAAATCGCAAAATAGCGCTCTTTGCCATCGTGGCCTTGGGCCGTAAAGCTCATGTCACGGAACGGGCGCTTCAGATTGGGTCCGTTCTTTTCATCTTGATGTTTTTCAAACGAACCAATTTCTTCCAACGTCTTACCCAACGCTTGGATTGGGTGCATCCCTAACCGATCTATAATCCGTTCAGAAACATAAGTGATCTTGCCGTTAGCGTCGGTTTCCCACACCCAGTCGGAAATCAATCGGGTCATATACTCCAGGCGTCGAAACGCCTCTCTGGCCCGCTCCTCCTGGGAACCGACAATCGACGGCCAGTTTCTGGGTTTACGGGTTACCATGATCTTTAAGTCTCACATCAAGCTCTCGCAGAGCACCCAGATAATCAGACCCTCGATGCCACAATCTAATGACATCAATCGCCGCTTTTCTGGGCGTCGCCTCGTAAAACGAGGTTACTTGCGGTAAACGCTTTTCAATTTGTTCCTGCGTACCCGCCTTTGCCACGTTGCTTAACTCAAACAAGCGAACGAATTCCTCTGTCGACATACCGATGGCTTTGCACGTGATCGCCAGCCCCTCGCCGCCGTGCTCGAACAACAATCGCTGAACCAAATGTTCACGAAGCTTTGTGACCTTTGAGAAAAGTGCGATAAACAAAGGCACCTCGCCCTCGGTCAACGCCGTCAAAAGTATATCAACGGTGACCAATCCCTCATCCTTGAGTGCGTCTGCAAGTTGCTGAACTTTTTTCTTTTCAGTACCCGGTTTTGCTGAAATTTCATCTGACGTGACTTGCTCTAACAGCTCATCAACAGTCGATTTGTCCAGATCAAATGCTGAAACGATATGTTGGCGCAATGCGGCTGACACCCAGAGAAACATCCGTTTCGCCAACTGAGGGTTGAGGTCATCGCGGTTCAAAATGGGTTCTTGAAAACTATCTACGCGCCGCGATTGCTCGACCAGATACTCCATCGTGGTCTCGGAAATTTTCGCATTGGAATTCCGCAGCAATGATATAATCACGGGTTCGTGCCCTGAATCGACCAGCGCCTCAGAAACACTCTCAGAAACGCTGCGGCGTTGCGTGATCGCCAACATATGTTCCTCGGTGCGAAGTTTGATGATCTCTACAAGATCGGTATCACGTAGCAACCCCGATTTGGAAAGAATCGGAAAGGCCACTTTGGCATCATCATTGGCAAGTTGTGATACCAATTCCCGCCGCACATCATCCATCAACGCCAAACGACCAGCAACAGCCTGGCGGACAGAAGACTCGATATCGTTTACGACTGTTTGAAGAATACCGTACATCAGCGTCCGTTGACGCTCGGTCAATACAGTTGCTTGATTATCAAACAGGTCAATTATGATTTCGGACAAGCGACTACGGCTTTCTGCCGACTTCTCGCGTGCCAAAAGCATCAAGCTTTCGGCATCAAAAACTGGGTTTTGGGTTTCACCCATCAATCATCCTCATTTGCACTCAACATGTAACCGACACCACGAATAGTGTGAACCACGACACTTGCACCTGAACTGGTAAGACGTTTACGAAGACGCGACACATGAACTTCTACGGAGTTAGAGGATACTTCCTCGTCAAAACCGTAGATTTTATCTTCGAGAACGTCTTTTGGCACCACACGTCCTTTGCGACGCAACAATTGCTCAAGGACTTCCATTTCGCGCCTGGAAATCGAAATCGTCTTTTGTGCAACGCGAACTTCGCGCGCAGTCGTATCTAACTCGATGTTGCCTTCCTCAAGCACTGTGCCGAGGACGCCACCCGGTCTACGCAACAGCGCACGCACCCGAGCAACCAATTCCTCCATGGCGAAGGGCTTGAGCATGTAATCATCTGCGCCAGCATTCAGGCCCTTGACCCGGTCTTCAACGGCATCGCGCGCGGTCAGTACAAGCACAGGCGTCTCATCCCCATCATCCCGCCATTTTTTGAGAACTTCTAGGCCATCTTGATCCGGCAAACCGAGATCCAACACGATCACATCATATTTAACTGTCTGAACAGCCGCGCCACCATCACCCGCCGTCAGCACCAAATCTACGGTGAACCCACCACTTTCCAGGCCATCTTTGACGAAACTGGCAATTCGTTCGTGATCTTCAACGAGCAATATTCGCACGTTGCCCCCCTATGTGTTTTGCTTTTCTTTAGAGATGCTCATCACATTCGTGCCATATGAACCTAAATTCTCGCACAAGCGCCATGAGCCACTGTGCGGAGTGTCGTTCAGGTACCTTACAACTTTCTGACTAAACGGCAATGACCTCACACATAACCGTCAGGAGGTATCCCATTCTCGTCATTTTCGTCGAATCCGAGACTCTTGAACGTTTCTTGCATGTGTTCAGGTAGCGTGGCGGTAACCATCAGGTCCTTGTGATATTGTCCCCGAAAAATAAGTGCTTGGGCATGAAGATGGAGTTTCTTCTCTACTCCCATTTCGTGTACGCCTGCATCGCGAAGCCCGTATTTGGGATCACCCACAATCGGCACCCCAATTGCCTGCGTATGGACACGCAATTGATGGGTTCGCCCGGTCCATGGCTGCAATTCAAGCCACGAGGCATCTCGGCCCACACTATCGATGACCCGAAACAAGGTTCTGGCCGGTTTACCCATATTTTCGTTGATCTGAACCAGATCTCCACGTGCTCCTGGCAATTTGGCCAATGGGGCATCAATCATGCCTTGTTTTTCTGACGGCACGCCGACAGTCACCGCCCAATAAATCTTTTGGGTCTCTCTTGATTGAAAGGCTTTGGTCAACCGCGTTGCCGACTGGCGGTTTCGTGCCAGCAGTAAAATTCCGGACGTATCCCGATCCAGGCGGTGCACAAGGCGTGGTCGTTCCTTTGCCCCCATCTTGAGCCAATCTAACACGCCATCAATATGAATATGCGTTCCTGATCCCCCTTGCACGGCAATACCCGCAGGCTTGTTCAGCGCGATAAGATCATCATCAATGTGAACAATACGCTCCTTCAACGTTTCGCTGATGCCACGGGCGACGTCAGGATCAATGGTCTTGGATGGTCGATCTGTTACTGGATTATCATCGATATTAGGAGGTACGCGGATTTCTTGCCCAGCTTCGATACGATCACCCGATTTTGCCCGCGCCCCATCTAACCGGATCTGCCCAGTCCGTAACAGCTTTTGAATTTTGCCCTGCTTCAGGCCGGGGAATTGCTCGCGCAACCAACGGTCCAGACGCATGCCATCCGCCGTCTCTTTGACCGAGATATGACGTACCCCGCTCATGTAATGATGAACTTGGTCAATGCCATGCCCGCCCATAATGCGCCGATACTGAGTACGACTGATGAAATGATATAAACAAAGGCAAGCGTATGATCGCCCCGTGTGAACAACGTCACCACATCAAGCGAAAAAGTGGAAAACGTTGTGAATGCGCCCAACACACCGACTACGATCATGGCCCGCAGTTCTGGGGTAGGTGACCACACAAGAGCCGAAATTTCGACAAACACGCCCAAAATAAATGACCCGACCACATTCACAAACAATGTCCCAAATGGCAGACCATGGCCAAAAGTCGCACCAATGGCCGACATCGCGCCATATCGACCGATGGCCCCCAATGCTCCGCCAAGTGCCACATAAAGCAAATGAGATGCGGTCATGATACCTCATCCTTACGTTTTTGCCCTCTAAGGTCGGCCCAATATTTCATGCGTTTTGCGATCTCTCTCTCGAACCCCTGGTCGCGCGGTGTGTATATGCTTGGGCGCCGCATGTCATCCGGGAAATAATCCTGACCCGAAAACCCATCCGCAGTGTCGTGGTCATATTGATACCCCTGACCATATCCGATGTCTTTCATCAACTTGGTTGGCGCATTCAAGATGTGCTTGGGCGGCATTAATGATCCGGTATCTCTGGCCAAGCACTTGGCCGCTTTTTCAGCTTTATACGCCGCATTCGATTTTGGCGCTGTCCCTAAATAGATAATACACTGCACAATGGCCAGTTCTCCCTCGGGAGAGCCCAATCTTTCGAACGCTTCCCACGCGGAAATGGATTGGGTTAGCGCATTTGGATCAGCCATGCCGATGTCTTCGGATGCAAATCGAACAAGCCGCCGCGCCACGTAGCGTGGGTCTTCGCCCCCAGCCATCATGCGCGCGAACCAGTATAGCGCAGCCTCGGTATCCGATCCCCGCAACGACTTATGCAGGGCCGAAATCAGGTTGTAGTGCGCCTCTTGCCCCTTGTCATATAGGGGCTGACGGCTCTGCACCACATTTGCCAGCTGATCTGGGGACAGTTCCTCGCCCTCATGCAAGCCAAACAGGCTGTCAGCCAAATTCAACAGATATCTGCCATCACCATCTGCCATCGCCCGCAGCGCCAAGCGTGCATCGTCATCAATAGGTAGTTTTCGCTTCTCAAGGGTCTCTGCCCGGACCAAGAGTTCTTTGAGCGCCGCGTCATCAAGGCGATGAAGCACCATGACCTGCGCACGCGACAACAAGGCCGCATTCAGTTCAAACGACGGGTTCTCCGTTGTCGCACCCACCAGTACAATGGTGCCGTCTTCTACGAAAGGCAAAAAGCCATCTTGTTGCGCCCGATTGAACCGATGAATTTCATCGACAAATAGAAGGGTCCCCTGCCCCATATCCCGGCGGCGCTTGGCTTCATCCACGGCTTTTCGGACATCGGCAACGCCTGAAAAGACAGCGGACAAAGGGGCAAACGCGAACGATGTATCACGGGCAATCAACCGTGCGATGGTCGTTTTGCCAGAACCGGGCGGCCCCCACAGAATGATAGAGGCTAGTTTGCCGCTGGACACCATGCGTCGGAGGGGACCATCTGGCCCCAGAATATGGTCCTGCCCCACAACCTCATCCAGGGAGGCAGGTCTGATACGATCCGCGAGCGGTCTGGGGGCGTCGGCCTCAAATAATGTAGACACCGACGCTGTCCTAATCAGCCCAAGTGCTGCTTGAAGAAAGCCTGCGAACGTTCTGCGGCGAGTTTTTCAGCCGCCGCATCGTAATGCTCGCCGCCTTTGCGCGCGAAGGCATGATCGTTGCCCTCATAATCATGCAATGTCGCTTTATCGTTGCCATCCAGTGCCGCGTGAACGGCTTCTTGGGCATCCTTGGGTACAAACCCGTCTTCAGTCGCGATATGTAGCATGACAGGTGCTCTGAGCGTCTCGTCCGTGTGTTCTTGAAGCATTACACCATAGTATCCGATGGCTGCATCTGGATCAGCACGTGTCGCGGTCAAGAATGCCAAACGTCCACCCAGGCAGAACCCGACTGTGCCCACCTTGCCCGTGCATTCTGGCATCCGGCGCAACATTTCAATAGAGGCCGACAAATCATCGACCCCCAAATCGAGATCAAACCCGTTAAAGAGTTCGAATGCGCGCGCCCAGTCTTCTTCGGTCTGATCGGTCAATTGGATACCTGGTTCTTGGCGCCAGAAAATATCGGGACACAGCGCAACGTAACCGTTCGCCGCCCACTCGTCCGTAATCCTTCGCATGACATCGTTGACGCCGAAAATCTCCTGGATCACGACGACACCGGGCCCTGATCCACCTTCGGGCAATGCCAAATAGCCAGAAAACTGCCCGCCATCATTTGAATTGATCGTTATGTCGCTTCCGCTCATGTGATTATCCTCTCTGTTTTCCGGCTCTGATGGCCGGTACAATTGTTGAAAAGATTAACGTATCCGCCAAGTCAGGCCAAGCAGCCCAAGACGCTTAACCCCTGAATTTGAGATCAAATGATCTACCGCCTCTTTCGACGCGAACCAGCCATTCTGAAGACTCAGGACTGCGCACGAGGTCGCGCAGTACCGCAACGCTACTCACCTCGCCTCCGTTAACTTGCTGCACGATATCGCCTGGTCTGAAATCCAACCGATCCGCCACGGAGCCACGACGAATTTGTAAGATCACCACGCCTGAATTAAACGGGTCCAATTGATGTTCTTCGGCCACTGCTGGCGATAGGTTTGCTACTACAGCGCCGACCAGCGGGTGATTGCCGCCCAGTTCGGTCAAATCAGGCTCTATCTTACTGGGGGCTGGCAGCAGATCGACGGTCAATGGGATGATGTTATCCCCACGTCTGACCCGTAGCACGGCACGGTCCCCAACGGGAAGCGTGGCAATGCGGTAACCTAGATCATCTGGGCCAGAAATCTCGTATCCATTCACGGCTAAGATGACATCACCCGCCAACAAACCTGCCCGTCCCGCAGAACCGTCATCGTGAACCTGGCTAACGATGACACCTTGTGGCACGCGCATGGACAATGACGCGGCGATATCAGCCGTGACTGTTTGTCCCGCAGCCCCTAGCCAAGGCCTGATCAAACGTCCGTTCTCTTGCATACCCGTGATGACAGCACGCACCATATTTGATGGGATCGCAAAACCAATTCCGTGCGAGCCGCCACTCTTTGAGAAGATCGCCGTATTCACCCCGACCAACTTGCCATCCATGGACACCAATGCCCCACCAGAGTTGCCGGGATTGATCGCCGCATCTGTCTGAATAAAGGATTTTAGCTCCTTGCCGCTGCCGATGGACCGCGCCAGTGCCGAAACAATGCCGCTGGTCACAGTTTGCCCGACACCAAAAGGGTTACCAATGGCCAAAACAATATCGCCCACCACCACGCGGTCTGAGTCACTGATTTCAAGAGCCGGCAGTTGCTCCCCCTCGGGATCAATACGCAAGATTGCCAAATCTGTCCGATCATCAGAAATCATCAACTGCGCTTCGAATTCCCGTTTGTCCGCCAGTACGACAACAATTTTATCAGCGCCCTGGATGACGTGTTTGTTCGTCACGATCAGGCCGTCAGACCGCACAATGACCCCTGATCCAAGTGAATTGGCTTGTTGTTGTCGTTGCTGGTCAAACCGCTGTCCCAGATCGCCAAAAAAGCGGCGAAAGAATGGGTCGTCGAATAGCGTACCAATTTGGCGATTCTGAACCAGGCGTTGGGTATAAATATTCACAACAGCTGGGGCTGTGCGCTCGACTAACGGGCCAAACGACAACATCACCTGCGATCTATTGTCCGGCACAACGCGCTGCTGTGCCTGCACGATGCCCGAAGCAACAATAGCGAAACAGATAACGATTAGATGAAATAAGCGACGTTTCATATGCATAAATAAGGGCCGTTTTAGGCGGGTTTCAATCGTAAAAAAGAATAATTCCGGGAACTAATCAGAACCAAACAATACCACTCAGAACAAAAAAGACCGGCCACCTGGGCCGGTCTTTGAAACGTCATAGGAATGATCAAATGATCACTCGTCGTCGAAATCTTCCTCAGCTTCTAGGCGCGCACGGTCTGCCGCACCTTTTGCATCGGGATCGCGGTCAACCAGCTCGATGATTGCCATTGGTGCGTTATCACCGTAGCGGAAACCCGCCTTGAGAACGCGCGTATATCCACCGGAGCGGTCTTTGTAGCGATCTGACAGTGTTGAAAACAGTTTCGAAACCGCATCTTCGTCGCGCAAGAACGCGAATGCCTGACGGCGATTAGACAACTGACCTTTTTTACCCAGCGTGATCATACGATCAACAAAACGACGAAGTTCCTTGGCTTTTGGAAGCGTGGTTTTGATTTGCTCGTGGGTGATCAGCGCCGTTGCCATGTTCGAGAACATCGCTTTGCGGTGCGTATGCGTGCGGTTAAGTTTACGGTATCCGTGTCCGTGTCTCATCGTAGGCTCCTTCTATATCGCCTGAGCGTGCCATTTTACACTCAGGTCATTGGTTCTTGGGGGCCGACGTTATCGCGGCCCCTCATTTTCGGTGAAGCTTAGAAAGGTTCTTCCAGCTTCTTGGCCATGTCTTCGATGTTCTCCGGCGGCCAATCCGGAATCTCCATGCCCAAGTGCAGACCCATTTGCGACAGAACTTCTTTGATCTCGTTCAAAGACTTACGTCCAAAGTTAGGCGTGCGCAGCATGTCGGCTTCGGTCTTTTGAACCAAATCGCCGATGTAAATGATGTTGTCGTTCTTCAAGCAGTTTGCGGAACGAACAGACAGTTCAAGCTCATCCACTTTACGCAGCAGATTGCGGTTGAACGGCAGCTCGTCACGGCTTTCTTCGACGACTTCTTTCGAAGGCTCTTCGAAGTTGATGAACAACTGCAATTGATCCTGAAGAATACGAGCAGCCAGGGCCACCGCGTCTTCTGGGGTCACCGAACCGTTGGTGGTCAAGTCGAGTTGAAGCTTATCGTAATCGGTCGTTTGCCCCACACGTGCGTTATCGACTTTGTATGACACTTTGCGAACAGGTGAGAACACCGCATCAATCGGAATCAAGCCAATCGGGCTGTCTTCTGGACGGTTTTGAGCCGCAGGCACATAGCCTTTGCCGTTTTCAACCGTGAATTCCATGCTCAGGGTCGCACCTTTGTCGAGGTGACAAATGATCAAATCAGGTTCCATGATTTCGATGTCGGGACCGGTTTCGATCTGACTCGCGGTGACCGCACCAGGGCCTTCAGCCTTGAGGCTCATCCGCTTTGGACCTTCGACCATCATCTTCACGCCCATCGATTTGATGTTCAAAACGATGTCGGTGACGTCTTCGCGAACACCGGCGATAGATGAGAACTCGTGCAACACGCTGTCGATCTGGATCGACGTTACCGCAGCCCCCTGAAGAGAAGACAGCAGGATGCGACGCAACGAGTTGCCGAGGGTCAAGCCAAAGCCACGCTCTAGTGGTTCAGCGACGACGCTGGCCTGCCGGGTTGGGTCGTTCCCAGGCACGATATCGAGTTTCGAAGGTTTAATCAGTTCTTGCCAATTCTTATGAAGCACTTTGTGACCCCACGCTCAAAATGTTGACGGGCATTCCCTCTGACGAGAGCCTGCCTCGGATATGCAAAGATGGGACGAAATCGCCGCGGACGTTACACCCCACCCGTATGTGTTTCCGCCCAGTCAAGACGACCGAACGAAGATGGGTGTTTAAACCCGACGACGCTTACGTGGACGACACCCGTTATGCGGGATCGGCGTAACGTCGCGAATGGCGGTGATGTTGAAACCGACAGTTTGCAAAGCACGAAGCGCTGATTCTCGACCAGAACCTGGGCCTTTTACTTCGACTTCAAGGGTTTTCATCCCGTGTTCCATCGCAGCGCGACCGACCACTTCACCAGCAACCTGGGCCGCATAAGGAGTCGATTTACGAGATCCTTTGAAGCCTTGAGCACCTGCAGATGACCAAGCAATTGCATTGCCCTGTGCATCGGTGATCGTGATGATCGTGTTGTTAAACGTGGAATTGACGTGTGCAATTCCTGACGCAATATTTTTACGCTCGCGACGACGTGTCCGAGCACTTGTTGCTGCCTTAGCCATTGTCTCTTACGTCCTTACGCTATTTCTTCTTACCGGCGATTGCCTTGGCCGGACCTTTGCGCGTACGCGCATTTGTGTGGGTCCGTTGACCCCGCACCGGCAGTTGACGCCGATGACGCAAACCACGGTAGCAACCGAGGTCCATCAAGCGTTTGATATTCATAGCAACATCACGTCGAAGTTCACCTTCGACCGTGTAGCTATTATCGATCATGTCACGCATACGCGCGACTTCGTCGTCTGACAGATCACTTACGCGACGGTCATCGGAAATGCCACATGCTTCACAGATTTTTCTGGCTGTCGTGTCGCCAATTCCGTGAATATATGTCAGTGCGATTACCGCTCGCTTGCCTGTCGGGATATTTACACCAGCAATGCGCGCCAAAGCCTTTACTCCTTAAACTTTGGGTCGAAAAAAAATTCCACCGGTCCTTTGAAGAGCGCGGATTATATTGCGAACGCGCCCCAAGTCAACTCAGCAAATTAATTTTCCACCCTACTCCAATTAGTTGTCCAAAATGGCGTATAGCGATTCGGAAACCTGATCGACTTCCTGCATTCCATCCACCGTTTTCAAAAGCCCCTTATCCCGATAGTAAGGGATAATCGGAGCTGTTTGTTCCTGATAAACACCTAAACGCTTCTTCAACGTTTCGGCGTTGTCGTCACTTCGTGCACCACCTGTTTCAGCAGCGCGCTTTTCGATTCGTGCAAATAGGGCTTGTTCATCAACTTCTATGCTAATGACGCAATCGAGTTTCACACCCTTCTCCGCGAGCATTTTGTCCAGCGCTTCGGCCTGAGCTACGGTGCGTGGAAATCCATCTAAGATACACCCTTTTTCACAATCCGACTCCGCCATGCGATCGGAAATGATACTGACCACGAGGTCGTCGGAAACCAACTTGCCATGATCCATAACTTCTTTCGCCTTGAGCCCCATCTCGGTGCCAGCGGCGGCAGCGGCACGAAGCATCTCGCCCGTCGATAGTTGGACGATACCGTATCGTTCAACCAATCGTTCACATTGCGTGCCCTTTCCTGCCCCAGGGGGTCCCAAAAGAATCAAAATCATCCGCGACGTCCTCGGAGCTTAGATTTCTTGATCAGACCTTCATACTGGTGTGCCAGCAAATGCGATTGAACCTGTGTCACCGTATCCATGGTGACAGTAACGACAATCAACAGACTGGTTCCACCGAAGTAGAACGGCACCGCATATTGGGCACGTAGGATTTCAGGCAACAAACAAACCAATGCCAAATAAATCGCACCGACCACGGTCAAACGGGTCAAGACCCAGTCGAGATAGTTCGCAGTGTTCTTACCAGGACGGATGCCCGGGATAAATCCACCATATTTCTTCAGATTGTCCGCGGTATCGGCTGGGTTAAACACAACAGCCGTATAGAAAAATGCGAAGAACACAATCATCGAGATGTATATAGTCAGATAGAGTGGCTGGCCTGGGCCCAAGACCGCAGCCACATCGTTCATCCACTGCGGACCTGTGCCGGCAGAGAACTGAATTACTGTAATCGGCAACAGAAGTAACGAACTCGCGAAAATGGGCGGAATCACGCCTGCGGTGTTGACCTTCAATGGCAGGTGAGACGTTTCGCCTCCCATCATTTTGTTTCCGCGTTGACGCTTGGGGTATTGGATCAGGATCCGACGCTGCGCACGCTCAACGAAGACGATACCGAAAATCACGATCACGGACATAACCAGCAAACCGATGATGATAGCGGTGGAAAGCGCGCCCGTACGGCCCAGATCAAGGGTCCCTGCCAAGGCGCTTGGCAATTCAGCGACAATACCGGCAAAGATGATCAATGAAATACCGTTACCCACGCCCTTGGCGGTGATTTGTTCACCCAGCCACATCAGGAACATCGTGCCCCCGGTTAGCGTGATCACTACTGTTAAGCGGAAGAACCAACCTGGATCGGCCACAGCACCACCACCGCCAGAACTCATACCCTCCAGCCCAACAGAAATGCCGTATGCCTGGAATATACAAATCACCAAAGTTAGATAGCGTGTGTATTGGTTGATCTTCTTACGGCCGGTCTCACCCTCTTTCTTCATCGCTTCGAGCGTAGGCGACACCGCACTCATCAACTGCATGATGATAGAGGCCGAAATATACGGCATGATATTCAGCGCAAAGATCGTCATCCGGGACAGAGCGCCACCGGCAAACATATCGAACATGCCCAAAATACCGCCGCCGGTCTGATTGAACAGATCTTGCAATACGGTCGGGTCAACGCCCGGCAGAGGTACAAAGGTCCCTAGCCGATAGACAATCAACGCACCCAGTGTGAACCAGATGCGTTTCTTGAGTTCCGTCGCCTTCGCAAAGGCACCGAAATTGACGTTGGAAGCGAGCTGTTCTGCGGCTGATGCCATACGTAATTAGTCTTCCTGGTCGGTGGCTTCAGGAAGGTCACCTGCACGTGCTGCCGCGTAGCGTGCTTGACGCTCTGCAGAGACGCGCTCGCGTTTCCGACCCTTGCCTACGTTACGTTCTTTCTTCTCAGCAACAGCGACCTTACCGCCAGCACCCTCAACGGCTGCAACAGCACCCTTGGATGCATGTGCAACGGAAAGATCCAGCTTGGCTGTCAATTCACCTTTGTTGATCAAACGAACACCATCAGCGGATTTGCGTACAACGCCTGCGGCCAGCAATACAGCCGCGTCAATTGGCTTCTTGCCATCAACGTTACCGGCATCAATAGCTTTCTGAAGTTTGCCCGTTGTGAGCTCTGCAAAGTCCTTGGAAAACGGATTGTTGAAGCCGCGTTTTGGCAAACGACGGTACAACGGCATTTGCCCACCTTCGAAGCCCAGCAAGGACACGCCACTCCGTGACTTCTGACCTTTTTGACCACTACCAGCAGTTTTACCCGTACCAGAACCGATGCCGCGACCAACACGTTTGGCCGGTTTGCGAGAACCTGGATTATCGCGGATTTCGTTAAGTTTCATAACCCGTATCCTTTTGACCGATCAGAGCAGACCAAATGGTCTGGACCGTTCATTGATGATCTAAGCCTGTTAAGCCTGATCCTCAACTCTGACCAGATGTTTTACCTTGTTAATCATGCCACGCACCGCAGGAGTATCCTCCAACGTGCTGGTACGGTTCATTTTGTTCAGCCCAAGACCTTTCAAGGTCGCGCGCTGATCCTGTGGACGACCGATCGGACTTTTGATCTGTCTTACCGTAACGGTTGCTTTGTCAGCCATGACGTAATTCTACCTTACTCAGCGACTGCGCCGGCGTCGCCGCGGCGCGAGACGATTTCGCTCACTTTAAGACCACGGCGCGACGCAACCATGCGAGGCGACTGAAGGTGCTTAAGAGCTTCAAACGTTGCTTTGATCATGTTGTGCGGGTTTTGCGTTCCTTTGGACTTACAAACCACATCCTGCACACCCATGGTCTCGAATACGGCGCGCATTGGACCGCCAGCAATGATACCAGTACCAGGAGGTGCCGAACGCAATACGACGTGTCCTGCGCCAAAACGCCCCTGGATATCATGATGCAATGTACGGCCCTCACGCAATGGCACCCGAACCAATGTCCGCTTGGCTTGATCCGTAGCTTTACGAATGGCCTCTGGAACTTCGCGGGCCTTGCCTGTGCCATAACCGACACGGCCTTTGCCATCACCTACAACAACAAGCGCTGCGAAGGAGAAACGACGACCACCCTTAACAACTTTGGCTACACGATTGATGTGTACCAACTTGTCTACGAGTTCATCACCATCGTCATTACGATCACGCTGGTCGCGACCACGACCGCGGCCTCGGCCACCGCCTTTTCCACCACGCTCGGGAGAATTGTTATCCGCCATCTGTCGCCCTCCTAAAAGCTCAGGCCGCCCTCACGGGCACCTTCAGCTAGGGCCTTAACGCGCCCATGATATTTGTAACCACCGCGATCGAACGTCACAGCATCAACACCCTTTTCCACAGCACGTTTGGCAATCAATTTGCCAATCTCGGCAGCGGCAGTACTATCAGCACCGGTTTTCAGCGAACCGCGTAGGTCTTTTTCCAAAGAAGACGCAGCAGCAAGCGTCACGCCCTGGGCATCATCGATGACCTGCGCGTAGATGTGTTTTCCAGACCGGAAGACCGACAAGCGCGGGCGACCAGTAGATAAACGTACGAGACGAGCGCGTGTACGCTGTGTCCGACGAGATAAAAGCTTTCTTGCGTTCGACATGATTACTTCTTCTTACCTTCTTTGCGCAGAATGTACTCATCGTGATACTTCACACCCTTGCCTTTGTATGGCTCAGGTGGGCGATAAGCGCGAATTTCTGCTGCGACTTGTCCAACACGCTGCTTGTCAGCACCGCTAATCACCAGTTGTGTCTGTTCTGGCGCTTCAATCTTAATGCCCTCAGGAATCGGGTAGCGAACTTCGTGGCTAAAGCCTAGTTGAAGAACGACGTCCTTGCCCTGAACCTGCGCACGATAACCAACACCGTTGATTTCGAGCTTCTTGGTGAAACCTTCGGACACGCCCTCGACCAAATTGGAGATGACGCTACGCGCCGTGCCCCACATCTGACGAGCACGTTTATGCGAGTACATCGGCTTAACCGTGACGGAACCGTCGGCTTGCTCGACTTTGACGTCATCGGTCAACATTACCGACAACTCACCGAGCTTACCTTTCGCGGTCACCAAGTTGCCAGCGATCTCGAGAGAGACGCCATCTGGCAAGGCAACGGGATTACTTCCTACGCGAGACATATTTATTATCCTCTATCCATCCACTCGTGTTCTTAGAACACTTCGCAGAGAACCTCTCCACCGACGTTTTGAGCACGCGCTTCAGCGTCCGAAAGGACACCACGCGGCGTCGACAAAATCGCGATACCAAGGCCGTTGTACACACGGGTCAGGTCACGCACGCCAGAGTAAACACGACGACCAGGGGTCGATACGCGGCTCATGTGGCGGATGACGGGATCACCCTCATGGTACTTAAGCTCAATGTTGATCTCGGAAATACCAGGACGCACTTCGGCTTGCTCGTAACCGCGAATGAAACCTTCGCGCTTAAGCACTTCTAGTACGTTCCGACGCAGACGCGAAGCCGGACATTTAATGGCGGACTTACGCGCCATTTGACCGTTCCGGATACGGGTCAGCATATCACCCAAGGGATCTGTCATAGACATAATCGTATTCCCTTACCAGCTGGACTTGACCATGCCGGGGATTTGCCCAGCAGAAGCCAATTCACGAAGTTTGATCCGGCATAACCGGAATTTACGATAGTTGCCACGAGGGCGACCGGTCAGTTCGCAACGTAGACGTTGGCGGTTCGGCGCAGCGTTGCGCGGAATTTCAGCCAACTTCAGACGCGCGTTAAAGCGATCTTCTGGCGACAGGTTAGGATCTTTAGCTGCTGCTTTCAGGCGAGCGCGACGAGAGGCGTACCTGTCCGCCAACCGTGCTCTCTTTTTATCCCGTTCAACCGCGCTTTTCTTAGCCATTACGTAGTTCTCCTTTTGCCGCTCAGTTAGTGAACGGCATGTTGAAGCCTTTGAGTAACGCTTTGGCTTCTTCATCCGACTGTGCAGTTGTGCAGATTACGATATCCATCCCGCGAATTTGATCGACTTTGTCATAATCAATTTCAGGGAAGATGATTTGTTCCTTAATGCCCATGGCATAGTTGCCACGACCATCAAAACTTTTGCCATTCAAACCGCGGAAATCACGGACACGCGGCAATGCAATCGTAACCAGGCGATCCATGAATTCGTACATACGCGTACGACGCAAAGTCACCTTACAACCGATAACCATGCCATCACGCAGCTTAAAGCCAGCGATAGAATTCTTGGCACGGGTCATCACAGGTTTCTGACCAGATATTGCGGTCATGTCGTTGACAGCACCTTCGACCTTTTTGCGGTCTTGAGTAGCATCACCAACGCCCATGTTGATTACGATTTTTTCCAAACGCGGCACCTGCATCGGGTTACAGTAGCTGAACTCTTCAGTCAGCGCCGGAACGACGGTATTCGCGTATACTTCACGCAAGCGTGGGGTCATTGTTCTTTACTCCCCGGCTCAAGCGTCAATGACTTCGCCGGAGCGTTTCGCGAAGCGAACTTTCCGACCGTCATCGAGCGTTTTAAAACCAACACGAGTCGGCTTGTCATCCTTTGGGTCGACAATCGCGAGATTGGAAAGATTGATGCTCATTTCCTTCTCGATGATACCACCCGCAGAAGCATTAGATGCCGCCGTGTGTCTTTTAACCTTATTGACGCCCTGCACCACTGCACGATTGGCAGCAGGCATAAGCTTCAACACTTCACCGGTGACACCCTTGTCGCGTCCGGTGAGAACGATCACGCGATCGCCCTTTTTAATTTTATGTGCCATTACAACACCTCCGGTGCGAGCGACACGATCTTCATGTAGCGTCGCGCACGCAGTTCACGTGTCACTGGTCCGAAAATACGGGTCCCGACAGGCTCACCTTGTTTGTTAATCAGCACAGCCGCGTTACTGTCAAAACGGATCGAAGATCCGTCTTGGCGGTGAATGTCTTTTGCGGTGCGGACAACAACCGCCTGCATCACATCACCTTTTTTCACGCGGCCGCGTGGAATCGCTTCTTTAACGGACACCACAATCACATCACCCACGGAAGCGTATTTCCGCTTAGAGCCACCCAGTACTTTGATGCACTGAACGCGGCGGGCGCCGGAGTTGTCGGCTACCTCTAGGTTCGATTCGGCCTGAATCATCTTTTCAGATCCTCTTACAAGACCAGGCGCTTACGCGCTTTCGGTCAAAACTTCCCAACGCTTATTCTTCGAAAGCGGACGACATTCGCGGATGGAGACGTTGTCCCCTTCTTTGTAAGAGTTCGCTTCGTCATGAGCTGCGTACTTTTTCGATTTCTTCACGTACTTTTTGTAAAGCGGATGCATGACCCGACGCTCGACAAGAACGGTGACCGTTTTGTCTTGCTTGTCGCTCACGACAACGCCTTGCATGACTCGTTTCGGCATAATGTCCGTTCCTTATCCTTAAGCGTCCGCAGATGCGCGGCGACCACCGAGCACTGTTTTCACCCGCGCAATGTCGCGACGAACCAGTCGTGCACGAGCTGTATTTTCAAGCTGGCCAGAAGCCGCTTGGAAACGCAGGTTGAACGCTTCTTTCCGCAAATCCGCCAACTGGTCTTTCAACTCGTCGTCGGTTTTGGTCTTGAGATCAGCTGCTTTCATCTGATCAACCCTCTTCGCCAAGGCGTGTAACAAAGCGCGTCTTAACGGGCAACTTTGCTGCACCAAGTTCAAACGCGCGCTTAGCGACGTCCTTGGACACACCATCGATTTCAAACATGATCCGACCTGGTTTCACACGAGCTACCCAGTATTCAACGCTACCCTTACCTTTACCTTGGCGAACCTCGGCTGGCTTTTGGGTGACTGGAAGGTCGGGGAAGATACGGATCCATACACGTCCGGCACGTTTCATGTGACGCACCATTGCACGACGAGCAGCCTCAATCTGGCGGGCCGTCACACGCTCTGGTGTTGTCGCCTTCAGACCATAGGCACCAAAGTTCAGCGCTGTGCCGCCCTTTGCCATCCCATGGATGCGGCCCTTATGGGCCTTTCGGAATTTTGTACGCTTTGGAGAAAGCATTTCTAATTATCCTCTCGTCAACTCAGCGTCAGCGCTGCGGCTGCTGATCAAGTTGCAGCTTTTCCATTGCCATCGGATCGTGGGCCATAATCTCGCCCTTGTAGATCCAGATCTTGACACCACACACCCCGTAGGTCGTGTGAGCACTGGCTTCGCCGTAATCAATGTTTGCGCGCAATGTGTGCAATGGAACGCGTCCCTCACGATACCACTGCGTCCGCGCGATCTCTGCGCCGCCCAAACGACCAGCACAGTTGATCCGAATGCCTTCGGCACCCATGCGCATGGCCGACTGAACCGCACGCTTCATGGCACGACGGATGGACACGCGGCGCTCAATCTGTTGTCCAACGTTCTCTGCGACCAATTGCGCATCAACTTCGGGCTTGCGGATCTCAACAATGTTCAAGTGAACTTCAGCGCTCGTCATTTTTGCGATCTCAGAACGAAGCTTCTCGATGTCCTGACCCTTTTTGCCGATCACCACGCCTGGACGTGCTGTGTGGATCGTAACGCGTGCTTTCTTCGCAGGGCGTTCGATAATCACACGCGCAACGCCAGCTTGCGCCAATTTCTTGTGCAAAAATTCACGAATACGGAAATCTTCATGCAAAAGATCTGCATAATCGCTTCCAGCGAACCAACGGGAGTCCCAGGTACGGTTGATACCGAGGCGCAGGCCAATAGGATTAACTTTCTGACCCATTATGCGGTCTCCTCGCGCTCGCGAACAATTAAGCGCATGTTACTAAAAGGTTTTTCGATCCGGCCAACACGACCACGGGCACGTGCGCGAAAGCGCTTCATGACCAAAGCACGGCCAACACTGGCTTCGGAAACGTAAAGGCGGTCAACGTCGAGCTGATGATTGTTCTCAGCGTTCGCAATCGCGCTTTCCAGAAGCTTCTTAACATCTTCAGCAACCCGACGGTGCGAAAAAGACAATTGCACGAGCGCCTTTTCGCAATCGAGACCGCGGATGCTTTGGGCAACCAGGTTCAACTTACGAGGAGACACGCGGATGTGCTTGGCAAATGCCATGGCTTCCGAGTCACTGAGCTGCCGTTCTGCGGCCTTCTTGCCCATAATTAACCTCTCTTCGATTTCTTATCGACGCCGTGACCGTAGTAGGTCCGGGACGGCGAAAACTCACCGAATTTGTGACCGATCATGTCTTCCGTCACGGAAACCGGGACGAATTTCTGACCGTTGTATACGCCGAACGTCAAACCAACGAACTGCGGCAAAATGGTAGAACGACGAGACCAAGTCTTGATCACGGAGCTGCGGGTCGCACCACGAGCGGCTTCTGCTTTCTTAAGCAAGTAACCGTCGACGAACGGACCTTTCCAAACGGAGCGTGGCATTGTCTATGCCCCCTTATTTCTTCTTACGGACATGGCGGCTACGCATAATCAACCGGTCCGTTTCTTTGTTGCTGCGAGTTCTCTTACCTTTAGTTGGCTTACCCCAAGGCGACACAGGATGGCGACCACCCGATGTACGACCTTCACCACCACCATGCGGGTGATCAACAGGGTTCATGGCCACACCGCGAACGGCGGGACGCTTGCCCAGCCAACGCTTACGACCGGCTTTACCCAAGTCGATGTTCTGCTTGTCGGGGTTCGACACGGCACCAACTGTCGCCATGCACTCGGCACGAACCATGCGGATCTCACCAGAGCTCAAACGAAGCTGTGCGTAACCTTGGTCTTTACCGATAATCTGTGCATACGTCCCGGCGGAACGTGCCATCTGGCCGCCCTTGCCCTGTTTCATCTCAACGTTGTGGATGATCGTACCCACTGGCATCGTTGCCATTGGCATCGCGTTACCAGGCTTGATGTCGACGCCCTTTGCACCGGATACAACCTTGTCTCCCACCCGAAGGCGCTGCGGTGCCAAGATGTACGCACGCTCTCCGTCAGTGTATTCAACCAAGGCAATGAATGCCGTCCGGTTTGGATCGTATTCGATACGCTCGACCGTCGCCGTCACGTCGAGTTTGTTCCGCTTGAAGTCGATCATGCGATAACGACGCTTGTGACCGCCACCGCGACGACGAGCCGTGATGTGACCGTTATTGTTACGACCACCCTTCTTGCGTAGACCTTCAGTCAAAGCTTTCTCGGGTTTACCCTTCCAAAGCTCCGAGCGGTCCACCAATACCAGACCACGTTGGCCGGGGGTGTCGGGTTTATACTGTTTAAGTGCCATTATCGACTACTCCCTCAAAGGCCTGTGCTGACGTCGATGCTGTCGCCTTCAGCAAGCGTAACGACCGCTTTTTTGAAGTCGGAACGACGGCCAGGACGACCACGGAAACGCTTCACTTTGCCGTTCTGACGAATGGTGTTCACCGCCGTCACTTTGACTTTGAAAAGTTCTTCGATTGCCGCACGGATCTCAAATTTGTTGGCATCAAGTGGCACTTCAAATGCGACCTGATTATACTCGGAGATCATCGTGGTTTTTTCTGTCACCAGCGGGCGACGGATCAGTTCGAAGATCCGCTCTTTGCTTGGCTGGAAATCTTTTGCGATATAACGGCTCATTTCAGGCGCTCCACCAATTTCTCAACAGCCCCTTTTGTGAGGACCAGAGTGTCACGGCGTAGGATATCGTAAACGTTCGCTCCTTGGCTTGGCAGCACGTCGATACCGACAATGTTGTTTGCAGCCTTTGCGAAGTTTTGGTCGACTGTTTCGCCATCGATCACCAATGCATGTCCCCAACCAAGTGCAGAGAGCTTCTTGACCAAGTCGCTGGTCTTTGGTGCAGAAAGCTTAGCTTCATCCAAGACGACCAACTTACCGTTCTTTGCTTTCGCACTGAGAGCACTCGCCAAGGCCAGCTTGCGAACCTTCTTAGGCAGCTTGTGGCTGTGATCACGAACGTGCGGGCCGAAGACCACACCACCACCACGCATTTGTGGGGCAACACTGGTACCCTGACGGGCACGACCAGTACCTTTTTGCTTGAACGGCTTTGCGCCCGTTGCAGCAACGTCAGAACGACCCTTGGTCTGGTGGTTGCCAGAACGGCGCTTTGCCAACTGCCAGTTGACGGCACGCGCCAACAAGTCATTACGCTCGCGGAGACCGAAAACGGCCTCATCAAGATCAATCGATCCAGACTTTTTGTTATCGAGGCTGACCACGTCTAGTTTCATGGCCTTATTCCTTATTCTCTGGTTCGGCTGCTGGTGCAGCATCTTCAGCTGGTGCGACCTCTTCTGCTGCTGTTGCTTCAGCCGCTACGGCTTCTTCGACAACTTCAGGTGCTGGCTCGGCAGATGCATCTTCTTTCAGACCGGCAGGATAAGGAAGATCACCATGAAGTGCCTTCTTAACCGCATCACGGATGAACACGTATCCACCCTTGGAGCCAGGGACAGCACCGCGAACCAAAACCAAGCCACGATCCGTATCAATACGAACAACTTCGAGGCTTTGCTGCGTGCGACGTGCGGCCCCCATGTGACCAGCCATTTTCTTGCCTTTGAAGACTTTGCCTGGGTCTTGGCACTGGCCCGTCGAACCATGCGAACGGTGAGAGATGGAAACACCGTGCGTCGCACGAAGACCACCAAAGCCATGACGCTTCATCGCCCCGGCGAAGCCCTTACCCACTGTGATACCGCTGACATCAACGTGCTGACCTTCAACGAAGTGGTGCGCGCCGATTTCGGCACCCACATCAACCAAGTTATCGGCATCAACGCGGAATTCAGCGAGACGCTTTTTAGGTTCAACTTTGGCTTTCGCGAAGTGACCACGCATTGCTTTCGAAACACGTTTAACTTTTGCTTTGCCGATCCCGAGCTGAACAGCTGTGTAGCCGTCCGTTTCCTCGGTCCGTTGAGCGGTGACCTGAACGCCATCCATTTCCAAGACAGTAACCGGCACGTGTGCGCCAGCCTCAGAGAAGATGCGGGTCATGCCCAACTTTTTTGCAATTACGCCGGTACGCATAATGCTATCCTCAGAGTTTGATTTCGACGTCAACACCAGCCGCAAGGTCGAGCTTCATCAGCGCGTCCACGGTTTGAGGTGTTGGGTCAACAATGTCGAGTACACGCTTGTGCGTGCGGATCTCGAACTGTTCACGAGATTTCTTATCGATGTGCGGCGAACGCAGCACCGTGAATTTCTCAATTCGCGTCGGCAACGGGATCGGGCCACGGACGTTGGCACCAGTACGCTGAGCAGTGTTCACAATTTCATGTGCAGACTGATCCAGTACGCGGTGATCAAACGCCTTTAAGCGAATTCGTATATTTTGTCGTTCCATGGCCTATGACCTCAAAAAAACCAAGCAAAGCCCCGGCACTATGCCGGGGTCGCTAGGATAAGTTCGTTACTCGATAATTTTAGCGACGACGCCGGCGCCGACGGTACGGCCACCTTCGCGGATCGCAAAGCGAAGACCTTCGTCCATCGCGATCGGGGCTATCAACGTCACGTTCATCGCAACGTTA
>Ga0181560_10000827_pt1 | contig 28625 bp, 16 predicted proteins | sample 011ome_20_FD_133751 | JGI IMG/M metagenome (GOLD analysis project Ga0181560, IMG submission 133751) | Coastal salt marsh microbial communities from the Groves Creek Marsh, Skidaway Island, Georgia - 011509CT metaG (megahit assembly) | ecosystem: Environmental > Aquatic > Marine > Intertidal...
CGAAACTCAATGTCACCTTTAATAGGAAACGAAAGTTCTTTCCCAGTTGGGTTCCTCGTATCGATACCGTTCTCTGGCACGCGATCGATGATTTTATATATTTTTGCCGCAGCGATGCGCGCTTTCGCCAAAGCTTCAAAAGCGGGCCCGGCTTGCCCGAGCGCGAATCCTCCGAAGAGAACAGAAAAGAACACCATGACGACGGTACCTCCAGACATGCAAACGTCGCTCGAATCGCCGAGTAACGAACCAACTGAACTTACCGTACGGTAGCCGCATCCACAATTTGGAGACTCGTATCCCTCCGGGTACTCGAGTTTACACATGCACTGCGAGTACGAGTTGGATTCAGAAACGATTGAATAGCTTTTATAAAATCCACAATAAGGTGCGGCGTATTCGTTGTGCATGGACCAACTGATACTTGAAGAGTCCGTTAAGCCATCTGGTGCTGGATACTTTTTCAAAGCGTCGTCCATGGAATCCGCGACGAGTTTATTCCCGTACCATAAACCCAAAGAGTACATCAAAAACATCGTCCCAAACAAGGAACCGCCCGAAAAGGCTGCTTTCCAAGTTCGCGTCGCCGCTTCTTTCTCGGCGGCGCCCAAGTGACTGTCGTATCGTTTCGCCATGACTGGTTGCACGTTCAACGCATTCGTTACGCGAATGGCGTTCAAGGACTCCGTGGCCACTGCATCGGCAGCTTTGTACGCCTCCACGCCTTTTTCAGATCCAGAGACGGTTTTTACGAGCATCATGGTTGCCATGCCCAACAACGGAGTCGTCGCCAAAATAACCAGAGAAAGTTCCCAAGAAAAGTAAAATCCGACGCCAAAGCCACCCGCCATTTGAAAGAACGCTTGCACGAGCTCCGCAAACTTCTTCGATAAACCTTGTTGTAATTCATTCACTTTATCGGCAGTATACGACGCTAGTTCACCCGCTTTCGCTTGGTCAAAAAACGCCACGTCCTGCGTGAGCAACGATTCAACGTATTTCTGTCTTACATGTCTCGAGTTTCGACTCGCCGCCCAGGACACTAAGCCATACGCTAAGAACAAAGACGTCCCGAGTGTCAACGCGACGATTTCCATCCACATGACGGCATTTTTCGTTTGATCCGAACTGGTCGCCGAGGCAGCTGTGCTATCCATCATGTTCCTGAATGCAATGTTGATACCGGGAAAACACAACCCGCCAATGGCGGCGAACAAGCAACCGACCAAAAGCATGATGATATCGGGAGTAGTATAAAATCGGAACAGTTGCAAGAACGGGACAGGCTGAATAGGAGCAACATCGTCTTCTTCTTTTTTCTCTTCACCTTTAATCTTTTCGTCTGTTGTTGCCGTCGTCATCTTTTCCTTTCGTCCCATCTTTCTTCTAAGAAGGAAGTTTTTTTACTATGCGTGCGTGTATCGACGCAGAGTTGCGAAGGTGAAAATGTATAGATGCGGTCAAAAAGAGGCGTCGGGAAGGATTATTATCCGTTACGTCCTCTGTTGTAAAACAGAACGCAAAAGTTTCGCTATCCGCTTTTTCTTACTGTGACTTGTGGTGTACTGACGATTTTATTCCAAAAAAGTGCCTTCTTTTCTAAAAAAGATACTTTCATACGTAGAACTGCGCGGGTTTTTACAAAGAACACCATCGACGATGCGATGGCGTTTTACTGGTGATTATAATTACAACACGAGACTTAATTAAACGAGGAGCACTGCGTTTACGCACCCGTCGTTTTCTGGGTTATTCGTAACTTGGGCGTATTTCCCCCACACTACTTTGCCTCCCGGCGTAACTAATCCCAACTCTTCTACTGAAACCTCGATGACCGTACCTTTTGTCATCACGCCTAACGATGAGTACATTGGCCCGTTTGGATTCTTCTTCACGCCTAGAATTTGCAATTGAAACGTGGCTTTCAGTTCTGGATGCGTGACGTGCGCTTTCGTGAATCTCAAACCAGACGGGCGAATAAAGCGTTCGTATTTAGGTGGCTTACGCGTGAAACCTGGCCCAACGAACGTCGCTTTCGTGATCATTCTCTTCCACGTTTTCTTCTGTCTTTTACCAGAACGCATGACTCGGAACATTTCGTCCTCGGCAATAGGTCGAACTTTCGGTAAAGGCACTTCCCACTTGCCCGCCTTTTCTTTTCGTTTTTGCTTGATAGTGTTGGAGAGTACTTTAGCTCTCGAAGTTGTTTCTCTGTCCATCAAGTACGCAGGAATAGCTCCAGGCGCGACTTCGTCCTCCACTTTTCTCTTTCTTCCTTTCTCTCCGTGTTGATTGATTGTTTTCTTCATCGTGATCTTCTCCTTAAACCGTTCTTTGCTGTACAATTTCGCCTTCAATCCGATAAGCTTCTTCGCCATGGCGCTTCGCTTGTGCGGCTCTCGCGCTTCTTTCTTCCTCGCTTTCTCCTCATGATCGAGACGTTTACCGTATCGCTTTTGGAAAAGCTCGATGTGCTCGTTTTGCGGCATTTTGTTGAACTATGTGTGTTGATCTGTTTCTCGTCTCGTGATAAAAACAAGAGTCCACGTTGGGTGGTGTTTTAGAAACTCTTTTGAGTGCGGCGGCGTCTCCTTTGGAGGAGGAGTACAATTTCCAAACGATGTGTAATTCTGTAGCGACAAAGACCTGAGATCTGGTGTCTTTCTATCCCAAACGTGTCAGAGAGAGATGACTTGTTCTCGTTGTCGCGCTGTTGTTTCTATATCTCCTCCTTTGTGGTGGAGACGAGATGGTTGGTTCTTTTTGTACGCACCCGGTCCCGTTTCTCGGAACTCGTACAAAGCGCAATTATTTTTTTTTGTGGTGTGCGTGTCGCGTGCGTGTGTGGCTGTGTTCTTTTTGCAAGAAAATTAAAAAAAGGACCCCAACAGCGCAAAACCATCCAAGTCACACAAGTCATAAAAAGAGGGAAAAGAGGCTGCCGCAAAGGGCAAAGGGCAAAGGGCATCATACTACAAAAAAAAAGAGAGAGAGAGAGGCAATGCGTCGAGCGCTCTCTTCTTCCTTGCGAAGAATACGCTCAACAACGAGCGAAATAAACGGAGCGGCTGGTTCTGTTTCTTCGCACAACCATCGAACGTTGAATAACGCAAACGTTTCTTCCGCTTCTCGATGTTTGAGTGGATTTTTTAACGCTTCTTCGATCGAACAACGACGAAGCGATGGAAGGAATGCTGCGCCGTACAGCGAACTTCAGCAAAAGCGATCGATGTCGTCCTTCTTCGCATCAACATCATCGCAAAAAGTATCGATTTTTCGAAGTGTCACCACGTCGTCGTCGTCGTTTGATGAAGATGATAGCGGTAGCAGTAACGGCAACAACAACAACAACAACAACAGAATAGAACAGGGAAGGAAAATAAAACTTTCCGAGAGAGGCATCGTCGTCGAGCCGGGTTCGAGCATCGCCGCCGAAGGTGTTTTAGGTTTGAACAACCTGCGAGACGTTCCGGGGTCGCGAAAGTATCAGAAACGAAAAGGTAGAGGCATTGGATCCGGTAAAGGGAAGACTGCTGGTCGAGGACACAACGGACAAAAATCGCGTTCAGGAGGAGGGCCGAGACTAGGTTTTGAAGGCGGGCAAACGCCGTTACGATTGACGTTACCTAAACGCGGATTTACGAACAAAAACCAAATGCGCTTTAACATTTTGAACTTGTCTGAAATCCAAAGAACTTTTGAAAACGAGAAAAACGTCGCTTTCAATTCTGAAACGATCGGGAACGTCGTGACGATGAAACATTTATTAGACGCTGGATTGCTCGATCGAAGGACGAGATTCGGGGTGAAACTGTTGGCTGGAGACTGTAAACTACACGACGACGACGACGAACAAGAAGGAGAATACGAAGAAGGTTGTGCAGAGAGTATGAAGCCGAAGAAGGTTCCATTCACGCTTAAATTGGATATAGAAGTATCTCGATGTTCGGAAACAGCGAAAGCGCTCATCGAAAAGAACGGAGGAAGAGTTACCAAAGTTCATTATAATCGATTAGGATTACGCGCGCTATTAAAACCACACAAGTTTCCGAGAGGATTGCCGAAGCCTGCGAGGACGCCACCGAGACTTTTAAAGCACGTCGACCGCGAGGGCACATTAGATGTCGAAGAACGCAAAGCTTTTGTTTAATGACATAAAAAACTACTTCTTTTTAGAACTATACACGCAAAACTAATGAACAATCTACCTACTTTTATGCAATAAGCCCTTGTCGCTGTTGCTTTTGAAATTCTCGACTGCCGTATACGGCATTCGATGCGCGCAAGAGCACGGATGCTGTTACTATTGCAGCCCCGGTCAACTTTTTCTCTAAGTATCTCTCTACAACCAACACAGCGTGCTGTCGCGGCGAAGAGCTCGTTGCAGCGAACGAGCCAAACTGCTTCCCAACTCTGAGTGCCGTCGCCGTTTTTCCATCTCTATCCAAAGAAGACGGAGGGGACGTCCGAGCGTCGTACAATACTTCTGCCAACGTTTGCATGACAAAGCCCATGGCGTAACAACACGCGCCAACTTGCGCCGAGACCGTGAGAAATGCTACGGATCTACCTCGTTTTCGCGTTGCCGTGAATGCATTTAAACCAATCGATCCTCTCGTACGAATAGCCGGTGAAACTAAGCTTATTATAGCCGCGTTCATGCCGATAGAAGCGAGGATATCACACGCAAAAAATTCCCATTCGTCCCAAAACGAAGGTGATGCGGAGGCTGCTTCTCCCGACTTCTTATACTTCTTTTTACTGACGGTGCTACTCTTTTGGCTATTCCTGGATGAGGATGAGGATGATGACGCCGACGATCTCGCGCGCACTCTCATGAACTCTATGAATGATAACAAGGCAACATCAATGGAGATGTCCGTGAAGAGTCTGCGACTGAAACTTGCATCCATCAACGCTCGGTTACGAAAAAACGCAAATCTTGAAACCACGTGCTTCATGAAGAAAGATTTCGAGGTCGCAAGGTCGAACCACCGCATCAAAACGGCAGTCGAAACACCATTGGATGTGCGAATCATAGTGAGCATATCCGCAGGTAGCGGTGCTTGGTGCTCTTTACACAGCTGCTCGACTTTTGATGTTGGAATCGACCCGTCTGTTGAGGCAGAAGATATCGAGAGAGCGCCGCTGTCATCGGCTTCGTTCTCACTCTCTTCGCTACCATCACCATTACTGCTATTATCGCCGCCACTACCACCATTACCACCATTGTTATTGTTATCATTACCGTTGATGTTGTCACCACCGCCGTCACCGCTCTCAGCGTCGGGCGCGCCGCTAGATTTCTTCTCCTTCAAAATGCCAACCTTGCCCCCACTGAGTTCTGCTTCTGAAAAATAAGTAAACGCCCGAGCTGCAGAGGACGACGAGGACGACGAGGATGAAAACGAGACCGATCTCGTCGTAGACACGCGCGTGGAGGAAGGCGAAGACGCATTCCAGTTGTTACAACTCTGCATATTCCACGTTCCCGTCGATGAAGACAAGGACGACGAGGTTGATGAGGAGGAGGAGGAGGAAGATGATGGTGGATAACAGGATACGCCTCTTCTTCGCGATGATTTTTCCCAGTTTCGTTTGCTTCGAAGCAGCGCCGAAGGTTTGACCGACGACGCTGACGACGATGACGACGACGCGACACACTTAGAGGGACCACACGTCGAGACATTCAACTGCTGCGTGGATGTTCGTAATTGGAAACAGCACTCCATCTTTTCGTTAATCTAAAAGAGGAGAATAGATTTTTGTGTCGCAGAAAAACAGAGCAAGAGTGAGCTCTTCCAACAAGTCTTCCTCAGAAACAAGTCGTACACCGAGAGAACACACTCTCTCACAACTCACAACAAACACACTTATTACACACACAACCATAAATTTTCAAAAAAGAAGAACAAAAAAAGCGCGCGCGCGTGTGGTTGTGCGCGTTATCTCAGTGTTGGTTGTCGTTCGTTCGTGTCAAACGACACGGAGCGAAGAATAACAGCCATGAACGAAGCGCACTTGAGGATGCTTTCAGATGCCGCGCTGCTCGCGGATGCGGAAAAACCAAAGGAAGGTGCGACGACGGCGACGATTCAGACGACGAAGCACGAGAACAAGGGAAAAAATCTCAACAACTTTTCGACGACGATGAAAAGAGCACTACCACAATCATCGAACACAACGAATGGTGGCGACGATTCAGACGACGAAGATTACGTCATTGGTAATCTAGAGTGGGATTCCGGTGGCTCTGGTTCAGACGACGACGACGACGACGAAGAGGACGAAGAGGACGATGACTACTCCTCTTCGGGAGACGATGAAGACAGTTCAGACAAAGAAGAAGAAAATAGAAATAGAAATAGAAATAGAAATAGAAAAAGGACGAGTAAAGAACGTTCTGTACCTGGAAAACTCAGTTCGCCGCCAGTGAATAAAGTTGGCGGAGAGCGCGAAGAGTTGGAGTATTCAGAATCGGAGGAAGAGCCAGCGGATGAAGATAGCGATAGCGATAGCGATATAAAGAGAGCAAAACGTTACGAAGAGCTTGAAGCGGAAAAATTTTCAAGGATACAAAAGCAAGAGAAGAGTACGAGAGCAGGGGTGCGTCGGGTCCAATTTGAGAATAATCGCGCATCCGCTCATGAAGCGACGAGAGAAGAAGCAAATGCGAAAGTGGCGAATGGAAAAGAAGTGTCAAAAGATATCATCAGAGATACAACTGGTTGGATCCCGCTCATAGCGTCTCCAATGAAGGCGCTTCCAGGGTCGCTTGATTTTTACGAGCGTCAAATAGCCCTGAATGATATTAGCGCCCCAAATGGAATACATTCTGTGTCAGGTACTGGTGGTTTGCATTACTTTTCAGATAGTGATGACGACGACGATGGCAGCGGTGGCGGTCATGGTGCGGACGCTTCCAACAGAAGCGCTTCGCGGCCGAGCGCAGGACCAATCGCCAGAAGAACCCGGGCTCGTTTCAACATGGACGATGTTTCGTTAGATGAACTAGAACAACGATTAAACACGTTGCCAGATGAAGAAGAGATGATGTTTGCGAGTGAGAAAGACATATACGAGGATTTTTTGAGTGCAATTCGTGTCATAGATACGAATGAGGACATCGGTTTGCTGGATAATATGGAAGCAAGCGACGGCATCGATGGGAAGAAGGAAAACAACGATGACGACGACGATGACGACGACGACGAAGATTTTGAAGACGAAGATGTGCGAGCGAGAGAATTTCAATTGAAGTTGCGTGCGGAAAGACGACGAATGGAACGAGACAGCAGAGACGCCGGGAAGGAGAATATCCAGGAAGGCGGAACGGGAAAGGCAAGTAGGAAGATCATACCTCAACACATGCCACTCGTCACGAGGCAGTCGCAGAGAATTGTGAATCAAAATGCGCGTAAGCTGATTTTGATGAAAAGGAAGTCGCACATGACCAAGAGTCAAGTGAACCAGTTGCGCAATCAAATAGCTATCCATTCGCAACTTCTGATACAGACGTTTGCGCTACACGCCTGTGGGGAGAGCACCGAATACCAGGGTCTGAAGGATCTTTCGCTCAATTCAGAATCAGGGAAGTGCAATAAAGACATGCTCAACGCGTTAGATGTAGCGTACAAGACAAGAATAGAATCGTCTGAGCGTGTAGTAAACGTGTTTGATAACGATATGGTGCGCAATGCAGCGCAATACGTGAGCGACGTGGAGGAGTTTACACTCTCAATTAGTCCGGATCTTCTCAAATTTACGAAAGAAGAAGGCAAACTTTGGATGTCTCCTAGGGATAGAATGACTACGCCAAAGTCGAGACATAAGAGCCCGAATCTACACTTCTCGAGAATAGATTGTATGTTTAGAGTGGATGACAGAACGTCCTGTATGGACTACCCGGGGGCGAAACGCAGCGAGCACGTCACCGAGATTGCGTGGAAACCAGCAAGCAAGCAATTGATACGTTTGACGAGGGAGTTTGCGTTGAAGGTGCGCATGCAGCGAGCGTATTTGCCGGGGGAAAACTCTTTACTTTCATTTTTAGTGCCGAAACTCATTGGCTACGGCGCGCAAAGTGAGGAGAAGGAAGCAAAACTGGAGAATGCGTGCGAATACGTGCCATCCAGAACTAAATGGCTTTACACGGAAGATATTTTGCTCGCACATGCATTGCTTACGTTCGGTTGCTGTTCGGAAGATACTTGCCAAGATGTGAGGACTTCAAAACAGCGCGAGTTTATGATGGAGCGCTTCGGTGACGTGCAACAGTGGTTTTTACCGGCGAAAACAATCAGAGCAATCAACGACCGTCTCATACAGCTCTTGTTCGCAGATGGAGAGGAGGATAACGGTAAGAAAGATACGCTGTGGCATGCAAACAATATCATCAGGAAAATTAGACGACGAAAAGATGTGTTCCTCACTCGTGAAGATATTTTGTTTATTTCGGATGTTCTCGAGTCCGTGAAAGGCTTGGACGCGCGATATGTAGACAGACATCTCCTCTGGAGAGATATTGCGACAAAGTTAGAAACAAAATTTAGGAAAAATAGTGAGTACGACAGCGAAGATTTCCTGATGTATGTACCAGGTTTGCTCAGTGATCAGTACGAACGCATGAAATGGAGCATACTGAGAAGAGGAGATGAACCTGCAAAAAGAGTATCAGCCTCTGACGTGAATCCGAGCGCGGTGGTGCCTCGACCGAATAAGAAGAGAAGGAAACCAGCAGCGCTGGCGGCGGAAGGACGGAGTAGTCGACACAAGATGCAAGCGCAAAATCCGAGCCTTCAAGAGCACGTCGTTGTTTTGGAAGAGCTACAGTATTCAGAATCCGACGAATCGGATGAAGATTTTGATGAGGGCGAAGCTGAAGAATTGGAATATTCTGATTCGAGCGAACTTGAAGACGAGGACGATTTCGACGATGATGGATATTGATGCGTCGTTATCCATTCGTAGATAGGAGGAAAGAATGGAACAAAGAAAGAAAGATAAAAAAAGCTACTGCTGTTAAGGCATGTCTTGTACCAAAAACAAAAAGTGTTGTAAAAAGAGAAAATACGCGCGCGAAAACACCTAATAATTTCAAAAGCACCTTGTTTGAAATTGCACCGATAATGTTTGTCGACGAATCGTTTAAGCGAATATTTGCTCACGCGGGCGTCATTGGTTGTGCAATTATCGATCGCGAAGCAGGTCGCGTCGTCCAAGCGAGAGGGTCGAAATGCATCACCGAAAGTAATTTTATTGCGCGTGTCGCGTCTCTGTTGACCAACACCGCTTCTTTTTCTCTCGACAAAAACGACGAAAGGGGTGACCATGGCAACGAAGATGAGCGAGGAATCAATACGTTGCCAAAATGCTTAAGAATCCGATTCGATCGGAACGAAGTAATTATTGCTCCAGGAGATGAATTTGCTTTAGTTGTAATCCAAGAGTGCAAGAGATGATTATCGTTATTGTTCGTTTACCGCGGGTTTTCAAAAAGTCAACCTTTTCGATCCCAAAAAGCCGATGTTCATCGGAACGCAAAAAATATTTTCGTAAAAACCAACGTGCGCGAACAAACTTCTCGTAAGAACATCAATCAATGTTTTTATCATCATCTCCAACTGTACTGCATACCGGAGCGTTGCATCCAACGCGCGCTCACGCGTTGACTCTTCAAAAACGCTCCTTTTCTCTCCGCGCGCCGAATGGAAAAACGCGCACTCAGAAAGGTATTTTTGATGTTGTTGTATCTTCAACTTCTTCGTTCCACGAGGGTGAAAAACTCATCTTATGCGAAGCAGCAAAGACGTCTGCCGCGATGTTGTTTGTAAAGGATAGAGAAGGGAGGTACAGCGCGTGTAACGATGCGTTATTGAACAGACTTGGATTCAAGAAAGAGGATATCATCGGGAAAAACGACGAGGAAATCTGCAAAAAGATACAAGATATTGCCGATACAGACGAGGAGCACAAGCGCTTCCACTCGAAACACTCGTATCGCGGCGAGGCAATCACTGATTTGCCTAAAAGATGGGGCATGAACGACTCTCTCGTGAGAAGCGGTCGTGTTGGTGAAGGGAAGATATTCAAAGAGCGCTACGCGTCGCTGGTTGACGATAAGTTCCACGAAGTCGTGGTTTACAAAACCAAGATGACGGAAGACGGGACTATAAGCGGCATCGCTATCCCATACATGAGTTAATTTTACATATCGTGTCAATCTTTTACAAAATTTTACACTTTCTAAACTGCAATCATACACTCGAGCATCATCTTTACGAATTTCTTCGCGCCTGCTGCTCGCCCCCCGCCTCTACCACTACATATGCATAGCGGACAGCCTCTTTCGCACGGACAATTCTTCACCACGTACGCAGCCTTCTCGAGCAAAACTTCTGCCCGCTCGAATAGTTTATCCGACAATCCAACGCCATTGGGACAACAATCATATATGAATATGACGCACTTTGAATTTGGAGGGTCGTTGGAAAATTTCATGCCACTCGATACATCCTTTCTAGAACAAAACGCAATGGAGCTCGCCAACTCAACGCAGACGTTGCGCACGCCTAAGATAGCCGCAAAGACGTTTTCGCTCGGAATTTTATTCAGCACATCTTCCGGCAACGAAAACCAGAGTGATTTAGTTTGATAATTTGCACAAACGAGAGGCGCATGGAATTCAACTTGACTCACACTCTTGCCGCCTTCAGCACTAGTGACGCGAAAGCGATGGTAGCCTTGAACAAACTCCTCCACACGGACGTTCCCTAGAGATATGCGCGTATTGTACACTTCACGGTTATATCGAACGGCACAGTTCTCCGCGACACTTGTATCTAATATCGTGATATTTTCAGACATCTTTGGCATCGTGGCGAGTCCATTCCACGCGTATTCCTCGCAAAACGCGATTCGTTTCATGGTATCAATCTTTTTAACTTCATACGTACCGTCTCTCGTTGTGTGGATGCCGCCAACATACAGGCGCATCAAAGCTCGATCAGAATCTATGCACTCCACGAGCAATTTTCGTTTCTCAAGCACATCTTTTGTTTCGGGGTTTTGGAGCAGTTGATCGTAATTAATTCCATTCCCACCTTCCTTTGGTTTCAATACGAGCCACCATCCGTCGCCGAACGGATTACCGCGCAACATCACAGCCGAATGTGGGTTCACTCCGTATTTCTTCTGTTCCACCAGCGTTTTCGTCGCAGCGTTGAACGCGAGTGGTTTCGTTTTGGAATCGCTCGAAACTAATTTTTTTAACGCGGCGTGAAACGGTGTGTACTTTTTTACCGCCTTCTTCTCGTTTGCGTTTATGCTTTCTTCATTCGCCGCGTGTATTTCTTCAACATTGAGTTTCGCGTACTTTTCATTTTTTTTCTCGATATCTTCCGCGCTCAAGTCAAACATTTGTGTATCGAAGGTGGATGATAAATCCAGTGGGAGTTCTTTTGCCGCACACGGTAAGTGCAGAGTCAACAATGCCTCGTTCTGCGGATCTATAAACGCTTCTTCAGGAGGACGTTTGAACAGTTCTTCGCACTTATCGCAATAATAGGCGTCGATTGGATTTTCCCGTGCAATAACCACGGCGAGCGAAGTGCCACGGCGTCTACCAGCGCGGCCGGCTTGTTGTAATAATGAACTCGCTGTTTCTGGAACGCCCACGTGCACAGTAGCGTCCAAGGATCCAACGTCGATTCCCATCTCCAAAGCGGATGTGCACACGAGCGCGCATATTTGATTGGATTGTAGGCGTTTTTCCAATTCTCTACGCTCAGCGCGCGAATAACCACCACGATAGGATTCAATCTTGTTCGACAAGTGCGGGCATTTATCTTTATTCAAAATCGTGCGGACCTCGCGCTTTACTGATTCGCACTGCGCGCGAGATTCGACAAAACACAAACATCGAATATCGTTTTTAGCCAAATCTGCGATCATTACGGCCGCTTCGTGATTGGGACTCTTCCGAGTTTTCATCTCCGCAACTGGATCATCCGCGCTAACTTGAACACCTCCTTTACTCGTCGATTTCAACTCTGCCGGTTGCCAAAGCATAAATCTTTTCTCTCCACTCGGTGCTCCACTATCTGCGACGCTCGATGTGTCCCTCGTCGTCAACGCCTTGACGTGCTCGGATGGGTTCCGGATAGTAGCGGACGTACAGATAAACTCTGGCGTTGGATTACCATAGCTATTGCACACGCGAATTAATCTTCTGAATAAGAGCGCAACGTTCGATCCCATAACTCCGTGGAATACGTGCGCTTCGTCTAAAACTATGAGCGATAGATTGCCAAAAAATTTCTTCCCCCACAATGCGTGCTGCGGTAGCATCCAATGCAAAGAGTCCGGATTCGTAATTATTATTCTATTCGTATTCTCTGCGCGTATTTTGGCTTTTTCCTGTGCGTCCGAATCGCCATCGCACACTTTAATTTGGCAATTGGCTAGTCTATCAATTTTAACCATATCCACAGTATCGTTGGTTAACCTATTCTGTCTCGCTTCTACTACCACGCGTTTCGCCGCCTCGATAAACTTGCGAAAACTCTCCGCCTGGTTATTCGCTAACGCTTTTAAAGGATACATCAACAGTGCCCGTGCGTTTGGTTCCGACATTATCTTCTCTAGTATAGGGATGATGTAGCATAAACTTTTCCCAGAAGCCGTCGGTGTGGAAATCACCACACTTTCGCCCCGGCGCGCTCGCCGTATCGCTTCCGCTTGATGCGAATAGATTCGTCCAATACCTACTTGCCTACAAATCACCTTCATCTCGTCGCTCACAATATTTCTATCGACGTTTTCTAAAGACACGTCGTTCGAAATCTTCGCAGGAAGGGATTCCACGTGCAAGCATTCCTTGAAACCGCGCTTGATGTTGATGAAACGATCCACCTTATCGTCGCCGTTTTTCAAAACAGGAACGTTATTATTATTATTATTAGTAGTAGTAGTAGCGGTAGAAGGTCGTTGGTTTTTTGGCGAAAGCGACGAAAGAAAATTCCCCCCCACCTCACCGTTGTCGTCGTGCATCCCACCGTTTGAAGAGAGCGAAGAGAGTTGTCGCGACAAGCGCCGTCGCTTTCCGATCGGGATATCTTCGACAGGAACGCCGAGCCACTTCGTATCGTCATCTTTGTTTCCATCGATTTCATTCGTAATGTTCTCCATTCGGCGTTCGCGCGAGTTTTTTTTTATTTTGTGTGAAGAAGAAGAAGAAGAGGAAGAGAGAATTTTCTCTTTTGTGTGCGTGATGAAGTCACACAGGTGAGATGTGGGCACTTTGTTTTGGAACACCTACTCGTAATAACTAAAATATCAACTCTATACTGCTAACCTCTCCTTTTATTATATGATACACACACACACACACACACAAATGATGAAAACTAACTACGCGCAATCACTTCTTCTTCCTATTCGTCGCCGTCGGCGTCGTCGACTTTTTACTGCTCATTTTTTTGTTCTTATTCTTCTTCTTGTCTACTTTACTATTTCGAGCGTCGCGAATAGCTAGTTTCGCCTTCATCTGTCTCTCCTCTTGTTCTCTCGCCATCGCCTCAATGGCTTTATTGAAGCCGCCGAAACTTCGCCGTCCGAATACCCACTGCGGGCTCGACATCGTCTTCTTCTCGCGCAAAGATGCGAGCTGTTCTTTCAGTGCTTTTTGCTTTCGAGCGCGTTCGTACTGTTCTGGGTTTTCGTACGTCCAGTGCTCGTCGTTCGTCGTCGTCGTCGTGGTTGTTCTCGCCGTCGTCGTCGTCGTCGTCGTCGTCGTCGTTGTTTCCTTCTCGGCGTTTCCCGTTTTCTTCTCTTGCGCTCGTTGCATGAACTTCAAGCCCTTCAGTTTAGAGCTAAACTTGCTGTTGCTCCCACCCGCTGTTGTTGCCGTTGTCGTTGTTGCTCCCGTCATGGTGACCAGAGTTGCAAACGAGTTTTGCGTTGTGCGCGCAATATTTATTATTATAATGAAAAGAATCGCGCGGTTATGAACTCTAAAAAGCAGAATACGAGTAAAAAAAAACAAATTCTCTCCATATACTCCTACTTCTGCGCGCGCTCTTCAAATACGCGCTGCGTAGTAAAAGTAATTCATATTCACGCGCGCACGCATAATCCTTTCGATCTTTTCTAAAAAAAATGGGGTCGTTGTTTGGGAAGAAGTTTAAGCGCTTGTTCAACAAGAAGAGTACCAAATCGAAAACAAAAATAAAAGAAGGAAGAAGAGAAGTAGAAAATGCTTTAGCTGCCGCGGCGGCGGATGAGATGTATTTCAGTTGTTCGGAGTCGTTCGATGACGCAGACGAAGAGGTTAAGAGATTTAGTAAGCGTTTCTCCTTTGGCAAGAGCAGTAACGATGAAAACAACAACAAGAAGAAGAATAAAGAGTTAGCGAACGCGCAACCGGACGATGACGACCCGAAAGGTTTGAGACAACTGCACAATATTGTCGTAACGAGCGAGCAAAAAGAAATGTTGAAGAAAGTTATCGCTAAAGATCCAAAGTTATTCGATTCGAACGGTCACATGGAAGAATCTCGAGTGCTCTCCGGTCGATCGCTCGAAATTTTCGAGCGGATATCGAGTCGCAACGGTGGCCCAATAAAGGAAGAAGATTTTGATCCGCAGGTGTTAGTTCGGCATTCCCGCGTTGCCATCGAAAATAACCCGACGAAAACGATAGAAGAACAAATAGAATACATGAGAAATCAACTTGAGTGCATCCGGGAGTGGCGAGGGCGTTTAGGGGCAGATTCAGCGTTGCGCGACTACGAGAAAATCCCGAATCAGAAGGAGTATTTTGATCTCTGGCCTTTGCATATTCATGGAAACGACGCTTACGGGCATTTAATTTTCGTGGAAAAGATTGCCGAAGTCGACGTCGACTACCTGAAAACCATAATGACCGTGGAAGAGGCATTGCACGTTCGAATGGTATGTCACGAAGCCATCGCGGAGTTGAAGAAAAGACAGAGCAAAGTGCTGGATAAAGTGGTGTATAAACACATATGGGTGATGGATTTAGCAGATATTAAATGGTCCTCGTTTACTCACGACGTTCGCGACGCTTTACACAAGATATTAAAGATGTGCATCGAGCAGTATTCCGACACGTTATATAGGATTATCATGATCAATACGCCGGTGATTTTCAGAATGGTATATAAAGGCGCTTCTTTGGTCATTAAACCCGCAACAAAGAAGAAAGTCAGAATGCTTGGTCCTACAAAGCATCCGGCGACGTACGAAGCTTTTAGAAAATTAGGCGTCACGAGAGAAAACGCGCCTCCGTGTGCAGGTGGGACAAATAAAGGCGTGGATATATTAGATCTGGTGCAAATGTACTCGAAAGAGCTGAAGCACGAAAAGAAGCATTGATTTGTTTCGTATATGTTGTAAAAATACCATGGTACATTATGTAATGAAGAATAATCTTACAAGTTCCATTTTCCGCTTTACGCGTAAAAACTGGAAAAAGACACGGTTTGACACAAACTCTAATAAAGCACGCAGACTAATTTTTTTACTATTCGTACAATCTATTCTCTTCTATGTATTCGGCGACGAAAGGATTCAATTCTCCGATAGTTGATGGTTTCGCTCCATTCTTTATGGCCTCTCGAATAGCAGTGCTCGAAACGTCTCTCAGACCTGGTATATTTTCAAGAAAAACAACGGACTTTGCTTCTTTTATCATCGCAGACGTCGCCGTTGTTCCCATCGTAGGTGTTTTCGACGTGATTCTAGGAACGACGACGATATTCGTTGTTTTCAGAATCTCGTCACCGCGTATCCATTTACCGGCAATCAAATCATCGTATGCATCTCTGCCCATCACGAACGTGTACTCAACATCCCTCTTTTCATCGTCTATTTCCTTCTCTTTGTCGTAAACGTTTCTTAAATATTCCAGCAACTCGAACGTCCCTACTATGGTCGCGTCGGCGTCTCCGGTTACTTTCCTCTTCCATTCCGTCGCTTCCAACTCGATTCTTTTCACTTTGACCCGCGCAATATGCATTCCTTCTTCTGCAGATGCAGAGAACTGTTTCTCGCACATTTCGCATCGCTGCTGAAAATTTGGCATTTTCGTTCTCTCTTTCTCCGAGGAGGATTTGTCAGAGGTTGAGCCGGGCTGCAGCAGCATCGCGTTATTTTTGGATTCAAACGCGTGCCTATACACCGGCACTACCCAGACTTCATCGTATGTCATTTCCATCGCTAACAACGCTTTGACTATTTCTCCGTGCCCTCCTCTATCTGTAACGGGATTTGCACTCAAGCCAAACAGCGCGATGTTTTTTGTCCTCTTCTTCATTTTTGTTCTTCGTGCTTTCGTCGAACACTCACACGCACGACACACACCCCTAATTTACTATTGCTATTGTCGTTGTTACATAAATAAGTGCGCGAGGAAAAAGGAAGGAAGGAAAGAAGACAAAGAACGTCCCGCACGTGCGCGTGGTAAACTGCTATTCTCGTTCCCAATTCTTTCCTTCGCTGTCACTTTCTTTTTCTTTTTTACGTACGAGCGTGGGAAAAAAGTGAGTCAAGTACACCACAAGTCACAAAGAGAACGTGCGAACAAAGTGAAAAGACGCAAACAGCAAAAAAAATATCTCCCACACTTCGTACACGCACACTTACACAAAGAGAAGAAGAGGAAGAAGAATACGCGCGATGAGCACAGTTACACCGTCGGGGTCGTGCTCTCCATCCTCGTCGACGTTGTCGTTGTCATCGCTCGTAGCTTCGACAGACGCGTTTGCATCGTATACTCTGAACAGAAATCGTCGTCGTCGTCGAGCAGATTATCCATTCAGAAATAACAACAACAAGAGCACGAGAGGTGGTCGGGGTGCTTGCTGTACTTCTGCCTCCTCCGACGATAAGAATGCCAAAAACACACACAGCAACACCATGAAATCGTCGTCGTCAAAGTCATCTTGGACGGCGAGGGAGAAAACTCAGAAGAATAAAAATATCGATTACTTGTACGAACTCGGGAAGAACGACACGGGAAACACAAACACAAACGTCGGAGCGAAAGAAGGAAATATTGACGATATATTTACTCGGAATCGAGGCGATGGCGAGTTTAAACTCGGAGCAGATTCCGACATCGCAAACGGTGATTTGCGCTTTCGATTCCAAGAAGTTCGACAGTTCAACAACTTAGTCGGAGACTACTTCGTTCCGGAACAGTTTCTCGAAAAAGTAGCTTTACACGTGTGCAAAAATTTCATGTGCGCGGCGCAACCGAATAGTCCGAACGTGCCTTTGATTTTAGGTATCTGGGGAGGCAAAGGATGCGGGAAGACGTTCAACTTAGAGCTTGCGTGTAAAAAGTTAGGAATGATGCCCATTGTGACGAGCGCAGGGGAGCTCGAAGACGAAAGCGCAGGCGAACCTGGCAGGCTCATACGACAAAGATATCGGCGCGCGGGAGAAGTCGTTCGAGTGCACGGGAAAATGTCGTGCTTGATTGTGAACGACATCGATGCTGGATTAGGATGGTTCAAAGATACACAACAGACAGTAAATAATCAAACCGTGTGTGGGACGCTCATGAACTTGTGCGACCATCCTGAATTAGTTTCCTTAGGTGAAGAGCGACGCGAAGACGGCTCGAATTTACAAACAGTGAGAATACCAATCATAGTCACTGGGAACGATTTGAGTCGTTTGTACGCACCACTTTTGCGGGATGGAAGAATGGAAAAATGGTATTGGGACCCACGATTCGATGATATCGTGAACATGGTAGACGCCCTGTTCAAAGACGATCCGTTGTGGACTATTGATAATACAAGAGAGCTGGTGGCAAAGTTTCCAAATCAACCTCTGGATTTTTTTGGCGCTACGCGTTCCACGGTGTACGACGACGCCATTCGTAATTGGATGATTGGAAACTCAAAAAAGAAGATCGGCTACGACGATCAGTTTGGCAAAATTTTGATGCGGAATCTAGCCCTGGGAACCTCTGGCGTGGATTTTTTTGGTAACGTAGGTACGGAAGAAGCGCCTTCTTCAGCTTGGAAATACCACGCGCCTCCGGAGATAGTTCACTCCGAGAAGACGCAAATCACCATGGAAAGAGTAATGGCGGCTGCAAAAGAGCTATCGAACCAACAAGATTTGGTCAACTCTGAAAAGTTATCTGTAGATTACATGAAATGGCAAAAGAATCCCGAGGATTTAACGCCGGAAGAAAAGGAAGCCATGGAAGCGAAACAATCGTGGCAGAACACGATGAGGAAACGACAACAAGAACGCGAGTTGAGACGCATGGAGATGCGTTCGAGCGCAGCGAGCGAGCAAGCTTTGAAAGCTCGCAATCTGATGCTTGAAACTGTAAAACAACGAGCGCGCGAGAGAGAGGCCAAGCGTAAAGCTGAAATAGCCGCGAATCCATCGTTGCAGCTCGAAGAGATCGCGAGGAAAATGAACTCAGAGGAGGCCGAGAAGAAAAACGCCATTCCGGGACCGCCTTCTCCCGAAGACAGTAAATATGCCATCGTATCTGTTGAAAATGCGTTTGACGCTTTCAAAGCAAAAACGTGCAAAGTAGTAGATGTGCGAGACATGCGATCCTTTCGACGCGAATCCGTCGTCGGCTCAGTCAACGTTCCAATTGTCAAAGTTGAAGGAAAACCGCTCGCGTACACATACGAAGCGAATGCGGCGGATTTCATCGAGCAGTTTACGAAGATGTTTACGAATAAAGAGGAAATGATTGTATTGTTAGGTGGAGATACAATTGACGAATCAACAAATCTTGAAATTGATAATCCCGAACTGAATGGCTTAGCGGCTCATTTGGCTGAAACGCTCAGATACGAAAACATTGCGGTCGTTCCGGGCGGGTACGATGGATGGGTCCGGGAATATACTCCGGGTGGCAAAAAGCGACTAAAGGAGTGGTCGCTCGATTATGTCACCGGTGCAGCAGGAACGACGTGCGTTGGCGCCGAGTTACCCGTCGTTGGATCTCTCGCTGACGAGCGTCGCGCAGCAGAACTCGAAAAACTGGAGAAACTGAAGAAGACTATGATGAGTGGCGGCGCCTGGAAACGTGCTTTTGATCCTCGAAGCGGTAAGGTGTATTTCTACCACACAAAATCAAAACGAACTCAAAATCAAAATCCCGAAATGTATAACGCTAAAACAGGGAGATGGAAGTTGCTAGATCCATTAGTTGAGAATGAAGAGGAAGAAGAAGAGGAAGATGAATCTGGGGATGAAGTTGATGTTTCAAATGCGAAAGTAGATATCAAAACGATCACCATTGATGAAGCTGTGGAGCGTTTTTATTCGAAAAAAGCCATCCTCATTGACTGCAGAAATGCCTTTGAACACAAAACTGAGAATGTTGAGAAAATGTTGACGTGTCCGTTGCGAATCGCGAAAGGAACAAAGTTGAGTCCGGAGTACGAACCCGTAGAAGAAAAAGATTACATTGAAAGACTAGTCTCGACAGTACTCGGGGTCGGAGGCGATGCCGCCGAAATCAAAGCGAAAGCAATCATTTTCGTCGGGGGGGACGCAGATGAGGAACAATCGCACATCGCCGCATTGAGAGCGTTGCGAAATGGTTTCGAGAACGTAGAAATAGTGGATGGGTCCGTATCAAAATGGCTAAAATTTTACAGTCCATCCGGGAAGAAGAAAAAGGTTGTCGCGAGTGGCGCCTATAAAACTGACCTGCTAGCGAGTGGTGCGTTCAATCCGTTCGCTGGAGAGAGTTGATCGCACTAAGATGTGTATTAAAATCAAACGTTATGTATAACTAGTAACTAAAATGCAACGCGATACGTCATCATCATTGCTGACGGCGGCGGAGCTTTCGGCGGCTTCGGATTCCCGCGTCGCCCACCGCTTCTCCCTGGCTGCGTCGCAGATGAACCTCGTCCACCCCTGAACCTCCTTTGGGATGGCTTCTGATCTGACGAAGACCGTCGCTGTTGTTGTTCTCGCGTTGATGACGGAGATTGCGTGCGTTGTTGCGGCTTTTGCTTCTCTTGTTCTTTTTTATTGTTTTTCCATTGTCCTCCGCGAAATCGCCGCTTTCTCCATTCCTTCAGCACATGTGAAACGTCACCGTCATAACGCCGAATCGAAGTGACCCCTTCCGTCAAAGATTTACATCCAGGAGGCGTGATCTCTGATCTCCACGCTTCCATCTCTCTCGTCGTGTAGAAGTCTTGTTCTTCCACGTCGTTCGTATCTAATACCTTACGCTTCCAGTACAGCACAGGACTTCCAATCGTACGGAGCACCTCTTCGTCCTTTGATAAAAGTTCGTCTGCGGATAATCGCGCTACTGCAGCTTCGAGCGACGGTAGCGACATAGGTGGCTTATCAACGTGAACGAAGGCGTTCTTGACGTGTTGTAGATGATTCCTATTCAATCTGCGCAACTCGTCGCGAACTTCCTCGTAGGACTTGTAAGTTTTCTTGGACGGGAATTCAAGCGGAGGATCCACGTATTCGGAAGCGTCAAAATTATCGTCGCTCACTTCATCATCTTCGTCGGATGAGAGAAAAACTTTCACACTACCATCTTCACTCTCGTCTTCGTTATCCTCGTCTTCGTCTCCGTCTTCTATTATGATCACATCTGAAATATCATCGTCACTCTCATCGCCATCGTTCAAAACTTCTACGTACATCGGTGACTTCTTCGCCAACAGTTCGTCCATGCGAGATGAGTTCCCACTTTTTTTCGATTGCTTCTTTTTCGACTCGCTTTGGCCAACATTACCGGCAGACGTGTTTTTCGGCCCTACGAGTGCTTTCCCGGTCCTATTCCCAGAAAGCTGTTGTTGTAGTGTTCTTTCTAAAGGGGCCACTTTGATGCGATGTTTAATACATCTAGCGCAGTAATCGCACACGAAAAGTTCACGCAAAGGAGAATTTGGATCTACCAAAGATTGAATGCCTTTACACAACTGGGCGCGACCGCCTCGCGGAATCACCGCTAACGAATATGCCAAAGGCGTAATGGGTGCTTTATTGTAAAACACAGCCTCTGCTCGGGTCTTATCTCTCAACGGATCACAACTCTTATCAAACGTGTCGGGTATAGAAGCGTAATCAAGCAAATCATTTCCACCGAGCCCACCAACTTGGTTTACTAGTCGCGGTCGCGTAGAGGAATCGTAGAGCGTATAGAATGAAAAGTCCGCACATTCTCCGGCGTGATATGTCGCCAACACCCACTCGACACCGTACATGTAATCATACACGCGTTTTACGCTGCTGTCGTTATTCTCATTAACATTTGAAAAATTATTCCAAACGTGTGCAAAATCCTCAGCTGGCATGCTTGCGAGCATAGAATAGTTGATTGCAAAATCTTTGATGGTCACCATGTCTTTCGCCAGTGGACTCGCATATTTACCCGTGTGTTTGAAAGCACTCGCATCGTTTTCTTCCAACCAGTCCAAATAATTTGGGTTTAAAAGTGTTCCGGCTAAAGCTTTGAGCATAGCCCAATTTACCGTGTCATCCATTCCCGTCATCGGTTGCGAACGTCGATCTCTCTCCAAACGAAGTTGAAACAAAGGATCTTTTGAATTCGATGGAGGTCCAGGGAACAACCGGTTGCGACCTTTGAACATTTTGCAACTCCTCACGCGAACGTAATTTCTCCACGAAAACTTCACCCCAAATCGACTCCCGCTAATGTAATCATTACCTGACATCACAGACAAACCAACGAAGTCCCGTCGAATCGCGGACAACTCCTCTGCGTATTCCTTTGGATACTTTTTCCGGTCTGGTAAAATACCGCTCCACCACGATTGCCCATCGTCGCCTTCATCGCCACTCCTATCCTCAACACTAGTATCACAGCTATTGCTACTCGATTTTTTAGCGCTCGGAGCTTGTAATTCACCGCCTCTCTTCTGATTGTACTCATTCATTTCCATTTCCCTTTTCGCTTGTCGTTTCGATTTGTTTGCGGTCCCCGCGCCGCCGGCACCACTCAAATTATTTTCTGCGCTGAGCACTTTTGAATTCGGGTTTAAACTCATAGCTAATTCTTCGTTGAACATTCTGGCTGAAAATACTAGTCTCTGCGCACCACTAACGAACACGTCCATGGTTGGATTGACCGTCAGCGCTAAAAGTATGGCGTCTGAATCTTCGGAAACGATGCAGTGCGTGTGATTTCGAAAGTTTGGATTTTCCTGTCTCAACTGCATCGCTCGAACGAGTTTGATTTCACCTTCACCAGGCACAGTCGTGCCCGAGAGCTCGTATAAAATGTCAGGTCCAAAGTCTTCTCGATGTACTTTTGACGCAATGTAATACTCAATCGCTCGATCGACTTTCAGTGCTAACCTCGACCCGGGCGTAATCCCCAGTTTCATCATTCTTGATAAATCCGTCGATAACGGTTCTCTCTCTCCCGATGATAATCTCACGCGTCGTCGTCGTTGCGTGATTGTTTTAGCCATTGGCGCTGGTCCATCTAAAGCGAACGTAATCGAATACCTCGGTCGCGTCCGCCGAATAATACCAGTGAGTAAGCCAAACAACTTTTTGTAAAAGGCGGACTCTGTTTTTGTGTGATGCGCGGCTACATGTAAAACGTTATTCACGTCCACGTACACGTGGTCGAACGAAGCCAATCTTCTGGGATCCAATTTATACGCATTTTTTATATCAGGCAATGAAGAGGATGACGACGACGTCGACGAAGAATAGTTGCTGTTACTTCTGTTGTTATTGTTGTTGTTGTTCTTGTACTGTCCACCATCGGATTTCGGCTGAGCGAAACTCTTCTTGAACTCCTTCTGCATCATCTTGTTAAACCCAGAGATTCCCATGATTACTCACTTGTATATCTTTTCTTGAATGCGCCGCTCTCTTTCACTCTTTTTCTCTTTTATGTGCGCCTTCCTACGTCAGAGAAAGAAAGAAAGAACGAAGAGATGTTCGTTGAAATTTTTATCGCACAAAAAGAGAAGAGCTCTTAAAAAAACCAATTTTGCGCACCGTACGCCGCTATTTAAATGTCATCTTCTCTCCAGCGACTCCCTCGTCGAAAAATCAAAGCGTGTGTGGGAGGGGGTGTATTTTACGTGGTACGGAAGAGTGCGCGCGCGAGAGAGAGAAGTACAAACAAATCAACGCGCGTCTTCGAACTCCCCTTCTTTTTTTTTTCTCGCGTTCGGAGAAGTGAAAAAACCTATAAAATATGTACGCGCTTTCGGTCTCTGTCACACCGCAGCACACGCGTTTTATTTTCTAACGAACTTTTTTGTTTGTGGGCCACAAATATTTTGCACAAAAAGAAGAAACAAAAGCGTGCGTTATCACCGAGACACGCTTGGTGTGTGTGTGTGGGGTGGGTGGGAGAGATTATCATGCTGGCCACGACACGACATCTTTTCTACGAACGCAATCATTTGGTGTGCCGACGATGCGTTCAGAGAGAGGATGCAAGAGCAGTGCGCGGAGAACGACGACGACGACGAGGAGGAGGAGTTTTTTTTGCATCAAAAGCAGCTTCTCCTCCTCCTCCTCCTCCTCGCGGGAGAAAGAAAGAAAGAGTAGACCGACTGCTTTCGAGGTTGGGATATTGCGACGCTCGAAGTAAAGTGAAGAGTGAATTTTTGAACACGAACAGACTCGCTTTGGCGTCTTCTCCTTCGACAGAAATTAAATCTCCATCGGAGAAAGTGGACCCGAGCGACGTGCTCATAGACGGACGAAGTTTGGAAGACAACGAACTCGACGGCGTGCTGATTTTATTTCACAAACCGAAAAACTGCGTGTGTTCGAAAGAAATAGATGAAGGGAATAACGTGTACGATGAATTGATGAAAGCGACACTCGCGATGAATAGTAACAGTAACAGTGATGAATTTAAGAATGACGGTAACGGCAAAGAACGAATAGAGAGATGGTTGAACAGAGTTCCGGAGATAAACACGGTCGGCCGCCTCGATAAAGACACCACCGGAGTCCTTCTTTTCACGGACGACGGTAAGCTTTTGCACGCATACACGTCTAAAAAAGTCGAAAAAGTGTACGAGGTGACGTGTGACAAAGCGATTCCTTCAGAAGCGATTCCATTATTTGCTTCAGGAACGATAAAACTTTCGGGAGAACCAAAAGCGTGCTTACCGGCAAAGCTCGAGATTGATGAAACAAACGCCGCAAAGGCTACAATTACACTTTCGGAAGGGAAGTTTCACCAGGTGAAGAAAATGTTTTTCGAAGTTTTAGGCTGTACTGTGACTGATTTGCATCGCTCGAGTTTCGCCGGCTTCGTATTGAAAGATGGCTTTGGACCGGGAATGTGCGAACAGTTAGACATTACAGAGGCGAGGAAAGCGTTCAATCTCTAAAATTGGAGTTAAATTAAAGTTGCTGGTGATCAATTCTTAGTATTTATGATAGTAACAATGATGATAGATAGATAGATATTAGTAATTAATAAACACCACCCGGCATGTGGAAGGCGCCGCAATACGCCTCGACATCCGCGCGTAACTTGGCGATATCGCCACTTTGTTTGCAATCGGCGCCATCGACGTACGCTTTGAAATCTTTCAACTTTGTCCCCGTCGTGACTGAGGCTTTGCACTCGCTCGCAATCTTCACGCCTCGGTCAATGAACTCTGCAACTTTCACAAAATCAGCCTCCTTCATGCCTCTCGTCGTCATCGCCGGCGTTCCAATTCTAATGCCGCCCGGAATGAGCGCAGACGTATCGCCGACGACAGAGTTTTTGTTCAAAGTGATGTGCGCCATGTCGAGAATCTTCTCCACGCGCGCTCCGTCGATACCTTTCGGTCGCAAGTCGCACAAAATCAAGTGGTTGTCCGTCCCACCAGAAGATAAACTGTAACCTAACTCCGTGAGCTTGTTTGCCAAGGCTTTGCAGTTCGAGCACACTTGCTTTTGGTACTCTCTGAATTCTGGTGTGTTTGCCACTTTCAACGCCACGGCCAACGCGCCGATTGTGTGGTTGTGTGGACCGCCTTGTAATCCCGGGAAGACGGCAGAGTTAATCGCTTGCTCAAACTCCTTTTGGTAAAAGATGATACCGGACCTCGGTCCTCTCAAGGACTTGTGCGTCGTCGATGTGACCACGTGCGAGTATTCGAAAGGATCGTCTGCCACTTTTGCGGCGACTAAACCGGAGATGTGCGCCATATCGGACATCAAATACGCGCCGACATCGTCGCAAATCTCGCGCATTCTCTTATAATCGTAGTTTCTCGGGTACGCCGAGGCACCAGCAATAATAATTTTCGGTCTGAACAACGTCGCGTTCTCGTGCAACTTGTCGTAATCGACCCACCCTTCGTCGTTCAATCGGTACGGCATGGACTCAAAGTACACCGACGTCGCCGAGATTTTCTTCTTCGGCGTGTAGAACCCGTGCGTCAAGTGACCGCCGTGCGGTAAATCCAAACCCATGATTCTGTCGTGCGGATTCAACAACGCGGTATACACCGCAAAGTTCGCCGGAGATCCCGACAACGGTTGCACGTTCACGCCCCACTCGCTTGGGTTTAACCCGTACAACTCCAGCGCCCGTTTTTGGCACAAGCTTTCGGTTTGATCGATGAACTCGTTGCCGCCATAATATCGAGCGCCGGGTAAACCTTCGGAATATTTATTCGTCAAGCACGAGCCGTTCACTTCCATCACCGCTTTCGAGGTGAAATTTTCAGAGGCGATGAGTTCGCACCCCAAAGCTTGCCTTTCCTTTTCGTTTTGCATGATGGCAAACAACTCCGGGTCTAACTCTTTCACGCCCAAGTCTTGGAACGGATGAGAAGACGTTGAGCTCGCCGCGGATGGATCGGCCACCGCTTTGTTCTTTTGAACCTCGTTGCTTCTTTTTCTTCCTCTGCTGTTGTTGTCGTAGTTGGACATGGAAGACGCAGACGAAGAAACAACAATCGTCATCGTCGGCGCTTTAACAACCTTCCTCGCCGACGACGACGTCGTCGGCGTCTTGTTTGAATTCCAAAATTTCTTCGACGACAAAGAGGAAGCTGAGATCATGGCTTTCGAAGACAAAGTAAACATCTTCTTCGTTGGTTACAACAGCACGTTCAAAAGAATGTCGACTTTAGTGAGTTGTTGTTCTTTTGTGATGTGTGAAGCGTGTGATATAATAACGCGTTTGGTTTGTGACAACGCGTGTTTTTCAAAATAAAAAACTTTGCGGCGGACCGGCGGTCGTTTTGTGTTGAGTCACGGTTTGAGTGAAACAAACCACTTTTCAAAAATTGTGCCAAAACAGACATCAGCAGAAAAACGACGCATCAAAAAAAGCGACACGCAGCACACTTTACTCACAACGCACAAAACAAATTGCAACGCGCGCTCTATATTCTAGAAACAAAACGACGCATAAAGTATGATGACAACAACAACAACACCAGCAACATCAGCATCCTTCTCTCGGACACTCGGTGCGACGAAGAAAGCGACAAACACTCGAGCATCTTCATCTCGTCGTTGCTTCGGGAAGAAAATGATTAGTAATAATATCAAAGCGAAAATGGCATCGTCGTCGTCGTCGTCGTCGTCATCGAACGAGAGCAACGCTGAGACGGAAACGAATCTATTCAGAGCAGCCGGTATCGCGCTGTTACCGATTTCCTTGACAAATTTATTCAACACGCCGGAAACGTTGACGACGTTCTTAAATTTCGAGAGTGCTGAGCAGTTTCCTGACTTCACGTCAGTTGAGTCTCTGACACACTGGTCTAATCTCTTCGGTTCAGACGCATTTTCGTTAATCACCTTATGCTCGTGTTACGTGTTAGCAGACGCCGCCGAAAATAAACGCTTAAACTCCCAAACGTACCAACGATTAGCGGTTGGTAACGTTTTAGTGTTAGCGTCCGTCATCGGGGCTTTAGTATTGACGCAAGTTGTAGGCGAAGCGCCGCGACCAAACGCGTCTGCCATTGCGACATTCACCGGATTATCTTTACCGTGTTTGTACGCATCCATCAGTGCAATAAACACGCACGGCGGTGGATTTGGTGGAGTGTCAGATTTGTTCGCAAAGGATTGGGATGATTTAAAAGACTTTTCCAATAAAGATGCGTCGTACTTATCGCGATATTATAAGCTCAGTTTTTTTACAACTTTAGTCGTCGGCGGGGCGTTCGCGTTCTCGCCAACTTCTCCTCTGAGCGCAATCAACGAACCATACGCGAGCGCGGAGTTCATCAGAAGATTGTTCGGTCTAGGCGCGGTTTTTGGCTTAGCGCCAGCGCAATTTGTTTTGTTAGACGCGAGTAAAAGAAACAGACTTGGAGGAGGAACTTTTAAGAAACTTAATTGTTCGATCGCCTTGGCGATCCTTTTAGTAGATTTTATGACTGTGTGGGGCTTTGGGAAAATCGCTGAAATCGCGACGCCAGACCAAATTCAAGTTTTGAACGAAGCGAGCGCGACTGGGGGAATCTCTCAAATTTATAACTACGTCGGCGCGATTTCGGTTTCCTTGGCCATCGCTGGCGTGTATCTTTATCAGGGATTATTTGCGAAGAAATAAAAGAGCAAATTCCTTCGATTTGTACTGTGTTCTCAGCAGTGAGCACGATGTAATTCTAATGGCACCTACTATATATTACTAATTATCGAGCAATTCGTCCGTAAATGCTGTGAATAATTGCGTTTCGCAGAAATTTTTCATGAACGAGCGATCGCGTCCAACGTACGAATCGATGAGTTCGTCTTTCAGCAACACCGCCACTTTTTGCCCATCTTTTCCAACTTCGGCGATGGAGTAACTCCGTATGCGACCTAGTATCGCGTCTCGCATGTGATTTCTAAAACATTCACCAAACTCTGCGCACAACTTCGAAGACTTCTCCGACGGTTCTAAAACAGAGGAGAACACCTGCGTTTCAGCAGCTTGACGTATGGAGGCGTGTATTGGTCTCAATTTTTCTCGCAGTTCGTGCCAGTTCGGCGCCGTCGCCACTATACCGCCCATAATTTTGATTTCATCCTTGTACGCATTCAATCGCGTGATGTGCTGCGTGCGATGTCGTATGTCGTTCGTTTTGTGCTGGATTCCAACAACAAAAGGCACGGGGGCCTCGAGAAAATCAGTCATCGAATTCGGCAAAATTGGTAAGAATAATCCTCTCGGACGCAACGGTCGTAACATCGCTAACAAAGATAGAATCACACCGGACAGTTGACCTAGATTTGGAGAGAACACAACAACTTGTTTCTCCAACAACGCGCAAGCCATGAATGCCATGATGTTTTCAATGCTCAGCGACCGACACAAAGCCGCAATTGCCCAAGGTTCGATATGTGCGGCTTCCTCGTCAAACGCGTAGGTGATTTTCCCAACAGAATCGCGGATGCATTTCCTTTCAAAGCACGGGTCATCAGTAGTACTCACTGGGCGACTAAACGGAATCGGCGCGTCAAGAACAGTCTTTCTTTTTTCGGAATCTGCGGCTTTACCACTATGATCCTCTACCAAAGGACCGGTAAAAACATGTGACTCATCGCCAAGTTTCGGAATCGACTCGGCGTGAAATGACTCGAGTATCCGCAATGAATCATCGTTCTTACGTGGATGTACCTCCTCGCTC
>Ga0181560_10000829_pt1 | contig 28613 bp, 5 predicted proteins | sample 011ome_20_FD_133751 | JGI IMG/M metagenome (GOLD analysis project Ga0181560, IMG submission 133751) | Coastal salt marsh microbial communities from the Groves Creek Marsh, Skidaway Island, Georgia - 011509CT metaG (megahit assembly) | ecosystem: Environmental > Aquatic > Marine > Intertidal zone...
CTGTTGACGGGTGCTCGGGGGCGCCCGTACGTGTGAGCACAGCGAGGGGGGCGATCGTCTTTAATCGTCGCGTACCGACCGACGTGGCAAAAGAAACGAACGATCGAAGCTCTCGGTCGTTTCGGTCATCAGACGACAACGGCGACCGGGTGCGACACAGTACAGCGCGAAAACGTGTCATCACACGTAAAGTAAAACCCATTTCTCCGCTTTCGCTCGCTCGTCGCCTCGTTCCCGTTCTCGCGTCACGCCGACGCGAGCCTCCTTCCCAGCGCCTCAAACTCCGCCGCCAGCGCCTCGGCGGCGCCCTGCTCGCTCGCGGGCACCTGCAGCAGCCTGCGTGCCTCGCCGGCGTACCCCGCGCAGACGTCCGCGAGCGCGGCGCGCGCGCGCCGATTCCCGCCGCCGTAGGCGCCGAACCCGCGCGCCGGCTCCGGCTCCCGCTCCGCCGTCGACGCCTCCCACCGCCGCAGCACGCGCAGCGCCGAGCGCAGCAGGCGCAGACGCAGCGCGGGCGTCTGCAGGTGACGCGCGTGCGCCTGCAGGTGGCGCCGGTCGTGGTGCGCGCGGTGCATCGCGTGCGGCGCGGCGAGGAGCCGGTCGTACGCGGCGTACGCCGCCTCGAAAGAATCGCGCGTCGCGCGCAACACCGTCTCCGCCACGAGCGCGTCGTCCTGAAGCGTTTTTTGAACCTGACTGCTTCTGACTGCCTCCCCCCCCTCCTGCGAATCGCCGCAATCCGGGCGCCAGAGCCCCGCGGCCAGCAGCTCGAGTCTGAGCGCGACGTGCGCCACCGGGAACGCCGCATCCGAGGGGAACAGCTTGGGGCCCAGCGCCGCCGCCGCCGCGCAGGCGGCGCGCGCGGCGGCGTCGGCGTCGTTTTCGTTCTCCCCGGCGCACGCCTCCGCCGCGGCTTCGCCGAGCGCGGCGTCCCAGAGCTCGCGCGCGGCGGCGGTCTGGTCGTCGCCCTGGTCCCTGTACCCGGCGAAGTGCAGCATCTCCAGGCACAGGTCCCACATCTCCGCGGGGCGCGCGAAGTCGTTGAACATGTCGCTCAGCGGGCGGAGCTCGCGCTCGAGGTCCGCCGCCGCCGCGCGCGCCGCCGCCGCCGCTTCGGACGTCTCGGCGACGCGCGCGCGCTCTAGAAACGCGGCGCGCGCGCGCGTTTGAAACGCCAATACCTTGATTTTGCCGTCTAACGTTTCGAAGAACGCCGTGTCCGAGGTGGATAAAGAAGATACCTTGTCGGGCAGCTCGTTTTCGTACGACGACGATGACGTTCGTACGGGCAGCTCGTCTTCGTTTGTTTTCGCTCTGACTGACGCGTCAGTCAGAGCGCGCATCGCCACATCCAGAAGCGCGGCGCGCTCTTCGAGCGGCACGGCGGCGCCGGCGGCGTCGCGCTCGGCGAGCGCGAAGTAGACGCGCGCGGCGAGCGCGTCGCGGCCTTTGCGGCGGTACAGCTTCGCGAGCAGCTCGAGGTGTCGCGCCTGCGACTGCGTGAGCGCGCCGCCCTGCTGCGCCACCGCGAACGCGCCCTTCTCCGCCAGGAAGCGCTCGAGCGGCGCCGGCGGGAGCGAAAGCAACGCGTCGTCCTCCTTCAAACGAACCAGCTCGGCGTACACGCGCGCCGCGAAGGCGCCGCCGTCCAGCGCGGCGCCCTCCGCCTCCGCGGGCGAGGCGGTGGCAGTGGCCATCTGCGCGGCGCAGGAAACCTCGGGCGGGGGGACGAAGGGCGCGCCCGCGCGCGCCGCCGCCGCCGCCGCCGCCTCCGCCTCCGCCTTGGCCGCCGCCAGCCGCGCGCGCGCCGCCGCCGCCGCCGGCGGCGACGACGCCTGCGCGACGCGCGCCAGCGCGGCGGCGAGCCCCCGCGCGCGCCGCTCCGGCGACAGAGCGGCGCAGACGGCTCCCAGTGAGCCCGGCGGCGCGCCTTCGTCCGGCGCGCCCGTGGCGAGCGCGCGCAGCGCGACGCAGACGTACTCGCGGCACGCCTCCGGCGTGGCCGCCGTCATGGCCGCCGCCGTGGATCGGTCCGCCTCGTCGAAGGCGTCGAAGGCGCCCGGAAAAGAAACAGGCCCGCGGGCGGCTTCGAAGACGTCGTCGCCTTCGTACGCCTCCGCCGCGCCGGCGCGTTGCCGCTCTGCGCGGCGGCGCGCCGCCGCCGCCGCGCAGAGCGGCAGCGCGATGAGCCCGTGGAAGCAGCCCGCGTCCGCGAGCTCCGCCATGGTCGCGGACAGATTCCCCGCCGCGGGCACCTCCAGCAGCGCGGCGAGGGCCTCGGCGACGAGGCGCTCCGCCGCCGCCGCGTCGCGAGCGTCGCGCGCGTCGCGCGCCGCCTGTAGCGACTGGCGCGCGCGGTAGAAGCGGCGCTCGTCGCCGCCGAAGAACATGGGGCACAGCGTCTGCAGTTTCTGCGCGGTGCGCTCCGCGCGCTCGACGTCCCCGGCGGACACGAGCGCACCCATCAACGCCTCCACCAGCGCGCTCGCCAGCCGCGCGCCTTCCGACGTCGTCGCCAGACGACGCAGCGTCGTGTCGCCGCGGGTCAGAGCCTCGCCGTCCTCGCGCGCCAGCCGCGCGGCGGCGCGCGCAAAGTGCCCCGACTCGCTCGCCACGCGCAGCAGCGCGGACGCCTCGGCGGCGCGGCGCAGCGTGCCGCGCAGCGCCGCCAGCGAGCGCTCCTCGGCGCGCCGCGCGGCGCTCGGGTCGACGCGGCGGCGCTTCGGCTCCAGCGCACGGGACGCGAACGCGAGCGCGGGCGGCGAGTCCCGCCGGCGGCGGCGCGCCAGGAACCGCTCGAGCCGCCGCAGACGCTGCTCGAGCGACGCGAGCGCGTCCGCCGGGATGGCGCACGCCGCGGGCGCGCTCAAAAGCCCGCGGCTCGAAGGCATGAGCATACCCCCGAGCCAACCCGCCGCAGCGGACGCGGCTCCCGCCAGGCTCGTGTGAGCGAGAAGCTCGCCGTTCGACGCAGACTCGCGGAGCGGCTCGCGCGGCGTAGCCCGCGAACCCGCGGAGACGCGCGCGCCGTTCCCGCCGCCGCGGCTCGGGGCTCCGCCCGGCGCCTTCGCCGGCGCGGAGGCGGCGGCCAGCGCGACAGCCACGGGGCGCTCCCAGACCGCCGCCAGGACGCGCGCCGCGTACGTGAACGCCGCGGCGTGCACGCCCGAGAAGTGCGAGCGCGGACGCACGATGGCGCGGCCCATGTCGAACGGCGCCGCGCCCGCCGCCGGGCTCGGCCCACCCGGCCCCGCGTCCCCCACCTCCGCGCCGTCGTCCTCCACGCGCGGCTCGCCCGTCAGGCGAGGGTCCTCCAGCGCGAGGCGCGCGCGCTCGGCGGCGGCGGCCACCGCGGACGCCGAGGACGCGCGCGCCGAGAGGAACGCGCCGCTCGCCTCGGCGCCGGCGCCCACCAGCCTCCGTGCGCCGGGGAGGCTCGGCTCGGCCGACGCGTGCGGGGATGTGAGCAAAGAGTCAGGGGGCGCCGGGGTCTCGGGCGCCCCGGCGCCCAGCGCAAGCGCCAGGCACATGGTGGCCGCCTCCGCCTGGCCGTAGGCGGCGAAGAAGCGCGCGATGTGCTCGTGCACGTCGTCCAGCAGGAGCTCGCGCAGCGCGTCCAGCGGCCGGGCCTTCTCCACAAGCACCACGCCGGCGTTGGTGACGATCACGAACTTGCGGCGCGGCGCCGCGTGCTGCGTGGCGAGTTCGCCGCCGCGCAGGCGCGGCGCGGGTGTTTGCTCATACGCGCCGCCCGCCGCGCCGCGCCGCGCGGCGGCGGCGGGGAAGGGGGGGTCCAGGTCGCGGAGAACCGCGGGCGGGGGCGGGACCTCGCCCATGGACCCGACGCTGGACGCCGCGCGCCCGGTGAGGCGGCGCGTGCTGACGGCTTCGCGGAGCGAGCGCGCGGCGTGCGCGGCGGCGGCGGCGCCGCCGCTCACGCCGCCGCCGTAGCCGGCGCCCTCCGCGCCCGCCGCGTGCGCGCTCATTCGCTCCGCGGGGGACACGGCGCGCACGTGCGACGGCAGGGACGCGTCGCGCGACGTGAAGAAGAGCCGCGCGTCCTCGTCCGCCTCGGCGGCGTCCGAGAGGAGCATCACGCCCTCCGCGTAAAACGCCGCCTCAACCTCCAGAGGGCGCGCCGTGGTGGTGGCGCGCAGGGATTGCGCGGCGGTCATGCCCCGCGCGGCGCTTGCCTGCGGCGGCGGGTCGCGCACCGCCAAAACGGCGAGGCGCGTTACCGCCGGCGACGTGCGCCGCGTGGCGTGTGTCGCGCTGCCCGCGCCGCGATGCGCGCCGGCGCCGGCGCCGTACGAGCCCGAGTGCCCGTACGCGCCGAGGCCTGAGGGCCCGTAGCGCGCGTGCCCGGCGCTGGGCAGCGCGGTGAAGTACACGCGCCGCCCATCCGCGCACACGGCGACCAGCGTCGCCGTCGCCGACTCGCGCGCACTCACCACGGCGACGTGCACGAGCCTCCCGCCCTTCCGCGTCTGCGAGCCCTTGCCGCTCGTTCCCGAGGTTCGATCACCGCCGCCGCCGCCGAACGACTGCGCGCCGTACGGGGCGTACCCGTGCGCGCCGGTCGCGCCGCGCCCGTCGTAGAACAAGCCCCCCCCCCGCGCCGTCTGCGCGGCGCCGGCGACGTCGCGCACCTCGGCGACGCGTCTGGGCGCCTCGGCGAGCGCGGCGCCCAGGTCGTACACCGCCACGACGCCGCTCTCCGAGCGCGTGTACAAAGCGCACCGGTCCTCGTCCACCAGCACCTGCCGCAGCGCGTCCGGCGCGCGCAAACGCAGGATGCTCGGCAAAAGCTTGGGCGTGGCGCTGTGGTGGCACGTCTTGCGGCACCGCCGCGCGCGCCACGTGTCGCCCGCGCTGTACTCCACCTCGTACAGCGCCTCGTCGTCGCCTGCGAAGAAGATGCGGCCGGTGGAGGTGCACGCGAAATCCTTCACGACGACGTCGTCCGTCACGCAGGCGTAGTCCAACGCGTGCAGGGTCACGTCCTTCTCGGCGAGGGAGACGCGCGGCGCGGCGACGCCGGCGTCCGCGCGTTGTCCACCGTCGCCCGCCGCCGGCTCGCCCCCCGCCTGCCCGGCAGACGTCGACGGGGCGCCGTTTTCGAAGGCGGCGCCCAGCAGCACGATCTCCGTGGTGGTGGCGACGACGATCAGGCGCTCTATGCTCCGCAGGAAGACGCCGGGCTTTGGCGTCGCGACGGCGACGGCGACGATGGCTTGCTCCTCGCCGGCGTACTCCACCGGCACGTCGTCCGGCACGTCGTAACGCCACAGGAACAGCGCGTTGTCCACCGTCGCCCACGCGCGGCCGATCTCGGGGAGCACGCCGCAGAAACACACGGACTGGCGCGCGCTGTACCGCTCCAGGACCGCCGCGGGGAGCTCGCGGGTGGTCACGGACGCGATCTCCGCGGGCCACTGCGCGAGATGAGGGAAAGAGACGAGGAACAGAGAAAACGAGCGACGACGGAACGACCGAGAGGGCGAGTCGTGGACGAGACGGACGCGGAGCGAGTCAGCGGGAGGGGTCGGGTCGAGTGAACGTCGTCGTGACGGGGCACGCGCGACTCGCGTATCGGGAACGCGCCGCGCGCTGGGGCGCGCGTGGTGGCGTCCGCGCCGCGCGGACGCCGCGCCCGGACGGAAAGAAGCGTGAGGGGACGCACCCCGAGCTGCTGGAACGCGTACGCCTCACGCGGAACCTCCCTGAGGAGCGTCGCGAGATCCACGCCGTCGCTCTCGGCCTGTAGATTGGAGATGGCCCGCGCGGCCTCCTGCATGTCCTCGGCGGCTGCGGTATCGAGGAGAGGGGGGGAAGGGCGAAGGCGGCGTCAGAGATCGGTCGCGCCGGGATCGTTAGGGATGTTTTCGCGCTCATTCCGCGTCACGCGACGTACCCGAACCGCCCTCCTCGGCCGGCGCGTTTCCGGATCCGAACGCGCCGCCGCCACCCTGTCTCTGGGGTGAAGCGAACATCGCGTGCCCGATCGCGCGGCGCGTCGATCCGCGCCTAAAGGGTCGCGCAGTGGCGATCGCGCGGCGGTGGTCGCTTTTTTCGCCTTCTCGCGCCTGGCGCGAAGACGGTTCGCATATGCGACCCCCAACGAACATTTAGTCACAAAATTCGCGTCACCGACCGAAAGTTAAACCAACAAGTCTGGTCTCTGGTGATTTCCGCGTTCGCGCTTTTTCCCAAAAGTGTCTGTTCGTTAAAATGGCGCCTCGCTCGGCACAACGACGCGCGCGTCGTTCCTCACGTCCCTTCCTCCACCATGAGCCTCGTGAACTTCGGGGAAGAGTACGTATATGTCGAGCGCGCGCGAGACGCGCAGCCCAAGTCCCGACGCGACTCTCCGGGTCGTAGCTCGAGGCGTGCGCCCCCGCGCGAAAAGTCAACTGCCCCATCTCTCGACCGACTCTGACGCGCCCCTCTCACCGTGACACCCGCAGAGCGCTCCCGCGAACGGGCAGGGCCCAGTTCGGTTCGGGCCCGGACAGCAGCGTGCAGAACACCATCTACGGCGGCGAGTACGCGTTCGAGACCCAGCAGACCATCACGAACGGCGGGCGAGCCAAGGTTGCCGGTGCGTCACGTCTCCGAACGCGATAAATGGCCCCGTCTTCCCGTCGCGCCCCCCGCGCGCTCCCCGGCGCGTTTCGCCCGAAACGCCCCGAGGTCCCGCGCGACGAGACTCGGGAAAGAAACGCCGAGGACGACCCCGTTCACGTTCCCGTCTCCCCGTCCCGCGTGACCGGTCCCGAAGCGACAGCGCCCGACCCGGCGTCCCGAACCGTCCACAACCGTCTTTCCTCACGTTCGTCGTTCACTGAACACGCCATCCGAAACGCATTCTCGCGAAAAAAAAAACCAAAACGACACGCAGGTTACGGCGACCGCGTCGAGGCGTCGCCGTTCGCCACCGAGTCGGATGCGCCGCCGCGGCCGTTCGCGGACTCCCCCCGCCTGCACAAGAACAAGAACTCCAAGTTCGACGTGGGGAGCGCGAAGGTGGGCGCCGGCGGGTTCGACGCGCAGAGGTCCAGGTTCGACTACGAGACCTCGCAAGCCGCGGCGGCGCAGATGAAGGCGAGGCAGTTGGGGGGCGCGGGTTCGTTTCTGTCGCACGACTAATACTTTCGTAGCAGAGACGTTCAGACGAGAGACGAGAGAAACGTTGCGACGAGACGCGTTTGGACGGCGTCGTGTACATGCGCATCCGGGAGTGATGAGACAACCGCGTGACGTCACGCGTGATCGGTCCGGGAGGACGAGGGGTGACCTGTAACAATACCATTGTATTACGCGCAGTACAGGGTGGCGTACAAGTATAGCGTTGTGTTTTTTTTCAGCGCTGCCGTTTGTGAAACGCCTGCATTCTTTTGTGGCAGCGGACGCCCGGCAGTTTGCTCGGTTTCCTCGAGACGAGAAAATGCGCCGACTCCGCGGCGGCCGAACCACTCCGGCGCCCCTCGCTGACGCTCACGCGACGCGCGGGCAGCTCGGAGGTTTCTCGCCTTCTCCGCACGTCCGTGGGGTCGGGTGCGCTCCCGAGGCGGGCTTTCCGTCCCGCCGCCGCCGATCGCGATGTCCGCGGAGGAGGCCGCCGCGGGCGATGTCTCGGCCGCCGCCGCCGCGCAGCACTTCGAGGACGTCGAGCACGCCTCGAAGTCGACCGGGGAGCTGGTGGTGGGGGACGAGGAAGAGGACGAAGACAGCGGCGAGGAGAACGCGTACAGCTCGGACGACGAGTCCGAGGGCGGGGACCTGGAGTGGAACATAGGCTTCGTCGAGCCTCTGCCGAGCGATCCCGCGGAGCGACGAGACGCGGTGGCGTCGATGCGGAGGCACCATTTCCCGTGCAAGGTTGGCGGAAAGCCGGCGTGGCTCGACCCGGTGGACGTCCCGACCGCGACGCAGCTCAAGTGCCTGTACACGCGCGAGCCGCTGGACTTCCTCATGCAGATCTACGCGCCCGTGGACGACCAGCCATCCGCGTTCCACCGGAGCGTCTTCGTGTTTGTCTCGCCGCACGGCGGCGACCTGCATCGGCCGGGCGCCGTGCGCGCCTTCCGCTCTCAGCTGCCTCGCGACAACGCGTTCTACCCCGACGAGCCCGCGCGGGTGGGCGGCCCCGTGCAGGAGCTGAGCGACGCGCAGCAGGCGCGATACGACGCGAGGAACGACCGCTGGGCAGACCGCCCGACGGACGTCGGGTCCGTCGTGCGCGCGCCGAAGACGTTCCCGGAGCGCGAACTCGTCGTCGAGCCCGAGACGCTCGACGACGACGCGGCGTCGGGCTCGGCGTCCGACGGGGACGGGGACGGGGACGGGGACGGGGACGGGGTCGTGTCCCCGACGGCGGACGTTCCGACAGAGCTTCGAGAGACGCGCCAAAGAGACGCGCGAGCCGTCCCGGCGGCGTTGCTGGGGAAGGGCTCGGACGTGAGCGCGCGCGAGTTGCGCGAGCTTGAGAAGATGCAGGACAAGGATCAAGTGCAGCTCTCGCGTTTCCATCTGCGGTTGCGGCGGAGCGACCCGACGCAGGTGATACGGTACTGCTTCGAGGCAGGCGCGGACGCGCTATGGCCCTCCGTCACGCGCGCGCCGCCGCGCGACGAGAAAACCGTCCCGCCGTGCCCGCGCTGCGCGGCGCCGCGCGCCTTTGAGTTCCAGGTGCTGCCGCAGGTCATCAACCACCTGGACGTGGACTCGGAGCTGGCGTCCGCGGTGGATTTCGGGACCATGGCCGTGTACACGTGCTCGAAGAGCTGCTCGCCGCCGGAGGAAGGCGCCGCGGGCGAAGGCGTGAGCGCCGCGTACGCGGAGGAAATCGTGCTCGTGCACCCGCCGCTCAACGCGTGACGCGCGTCGACGGGACTCGTTTCGGAGCGTTTTTCGGGCGCGACAGCGGCGACGACGCGCCTTGCGGCGCGTACAATACGCGGTTTTTTTAGTGAAATCGCGTCGCCAAAAGTACAATGTATTTATAGGTGCACAGAAAAACGCAAAAAACGCAAAAAACCCGCCCAACCTGAGCTCGAGCGAAGAAGCCTTCGCTCGAGGGTTGATTCCCTCCACCGTCCCCCCCCCCTCGACCATCGACGTCGGCGGCGTCGACGCGCGCGCGCGCGTCGCCGAAACAAAAAATGACTTTACCCACTGAGCATCGACCTCGCGTCGAACTCGCGCTCGTCGGCTCGAAGCCCCCCCCCGCACGACCCGTCGCGGGCCACCAGCGTCGGAACGTCGTCTCCCGCGACCCTTCCCAGCGCACTCCGCAAGCACGCCACGGCTTTGTGTAGGCCGACGGTCGCCACGAGGTCCTCCAGCTCGTCCAGAGGCTCGTAATGACCTCCGGCCTTGCCGGCCCCGTTTTGTGGAGAAGGCGAGAAGGCCGCGCCGTCCAGCGTCGGGACAGCGAGCGCGTCCCCGGTATCCTCGGCGAGGGACCCGAGGTGCGTCGTCGGAAGGCCCGAGCCTTCCCCTTCCGCCGCGTCCGACCGCCCGTCGTGGTTCACGCGGTCGTCCAGCGCGAACCAATCGACGCGCCAGTCCTCAAACGCGCGCGACGTGTCAAACGCCGTCGCGTCGGCGGCGGCGGCGGCGCACGCCGCCAGCGTCGGGTCCTCGTCCTCGGGCCCTCGATCCGCGTCGCCGCGAGGCTCGAGGTCCCACTGCGAGATGTCCGAGGCGTGAGAGACGCGCGCCTCAGCAGACGCGGGCAACGCGGTGACCGGTTCCGTAGCTCCGGAGCGCTTCTCCGCTTCTCCGGTATTCGCCGCGGAAATCGAAATCTTCGAGAGGCGCGCGGGACGGCGCGAACGCGGGTTTCCCGGGTTTCCCGGTTTCGGGTTCGCCGGTCTCGGGTTGGCGCGCGCGTTCTCGAAGTGGTACGACGCGCCTTTCTGCGCGCGCACGCGACGCATGCACGCGGCCATCAGGTCGTCCGCGGGGTGACGCGCCTCCTTCGGCGATTCCCGGGAATCGCCGAGGGACGACGCGGGGCTCGCGGGCTTCTTCTCGGCGACGGCAAGCCCAGCGCTTCCAGAGGCGCCCCGGGGGACGCCGTCGCTCGGGGAGAAAACGTTTTCTCGCGCGGAAACCGCCGCCGCGTCGGCGGGCGACGAGCCCGCCGGACGCGCGTCGCCGCGGCTCGCCTCTCGGCGCGCGGCCGCGACGCGGCTCTCGCGCTCCGCCTTCGCGCGCGCGGCCGCGGCGGCGACCGCGGCGATCTGCGTCCGGCGGCGATCGGCGAGCGTGCTGCCCTTTTCGGGGCCCGGGCCCCTCTTCGGCGCCTTCGGCGCCGCCGCCTCCGCCGCTTCGCAAGGGAACGCGCCGGCGTCGCCGTCGCGCCCGTCGTCGAGCAGAGAGCGCGACAGCGACCGGCGCAGGGAGGCTGAGACGCTCGAGACGCTCGCGCCCAACGCTCGCGGGATATCAGGTGGGATATCATCCGCGGATCCACCGGAGAGTCGCCGGCGTTTGCGAGGCTCACTCTCCGTCGGATCCGTCCTCGCGGCGTCCTCGCGAGCGTTTTTACAGAGCGGCGCTCGCTCGAGCCTGGCGACGTCCTCCTCGGTGATCCCCCCCACCGCGTACGCGACGACGTCCGCGTCTTCGTTCCCCAGCCTCACGCGCAGCAAGTGCTCCCGGAGCACCACGGATGTGCCCTCGCGCGCTACGGGCGCGTCTTTCCGTCGCGCCGTCGCGTTCCAGTGGTTCTTCACCGCGTTCTCCGTGCGGCCGGGAATAGCCGCCGCGATGTCGGCCCAGCGGTTCCCCAGCCGCGTGTGCGCGTCGACGAGCGCGAGCTCCTCCGCTTCGGTCCACGCGCCGCGTTTTATGTCCGGCCGCACGTGGTTGTTCCACCGCTCGCGGCACTGCTTCCCCGTCCGCCGACCGAGGCCGCGAGCCACTTCGCTCCACTTGCGGCACCCGTGCGTGTTGACGAGCGCGGTGAGCGCCGCGTCTTCAGCGTCGGTCCAGCCGTGCCGGCCGCCGCGTTCGCGCTCTCTCTCATGCGACGTCTCGCGCTGAAAAGAAAAAGCGGCACCCGTCCCGCGAGGCTCGCGAGGCGAGACGGACGGCGTGACGGACGGCGCGAAACCTCCGGGGGGGACGCTCGTTCGGGCCGCGCCTTCGCTCAGGTGCGCGAACACGTCGAGGTCCGCGTCGATCGCGTCCTCCAGCATGTCGGCGAACGACCCGGACCCGCGCGGGCGCCTGCGGATGGGGAAAAGAGTTCGGGGAAAAGTCGTTCGGGTCAGATCGTTCGTGAAGTTCCCGATTGAATCAGATTTCGAGGGCGGACGCCACGTGTCGCGACGTGGATGCGCGATGATAAAAGGAAAACGAAACGTCGGAGGCGACGCGACCGCGCGGGAACGAGGGGTGCGGAAAAGGGGGTGGGCGACGCACCAGCTCAGGCCTCCGTCCTCCTGCGCCACCATGTCTTCAAGGCTGGGGATGTGCATGTCGGCCAGGGAGAAGTCCCCGCGCTCCAGGGTCGCCTGCGGAACCGAGGGGACGAACGCGTGAGCGGGGAGCGACGCTTCGGCCGTTTCGAGAAGAATCCAGCCTGCGCCGGCGCGCGCGCGAGGGGAATGTACGCGCGGGAACGCGCGCGTTCCGCCGAGACGTACCTCCTCCTTCGGGTCGAGCATCACGTCGACCGCCTCGGCGCTCGAGCTCCGGGGCTCGAACGCGGGGCGCGACCCGCCGACGTCGATGACACGTGCCATGACGCGCGCAAATCGCGGATAAATGCGCGCGAGGGACGTCCGCGAAACTCGCTCGGGGCTGGGTCCGACGAGCCGCACGCGCGCGCGGTACGCGGTGAACGCCCGAGGGAACGAAGAAACGCTTCGCCGTCTCACGCGAGTGCGAACGGTGTGACGACGCGCGCGCGCGCTGCGTGCGTGCGCGTTATGGTGCGCGCCCGACGAGCCGGGCGCTTCAAGTACAATCGCGGTCTCTGGAAAGTCTCTCGAGTGGCGAGAACCCTGAAATGTCGGTCTAAACTCGCCAGCCTGTTTGTTCAAACTTGATTCTTCGGAAACACCCGGCGTGGCCGAACGAAGCGACGGCGGGGTGGACGGAGGCGGACCGTCGGCTTCGGTCACCCGAGTTTCGTGAATTTTTTCCGGGAGACGGGAGGTCGCGAACGCTTCGGCGGGAAAACGATTTTTGGCAAGTTTTGATTTTGTTTGTTGGCTAATAAAAAAGGTGGTTTTCTACAACGATAGCTGCGTAGCTACGTATACCTAGTACGATCGTCGCGTCGAACCCGCCTCTCGCGTAGGTAGAGGCGGCTCTTCCGCGTTTCGCGGTCTTCGCGGTCTCCGGATACACCGAGAGACCGCGTCTCCGCTCAAAATATGCTTCAAAATGTGCTTCACGGCCGCTTCGCCGTGGACCTCGACCCCGAGCCGCTGGCTTCGGCTTGGGCGCGAAACGCCGCGTCGCGCGCCGCGCGTTTCAGGTCCACCCCCGACGCCTCCGCCGCCTCCATGACCACCGCCGCCGCCTCCTCGTACTTCGCCAGGCGCTCGCGCAGGCTGTCCGCCTCGCGCTGCATCCCGAGCACGTCGCGCGGGCGCACGATCTGCACGGTGCCGTGCCGGTCCACCGCGGACGAGCTCCCGACCAGCTCCGACGTCATCGCGGCGGTGTCCGCCTCGGCGCGCCAGACGGCGGCGTCGCTGTCCACGACGCCCGGCACGACTTGGATCACCTTCGGCCACCCCGCGACGGCTTGGCCGCCGACCGTGCACCAGACCACGTACGCGCCCGCGCGGGACAGCGTCGCGACGAAGGTGCCCCGCGAGGCGGAACCTTCTTCCGTGCTCTCGCGCTCCGCGAACGTCACCTCCTGCGGCCCGGACGCCGCCACCGAGAGCGTCTGCCACCGCTTCCAGGCGGTGGCGTTGCCGAAGCGGTCGCGCGCCTGCATGCGCACGACCAGCGGCTCGCCCGCGACCGCCGCGGTCACGCCCGGGCCGTGCACCTTGGTGCCCTCCAGCCGCGCGACGCACGACGAGGACGCCGCCTGGCCGGGAAGCACCACGGCGTCGAACGGGGACCCGGACACGGGCAAACTCGCGCCGTGCCCGGAGAAGACTTTGAGACTGTACCGCCCGGCGACGCGCGCCTCGAAGCGCACTTCGCACGCGCCGTCGCCAGCCTCCACCGTCTCGATCTCCGCCGGGCCCACGCCGGAGACCTCCACGCGGAACGGCAGCAAATCCGGGCCCGCGGGCACGACGTTGCCGAACCGGTCGAGGCGCGTGATCCGCGCGACGCCACGCGCGCCGGCGGTGAGGCGCTTCAACTCAGCGGCGTCCACTCTACACTTCGCCGGGTCGGCGGGCCCGGCGCGACACGCGCCCTCCAGCGCCAGCCGCGAGGACTGCGAAGCGAGCACTAACAGGTACGGGCCCGCGACGTCCACCGCGTACGAGCAGGCGTACGTCCCGTCGCCCTGGTCTAAAACCGCGCCGCGGGTGGGCTCCGAGCCGGGCACCTGCACCTGCAGCGTCAGAGACGCCCCGCCGGCCACCAGCCGGTTCCCGCGCGCGTCGCGCGCCTCCACGGAAAAGCGCGCGCGCTCGCCCGCGACGCACTTGTTTGCGCCGGCGCCGGCGACGCGGCAGACGGGCAGGTGCACGTCCGCGGCGACGACGCCGACGCGCGTGGGCGACCCGACGATGGCGTCGCCGTTCAGCGAGGCCACGAGCACGTGCTCGCCCACCTCCGGCCAGCGCACGGTGGCTCGGAAGCGCGCGCGGTCCTTGCTGGCGCGCAGCGGCACGTTGGCGCTCACGCCCGAGGGCGAGAGGAGTCGCAAACACACCGGCTCGCCGCCGCCGACTTCGCGGCCGCTGAGCTCGTAGTCGAGCGCCTGGATGTACACCGTCGTCTCGACGCCCACCGCCGGGCGCACGCTGGCGCGCGCGCCGCCGTCCACGCCGAAGGTTTGGGTTCCGAGCGCGTCGCGGCCCATCCCCAGCCCGGAACCGACGGCGAAGGCGTCGGCAACGGCGCCGCCTTGCGTGCCGGAGATCTTCAGCGTCAACTGCCCGGCGTCGAGGCGCCCTTGGGTCGCGGTGAAGCGCGCCAGCGGCGCCGGGTTCTCCTCGCCGTTCACGGCGACGTGCGCGCGCCACTCGCCCGCGCGCGGGACGGTGAACGCGAGCCCGTACGTGCCGTCGCCGTAGTCCGCCACGTCGGCGTCCGTCGCGCCCGCCGGGCCCAGCAGCCGCACCATCACCTGGTCGCCGCCCTCGAGGCAGGCGTTCCCGAACCGGTCGCGCGCCACCAGGCTCGCCTTGGTGACGTCGCCCACCACCACGCCGCCGCCCACCGCCAGGGCGTCGCCGCGGATCACGCACTGCGTCGGGTCCGTCTGCGCAGCCACAACCTGCAGGTTCCGCGGGAAGCCCACGACGGGGCGCCCGCCCATGCTCACGCGCACCACGTACGACCCGCTCTTCGCGGGCACGCCCGCGAACGCGCGCTCGCCGGGTACGCCGCCGGCGGCGGCGACGAAGGAGACGTCCTCCGGCCCGACGGCGTCCACCAGCACGTGCGCGCGCGGCGCGCCGGCGCCGGCGTCGGCGTCGGCGTCGTCGAAGCTGGCGGGGTTGCCGAAGGCGTCGCGCGCGAGCACGGAAACCGTAACCTCGCGCCCGGCCATCGCCACCAGCATGCCGCCGGGGCGCTCCTTGGCGCCGGCGAGCCGCACCGCGCACTTCGCGCGGTCGGGCGCCGCCGGCGCCAGCGACACGGACAGCGGCGCGCCGGGAAGCACGTCGCGCGCGAGCCCGCCCCACCAACGCCGCTGCGACTCGGCGGCGAAGACGCGCAAAGTGTACTCGCCAGCCTCGTCCGCGCGGAAGCGCGCGACGCACCAGGGCGCGTGCGGCTTGGCCTCGTCCGGGCCGACGTCCGCCTCCACCGCGCCCGGGCCCTCGCCGTCCGCCACCACCACCAGCGCGTCCGCGGCGTCCGCCTGCTTCGCCGCCGCCGCGCTCTGGCGCGCGGCAGCCTCGCGGCGGTCGGCGGCGTCGGCGGCGGCGGCGCGCGTCGCCTCCGTGGTGGACCGCGTGAGCGCCGCCCCGGAGGTACCACTCGCCGCGTCCGGGGGCGTGACGGCGTTGCCGAAGCGGTCGCGGCAGAAGACGCGCAGCTCGAGCGCCTCGCCGGCGCGCCAGACGCCAGACGCCAGACGCACCACCTCGCACGACGGTGGGTCCAACGCGTCCGGCTCGCACGTTATTACCACGACGCGGCTCTGGCCGGCGGTGGTGAGCTCCAAGTGGTACCGGCCCGCTTTTTCGATGACGTACCGAATCTCGTACGCGCCCGTGCCGAGGTCGGTGGTGGTCCCCACGATCGCGGGAACGCCCGCCGCGCGCGTATCGACGTGGCCCTTGCCCTCGGGCGCCGTCCGGTCGCCGTTCGCGTCGTACTCGGGCTCCAGCGCGTACGCCGTCGCGACGACGTGCGCGCCGCCGCGGGTGAGCCGCCCGCCGCCGGGGTTGGCGGACTCCAGCAGGAGCGCCGCGCCGGCGCCGGCGACGCACGTCTCGCAGTTGGGGCCGGAGACGTGCGAGGAGGCGAGGTGCACGACGGCGCGCGCGGCGGCGCGCGCGCGGATCTCGTCCGAGGCGACGAGCGCGGCGGTGCGCTCGGCGACGTTGGGGGGGAGCGCTGCGATCACGCGGTCGGCGGCGTCCACCGAGAGCTTGTCCAGCATCGCCGCGGCGTCCGCCGCGTCCAGCCCCCCGGACGCGATCATCGCCGCCGCGCGATCCGGCGGGAGGTGCGAATGCGCCGCCGCCGCGACGTCGGGGTCCATGGACGACGCCGCCTGCGCGGCGGCGAAGGGGTCCATCTTGGAGAGCATCGCCGTCAGACGCGCCGAGACATCGCTCGCCGCGTCAGAGACGTACCCGGACCCCGCGCCGAGATCGCTGCTGTCTCGCAATCGCGCCGCGTCGGCTCGGCCAGCGCCGAACCTCTCGGCGGCGTCTCCCAGGGCGTCGCCGAACGCGTCGTCCTCGCCCGACTCGCCGCGCGCGCCGAGCCACCCGCCGCCCTCGCGGTCGGCGAAGGCGTCGGCGTCGGCGCCGCCGAGCAGCGCGGCGCGCTGCGCCGCCTCCATCGCCTCGCCGGCAAGCCCGGGGTCCATGGCGCTCGCCGCCGCCGCAGACGCCTCGGCGTCCATCTTGATGAGCATCGCCGCGCGCTTGTCCGCGGGCATCTCCTCCAGCATCGCCGCCACCGTCGTGGGGTCCTTGACCCCGCTGGCGAGCGCCGCCGCGGCGCCGGGGGGGAGGCGGGCGACGGCGGCGGCGGCGAGCGCGGGGTCCAGCGCGCCGAGCGCGCCGGAAGCCGACTCGGGGTCCTCGGTGTGCATCGCCGCCAGGAGCGCCGCCGCGGCGCCGGCGCCGGCGCCGTCGCCGTCGCCGTCGCCGTCGCCGTCGCCCTCGAACCCGAGGTCCTCGAGCGCCTCCAGGGTCGCCGCCGCGAAGGCGCCGCCGGCGGCGCCGCCGCCCTCCGCCACCGCCGCAGCCATCGCCGCGGCGCCGCGCTTGGGCCCGAGCCAGGAGACCAGGTACGCCGCGCGCTTCGCGGAGAGGCGCGTCAGGATGGCGCCCTGCGCGTGCCGGGGCAGGCGCGCGAAGAGGTGCGCGACGGCGCGCCCCGAGCCAGGGATGCCCCTCTCCGAGCCGCGCATGGCGACGTCCACCATCGCCGCGACGTGCGCCGCGCACTTGTCCGGCGAGCGCTTGCAGAGCGCCGTGACGGCGCGCGCGGCGAGCGCCGCGCCGTCCTGGACGCCGCCCTCCTCGCACAGCGCCTCGAGGATGGGCGCCGCGCGCTCGGAGCGCACGCCGACGAGCGCCTCCAGCAGTCGGTCCTCGGGGAGCCGCGCCAGCGCCGCCGCGGCGCGCCGCGAGACCATGTGCTCGACGCCGGCGTTGGACCAAACCAGGCTGAGCTCGCGAAGGACGTCGGCGGCGCCCTCGGCGGACATCGCGCTGAGGTAGGCGCCGAGCTGCGGCGGCGTCATCGCCTCGAGCACGGCGACGCGCGTTTCGCGCGGGCACTGCGCGAGCGCGGCGATGGCCTCCTCCGCCTCCATGGCGCACACCGCCGCCGCGGCGACGGCGGGGGCCATCGCGTCGATCACCCCGCCCGCGGTTTGCGGGTCCATGCGCGCCAGCACCGCGCCGCCGGCGGCGGGGCGCATGTCGGCGAGCGCCTGCGCGGCGACGCCGGCGGACATACCGCTCAGCGAGCGCGCGGCGCGCTCGGACGCGGCGGCGCTCGGCTTCAAGCCGCCGCCGCCGAACGCGAACATCCGCGAATCCGCAGAGTCGGCGTCACTCCCGCCGTCACTGACGTTCCCGTCACTGTTTACGCGGACGCGCCGGACGCGCTCGACACCCGCCTCGTCCGCGTACGTCTCCTCCGTCCACTCGCCTCGCGAGCGGCGCGTGTCCGTCACGACGGCGCCGTTTCTGCTTCTGGTGGTGACGGTGGTGGTGGTGGTGGTGGTGGAGGACTTCACGCGCGTCGAGGCGCGTTCGTTCGACACCGCGTCTTCCTCCTCGCCGAGATCCTCGTCCTCGGGGTCCCGCACCTCCACCAGGAACGGGCACCCGGGCAGGAGCTCGCCGTCCAGGCTCACCGCCACGGAGTGCGCGCCCGCCTCGACCCAGTACACGGGCGCCTCGAACCGGCGCGTCTCCGCGGAGAAGCGCGCGGGGTTGTTCAGGGCGAGCCCTGAGGGCGTGTGCACGACCATGGTGACCGCCTCGCGGCCGGACATCGCGCGGATGGGGTTGGCAGGCTGCACGAACACCACCGAGGTTTCGCACAGCGCCGGATCACGCGTGCGCGCGCCCACGCCCCTCACCACGCACTCCGCCGCCGAGAGCGGCGCCAGGCTGGGCGCCAGGAAGTACCGGCTCTCGGCGTCGGAGAGCCCGTTGACGGAGACGTGCACGTCGTGCTTGGTGGCTTCTTCCAAAACGACGACGGCGCCGTACGTGCCGTCCTCGTTGTCCGTCACGGCGGCGTCCACGCGCGCGCCGGCGCCGCCGCCCTCCGCCTCCGCGCGGCGCGGGCGCGCGAAGAGCTCCAGCATGTCCCCGCCCATCGAGCGCGGGTTCCCGAAGCGGTCGGCGGCGCGCACCAGCAGCGACAGCGGGCGGCCCGTGGCGCAGTTTCCGAGCGCGTCGCCGGAGACGACGCACTTGTCCGGGTCGCACGGGCCGGCCACCACCTGCAGCGTGCGCGGCCACCCCGCGGCGGAGCAGTCGCCCACCAGCGCGGCGACGGAGTACGCGCCGGCGGCGGTGAGCGTCGCCGCGAAGGCGCCCACCACGTCCAGCGGCTCGAAGGGCGTCTCCGCCGGGCCGCGCGCCGCGACGGAGACGCGCTCGCCGCCGGTCCAGCGCGTCTTGTTCCCGGCGACGTCGCGCGGGAGCACGTACACCAAGACGCGGTCGCCCGCCATCACCGTCGCCGGGAGCGTGACGTCCGCGTCCGGCTCGCCCAGGCTCTCCTCCACGACGCCGCCCTCGCCGTCGGAGACGAGCAGCGCGACGCGCGCCACGCACGCGCTCGGAAACGTCGGCCCGGCGGTGACGTCGGCGGTGAAGTGCCCAACCTCCACGGGCTCGACGCTCGCGGGGTTGGGCATCGCCAGCGCCACGATGGACACCTCGTACGACCCCGCCGCGCCCGCGCGCAGACGCAACTCGCACGTACCGTCGCCCAGCTCCACCGCCTCGCAGTCGCACGCGCCCGGGCCCGTAACCTCGGCGGCGAGCCGGTTCCGCGATCCGGCGTCGCGCGTCGGGTTGCCGAAGCGGTCCTTGCGCGTGACGCGCACGACGGCGGGCTCGCCCGCCGGCCAGTGCAGCATCAGCTTGCCGGCGTCCACGCGGCACTCCGAGGGCTCCATCGCCGCCGCGACGCACTGCACGGGTAGAACGCGCACGGTGGGGTTACGCTTCCGCGCGAGCACGAGCGCCACCTCCAGCGGGCCCGCCTTGTCGACGCGGTAGGAAAACTCGTACGTGCCGTCGCCGTTATCGACGACGTCGCCGGAGACGGGGTCCTCGCCCGGCACGCGCGCCTCGAGCAGCAAAGGCGCGCCGCCGCGCAAAACGGGATTCCCGCCGTGGTCCCTCGCCACGAGCCGGATGTGCGCCACCTCGCCGGCGACGCACTTCGTCGCGCCCGCACCCTCCAGCGCGGACATGGACAGCCCGATCTCGATACCCTCCGCGCGCGCGCGCAGGGGCGTGCCCGCCACGCGCACGCCGTCCAGCAGGACGGAGACGGCGTGCTCGCCGGGGTGCAGCCACCGGATGGGCGCGGCGTAGTGCGTGTGGTCCTTGCTCAGGACGCACGGCAGCGCCTCCTGCGTGCCTCCGGGCTGGAGAAGGCGCACGGTGACAGCCTCCAGACCCGTCATCAAACGGCCGTTCTCCCCGAACCCGGCGCCGGCGACGATGAGCTCGCTCGTCGTGCCGCACTCGTACACGCCGTCGGGGCGCGACGGGTCGTTCGCGCGGTCCGACGCGTCGTCGTCGTCGTCGTCGCGATCGCCGCCGGCGAAGGACCCGGGCGCGCCCGCGGCGTAGCGCCGGATGTGCACCACCGCCTCCTCGGCGGTGAGCGTGCCGAAGGCCACGGTGAAGGAGACGCCACCCTCCACGCAAGGCTTGCCGTTGACGCGCGCGCTCATGTTCCAGCGGCCGGCCAGCGGCGTGATGAACTCGAGCGCGTACGTGCCGTCGGCGTGGTCCACGACTTGCGCGCCGCGCGCGTAGGCGCCGCCCGGGCCCTCGAGCGTGAGCTGGATGGCGTCGTCGCCGTCCAGGCGCAGGTTGCCGTACTGGTCCGCCGCCTTCAGGGTGAGCCGGCACGTGTCGCCGGTGTGCAGGTTCTTCAAACCCTCCATGGAGATCTTGCACCTCGGCGCGTACGTCGGCCCGGCCACCACCTGCACGGCGCGCCAGCACACGGCGAGCGAGTCCACGATGACCCGGAGCTCAAACGTGCCCGCGCGCACCATGCGCGCCAGGTAGTCCGCCTTGACGCCGGTGGCGCCGGTGACGGTGAACGCCACAAACTCGGGGCCGCGCGCCTCCACGGTGACGTTCTGGCCCTCCTGCCAGTGCGTGTCGTTGCCGTGGCGGTCCTTCGCCAGAACCTTCACCAGAATTTCGTCACCAGCCGCCGTGACCCAGGTGTCGCCCTGCTTGCTCGCGCCCACCACCAAAACGTCGCAGCTCTGCCCGTCGGCGGGGCCGGGGCGCATCGTCAGGTCAAACTGCCCGTTGGGGAGCGGGAACATCGTGCGCCCGAACAAGCCACCGAGGTTGGCGCGCGCCACCGCGGCGCCCATCACGCCGCCCACCTGCATGGGCGAGACCGGCGACCCGCCGCGCGCGGGCTTGGCCCGGCCCTCGGGCACGGACCGGGGAACCGCGGCGTTTTCGCCGAACGCGTCGGCGTCCTCGAAGCCAGTCAAGTCAGTCTCGGCGAGCTCGGCGAGCGTCGCGGAGTTGTCGCCCACAGGCTGGTCGTCCACGCAGACGGAGAGGTTGTACACGCCGGCGACGGTCCCCGAGAAGCGCAGCTCGCACGAGCCGTTCCCCAGCTCGAGCGTCTCGCACGTGACCTTGCCCGGCCCCGTGCCGACGCCGTGGAACGGCGCGAGGCCCTCTCTTCTCGGCACGCGGTTGCCGAACCGGTCGGCGCGCGTCACCACCAGCGCCAGCTGCTTCCCCGCCACCCAGCGGCTGTGCAGCGCGCCCTCCACGCGGCAGCTCTGGTAGTCCACCTTGCCCGCCTCGCAGTGCGCGCGGAACGTCGTCGCCTCGGTGCCCAGAAACAAACTCACCTCGTACGGGCCCGCCTTCTCGACGAAGTACGAAGCCTCGTACGTCCCGTCGCCGCAGTCCACCAGTTTCCCGCGGCTCGTCTCGCCGCCCACGCGCGCGGCGACGCCCATCGCCGCGCCCCCCTGGAAGAGCCGGTTGCCCCGCGCGTCGCGCGCCTCGATCAGGATCACGGCGCGCTCGCCCGCGACGGCGCCGGCGAGGCCCTGCCCCGAGAGCCGGCACATCGGCAGGCTCACCTCCTGCGCGTCCACCTCCACCACCAGCGGCGACCCGACCACCGGCTCGCCGTTCACCGCGGCGACGATTTCGTGGCGCCCGACTTCCCACCAACGCACCGACGCGCGGTACCGGCTCCCGCGCTCGGCGAAGCCGGCGGCGAGCGCGTGCGACGCGCCGGAGGGCGTCAGCAGGTGTACGCTCACCGCCTCCTGGCCGGACATGCCGCGCCCCGTGCTGTCGTACTCCAGCGCCTGCAAATACACGTCGCGCACGGCGCCGCAGGTGGCGCGCTCGCCGACGCCCGGCCCGGGGCGCAGCACGACGTCGCTCGCCTGCAGCGGGCCGTACGTCGCCAGCACCTCCGCCGTGCTTTCTTTGGCGACGCGCCCGTTGACCACCGCCTGCACGATCCAGCGCCCCGCCTGCGGGCAGACGAACGCGCACCCGTACGAGCCGTCGCCGTGGTCCACGACGTCCACCGCGCTCGCGCGCGCGCCCGTCGGGCCCTGAAGCGCCAAGTCAACCTGATCGCCGCCGGCGTGGCAGTTGTTCCCGAACTTGTCCTCCGTCTGCACGAGCAGGCGCGACGGCGCGCCGCGGAGCACGCCGGCGAGCGCGTCGCCCTTGACGACGGCGCGGGACGTCTCGCAGGGGCCGGGGTAGACGTGCAGCACCAGCGGGGAGCACGCGCACGGGATGTCGTCCACGGAGACGGCCACCGTGTACGAGCCCGCGCGCGGCAGTATGCCCCGCAGCCCGGCGCGGCCGCCGCGCACGTCCACGACGTCGAAGGCGCGGTCCGCCGGGCCTTGCGCCGGGCCGTGCGCCACGACGGTCGCGTTCTCGCCGCTCCAGACGGTGGCGTTCCCGAACCGATCCCGCGCGTCCACCAGCGCGGTGATCTCCTCGCCGGCCATCGCCACCGCCACCCCGAACGCGGCGGCGGACGCGCCCGGGCCCTTCGTCGCGCCGGTGAGCGTCTGCAACGAAGCCGTGCACCCGACGTGCGAGATTTTGCCCGCGCGCAGAACCGCCTCGACGGGCATCCCGGGCAGAGTCTCGCCCGTGTCCGCGCACGTCACCGAGAGCTTGTAGATGCCGGCGACGGTGGTCTTGAACTCGAACACGACGCCGCCCGTCACCGGGTCCGTCTTCTGGACAACCGCGACGCCCCCCGGGCCAGACGCGCGCCCCTCGAAGGTGAACAGCGCGGACTCCGCCTTGACGTCGTTCCCGAAGCGGTCCTTCATGCGCAGCGCCAACGCGCCGGGCTCGCCGGCGCGCCAGTCCTCCAGCCCGGCGCGGTCGAACTGCGTGGCGCTCACCACCGGCTCGGCGGCGTCCACGGGGACGACAACCTCCCTGGCGTTGTCGCCACGGGATCCATCACCAGCGCCGCCGCTGGTCAGCACCACGAGCCGCTCGCCGCTCACGGTGGGGTGGAAAGAAACCTCGTACGAGCCGTCGCCCAGGTCGCGCACGGCGCACGGCTCGCCGCCGACGCCGCCCGGTCCCGGGCCGCGCGCGCCGTCCGCGGGCGCGCGCAGCGCCGCCGCCAGACGCGCGCCACCGTGCGTGATGCGTGCGCCGCCCCCCTCGCGCGCGAGCACCTTGAACGCGTAAGGCTCACCCGCGATCGCGCGCCTGGTGCGTCGCGGAAGAGGTGGACGCGCGGAAGAGGTGGACGGGCGGTTCTCGAGGGTCTCGCCGCGCTCCGCGCGAGACTCAGCCGCGTCTCGGCTGGTTTCGTCTCTCGGCGCCTCCTCGTCGGGGAACTCGACGTCGCAGGAGGGCACGTGCAGGTTGGCGCGGTTCGCGACGCGCTCCTTGAGCGCGCTGTTCTTGGTGCGCGCGAGGATCTCGCTCGCGCGGTCCTCGGGCGTGTTCATCATCACGCCGACGGCCATGTCCGGCGGGATCGCCTCCAGCATCGCCGCCGCGCCCGCCGCGTCCAGCGACGCCATGTACGGCACCATCGCCGCCACCAGCGGCGTGTCGGCGGCGGGCCGCCCGGCCGCCGCCGACGCCGCCGCCGACGCCTCCAGCACCTGGCGCACCTCCTCGCCGGACATGCCTTCCAGCGCCCCCGCCGCCGCCGACGGCGAGAGCCTCCCGAGCACCTCAGCCGCCTGCGCCGGGGTCAAAGTGCTGGCGCACATCGTGCCCAGCGCGGTGGGCGGCTTGACGTTTTCCAGCGCCGACGCCGGCGCCGCGCCGAAGAGCGCGAAGCGCTCAGCCTCCGACACGCCAAACGCGTCGGCGCCGTCGTTGGCGTCCGCCACCAGCAGCGAAAGCGCCGCGCCCGATTTCTCGGGCGAGAGCGCGGCGAGGAACGCCGCCGCCTTCGCCGGGTCCTCGCGGGTCAGCTCCGCCAGAAGCTTGGCGTGCTCCTCCGGAGACGCGTCCCGCAACATCGCCGCCGTCTCCTCGCCGGAAAAGTCGGCGAGAATAGCCCCCGCCGTGCCCTTAGGGCACCCGCGCAGGAGCTCCAGCGCGGCGGCTCTCTGCTTGTCCTTGGGGAGCGCGCGGAGCAGCGCGGCGGCGGCGGACTTGTCCTCGCCGCTGCCCTTGCCGAACCCGAAGTCCAGGTCCATGCCGAACTTCCAGCCCTCGCCCTTTTTCGTCGCGGGCTCGCCGAGCAAAGCGTGCAGCGTCCCGGCGAGCTCGCCGGCGTCCGCCTCCGCCAGCGCCGCCGCGAGCTTCCCGGGGTGCATCTTGGCGAGCGACGGCGCGAGCGCGGCGGCGCGCTTCGCCGCGGCGGCGCGCCGCCTGGCGCGCTCCGCCGCGGGCAGGTTCTTGTCGTCCTCGTACGCGGCGGTGAGCCCGGCGGTGAGTTTCTGGATGGCGGCGTCGTTCATCTCGCCGAGCGCGGCGAGGCGGTCCTCCTCGGACATGCGCTCGAGCGCGGCGGCGGCGGCGTCGCCGGACATCGCCGCCAGCGTCTTCGCCTTTTTCTCCGCGGACATGCCCGCTAGCGCCTCCGCGGTCATCGCGGCGGGCATCCTGTCCAGCAGCGCGGCGACGCCCGAGGCGTCGCCGCCGTCCGCGGCGTCAAGCGCCGACGCGAGCGCCGCCGCCGCGTCCGCGTCGGACATGTCCAGCAGCGCGCGCGCCATCACGTCGGCTTTGGCGCGCAAGTCGCCGGCGGACATGTTCCGCGCGAGCGCGGCGACGTCCTCCGCAGCCATCGCCGCGAGCACTTCGCGCGCCTTCTCCTCGCTCATCGCGCTCACGGCGCTCGCGGCGGCGTGCGAGGGCAGCGACGCGAGGATGGACGCGGTGGCGCTCGGGTACATCCCGTTCATCATGCGCGCCATCGCCTCGGGCGCGTGGCCGGCGAGCGCCTCGGCGGCTTGGCGGGGGGGGAGCGTGGCGAGCGCCTGCGCCGAGGCGTTGGGGTCCAGCTTCTGCAGGATGCCGTTGATGTCCGCCGCGCTCATGCTCTCCAGCTCACGGATCTCGGGAAGCGCCGCGAGCGCCTCCACGGTGAACGGCGAGCCCACGACCGCCTCCTGGTCCAGGGAGACGGACACCGTGTGCAGCCCGGGCTGCGTCCAGCGGTGGACGCCCTCGTACCGGCCGCGCGTGAAGTTGAGCTCCACCGCGCTGATCCCCCCGCTGGGGGTTAACACGCGAACGCCGATGGACTCCTTGCCGGACATGCGCCGGCCCGCGGACTCGTAGGCGGCGGGCGAGATGACGATGCGCGACGTGGAGAGCGTCGTGACCCCCTCCAGGCCGTCCATGCCGAAGCCGGTGAAGACGCAGTCCCGCGCCTTACACGGCCCGAAGTTGGCGACAATCTCGCTCACGTCCGCGCGGCCGCCGCGGCCGTTCACGATGAGCTGCAAGCCCCACGCGCCCGCGTGGTCCAGCCTGAACGCGGCGCCATACGTGCCGTCCGCGTGGTCCGTCACAGACGCCGCCACCACCGTGCGCCCGTCCGGCGCGAGGACGGACAGGTCCACGACGTCGCCGCCGGTGGCGCGCAGGTTGCCGAAGCGGTCCGCGGCGTGCACGGTCATCGAGCACTCGCGGCCGCAGTCCACGCCCTGCGTCGCCTCGCCGAACAGCACGCACCGCCGGGGGTCCGTCGCGCCCGGCACGATCTGCAGGATGCGCGGGTACCCGGCGAGGGGCTCGTCGCCCACCTTCGCGGACAGCAGGTACGACCCGGCGGCGTTCAGGACGCCGCGCGTCGTCGCTTCGGCCCTCGGCCCGCCGCGGTCCTCGAACGCCGTCTCGACGCCCCCCGGCCCGCCGACGGCGCTCACCGCGACGCGCGCGCCCGGGCCGAACACCGTCTGGTTCCCGAACAAATCCCTGGGCTGCACCGTGACGGTGATCTCGTCCCCCGCAACCGCCGTGAGCACGTCCGAGTCCGCGCTCGCGAGCTGCGCGCCGTACACCGTGGTCACGCTCGCCGCCGCCGCCGCCGAGCCGGGGTACGCCACCAGCTCGAACGGCGATCCCGGAACAGGCTCCTGGTCGTCGCCGCCAACCACGGTGAGGAAATACCGACCCGCCGTCTCCGCGCTGGCGACGACGTCCGAGCGCCCATCCGCGCCGTCCACCACGTACGTCTCCGCGGTCCCGGGGCCGTCCACCGCGCACCGAAGCGCCAGCTGGCCTTGCCGCGAGGGCGCGCGGTTGCCGTAGGCGTCGCGGCGCTCGACGGCGAAGCGCCCTTTCTGGCCAACCTCCAGGTCGAGCACGGCGTCGCCCAAGAGCGCGCAGCCAGCCACCACGGCGGCGCCGGGCTCGCACGCGCCCTTCATCACGAGCTCCTCACCGAAAAGCACGAGCGCCACCTCGTATGGGCCGGAGACGCGCATGGTGTAGGATGCCTCGTAGGCGCCGTTGCCGTAATCCAGAATCTGCCCGCGCGTCGTCGCGCCGTCGGCGCTCTCCGCGAGCGAGCGCGCGACGACGCCCAGCGGCGCGCCCCCCTTCGTGAGGCGGTTGCCCCGCGCGTCGTGCGCCTCGACCACGAAGCTGGCGCGTTCGCCCGCGACCGCCCTGTGCGTCCCCGCGCCCTGGATCTGGCACGCCGCGAGGCAGATGTCCTCGGGGAGCACGCGCACCGCCATCGGGCACCCGGGAAGGGGCGCGCCGTCCAGCGTGACGCTCACCGAGTGCTCGCCAACCTCGGGCCAGCACACCGTGGCCACCGCCTTCGCGGCGCCCGGCTCGAGCTCCAGCGGCACGGACTGCGACATGGCGCTGGGCGAGACGACGCGCACGGAGAAGGCCTCCGCGCCGGACATCACGCGCCCGAGTTCGGGGTGCTTCACCTCCACGACCACGTCCGCGTACCCGCCGCACAGGAACGGCCCCACCATGGGCTTCACCTCCAGGTCGGACGCGACCAGCGGGCCGTACGACACGACGAGCTCGTGCTTCTGGCTCGACAACCGGCCGTTGAACTTGAGCTGCAGCACCCACACCCCCTGAGACGCGCACTTGAACTCCAGCCCGTACGTCCCGTCGCCGTGGTCCGTCACCTCGACGGCGAGCGAGTCCTCGCGCTCGCCGTCGGGCGCCGTCAGCACGCCCTCCACGACGTCGCCGCCGATGCTCCGCGCGTTCCCGAAGTGGTCCGCCGCGCGCACGTTGATCTTGCACGCGCGGCCGACGATCAGGCGCGTGCGCTCGGAGAGGGACGCGCCCAGGTGCCCGTCGAACGCGCGCCCGCTCGTGACGTCCAAGAGCGGGTCGCGGCGCTCGTTCAGACCCGTCCCGAACCCGGCTTTGGCGTAGACGTGGTCGTCGTACAGCACGGGCGGGTGGTAGCGGCCCGCCTGCCTGCCGGTGTTCGCCAGCGGGATTCGAACCAGATCCGCGTTGTTGTCCGCGTGTGGCGCATCCGTCATCGCCGCGTCATCGTCTGTCTCCGTCGGAAGGAGCGAGTCCCGCAGCGCGACGACGCCGCGCTCGAGCGCGGCGTTGGTTTTTCGCTTCTCCTCCAGCGCCTCAAACGCCACCCTCTGCTCCGCCGTCATCGTGCTGTCCAGCGCCTCCTGCACCACCTGCTCGCGCGTGCGGCCGGTCTCCGTGAACTCGCCCGTGGCCTCGTCCACGAACCCAACCTTCGTGGTGGTGGTGGTGGTGGTCACGACCCGCGACTCCTCGCGCGTCGCCGTCTCCTCTTCGCGCCGCGCCAGCGCCGCCCGCCGCCGGTGCTGCTCAAAGACGGACGCCTCCGGCTCCGGCTCCGGCTCCTCCACCTCGGCGAGGTCCGCGACGGAGACGTTGGAGCTCACCTCCGAGAGCGCGACGCCCTCGCGCAGGGGCGTGGCCTTGACGGAGAAGATGATGTGGCTCGGCAGCGTCTTCTTGCCCTGCGCGAGCGGGAGCGTCCGGCGGATCACGCGGCCGGGCTGCATGGCGAACTCCAGCAGGTCCACCACCGCCTCGGCGTAGACGCGCTCCTTGAGCGGCGCGTCCAGGATCTCCCTCACCACGAACACCGCGGGCTTGGGCTCGTACGTCGACGTCTTCGGGTTGACAAACATCGTGCACACCAGCGACAGCTCCTCGTCCCACAGCGCCTCGCCTCTTTGCGCCTTGACGGGTTTCGTGGCGGTGGACTTGGTGCCGCGCTTCCACTGCACCTGCAGCGCCTTGGTGCCGGGCAGAAGGTTGTACGCGCTGTGAATCGTAACCTCAAACTGGTACTTATCCGCCTTCCATCCCGCCACCGAGCGCAGCACGCCGCCGAGCACCATCGCGGGCGTTCACGTCGCGCGACGGATCCGGCACCTTCAATCGAACTCGCGTAGCGCGAGGCGTGAATTCGCTCGGAAACGACGAGCGCGCGTCGGTCCGGGTACACGACGCGGGCGCGGTTGTCACCGGCTGCTCCCGCGTCTCGTCTCGATGCGCCGGTCGGAGGAGCGGCGTCGGCGGAAACTCCACCGTGCGCTGCCGACGGGCGTTGTGCCCGTGCGCGGGCGGGTCGGCAGGATCAAGAACAAAATCAAGATTGAGAAGTCGGGTGTTTCGACCCACATCCAACCGCGACATTTATGACTAAAAGCCCATACGCGACCCCTTCTCCACTGTTACAAACCGAAATCGCCAGGCTCGCGATGAACCACAGGTTCGGCGATCGAACGCCGCGATCAGAGAAAAATTTGCCGACGAGAGACGAAACTGAAATCGACGGCTGATCGAGCCGAGCGCGAGCGCGATTTCTCGGACGAGACGAGAACGTCACACGTCGAAAAAAGCTACGACACCTCGCTTCGCGTGCGGCCGCGCAGAGGCGGGGTGCGCGCGGAGGTTGGAGAGGTGCTCGGCCGCGAGCGATGGGGGGGAAGCAAAAACGATGCTCGCATGGCAAGCGGAAGGACAGGTGCACGCACTGCAGCGGCTGCCCGCACGGCAAGCTGAAGTCCAACTGCGTGCACTGCAGCGGCTGCCCGCACCGCAAGCTGAAGAGGA
>Ga0181560_10000832_pt1 | contig 28588 bp, 18 predicted proteins | sample 011ome_20_FD_133751 | JGI IMG/M metagenome (GOLD analysis project Ga0181560, IMG submission 133751) | Coastal salt marsh microbial communities from the Groves Creek Marsh, Skidaway Island, Georgia - 011509CT metaG (megahit assembly) | ecosystem: Environmental > Aquatic > Marine > Intertidal...
CGCGACAACTGGACTCGAGCCAGACTGATGAGGTGCGTTCTTACAAAAGTTTTTCACCCATCGCCCGGTTTCAACACTTGATCGCATCCCCTTTCAACTGACCGGAGAACTGTTTTTGTACGGCCCTGAGCTGCGACCAGACTCAAGCACCTTCAAGCGCGGCTGCGGCTGACGACCGGATCGGCGGCGGGCGGTTCGATCGACGTCACTCCGAAGCGCGATCCGCGGGTGCCCCACGGAGCGTTCGCGATCATGGCTTTCCGTAAACTCGCCGCGCGAGCGGCGCAGGTCGCGGCGCGGCCGTACGTCAGGTGCGCGCTCGCGAGAAGCTCCCCGCGCCGTCGCGCGCCGCGGACGCGTCGTTTCGGGGCGAATGAATTTCTATCGATCGAGAGGAGGGCGAACGAATCCTTCTTCGACCGTCGCCGACGACGGCGTCGCCCTCCTCGCCGCCTCGATGCGCGCGTTCGCGACGCGACGCGACGCGCGCTTCGATCGACCCGTCCGCGATCGCCATCGCCCCTCCCCCCGACCCCCCCACCTCCGATCGCGTCGCTGACCTTCGCTCGCGATCCCCCCGCCCTCGCCTCCGTCTCCGATCCGAAACGATTGCAGCGCTAGGGTGTCCGCGTTATACCCGCGTCAAGCCCCGCCCGCGCTGTGGACGTCCTCGCGCGCGTACGACGTCAACACGCGCAGCAAGGAGCACCTCAACATCGGCACGATCGGCCACGTCGATCACGGCAAGACGACGCTCACGGCGGCCATCACGAAAGTCCTCGCGGAGGTGGGCGGCGCCACCTCGGTCGCGTTCGATCAGATCGACAAAGCCCCCGAGGAGAAGGCGCGCGGGATCACCATCTCCACCGCGCACGTCGAGTACGAGACCGAGAAGAGGCACTACGCGCACGTGGACTGCCCCGGTCACGCGGATTACGTCAAGAACATGATTACCGGCGCGGCGCAGATGGACGGCGGCATCCTCGTCGTCTCCGCCGCGGACGGACCCATGCCGCAGACGCGAGAGCACATCCTCCTCGCGAGGCAAGTCGGCGTGCCGAATCTCGTGGTGTTCCTGAACAAGGTGGACACCGTGGACGACAGCGAGCTCATCGACCTCGTCGAGATGGAGCTCCGCGAGATGCTGAGCTTCTACAAGTTCGACGGCGAGAACATCCCGATCATCCGCGGCAGCGCGTTGCACGCGTTGAAGGGCACCGACGATAAACTCGGCAAGGACGCCATCATGGCTCTCATGAAGGCGTGCGACGAAAGCATCGCTGCGCCCAAGCGCGCGCTGGACAAGCCGTTCTCGATGCCCGTGGAGGACGTGTTCTCGATCCAAGGAAGAGGGACGGTCGCGACCGGGAGGATCGAGCAGGGCATCGTGAAATCCGGCGAGGAAGTCGAGCTCGTCGGCATCGTCCCGACGCAAAAGACGACCATCACGGGCGTGGAGATGTTCAAGAAGTCCTTAAACGAAGGTCAGGCTGGAGATAACTGCGGGCTCTTGCTGCGCTCGTTGAAGCGCGACCAGGTGCAGCGCGGTCAGGTGCTGTGCAAGCCCGGAACGATCACCCCGCATAAGAAGTTCGAGGCGGAGATTTACGTCTTGAACAAGGACGAAGGCGGCCGTCACACGCCCTTCTTCAGCAACTACCGCCCGCAGTTCTTCATGCGAACCGCGGACATCACGGGCACCATCACCCTCCCGGAAGGCGTCGAGATGGTCCTCCCGGGGGATAACGTCAACGCGGTGTTCGAGCTCATCACCCCGATCGCGTTGGAGAAGGGGATGCGGTTCGCCCTCCGCGAAGGCGGTCGGACCGTCGGCGCGGGCGTCGTCGCCAAGGTTCTCGAGTGAGCGGCAATGCTGTGCGTGGCGGAGGGCTACGGGCCGCGGGCCGGGCGGCGGGACGTTGCGTTTTTAACGAAACATAGCGCGCGAGCGACGCGAATGCGAATGGAACTACATACGATGGAGCATCACGCGCGCGCTCGCGCTGCGGTGACAACGTACTGTACGGGGTGGGGGGGTTCGCGCTGTCCACGTTCTTCGCCCTCGTCGCAGCTTCGCCCTCAGCGCCCGAAGAACCCTCCCCCTCTCTTGGCGTCCTTCTCCTCCTGCGCGGCGATCATCTTCTCGCGCGCGATCTCCCGCGGCGACTTGCCGCCCTTCTTCTTCTTCGCCGCCATCGCCGCGCGGTTCGCAGCCTTTTGCTCCGCCATCGCGGCGTACGCGCTGTTCCCGCCGCCGCTCGGGCCCGCCGCCGCGGGCTCGCGGTACACCTTGAACCTGTTCTTTCCCACGTTGCACGTCGGGCACTTGTAGTCCCTCGGCAGGTCTTTGAACTCGCCTTGCTGGCCCCTGTAGACGTACCCGCAGTCGATGCAGACGTACGGCGTCCCCGCCGCGGCTTTCTTGCCGAACCCGCCGAAGAACGCGCGCGTGGTGACGACGCCAGGGCGACCGCCGTCGTGCGCGCGCGTCGTTTTCGTCGCGGCGCGCAGCGCGGTGCCGCGAAGGGCGACGCCCGACGCGAGATGCGTGGTGTTCGCAGATAGCGTGAAGGCTGACATTATTTACGTGCGGCGTCGCGTGCTTTAGTTAGACGAGCTCACGTCGCGCGGGCTGCTCCGCGAGAGATGTGCGTATCACGAAGGCGATGCGAGGTGGCGGCGGCGACGACGCGTCGCGCGTGTGGGATGCGCGGTCGACGGCGAGTCGAGGGCGCGGCGTGGTGTGAACCGCGACGTCGGCGGAACGAAAGTACACGTGTCACTGCGAGCTACTTTCGTACCTTCGTACGAAGGTATAGGATAGAGAGAAGAGTGGATCAGTCGAGTTGCTGTGAGTCGAGACGGCGTTTTTTTGTTCGTCAGTTCGCAATACGTTACAGTCGTCTCATCTCTACGTCCACTCGACATTATTAATGTTCGTCATCATAACTCATGCCGCCCTCCTCTCGGATCACTTGATCGCCCGCTTGATGTCCGCCTTCTTCCCCGCCGCCTTGTTCGGCTCCATGACGTACTTGATGATGCTCTCTTTGATCCCGAGCACGCCCGGGAACGCCGCGCGAAGCTTCTTGTCGCACATCGTGTTGTTGCTCCTCGGCGCGACGATCACCGCCGCCTGCTCCTCTTCCGTGAAGTTCTCCCACGTGTATCCGGGGTGAAGGTAGTCGCGGTACAGCTCGAGGACCTCGTTGTGCGAGATCGCCCCGGGGTTGGTCCAGTTGTACGCCCCCGTTAACCCGCGGATCGCGCCCTCGATCGCCATGGGGACGAACTCCTCCAACACCGTCATGCTGTTCGGGATGTTCACCACCTTGGCGTAATTCGCGATCTTCGTGATGAAGTTCCGCGGGTTCGAAAGGTCGCCGTCGATGGGCATCCGCACGCGGCACTGCATCACGTTCGGGTAGTGCCTCAGCATCATCTCCATGTACGACTTCGTCTCGGAGTAAAACGATCCGCCAAAGTTCGGGTCGTCGTCCTCGGTGAACGGCTTGCCCCCGATCTGGTGTTCGTCGTCGTACTTGTAGATGCAGCCGGTCGCGAAGTTCGTGACGTGGACGCCGCACTCGTGCGCGACGTCGCACAGGGTCAACACCCCGGTCACGTTCGCGCGGATCGTCTCGACCTTGTGGGATTCGCACCAGTCCACGTTGGGACGGCCGGTGACGCCCGCGGCGTTCAACACGTGCGTGCACTTCGATCGCTTGATGTCGTTCAACACGGCCGCGCGGTCTTGCAAGCGGCCGGAGCCGTAGCACCACCGGTGCCCTTGCTCCGTGAGCAACTTTCCGAGCTTGCCGCCGATCCACCCGGTCCTGCCGTAGACGAGGAACGAGACCGGCTTCTCGCCCGCCGCCGATTCTGGCGCGGGCGGGTGCGCCTCGAGCATGTCCTCGACGTTTTGGAACAAGTTCCCGACGACAGCCTGGACCTGACCGCCCGTGGGGTGCGCGACGAGCGCGCCGGAGAGGTTCCCCCAGTACCCGCTCTGCTCGTCGTTCTTCGTGTACCACTCGATCGTCCCTTTCAAGCCTTCCTCCCAGGACACGTTCTGCGTCCACCCGAGCGCGTGGAGCTTGGAGCAGTCGATGAAGTACCGCCGGTCGTTAAACTTGCGGTCGTTCACGTGCACGATCATCTTCGAGACGTCCACGCCGAGCGACTTTCCGATGTCCTGCGCGACGGACAGCACCGTCCGCTCCTCGTGCGCGCCGATGTTGTACACGCCCTTGTCCGACCCTTTATGCAAAATCGCGTCGAACGCGCTCGCGGCGTCGTCGACGTGCATGTACGACCGCGTCGCCTGCCCGTCGCCGTGAATCGGAATCTGCATCCCTTTCCTCGCGAGCATGATAAACTTCGGGATCGCCTTCTCCGGGTACTGGTGCGGCCCGTACACGTTGTTCCCACGCGTGATGAGATACGGGAGGTTGTACGACCGCCCGTACGCCATCACGAGCATCTCCGCGCCGGCTTTCGTCGCGCTGTACGGATTCGTCGGCTCCAACAAAGACGCCGCCTCGACGTTCGCCTTGTCGAGCTCGTACGAGCTCTCGCCGTAGACTTCGTCCGTGGAGACGTGGAGGAAGCGCTTGATCTGATCGCCGAGTGACTTGACCGTCTCCAGGAGGACGTGCGTGCCGCGGATGTTGTTCTCCGTGAACTCGAACGAGTTCCCGAACGAGTTATCGACGTGCGTCTGCGCGGCGAAGTGCATCACGGTGTCGATCTGTTCTTCCCTCATGACGTACGTCATGAGATCCGCGCTGCCGACGTCCGCTTTCACGAATTTGAAGTTCGGAAGCGCCGCGATCTCGCGCAGGTTGTTCAAGTTGGCGCAGTAGTCCAGCTTGTCCACGACGACGACGTTGTACCTCGGATACCGCTTCGCGAACCTAAGCGCGACGTGCGACGCGATGAAGCCCGCGCCGCCGGTGATGAGGACGTTCTGCGGGACGTAGTCCGCGCCCGCGGGCGCGGGCGCGGTCGCGCCATCGGCGGTTTTTTGCTTCTTGGCCGCGGGCATGATGCGCGTGGCGTTCCCTTAGCGCCGTGCCGCGGGCCTGGGCGCCGCGATCGCGATCTGGGGCCGAACGCGCCGTTCAAGCCGAGCGTTCAACATTTCAGCATTTTGCGACCGACCGCTCTGATGCTTGAAAGGTTATGGAAGTTCGAGCGGGTGCTCACTCGAGGAGGCGCCGCGCGGGATGGCGTCGTCGCCGCCGCCGCGGCCGTGGGCGTCCGCCCCGGAGTCGTGCCTGTGGTTCTACGGCTCTTCCGTCACGGGATCGCGACCGGTGCGTGACCCGCTCGCGCTCGCACGCGCGGCGCCGCTCGTCTCCCGTCTCGATCGATCGGCCGCGCGCGCGTCTTCGAACGCCACCAGACTGTGATGATGTCATTCTTCGACCCTCTCCCTCTCTCTCCTCCTTCGAACAGACCGCGGCGAGCTTCGACCGACTGCGCGCGCTCAGACGCGAGGGCGTCGTGGGCGCGGATACCCTCGTGTGGACGGAAGGGATGCGAGCGAGGACGCGCGTGGAGGACCTCCCGTCGCTCCTCGCGGCGTTAGATCGCGAAACCGCCGCGGACGACGACGACGACGACGAGAAGCCGTCCGCCGCGGCGACCGCGGCGGCGAACGGCGAGACCTCGGAGACGATCACGCGCGAGCTCCTGAACGAGCTCCGGGGCGCGAAAGAGGAGCTGCGGATGTCGCGGCGCGTTTCGGCGAGCGCGAGAGAGAGAGTCCCGAAGACGCCGCCGCCGCCGCCGCCGCCGCCGTCGTCGTCGACGACGCCGCGGCGGCGGCGGCCGTGGGACCCGCCGCGACGTCGCGCGCCCGGGACCGGCGAGGACAAACACGGCGACGTCCTGTCCATGCTCGACGCGTGCGCGTCCGCGCGGCGCGACGCCGCGACGCAGACCGCGGTCGCGTGGAGCGAGTTGACGACGCGCGCGGAGAGAGACGCGGCGGAACGCGAACGCGAAGCGCGCGCGCTCGTCGTCGCGTTGAGACGTTTGGTCGCCGAAGAGGAGACGCGCGCGTCGGCGTCGCGGGCGCACGACGCGCCGTGGTTCTTATCCTCCGCGAGAGAGGACGACGACGACGACGGGGAGGAGGAGGATGAAGGCGTGGTCGTGCTCGACGACAGCGAGCGGTACCGCGCGCTCGTGAAGGAGGACGAGGCGTCGCGGGCGAAACTCGCGAGCGGAGACGGCGGCGGCGGCGGCGGCGGCGCGACGCCGCTTCCGACGCCCGCGCGATCGCGCGCGCACACGCCGGGCGGACGGATCCTGGAGCGCGCGTCGAACGCGGGCGTGGAGGGACTGCTGCGGGTCGCGAGGGAGTACATAACGCACGCGGACGAAGCGTTAGCGGAGAGCGAGACGAAGCCGAGACGTCGTCTCCCGCCGCCGCCGCCGCCGCCGTTTCCCGCGTCGCGAAGCGAGCGCACGCCGACGCCATCGCGCGCGTCGTACCCGGGATCGACGTACTCGCGCACGCCGTCGCAGAGCACGACGGCGCTCTCGAGAAGGTCGTACCCCGCGGTGAGCGGACGGTCCACCGCGAGCGGCGGAAGAGTCGTCGCGCCGATGACAAAGACGCCGACGAGGGAGGAAAAAAAAAGGCTCGAGCTCGAACGCGTCGTCGACGCGTCGCTGGAGACCGCGTCCCGAAAGCTCATCTCCGCGGGGATCTCGCTGCCGCGCGTGAAAATCGGCGGAACGCTCTACGAGATAGACGGTCGAAGAGTGAACTTGTGCGTCAGCGGCGGGAGGCTGCGCGTCCGAAGCGGCGGCGGCGGCGTCGTCGATTTTCTTCGGTGGCTCGGGAAGCGCCGCGCGTTCGCCGGCGCCGGTGACGGCGACCGGGGCGCGCGAGAGCCGCCGCCGCCGCGGTGGCGAGGTTGAGTCGAGTCGAGTCGAGTCGATCGATCGCGGCGAAACGACGGTCGCGCTTCGTGTTAATAGCCTAGCATCCCCGTGGATATGTATTACGACGTCGTCGCTATCCCGTACCGCGCGCGCTGCGCGCGCCTCCGCGCGTTCCGTCCTCGTCTCGTCCCCCTCCGGCGAAAAGTCGTCACAGGTCCTTCGCCTGCACTTTATAGTTGTTCTTCGTCATGCTGCTCCACGTCCGCCGCGCGATGATCGCGAAGTGTTTCGGGTTATGCAGCTTCAGCCCGACGAAGTCGTGCGGGAACGACGCGTACGTCACGATGACCATGAGCAGCAGGATGAACGCCGCGGCGACGAACGGCATCAAGAGGATGAATCCCATCGCGTGATGCGTGTGCGAGAGCTCCACGAACCAGTCGTGGAGGACGTTCAGGGCGACGTACTTCACGAAGATCACCGCGGCGACGACGCCCGCGATCATCTTCGGGTTCGCCTTGATCATCGACGGGTCCACGTCTAAGACCCCGCCCGCCATCGCGTCCGCCTGTTTTGTTTTCGCGCCCCCAGCCTCCCCGCGCCGAGCGAAGTGATGAACTTTTTCGCGGGGGCGTTCGTCGCTTCGCTCGCGGCTTTTCGTTTTTTTCCAGCAGGCAAGGTTTTGTTTCTTTTTGTCGCGACCCCCACTCGGGGAGTCAAAAGGGAGTCGAAAAAAAGAGAGGCTCGGACGCGTTCAGGTGGCCGATGAAAAGTGTACGTGTCCCTGCTAAAAGGTTTTTGGTTTTTCTTTTCGAGCGCTTGTTCAAGCGACGAAGCGTCGGCGCGGCACTCCGACGCGACGATCTACACGCGTAAGTCCGCAAATGGCGCCTATGATGGCCTGCGCGGCGACGACGAATGTCACCCTTAGCGGTGTCCGCGCCTCGGCGCGCGGTCCCGTTCGCGCGCGACGCACCGCGGCGACTCCGGTCATCGCGACGCGTGCGGGGAAATCCGCCACGCTCGGGGGCATCGCTCAGAGCAGGGTTCCCACCATCGCGGCGGCCGCGGTCGTCTCCTCCGCGGCGCCCGCGCCGCGCCGATCGGTCGTCCCCGCCGCCGGCGGTGGCGGTCCCGTCGTCGCGGACACCGTCCCCGAGGACGTGAGATTCGACATGACCCCCGAGGGCGAGAAGAAGCGCTGGTCGATGATCTTCGCCCTCTTCTGCGCGTTCGTGCTCTGCAACCTCGACAAGGTGAACATGTCCGTCGCGATCGTCCCGATGGCCCAGTCTTTCGGCTGGACGTCCATCGAGAAGGGTCTCGTGCAGTCCGCGTTCTTCTGGGGCTACGCGTTCACGCAGATCCCGGGCGGGTACCTCGCGTCGAAGTACGGCGGCAAGTTCGTCCTCTTCGCGGGCGTGATGCTGTGGTCGTTCGGGACCCTGATCGCGCCCGCGTGCGCGCACTTCTCCTTCACCGCGCTTCTCGTCTCGCGCTTCCTCGTCGGTCTCGGCGAGGGCGTCGCGCCGTCCGCGGCGACGGGCGTTCTCGCGAAGGGTGTCCCCGGTTCCCAGCGTTCCGCGGCGGTCACCGCGACGTTCGGCGGTTTGGACGTGGGCTCCCTCTCCGGGCTCATCGTCGCGCCGCCCATCATTCTTTTCCTCGGCGGCTGGGCCGCGGTGTTCTATCTCTTCGGCGCGCTCGGGTTCATTTGGGGGGCGTGGTGGGCCTTGTGCTACATGAGAGACAAGAGCACCGACGCGAGGGATACCCCGGAGGAAGTCGCGGCTAAGGCTGCGGCGCCGGAGAAGGCGGAGGACCCGATCCCGTGGGGCGCGTTTTTCAAGAACAAGTCGTTCTGGGCGCTCATGGCGGCGCACTTCACGTGGAACTACTTCTCCTACGGCCTCCTCGCGTGGCTGCCGTCGTTCCTCTCCAGCGCGCTCAACGTGTCTCTGAGCAAGTCGTCGTTCCTGTCCATCCTGCCGTACCTCGCGACGGTCGGCATGACGCTCATCGTCGCCCCGACCGCGGCGAAGCTCGAAGCGGGCGGGATGACGCGCACCAACGTCCGCAAGCTGTCGCAGACGCTCTGCTTCACCGGCGGCGCGGTCTGCCTCTCCGCGGTCGCGTTCGTCGTGAACAGCACCCCTCCGGAGGCGGTCACGCAGACGACCGTGATCACGATCATGACCCTGCTCTCGATCGGTTTCGGCCTCGGCGCGTGGGTAAGAACCGGGTTGTTCTGCGGGCACCAAGACATCTCGCCGAAGTACGCGTCGATCATGCTCGGGACGACCAACACGCTCGCCGCGGTCGCGTCGACGCTCTCGACGTTCTTCACCGGGTACTTCTTCTCCATCACGGGCGGGAACTGGGCGCTGTCTCTCTTCCTCCCGATCGCGTTCTTCCAGGTAGTGAGCACGCTCATCTTCATGATGTGGGACTCCACGCCCGTGGACTTCGACGCGATCCAGGCTGAGGGCAAGCTCAAGGCGGCGTGATCGTGAGGCGACGGTTTCGGTTTCGGCTACTGGTTGACGCCTCGCGACGCGCGCGCGTTCGCGGGGCGTGACGATTGATCCAAATTCATTCAAGTTTATAAGACATGCATTCGCGCAGAAAACGAGTGAGAGTGGGGAGAGGTGAGGTGGGGGTGTTTTTTATCAGGCGACGTGAGCGGGCGAAGCCGCCCGCGGTGAACGCGTGCTTCGACTGAGTCATCGAAGAGCACGCACCCTTTGAAATATTATCGGGTCATCCCGCATGCACTTAAACGAACATCTTCACGCGCGCGCGCGTCAGTTAACTCCGCGCGTCTCGCGTCGTACTATCAGTAACAGCGGTCGCGGCAGCGGCGGCGACGAGAGGGAGGAGAGACATAAGGGCTAATGATATTCCTTTTTTCGCGTGCTCAAATCAGGTAAAAAATCGAAGGCCAGGCAATGGCGCTATTCTTCGATGTTTTAAGTTAATACGTGCGTCTCTTCCTTCGCACATTGATCACCCCTGGGAAACCCATCCCACACTCTCGCGTCTAACGCCCGTCTCGTCTTCCTACATCGGGCGTGAACAATTTCTCGTTTTTCTTTCGACTACGCGTCGTTCTTTCGTTCTTCGTCGCGGATTTCTTTCCTCGCTCACGCGGACGCGGCGGCGGCGGCTTCCTTCGCCTTCTTCTTCTCGCCCTTGAGGTAGAACGTGTACGCGGTGGACACGAGGACCGCGATGAAACCGACGATGTACTTCCAGTTCAGCGCCTTAGGGAAGAGCACGAAAGAGATCACGATCGAGAGCACCTTGCGCAGGGACTTGATGATCTCCGCCTCCGTCGCGCCGTAGTACTTGATGAGCGACAGGATGAACGACACGGAGGAGTAGCCCATGACGGAGAAGCCCATGATCATCGGGACAACCTGGGTGTACTGCAGCGAGTGCGCGATCGCGGGCTGCCAGCCCCCGGACGCGATGAACGGGATGAGGCCGTACACCGTGCCGATGAGGGACGCGAAGCAGAGCACCTCCTGCGTCGTCGACGGGTTCTCGCATCGGAAAAAGTTCTTCTCCTCAAAGTTGGCGCAGATGGCGTCGACGCAGAGCGCGCCCGCGATGAGCGCGACGCCGATGGGCGCGAACGCGGGGGAGGACGCGACGTCACCGAGGGTAAAGAGGACGATACCCGCGACGAGGATCGCCGCGGAGAGCCATTCCTTCCAGTTGTACTTCTTCCCGACGATGAGCACGGAGAACGCCATCACCGGGACGATCTTCGCCGATTTGAACACGATGCGCGTCGCGTAGTTGAGGTACGACAACGCGTAGTTCGTCATCGCCATGCCGCCGTACGTGTACACGGACAGGATGCCGTAATTCTTCCAGGACGCCTTGCGCGTTTCGCCCGTGAGCTTCATCTCGAGCGCGCCGCAGAGGAAGTACGTGAACGTCGTGAGCACCGTCATCCACGCGCTGAACTTAAACCCGGGGATGCGGAAGACGCCCTCCTGGAGCGCCGCGAACCCGAGCGCGGAGCCGAGGGAGCCGCCGGCGAGGATGAGGAAGCACAGGGACTCGTTCTTCGGGAGCGTGAGGCCGAAGACCTTCTTCGCTTCGCCGGGCGCGGCCTTCTGGACGCCGCCCGCGTTGCTGCGAGGAGGAAGGGGTGGGGGAGGCGAAGGTCAGCGATCGCCCCGACGATCTTTTCGGCGCGCCCCCGCGGTACCAAAACCCTGCGCCGAAAAGGCGACGTCGATCGCATCGACGACGCCGCGGGGATCGGCGCGACGCGAGCGACGCGAGCCGCGAAAGCGCGATGCGACGCGATATTCGAGCGCTTCGCACGCGCGAGAAGGCGATACGCGCGATTCGCGCGATGAAACTCACACAACGAGGGAGCGGCGGCCGGCGGCGGTGGGCGCGACGCGCGACTCGAGCTTCGCGCCCGCCATCGCCATCTTTCTCGCGCCGAAGGAGACGGCGCCGGAAGACGCGGGCGCGGCGATCGCCGCGCGCGCGGTCACGCGCGCGCGCTTGGGGGCGACCACCGGGGTCTTCGCCATCATAGGGGCGGACATGCGGAGAGCAGCCATCACGGTCGTGTTCACGTCTAGCGCGCGGGGAATGTGAGCGGCGATGCGCGGAGCTTTCCTGAACCGTCGTCGCTTTCGCGCTTTTGTGTCGTGCCCCGTGGCCGACACCGGGACAACACGTAACGAAGAGTCGCGGCTTCTCGCTTTTCCAAGTGGACAGGCTCGAAGAGTCGCGTTGAACTTTTACCTACTTTTCCGCGCCGCGATTCGCGGAGAGGCCTGAAACTTCCGAAGCAGCGAATCATGACGCGTCGCGGCGCGAGCGACTGCGAATTTCGGAGAGAGCCGCTGGCGAGAACGCGCGTTTGAATTTTGGTTTCGGACTCTCGGTCGGTTTTCGCTCTCGCTCGCTACACCTTGGACACCCTCGCGCCGCCGCCGCCGCCGCCGCCGCCCCCCCCCCCGCCGCGCCGTCTCTCTCTCCTGCGGTTCAACCACGCGCACAACCCGACGGCGACGACGCTCAGCGTCGCGTTCGTCACCCACGCGGTGTGGTAACACGCCGCCCCCGAGACGCACGCGTGGTCCGACCCCTCGCCGCCGCCGCCGCCGCCGCCCGCGTTGGCCTGGTACGCGCGCCCCGCGAGCACGGTGCTCAGCAGGTACCCGCCGATCGCGGGGGACAATCCCATGAACCCTCGATTCGCGCCGAAGTGCTTCGCGCCGAAGAGCTCCATCACCAGCGTCGGCATCGCCCAGAACAGAGCGCCGAAGCACCACCCGACGACGAACACGCCGACGAACAACCCGACCGCCGCGTCGGCGCCGTCCGTCACGACGCTCAGAAGGAACTGCCCGAACGCCATCCCGGCGATGCACGCCGCGGTGAACGCGACCCTACCGACGCGACCTTGACCGTGCTCGCGGCTCGCGAGCCGATCGCTGAGCTGCCCGGACGCGAGCCGTCCGAGCGTGTTGGCGCACGCGAGGAGCTTCAGGGTCGTTCCATACGAGCGAATGTCGGGGTGGAGTTGAAAGGCGTCAGTTGGAGTTGAAAGGCGTCGAGGGCGGGGATTGAAAGCGAGGGCTGGGCGCAGAGACACGCCGGGAAAAGTCCTTAAGGATCGGCGTTCACCACGCGAACGCGGTCGTATGGGGACCAGTGTAAGGAGAACGCGCCTTCAGCAGCGAGTGCGTCGTCGCCGCCGCGTTCGCCGCCAGCGACGGAAACGACGCGACCACCTGCGACAGGTTATTAATCACCGTCACCCCCGAGCCGAGACCGAGCATGAGCGCGAAGAACAGGAGCCAGAAGTCGATGGACGACAGCAGCGCGACCGGGCCGACGCCGTCTCGCGCCGCGCCGTTCGCCGCCCGCGCGGTGGCGTCCACGTTGTCCATCTCGTGTCGCGCGTAGATCAACCTCCCGGAGCCGCCGAGCAGGACGCCGCACTGGCACGTCGCGAGCGCCGCGAGGACGCACAGGCACGCGGTCGCGAGGGCGGCGCTCTCGCCGGAGGCCTGAAGCGCGAACGCGGACATCGCGACGAAGATTGCGGTGACGGCGCAGAGCGCCAGGCCGTTGGCGAGCTTGGCGTCGGCGTCGCCGCCGCCGCCGAACGCGTCTGAAAATTTTCCCAACCGCGCCGTCCACCCCGATCCGCCGCCGGAGCCGCGCCCGAGCGGGTACGCCGCCGTCGCGCCCGCGCGATCGCGATCCCAATCCCGATCCCCGAGCGCGCCGTCGTCGCCTATGCCTGACGTCGCGGCCGGCAGCGCGAGGTACTTGGGGTGCCCTACGAGCCGCGACGCCGCGACGTCCACGCCGCCGCTGAAAAACGCGACGAACACGAGGAACCGCGCCGGGCACGCGAAGAAGACGTCGTACACGAGCGACAAACAGCCGCTGCTCAGACCGAAGAACGCGACGAGGAGGCCGACGAGGCGCCCGTGCGTTTTCGAGTCCTCGAACGTCGCGTAGTTCGCCCCGAGCGCGGCGGTCAGGGAGGTGGAGCATCCGGTGCCGAACGTCCACGCGGCGAAAGACGCGAACGCGCGCGACCGCGGCGCCCACCCCTCGATCGTCGCGGCCATCATGAGGTACCCGGTCGTCTTCAGCGCGCCACCGAGCGCGAGCGTTGCTCGCGAGCCGTACGCGTCGAAGAACATCCCGCCGAACACGGAGAAGAAGGCGCCGAAGTGCGCGGCGGAGCCGACCGCGTTGGTGGCCTCCTGCGTGAGATCGAGATTCTTCTTCAGCGGCGGGGAGTACACGGGGAACAGGTACAGCGTCCCGGACGACAGCATGACGAACTGGCACAGCGTCAGCGTGAGCCACTTCGACGCGTAGACGGCCTTCATGTCGCCCCCGGTCGGCTCGGACATGGGCGACGCGCCGGACGAAGTGCGCGAGGAAGCGGGGCGGTTCGTAATAATTCGTTGCCGCAGTTTCCGGTGTACGACTCCGAAAGGAAGAATCCGCGAGATGATGGATCCTCGCCGGCGGCGCGGTGACGCTCGCATGAGAAGAGCGGGGGGCGAGAGAGTCTTCCAGTTTTTCAATGTTAAAATAATAAATCGGGTCAGATCGTTCCTCCCCGCCAGCGCCGGCGACGCTTCGCGTTTCCATCACGACGGCGCCGCGACGGCCTCTCCTCCCCCGCCCCCGCCGCCGCCCACTTTCCGCGAGAACATCCCCTCGCTCACCCCCGGAAAACCGAAACTCTTCAGCTGAATCGCGACGATCGCGAGCGCGTAGTACCCCGCGACGACCCACCACATCCAAAAATATAATGCGCTCCCGACGAGGTTCGCGTTCATCCATTTCAGCGCCCACGCGAAAAACGCCAACCCGACACCGGTTATCGCGGCGAGGAACCCGAGCTGTTTCGCCGCGACGGTCACGCCGTACATCGACTTCGACACGATGTTCGTGAACACCGCGGCGCACACGGGCACCGTCACGTCTCGCAGCTGCCCGATCACCGCCGCGTCGCGCGTGAACGCGCCCCCGCCGAAGAGACAAAACGCGCCGCACGCCACGGACGCGAACGCCCCGACGGCGACGCCGACGGACTGCAGCAGGCCCGCCATGCGCCGCGCGTTCCTCCTCGACGGCGCCTCCGGGAGCAAGTGTTTGGGCATGAACGCCTGTCCGGCTTGTATGAGCGGGTCGCCGCACAGCACGGCGACGGCGAAGACGTTTCCCGCGACGCGGTGCGCCGCGCTCACCGTCACCCCCAACGCGTTCGCGAACAAGATGAGCGCGGTGTATATCGACAGGAGCGCGAACACGAGGAACGTGATCGGGCCGGCGAACGCCATCACCGGCGCGAGCTGCTCTTTCCATCGCAGCGTGCCCCACGGGAAGTGGTCCGCGTATCCCTTCTTCTTCAGCGTCCAGAGGATCGCGACTGCGCGTGGGCAGGGCGACGTACGGTACGTGTACGTTCGTCGGTCAGTCGAAAGGCGACGCGATCAAATGAGGTTATTGAAACCGAGAGGTGGGTGAAAAACGAAACGATCCGCTTTTGAACGCACCGCAGCCGGCGTAGAGCGCCGCCGTCGTCGCCCACGCCGCGCCGACGCTCCCGCCGCCGTACACCGCGACGGCGACGTAGTCCCCGAGCACGTTCACGACCGCGGCGAGGCACACGCACGCGAGCGGGGACGTCGTGTCCTTCCTCGCGACGAGCACCGCGTACGCGGCGGCGGTGAGGTACGCCGCGGGCATGCCGATGCTTCGAACTTTGGTGTACGCCGTCGCCGTCGCCATCACCGCCGTCGGAGTGTTCAGCATCGCGAGGAGCGTCTCCGGGCACAGGTTCAAGACGAGCGCGACGGCGAGGGATAACGCGAGCGACACGAGCAGCGCGCCGTAGGTCTTCGCGCCGAGGCTCGCGCTCGATTCGCCTCTCGCCTCGCCGTTGGAGATGATGTTCGTGAGGCCGGCCGGGATGAACGCCGCGAGCGTCACGGTGTAGTCCGTCAGCGGCGTGCTGACGCCGAGCGCGGCGAGTTGAATCGTCGTGTCGGCCGCGCATCGACCGACGAACGCGGTGTCCGTCATCGTGAGGAGGGGCGTCACGATGTTCGTCGCGAGGAGCGGGACCGCGAACGCGACGATGGCGGCGAGCTCGAGCTTCCGGTCCACGGCGACCTCGTCGCCGCTAGCGTCGTCCGGAAAGGATGTCGGACTCGAGCTCGACGCGTCGTCCGGGGAGGACGCGGACGCGGCGGCGGCTGCGGCGGCGGCGACCGCGCGCGGACGGCGACGGCGGCGCGCGGGCGGCGCGAGCGCGCCGAGGCGCGGACGGAACGGTGAAGCGACGACGGTCGTCGAGGCGTCCAACGTCGCGGCGACGCGCGCGCGGACGACGCGAGGAGGACCGCGTCGTCCGCTGACGCCGCGCGAGGGCGGCGCGCGCGGCGGCGGCCGCGAGGGCGCGAGGCCGACGACGCGCGCCATGACCTCGGTTGTGCCCGGGCGGTTGTGCGGGAGCGGGTGGCTTCTCGAGGGTTAGGGCAAACGGAATGTCGAGTCAGCGACGACGAGATCTCAAGTGCCCACTCGCGCGCGCGTCGCGCGCGGGCTCGCCACGGCCTCGATGGACATCGAGGTCGCGGCGCCGGCTCGCGCGATCGAGCCGCTCCTCGGCCCCGCGCTGCGCGACGTCCTGGATGCCGAACCGAAGGCGCTCAGGCGCGCGCTCGCGTCGCGCGGCGACCCCGCGCGCGCGGACGACCACGACCCGTCCTCGAAGCGCGCGACGCGCGCGCGATCGCTCGCGACGTCCCTCGACGCCATCGCGTCGCATCTCTCCTCGTCCGCGTCGTCGTCGTCGGACGCCGACGCGCACGACCCGGTGATCGACCCGCTGCTGGAGCGCGTCGTGCGCCCGGCGTCCGCCCGCGGCGACGGCGACGGCGGCGATCCGTCCGACGCGAGCGCGAAGAAGCGCGCGGCGCTGCGCGTGATCGCGTGGGCGCTCTCGCCGTCGCCCGAGCGCGTCGGCGACGCGCGCATTCGCGCGCGACGCGTCGCCGGCGTGCTCGCCGCGCGATGCGCGCCGGGCGATCGTTCGGACAAGCGCGCGCGGCTCGCGGCGTGCCTCGCGCTGCGCCGCGCGGCGATCGACCTCGACGACGTCGGCGCCGCGTTCGACGCGCGCTGCGACGTCGCGCTCGCGGCGACGGCGTGCGCGCGCGGCGCGCCGAGCGAAGGGCCGCCCACCCGGCTCGAGGCCGAGGCCGCGGACGCGTTCTTCGCCATCACCGCGCGACTCGCGGTCGCGGCGGCGCGCGAGGAGGAAAAGGGAGGAGGGAAGGGAGAACGCGCTCGCGCTCGCGTTTGCGGCGGCGGCGGCGGCGACGGGCCGTCCTCGGCGGAGCGCCTGACGGCCGCGCTGCCGCGTCTGCTGCTCGTGACGCGAACGGTCAGGGAGTGGTGGCCGGCGTCGCACCGCGCGCCGCGCCTCGCGACGAGGGAGATCATCAAACGTCTGGAGTCGCTGTCGGCGGCGAGCGACGACGACGGGACGCGAGAGGACAGGGCGACGTACTTGGCCGCCGCGTGGAAGGACTTCGCGCCCGCGCTCGCGATCGGCGGCGGCCTCGGCGTCATCGCCGGCGACGACGCCGGCGACGCCGACCCCGCGGCGAGCGTCGCGCGGTGGCTCGACGCAGCCGCCGCCGCGTCCGCCGCCGCGACCGCCGCGCCCGCGGGGGGCGCCGCCGACGCCGCGACGACGGACGCCGTCGTGCGCGCGTTCGCGTCGCTCGCGTTGCTCCTCGGGCGGTTGGGCCTAGCCGCGGAGACTGATGAAGACGGACGACCGTCGAGCGACGCCGCGAAGGACGCGGCGGCGGTCCTGCGCGACCGCGCGTCCGCGGCGCTGCTCCCCGCGCTGAAGATGCGCTCCGAGCCCGCGCAGGAGCTCGCCGCGGCGTCGCTTCGCGCGGCGTTGTCCGCCGACGGCGCCGCGGAAAAAGCCGCGCTGCTCGACGGGCTGTTGCCTCTGATGGACGACGACTCCGACGTCGCCGCGACGATGGAGCCGAGCGTGGGCGCGGGGCTCGCGTCGACGACGGCGTGGCTCGTCGCGAGCGAACCCGGCGGCGGCGTCGGCGTGCGGCGCGGGATGGGGACGGTGCTCGCCGCGTGCGGCGCGACGGCGGCGCTCGGGACGCGTCGCAACGCGCTTCGCGTCCTCGCGGAGACGCTCCGGCTCGCGACCCCGCCCGCCGCGCGACCGGCGGAGACCGAGGCGATCGTCAGCGCGCTGGCCGCGGCGGTCGGGGCTGCGGACGCGTGCGCTCGCGCGCTCGCGGCGGACGCGCTTGCGGCGATCCCGCTGAGCGCGTCGTTGCCGCCGCTTCTTCGCGCGGACGCGGAGGACGCCGCGGCGGTCGCGATGTCGTCGAGCGCGCGCGCGAGCGGCGGATCCGCGGGACCCGCGCGCGCGCTGGAATCCCTCCTCCGCGCGATCGCCCCTCCGCGCGACGAGGAGGAGGCAGAAGACGACGACGACGACGGACCGGCGGCCGCGATCGAGGCGCGCGCGATCGCTCTGCTTCCGCGGTGGGCGGTCACGGTGCCGACCGACGCGTGGCGCGCCGTCGCCGACGTCCTCGCGGCGACGTCGCTCGCGCGGCCCGGCGCGGCGGCTTTCGTGCGCGCGACGTCCGCGCTGTCGCCGTGGACGGGCGAGCCTCCCGCGTGCCGCGCGTTCTTCGTCGCCGCGAGAGGGGCGATGCGAGCGCACGACGAATCGCGTCGCGTCGACGCGAGCGGCGCGTCGGCGCCGGCGTCGGTGTTCGAACGCCTCGCGCCGCTCCTGTTACTCCGAGCGCCGTCGCCGCGCGCGTGGGACGACGACGACCGCGCGCGCGGCGACGGCGACGACGACGGCGACGGCGACGCGCGCGCGCTCGCGGACGCGCTCCTGAAGATCGCGCTCGCGACCGGCGTCGAGCACGACGACGTGCGTCGCGTCGCCGCGGAGCTCCACGGCCGCGCCGCGCCGAGGGTCGCGTCCGTCGCGCGATCCGACGCGTTGCGCGAGGCGCTGCGCGACGCCGACGCCGACGCCGACGCCGACGCCGACGCCGATTCCCAGTCCGCGTCCGCGTCCGCGTCCGCCGCCGACCGCGACGCCGCGTTAGCGCGCGCGCGCGCGTGCATGTTCGCGTCGTGCGCCGCGTTGTCCGCGCGAGGGCTCGGCGCGATCCAGGACGGCGGCCTGGACGATCTCCGCGGCGCGGCGGCGGCGGCGACGCGTCGACTCGGCGACGACGACGAGAGCGCGAAGACGCGGACGGGCGCGGCGGAGACCCTCGCGGCGTTGACGCGCGCGGAGCTCGCCGCGAAGACGCGCGGGCGCGAGCGAGGGAGCGAGACGTTGCGCGGCGTGCTGGCCGCGATGCGAGGCGACGCGGACGCCCCGGCGTGGGCGGCGTCGAGCGCGAGCGCGAGAGCGGCGCGCGCGCGACTCGCGCTCGCGAACGTTCTTGTCGCCGTCGCGCGCGCGCCGCCGTCGGATCCCGACGCGGCGGCGGCGTTCGTGCGTTTGGCGTTGCCGTCGTTAGCGTCCGCCGCGGTGGGCGGCGGCGATAACGTTGACGATGCCGAGGAGGTCGACGCGTGCCGCGCGGCCGCGTCCCAGGCGGCGATGGTGATCGTCGCGAGCGCGGCGACGGCGACGACGGCGGCGGCGGCGGCGAAGGCGGCGGCGCGTGACGCGGTGGCGGAGCACGCGAAGACGGTCGCCGTCGCGGCGTCGCGCGCGTTATCGAGCGGCGACGGCGGCGAGCACGGCCCGCGCTCGCGACTGGCGGCCGCGAAACTCGCGACGGCGCTTCTCGCGAGCGACGAGGACGCGCTCAGGGCGTTGGGGGAGTCGCTGGCGACGCTGAGAGGCGCGCTCGCGGTCGCGGCGGGGACGTCGGATTCGAAAGAGCTGTCGGACGTCGCGACGACGCTGCTCCGCGCGATGGGGGGACCGATCGACGACCGGCGCGAAGACGCCGCGGCGGATGCGCGAGTAGTCAGTCAACTAACTAGCTAGATGAACAGAGAGCGAATAGCGCGCCTCGCACGGCTCGCCCTCGACCGCGAGGACGTCGTCGAAGTCGACCTTCATCCTCCGAGCGGCGGCGGCGACGCGGCGCCGCGCGCGATCCGCCGCCGCGATCGCCCGCTCCACTTTCTCTCCTCGCTCCTCCCCTCCCTCCTCCTCCAGCGCCTCCGCGACGGCCGCCATCGACGCCTCGAGCGCGACGATCGCCCCGGCGCCGCGCTCCCACGCCGTCAGCGCGTCCGCGAATCGCTTCGCGCGCGCCGCGGAGGCGTACTTGAGCGCGAAATCGAGCGCGTCCGACGGCGGCGTTTTCAACGCGCGCCACGCGCGCTCGAGCCGCAGTCGCATCGAGTCGGCCGCGTCTTCCGAGGCGCGCAGCGGCGGCAGGCGACACGTCGCGTCCTCATCCTCGCTGTCGTCCTCGCTTTCGTCCTCGCTGTCGTCCTCCTCGTCCTCCTCCTCGTCCTCCTCCTCGTCCTCCTCCTCCTCGGAGTCGGAGACGTCCTCGTCGGCGGCGGGCTCGCCGGCGTCGACGACCGCCGCCGCGACGGCGGGCTCGAGCGTTCGCCCCTCGCCGCGCGTCGACGCGGTCGACGGTCTCGCCGCGACGCGACGCGGGTCCGACGCGCGAGCTGTCGAGGAGGACGAGGGTTCTGGAGCGAGGAGCGAGTCGCTCTCGGCGTCGTCGCGAGGCGCGCGCGCGGAGTCGTCGTCCGCGTCGGAAACCGCCGCCGCCGCCGCCGCCGACGACGACGCCGCCGCCGCCGACGACGGCGGCGGCGGCGGTCGTCTCGATCGGTACCGCTCCACCGCGTCCGCGACCGCGGCGATGTTACGCTCGCGCCGCGCCGCCACGACTTCCGAGGGCGCGTTCAGCGCGAGGATCCTCGTCGCTTCCCTCTCCGCCGCCGCCGCCGCCGCCGCCGCCGCCGCGTCGTCGTCGTCGCCGTCGCCGTCGCCGTCGCCGCCGCCGGCGTCGTCGTTTTCGTCCATCGCGGTCCTTCCCGCCGCGGCGTCGCTCGAGAGCGCGCGCGCGAGTCTCTCCTCCACGGTGACCTCCGCGTTGTCGTCGACGCCTCCGCCGCCGTCGCTCGCGATCGCGCCGTCGCGCGCGGGCGAGATCGTCGCTCGCGTCGCTCGACGAAAGCGGCCGCGACGTTTGACGTCCCGAGCACGTCTCGCGAGCTCGACGCGATACGTCGCGAACGCGCGCGTCGCGTTCGTCTCCGCGTCGAAGACGCCGACGGCGTCGAGTTTCGCCGCGCGCGCGGCGCGGCGTCGTTCGAGCGCGGCGATATCGCGCTCGGACACCGAGTGAAGGGACGACGACGAGCGTGTCGAGACGATGAGAGACGAGCCAGATCGAGTCGGAGAGGGAAATAAATCTCGGCAGGGACGAGTCGAGCCGCGCGTCGAGCGGGACGCGCGCGAGCGCGCTACCGCGACGCGCGATGAATGCAGTCGAACGTCCCTACCTTTATGCGCCATCGCCGCGGTGACGTTCGACTTCGCGACGCCTCGGAAGCGCGCGCGAAGTGGAGCGGACGTCACCACGAAACGCCTTTTTGGGTCTCAAGATCTCAGTGCGACGAAAGCGCGGCTGTCGCTGGCTGTTGGCTGAGAAGGCGCGGTCGGTCGGAATCTGCACAGCAGCGCGATGAAGCGCGGCCTGGCAGTCAAAGTCGAACTCGCGTTCGACCCGGCTCGCAGTCGCGGGCGCTCGCGACGCGAGAGCAGGGACGCGAGGCGCTCGGCGCTCGGCGATCGTCCCTTCCCCGACGCGCTCCTTCACTCGCGACCGTCGCGCGGCAGCTCGAGGGCGACGTCGCGCCGCTCGCCGCGCGGATAAAGAGAGTTGTCGGCGCGAGGAAAGGCACTCGATCGTAATAAACCCGAGAGCGATCCGACCGGCGGCCGCCTCTCGCGACGATGCCGCCTCTTCCGCGCGTCGCCCCGGTGCTGAACAAACGCGGCGGCAGCAGCGGCGATCTGCACGGGAACACGAAGACGAACCCTAAGACGTGGGGCGCCCTCGAGGCGAAGAGCGCGGGGATAACCGCCGCGCTCTTCTACGGCTTCATGAGCGTCGCGAGCGTCTTCTTAAACAAAGCGATCTTCGAGGTCTGGAAGTACAGGTACCCGGCGTCGCTCGTCGCGGGGCAGACGATCTTCACCGTGTGCGCGATCGCGACGCTGACGAAGATCAACGTCATCCGCATCGGCAAGTTCAACTACGCGCACTTCCGAAGGGTCTTCCCGGTCGCCGCGGTGTTTCAGCTGAAACTCGTCCTGGACATGTCCGCGCTCGTGCTCGTGAACATACCCATGTACGGCGTGTTGAAGTCGTCCACGACGCCGTTCGTGATGCTCCTGGACTACGCGCTGCGCTCGCGCGTCCCCGCGTCGCGCGTCCAGATGGCGGTGTGGCTCACGACGATGGGCGGCTTCGTCGCCGGGTGCGGGGACTTCACCTTCGATCCGCTCGGCTACGCGCTCGCGCTCGCCTCGGCGATGTGCACCGCGTGCTACGTCGTCCTCGTCGGCAAGATCGGGGACGAATTACAGCTGGACTCGTTCACGCTTCTGCTGTACAACTCGCTGTGGTCGACGCCACTCTCGCTGGCGCTGATGGTGGTCACCGGGGAGTTCACCGGGGTGACGGCGTACCCGCACATGGGCGAAAAGGCGTTTTTGCTCGCCTTCGCCACGTCGTGCGGCAGCGCGTTCATCTTGAACTACGCGACGTACGTGTGCACGCAGATAAACGACGCGCTGACGACGTCCGTGGTGGGACGCACGAAGAGCGTCGTGCAGGGCGTCGGCGGGTTGTTCGCGTTCAAGGTGAAGACCGGGGTTGTGAACATCTCCGGGTTGTTGCTGAACAGTTTAGGGATTTGTTGGTACGCGTACGAGAGGTACGTGGACGAGAGACGGCGGAACAACGTCAGGAGGGGGGTCACGAAGCTGGGACAGATGAACCACGTCTCTGATTCGTTCATCACGCGGAACGAGTCGCAACTGACGCTATCGCCGAAGGTGGTGAGGCACGATAACGACGCCGTCGGTCCGAGCGCGGGGAGCCTGGAGCGGAGGAACCAAGACGGCGGCGGCGCCGGGGTTGGGGGGCAAAACGGCGGGCACTTCGCGGTGGTCGTCGACGGCGGGAAGAGCGCGGGCGGATCGCCGTATCGGTGAAGGCGGACGGCTTGGATTGGATCGCATTCATTCTTCAGAGGGTAAACGTCGCTTGTAAATTCAAGTCTTAGACCCTACAGTACAGTATCCTACGCTCGCGTTCGTTCGTTCGTTCGCGCGCGCAAGCTGTGACGATCTTTAACCGCGTCAGTCGGCGTGCGCGCGGTGGTCCGCGACGGCGACGGGCCCCCGCGGCGCCGCCGCCGCCGTCGCCGCGTCCGCGCGCGGGTGCATGTGCAGCTCCGGAGGGTTCCACGACGGCAACAACGACGCGAGGAACCCGCCGATGAACACCTTCACCTCGCCCATCCACCCGCGCGGCATCCCGTCGCGCATCCCGGGTAAGACGGCAGTCGTCCTCGGGCCCGGTCGCGGCGGTCGCGGGCGCGCGCCGCCGCGACGATCCGCCGCCGCCCCCCTCGCGCCGCCGCCGCCGCCGTTCCGTCCGCGCCCGCCGCGCCCGCCGCCGTCGTCGTCGCCGTCCTCCGCGCCGAGCCACCGCGCGATCGCCCGCAACGCGCCCATCTGCGCGATGTACCACGCGACCGCGACGCCCGCGTACAACGCCGTCCGCCCTCGGCTGGCGCCCTGCGAGAGGATGAACACCATCGAGAAGAGCTTGAAGAGCAGCCTCAGGTCGACGTGAAACTGCATCACGTGCACGGGGCGTCCCCCGACCGCGGCCGCGGCAGCCTCCCTCGCCGCCGCGACCGGGTCGCCCCTCGCGACAGCGGCCGCGGCGCGCTCGATCGCGCGCATCGCCTCCGGGCCGACGCCGGGGACGACCCACGGGTTCTCCGCTCCGCCGCCGCCGCCGCCGCCGTCTCGTCGCTCTTCCCGCCGCGGCGCCGGCGGCTCCGCGGCGCCGCCCGGCGTCCCCGGCGGCGGCAAAAACTGATGCTGATGCTGATGCTGATGCTGATGCTGCGCGCCTCCCCATCCCCCCACCATCGCGTGATGCCCCCACGCGCCGCCCGGGGCCCCCCACTTGTTAGAGTCACCCGCACAAAAAAACAATCAGACACGCACACGCCCGAGTAGTTTGTCAAGTCATAACGCGAGCGATATAAGACGTGGGGAGCCCGACGCGGTAGATAAGAGGCGGTACGGTGTAATTTGAGTGATGCAGACGGAACAGACTGATGATCGAAGTTCTGGGTCCAGCCGATCCCGAGGGCGACGCAGCCGGTGCGACGATTCATGTCAAGGTGGGAGAATTTGCAAGGCTGTCATGCGTATCATCGCGACGATCACCTCCGCAGACGTCATCGTGGCCTTTTATTCCTCCACGGAGAAGGGCGTTGCCGAGCAAACCCATCACCTCGACCGTTCACCGTCTTTAAGTGCTACGCGAAGACGTCACCGCGAAGCTATTGAAGCAGGAACAAGTCCGTAACAGCCGGAGATCGCGGAGCAGTTTAAGAGGACAGCGACAGCGACGGTGACGGCGTCAGCGACAGCGACGGTGACGGCGACAGCGACAGTGCCAGTGCCCGCGGGCGGTGCGGAGGGAGATGGAGATGATGCCGAGGGTGCTCGGGATGAAGACGAGATCGCCTTGACGCAGTCAAAGAAGAAACGCAAGACGAAGCGATGAAATAGGCAGAGTAAGTCGCGACGATGTCGCGAGATAGCGTCGACAATCTGACGGAACCGGCGGAAACGAACGTGTAGACCATGATATGTAACGAAAACGAACGAAGATACGGGAAAGTGAGGGGATCCCTACCACTGCGTCGGCACGGGCACCGGGTACGGCACCGCGACGGCGGTCGGGGGCGCGAACCCGCCCGCGGGCGACGTCGTCGGCGACAACGCGGCGAATGCCGCTCCGTACGCGGCTTCGTACACCGCCTGTATCTGCGGCGACTGCGCGCCGATGCCGAGGTACCCGTACCCGTACCAGGGGCTCGGCGGCGTCGGCGGGGCGTACCCGGCGCTCGGCGGCGTCGTCGGCGCGTACGCCATGGGATTGGGATCCGGCGTCCGCTGAGGGCCGTTCTATACAAGCGAATGTCGGGGTGGAGTTGAAAGGCGTCAGTTGGCGTTGAAAGGCGTCGATGGCGGGGATTGAAAGCGTGGGGTGGGCGGAGAGAATCGCCGGGCAAAGTCCTTAAGGATCGGCGTTCACCACGCCAACGGGGTCGTATGGGGACCAGTGTATAGAACGCACCTGGCCGCTCGACGGCGGCGGCGGCGGCGTCGGCGTCGGCGTCGCGGCGCCCTGATGGAATCGTCCCCTCGGCTGCGCGCCCGCGAGAGGCGGCGGCGGCGGCGAAGGCGGCGTCGCCGCGTCACCCGGCGGCGGCCGCATGCGCTCCTCCGGCGATCTTCGAACCCCCTCGGATTGCGACCGCGCCGGCGTCGTCGTCGGGGACGCGCCCACCATGTGGAAAACCTGCGGGACGCTCAGATCCGCGGACTTCAGGACGTCTTTCAGGAGCGCGGCGTCGTCGCGCAGCAGCGCGCCGGCGTGGATTATCCTCTGCGTCGCCGCGGGCGGGTTCCCCTCGTGTTGCTCCTCTATCCGTCGCTTCAGGTCCCCCACCGTCGCGGTCGCGGCGGGGAATTCGGTCGCGAAGTCCACGACCGACGTGTTGAACGGGCTCTTCACCGTGACGCGAATCGTGACCGGGGGAGGGTCCCCGGCGCCGCCCGCCGCGGGCGGCGTTCCCGGGGGGGTCATTACCGCGAGGTCGCGCGCGAGCGCGGGCGACCGCGGACTTCGATCGCGCCGAGCGCCGCTCCCCGGCGCGCTCGTTGTGACGGAATCTGCGACGTCACTCTGGCCAATAAAAAAGCAGTAACCCGGCAGCGGCAGATCTCGACGGCTGCCGATGAGGCGGCCGTCCACACCCGCGTCGCGCGTCGCACGCGTCGATGCGCGCGATGCGCGCGCTCGCGCGCGCTCGCGCGCGGCGCGTCGACGTCCGCGGCGCGTTCGTCGCGGCGTCCGGCGCGTCCGCGCCGACCGCGGCGTCGGTCGACGCCTCGGCACCGCCTCGGGAGACGACGCCGTGGCGATGGTCGTCGTCGTCGTCGTCACCGCGGTGGATGTCCGCGGGCGTCTCCCGCGAGCGCACCGCGATGACGACGAAGCTCTGGAACGCGCGACTCGCGGCCGCGAAAGCCGCGGGCGTGGACTCGAACGCGGCGACGGAGACGTCGAACCAGGCCGCGCTCGTGTCCAAGCCCCCGGTCGCGACGTCCGTGCGGTATCGCTTCACGTCCGACGACGCGCTCCTCGAGGCGTATCGATCGCCGTGGAACGCCGTGCGAATCGGACGCGTCCTGGAAGACCTGGACTCCCTCGCCGGGAACATCGCGTTCCAGCACTGCGACGACGGCGTCGTCGAGACCAGGCCGCAGCTGCTCGTGACCGCGTCCGTGGACCGCGTGCGCTTACACCGCGCGTTGCGCCTGGACGAAGACCTCACGCTCACGGGCGCGGTGAGCTGGGTCGGACGCTCGTCGATGGTGATTCGCATGGAAGCGTGGCCCGCGGACCACCCGGACGCGCCGAGGGAGTACATCGACGACGATGGCGACGGCGGCGGGGATCGAACCGGCGGAGAGAAGACGAGGACGACGGCTTTCGCGCCGGGTCCGTCGCTGAGCGCGGATTTCACGTTCGTCGCGAGGGACCCGGTGACGAATAAATCCGCGGCGGTGAACCCGCTCGTGCCGGACTGCGCGCGCACTCGAGCGCTGTTCGACGCGACCGCGGCGCGCGTGGACGCGAAGAAGCGGCGGATGCGCGCGACGCGCGACGCGATCGCGGCGGGTAAACACGCGGACGCCGGTTTATCCGACGAAACGCGCGCGGCGAAGAAGGCGTTCGCGGACGCGCTCGCGGCGGACGCGCGGACGCTCGCGGAGCTCCCCGCGCTCGCGCCCAGGGACGTCGTGCCGTCGTCCGCGACGCGGACGGAGAACATATTCGTCGCGCAGCCGCAGCAGAGGAACCTCTCGGGGCGGATATTCGGCGGGTTTTTGTTGCGGCGGGCGTTCGAGCTCGCGTTCGCGACGACGTACGTGTTCGGCGGGGACCGACCGGTGTTTAAGCAAGTCAGCGACATGGACTTTCTGCGTCCCGTGGACGTCGGGGATCTTCTGCGGTTGAAGTCGCGGGTGTTACACGCGAGCGTCAGCGACGAGGACGAACACAAGCGCAGCTGCGTGGACGTGGAGGTGGAGGCGTTCGTGACCAAGCCGGAGCGCGCCGCGAGCGAGGTTTCGAACACGTTTTTGTTCAAGTTTTACGTCGGCGCGGGGGGGGAGGGGGGGGCGACCGTCACGCGACGCGTCGCGCCGATGTCGAGGGAGGACGCGGAGCACGTGTGGGAGCGGTGCGAGCGCCCGAAGCTGCAGGCGGAGGCGGACGAGGAGAGTGGGGGGTCGTCGTAGTCGTAGAGATGTGTTATTGCAATCGTAAAGTGATGGTGACCGCTGACGTCGTTCATGTCGTTCATGTCGTTCATGTCATTCAAGTCATTCAGGCTGGTACCAACGTTTTCGGACACCTCCATGAATTGACGCCTCGTCATCCGGGTAAGTCGGTTTGTCGAACTCAACTCTTTTGATCAAGATCAAGTTGCACGGTTTCACGTTCACCTCCTCGCCGCTCGCTTCCGTTTTCACGTGGTACCGGTCTCTCTCGATCACGTACTTCTCCACGCGAGCGGCTTGTCCGTTCAGATCCGGACGAGAAACGAGTCCGGTGATTTCCACCTGCGAGTTCGTATTGTACGCGACGTGTAAACGCCACCACCGGTCGTCTTCCTGTAACGTAGTGACCACGCGCGGGCAGGTAACTTTGTGCGGCTCGCCGTCGCCGTGCTTCCAGTGCCACTTTTGACACCTCAGCGAGCAATAACGCACGCCGCGGCACAGCTTGCACGTCCAGTACGCGTACTTACCGCACCCGTGACAGCGGCGGAGCTGCTTCAGGAGCGCCTTCGAGGAGGGCTCGGGGAAGTACGCGGCCGAGATGACAAGCAAATCCTTCGCCAACCGCATGTTCTTTTCCATCCCGCACGTCCCGTGGATGAAGCATAAGGCGAGGAGATCGTACGTTGTTTTAGCGACGAAGTCATCGCGCCACGGTCCGTCGACGAAGGCTTCCGCGGCATCGTCGCTGATGCGCACGCCGGAGAGTCCGTTGACTTTCTCGATCAGGATCCGTCTTTCCTTCGTGTAATGTTGCTTGTACTGGATGATGAAGGCGTGCATTGGATCGTCGCTACCGTGCGAGACGGCTTTTTCGAGCCAATACGCACCCTTCACCCAATCCCTTTCGACACCCTGGCCTTGATAATAAGCCATGCTGAGCTCGTACTGTCCAAGTGGATTATCTCTCTCGGCCGGTGCGCGATAAAGCGCGAACGCCTTCTTCATATTCTTCGGGATACTCGGAACTCCGATTCCGTTGCAGTGGGCGTGGCCGAGTATTTGGTACGACTGGCCGTCACCGCGCTCCGCTGCGCGTTCGAGCAGGTACATCGCGAGCCCGTTTAAGTGCGCGCGATCATCTTGCGGGAATGACTTAAACACATTTTCATGGTGCAGTTGTCGGAACAGATTGTAGGCGGCCCTCGCCAAGGTGTCGAGTGGTGCAGTATCAGCGAATATTTTTCGGTACTTCAGCGAGAGGTCGAGGTCTTGCGGGAGACCTGAGTCTTGCGGGAGACTGTTGACTAGTGAACAGAGACTCGTGCAGCTCGTCGCGCTTAAAGTAGCGACGGCCAGAAAAGCGTTCGGGTCCCCATTCTCCGCGGCGCGCCAAATCGACTCCTGGGTAGGAAACGGCCCGAATACGGGTTTCGCGAACGATCCACCCATCGTGCGGAGGCGCGTCGCGAAGTGCGCCGCCACGACGAAAACGTC
>Ga0181560_10000833_pt1 | contig 28575 bp, 10 predicted proteins | sample 011ome_20_FD_133751 | JGI IMG/M metagenome (GOLD analysis project Ga0181560, IMG submission 133751) | Coastal salt marsh microbial communities from the Groves Creek Marsh, Skidaway Island, Georgia - 011509CT metaG (megahit assembly) | ecosystem: Environmental > Aquatic > Marine > Intertidal...
CGCCGCGGGCGACGACGCCGGGCCTCTGAGCAGCGCGAGCGCGGGGAGAATCAGACGCGCGCAGAGAGTCGCGTTGCGTTCGCCGCCGACGGCGGCGGCGCGGCGCGCGAGGTCCAACGTGAGCTTCGCCGCGTGCGGGATCGCGCCGCGCGCGCGCTTCACCACGCGTCGACTCGGCGTCGACGACGACGCGAACGGGTCGTCGTCGTTGAGAGCGACGCCGTCGACGCCGCCGCCGCCGGTTTCGTCGAGGGTGATGCCCGCAAGCGAGACGAGGTCTTCGCTCGCGAGGCCGTCGCGATGCTCCGAAAAGAATGGAAACGCGTCGTCCGCGTCTGGATCGTTCGTCGAGACGTATCCGTTCCCTCCTCCTCCCTCGCCGCCGCCGAGGTCGATCCCGAACTTAGACTCGAGGTCCATGTCCTTCGTGATCTCCTCGAGGAGCCTGCAGTCGTCGGACACGGAAGCGAGGGTCTCCGGGGCGAGGGCGCCGCGCGGGCCGGCGCGCGCGAACGCCGCGTCGACGCGAGACGCGATCCCGGCGCAAATCTCCTCGACGACCGCCGCGGACGACGACGCGAGGGACGCGATGAGCTCCCTCGCCGTGGCTCTCGCGGTGGTGGATCGCAGGACAGACCTCGCGGCGTCGGTCAAGAGCGCGCGGTGTAACCCGCGGTCGATCAGCGTCGTCGCGGCGCCCGCGGCGGCGAAGAAGCCGCCGCCGCCGCCGCCGCCGCCGCCGTGGTCGCGGTCGCGGTCGCGCGGCGGCGACGCGAGCGACGCGCACACGGGCAGCGCGAGCGCGACGAACGTCTCGACGCAGCCGTAGTGCGTCGTCAGCGGCAGCAGCGGCGGTAGCGTTCTTCTTCTCGCTTTCCCCTCGTCGCCGTCGCCCGCGCGTTCCGCCGCGCGCGAGGAGGCGAACTCAGCCAACGACGCCTGAATTTCCATCCGACGCTTCTCCGCGTTGGCGACGTCCAGACTCGCGAGCTTACACCGCCCGTCGTACATCGCCCCCACGGCGTTCACGGCGTGGTTCACGCCGCCGTCGACGCTCACGACACTCCGTTCGCCGTGCGCGCCGCCGCGCGGGCGGTCGCGGTCGCGGTCGCGGTCGCGGTCGCGGTCGCCGCCGACGTCGTCTTCGCGCGGATGCAGCGCGCGTAAAAGTTGCGGCTTGAGCGCGGCGACGGCGTCCCTCGCCCTCGCCGCCGTCGCGCTCTCGGCTTCGAGCTCCGCGACCGCTTTCGCGGCTTCCTCTTCGCTTCTCACGCGCGGGTACCCGCCCGCGAGCTTACATTCTAACGTGATCTCGATTCGCGCGTGCTTGGAGTGCCCGCACTCGTTGCACACGAACGCGTTCGGGTGCTCGTAGTTGATGTTCCGGCAGTGCCGACACTGATGCGCGTTTTCGCGGCAGTGACGGCAGACGCCGTGCTTATCCGTGACGTGACGCGAGCACCGCGGGCACTGCAAAATCTCCTGCGCCCTCGCGTGGAGGTTCACGTGGAACGCGGTGAGCTCGACGACGCACCCGGCGAAAATGAGCGGCGTCGGGAGGTCCACGACCGCCTCTGTCGCGCCCGGAGCGATCGTCGCCGTGGCGACTTTTTTCCACGTCGATCGATCCGACCGGAGCCTCGAAACCTCGGCGGCGACGGATGTCGTGCGGTAAATCGCGAGCCGTCGGATCTGGATCGTCCGCCCCGGGTTGTGAATGTTCACGATCACGGACTTCACGAGCGAGCGGTTCAACAGCTTCGAGACGATCGCGCGCTCGGTGAATCGCATCTCCGCGCGCGAGGTGTCGATCTTCGTTCGTCGAAACGGCTCCGCCGAGGCGTCGTCGGCGTCGCCGCCGGCGCCGCACAGACTCGCCCGCGCCAGTCCCGGCGCGGTCTCTAACCAGTACTGTCCGCCGCTGAGGTCGACGACGTCGCGCAGCGACGCGTACGCGGGCGCGTTGTCGTGCGACGACAGCGTTTGAATCGCGCGTATCGTCGCGTCCGTGAAGGCTTCGACGACGTCCGACGACATCGCCGCGGAGGCGCCGACGCCTTCTTCGTCGTCGCGAGCGAGGAGCCAACGCGCGAGGTCCATCGCTTCCGCCGCGGCGTCGCCGTACGGCGTCAGCGAAGGGAGAATGGAGAACAATGCGTTCGCGATCGTCTCGCGTTCCTTGGATTTCGGTTTCGAGGACCGCCACGCCGCGCGCGCGGCGGCGGCGGCGGCGGCGCGAACCGAGCTCGAACGCGACGACACGAGAAAGTCGCGAATGAACGCGTCAAACCCGAGGGCGACGATGCGTAACGCTCCATCGGCGTCGGTTTCATTCTCGTTCGCGAGATCCATCGCGTCTCCGCGCCCGAGCCACCCGAGGCCGTGAAGCCGCGGACGCACGACGTCCGGGGACCCGGGAAGCGCGAACGTGAGAAGCTTCAAAACGCCCAGCTGGGTCTTCTCCGTGGCGAACGGCGCGATCGCCGCGATCGACGGTAAGATATCCGGACGCGCCGCGGTGAACTGCCGCCAGCTCTTCGGCCGCGCGGTTGCGATCTCCGTCGCCATCGCCAGCGCGCTGGACGACGCGAGGAGCGCGGCGTACGGCGCGCGGTCGACGTACCACGGACCGGGCGTCGGAATCGCGGCGGCGTCGAAGCGCGAGAAATGATCCGCGAGCGCCGCCTCGTCTCTCGACGCGTGGTAGTCGTCCCTGGACCCGGCGAGGATGAGCAACAGCTTGCGCGCGATGCGACGCGTCTGCGACGTCGTGATGTGCTTCGGCGACGCGAGGATTTCGGACAGGAGCGCGCTCCACGACGACTTCGCGTCGTCGTCGAGCGTCGTCGTCGTCGCCGCCGCCGCCGCCGCCGCGGCTGTCTTCTCTCGCGCCGCCGCGTCCTTCTCCGCGCGCTTCTTCTCGCGTTCCCGCCGCTTCTCCTTCTCCCCGGGCTTCACGAGCTGGTGCACGACGCTGACGATCGTTTCGACGAGGTTTGAACCCGTGTCTTGAACGAACGTGCGATCGATCCCGAACGGTGGCGTTCCGTTCAAAAGCGCGCCGAACCCGGCGACGCCGGGCTCGTCTGAGTCCCCGGGCGCGATCGCCGCGTTCGCGTCCGCCGCGAGCTCGTCGTTCGACGCGGAAGGGTCGCCCCAGTGCACGATCGCGGCGGCGTCCGGTTTCAACCCGGGCGCGGCGATCGCTGCACTCAGGGTCGAGGCCGACGCCGCGCTCGGTGAAGACGGCGCGACGAGCGACGGGGAAACGTCAACCCCAGTCGCGGACGCCGCCGCGGATGACATCTCGAACGCGTGCGTTCTCCGCGCGATCGCGAGGATATTCGACACGAACTCGGGGCACAGCGCGATCCCTCTGCCGTCCTTGTGCTTGTGCTTTTCCATCGCGAGGACGGTGGACAGCAGGGAGAGGCGCAGGAGAAGTTTCTGCGTCGCGCGCGGGTCGCCGCCTCCCGCCGACGCCGCCGCCGCCGCCGCCGCCGCCGCGGTCTCCGCGCCGGACGCGATGATTGGCGCCAGAACCGCCGCGTACGCCGGGACGGCAACGAGCCTCCTAAGCAGTACAAAGTACGGCGCGAGCTCGGCCGTGCCGCGGTCGACGCCGAGATCTTCGTCCTTCGCGGACGCGAGTCGTTTCGCGAGTTGAAGTCTCCCGACCGAAGGCGCCGCCGCCGCCGCGCGAGCATCCGCGGCGGCGGTCGCCGCCGCCGCCGCCGCCTCCGCGGCTACGACGCTCGTGACCGCGGCCGGCGGCGCGTTCCCGCGCGCGCCGCACTCGTACGCGATCATCGGGTGCGACGACGAGTGCGTCGCCGGGTACGCGCGCGCGACCACGGCGCCGCGGTAACACCCGTCGCATAAATCGAAATCGACGCATCGCGTGCAGTGCCACCGGTGCCCGACAATCGGGGAGACGTCGCAGACGTCGCAGGAGAACTGCGTGTCTTCCGTCCCGGGCGGCGCCGGCTTCGGCGCGGTCGCCGGCGGCGTGTTCCACGTCGCGCGCTGTTTTGGAGGCGTGCCGAGTGCGAGCGCGCCGTCGTCGTCGCCGCCGCCGCCGTCGCCGCCGGACGCGCGCGAAAACGGATGCGTGGACTTTCGGTAATCCGCCCCCGGGTGCGCGTGCGCGGGTCCGACGAGGACGTCCGTGAGCGCGGCGCACGCCGCGTGCCGCGCGTCCTCGCGCCCGGCGAGGAGCAGCGACGTCGCGAGCGCGTGTGAAGAGGCATCGGCGTCGTTCGCGACGTCGTCGGTCTCGGTCTCGATCTTCTCCGCGATCGCGGCGACGGCGCGCGCGAGAAACGGCGCCGCCTCCTCCGGGTCCACGGCGCCGCCGCTCGCTTCGAGCGCGTCCTCAAACGCACGCACGAGAGACGTTACGGACGCTCTCGCGTCGTCCGAAGACGCGAGCGAATCCGGTCGTCGCGTCGCCGTGCGCGCGGCGGATCGTATCGCGTCCAAGAACAGCAGCGCGTCCGCGGGCGTGGGGCCGGTCGCGCGGTCTTCGATCGCGCGTTCAATCGCCGCCGCCGCCTCGGCGAGCGAGGCGGTCGCCGCGGCGTCTTTACACGCCGCGGCAGCCGCGACGCCGCGCTTGACGACGCGAAGCGCTTTCCACGCGAGCCTTCGCGTCGCGACCGCGGGAATCCATCCGTCGCGGTCGCGCGCGGGGGGAACGAGCACGCGCAAGCACAGCGTCGTCGCGGCGGCGGCGAAGGCGTCGTCGCCCGCCGTCGCGACGGCCGCGGCGGACCGCGCGAGCAACGATAACGCCGTCCGCAACGTCCTCTCCGTGAGGAGCGCTTCGTCGCCGTCGTCGTCGCGGCCGCGATCTCGACGGCGGCTCAGACGGCGCGCGAACCGCTCCATGCGCGTCGTGGAGGTTTTCCCCTCCAACCCGTCTTCGCCGTCGCCGCCGCCGCCGCAGCCGCCGCCGTTTTTCCCGCGCGCGTTCGCCGCCGCCGCGGCCGTCTTCGCGTCCCACCCGAACGCGCTCTTCGTCATCGAGTACACCTCGAGGTGATCGATCCTCACCGCGAACCCGGGACTCACCGCGGGACCGGCGTATAACGTCAACTCCCGCTCCGCGCCGATGATCTCCGCGTCCGTGAGCGGGATGTCGTACCACCGTCGCGAGCCGATTTCAAACGTCACGGCGCGTCTCCCGGCGGAGGCGGCGGCGGCGTTCGAGGGAACCCCGGGCGGCGGCGGCGGCGTCGACGACCCCGCGCCGCCGCTCGAGTTCGCCGAGTTCGTCGCCGCCGCCGCCGTCGGTCCGGAGACGCTGAGAGAAGACGGCGTCGCCGCCGCGCTGATGCCGATCGCGAGCGACGTCGGCGTCTGCGACGTCGACCCGTTCCCGACGTGAACGCGCACCCCCGCGATGACCTGGTCCGTCTTCGCGTGCGATATCGTGACTTTACACACCCCCGGCGCGGGCGCCTCGACGAACGCGTCGTCCGCTGCGAGGGACGATCGAATCGACTCCGAGCTCAGGCGCCGCGCGATGTCGCCGCCGAACCGGACCTCGGAGGTGACGCACCTGGTCTTCTCGAAGAAATCGTGCGGGAACGCGACGGGCGGCGCCGCCGGCGCCGCCGCGTCGGACGCGTTCGCGTTCGCGTTCGCGTCCTCGTCCGCCGCCGCCGCGCCGCCGCCGACGATCCCGGCGCGCGGCTGTCCGAGCCGCATCGCCGCGGCGACGCGCTCGCGCGCTCTCTTCGCCGCGCGCGCCGTCTGCTTCTGCTGGCGCTCCGCCGCGGAGACGCCGGGCGGCGGCGGCGGCTCCCGCGCGAAAACTTGCAGCCATCCGTCGTCGCGGAGCACGAGGAGAGACGCGCACTCGAGGTCCATGGGTTGATACGCGGCGACGCCGAGGACGTGGGCGGCGGTCGCGGAGGACGCCGTCGCCGTCGCGGTCGCCGTCGCCGTCGCAGTCGCCGTCGCCAAGGAGCTCGAGGAGGACGACCGCGACGCGGCGCGCGAGTCCCCCGCGGCGCCCGCGCTCGCTTTCAGGGCGTGCGCGCTCGGGGTATCGTCGAGGGAGACGACGACGATGCCGCCGTCGTTCCGCGCGGACGCCGCCACGAACGTCGGCGGCGGCGGCGCGATCGGACCGGGCGTCGCCCCCGCGAGCGGCGGCGGCGGCGGCGGGCACGCGTCGCCCCAGTGCGCGAACCCGCACGGGCCAAAGTCTGCCGCGTCGCCGCCGCCGCCGCCGCCGCCGCCTTCGTAGACGAGATTGGCGCTCTTCACGGCGCCGGAGGCGAGGTCCACGCGCGCGGCGACGGAGTACCCGCCGTCGAACGACGCGAGAAGGAGATGGTGCGCGAGCGAGTACGTCATGCTCAGCCCCGCGCGTCCGCGCACCTTTTCCGGCAACTCCAGACGCGCGCTCTTCGCCACCGTCGCGTCCCCTCCGCTTCGACGCGCGTCGTCCGCGACGGATCCGTTCGCGAAGCGGTGACAGTACGCCTCGCCCTCGTCCGAGAGCAGAAACAGCGCGAGGTGGCCCTTCCACAGCGCGAACGACGACGCCGCGAGCAACCCGCCGGGGCCTGGTTCCAAGGACACCGTCGCCACGGGCGCGACGGACGACATCGCGAGATCGAAAATCGCAACCTGCGAGGACACCGTGACGGCAAGGAGGCTCGGCGACGCCGGGACCCACTGGACGTCGATGATCGCGCCCAGGATGCCGTCCAGCGGCCACTGCTCCGGGCCCACCTGCAGGCGATCGACCACGTCCCCCTTCGCGCCGAGCGTGAAGACTTGACACGTGTCGTATCCAGCGACGGCGAGGTACGCGTCGTTCGCGGGGTTGAAGAGCACGTGCGCGACTTCGAATTTCACGCCGCTGCGCGACAGCGGCCGGACGCCAACCTTCGTCGGCTCCGACGACGCCGACGTCGTCGTCGCGGTCGCGGTCGTCGCCGCCGCCGTAGTCGCCGCCGCCGTAGTCGCGGCCGCGGTCGCGGTCGCGGTCGCGGTCGCGGTCGCGCCGCCGACGGTGCCCGGCCCGCCCAATCCAGCGAGCGCGCCCGCGTCCAGCACGCACACCTTGTCCCCTTCCGCGACGGCGAGAAGCCCGGCGCCTCTCGAGCAGCTCAGCGCGCTGCGTCGTATCGCGCCCAACATGATCGCGGGCTGCAAGTCCGCGGGCGCGGCGTGCTCCGCGCGACAGCGAACCTCGAACGATCCGCTCTTGAAGCTCCGGCGCAGGTGCGCGAGCGTGGTCTTGGGGACGGTGCGAATCGCGCCGCCGGGAGCGGCGGGAAGCGCCAGCCGCGGAGGCGTCGCCGACGCGCCGTCGCCGCCGGCGCCCGCGTCGGAGAAGGACTCTAAGCGGCGAATCACCTTCTCGCACAGCGTCACCAGCGGCGACGCGAGCGACGACGCGACGAGCATCTTTCTTAGCGCGCGCATCGCCTCCGGCGGGCCGAGGTCCGCCCCGGCTTTCGCGTCCGCGGCGGCGCTCCAGTCGTCCTCCGCCTCGCTGTCGCTCGCGTCCGCGACTGCGACCGGTCCGATCCCGCCGCCGCGCGTCGCGAGCCGCGTCGCCGCGGACGCCGCGTCCGCGGCTTCGCACGCCGCCCTCGCCGCCGCGTTCGCCGCGTCCTTCGCGATCACCGCGTCCGCGGCGGTGAGGCACTGGCACTCCACGCCGTGGATGCTCCCCGCGCCGCAGTCGCAAAAGAACCTCGATTTTCGCGAGTAAACCACCTTGTGCCCGCGGTGGCACGTGCGCGCGCACGCGCTGCAACACCCTTTCGAGACGGTCAAGTCGCACGTGTAACAGAAGTACCAGTGCTGCTCCGTGAAGGAAGAACCGCTGGAGACGAACGTGCACACGTCAGACGCGGTCGCGCCCGGTCCGACGCCGACTCCGACTCGACCGCCGCCGCCGACGCCCGCCGTCGCCGCGGCGCCGCCGAAGAGCGGCCGCGGCGTCGGGATCGGCATCCCGCCGCTCGTCGTCGCGCGCTGCGGCTGCGGCTGCTGCTGCGCGCGACCCGCGCCCGCGGCGTTCAGCACCGCGTGGGATAACCTCGCGGCCGCGATCGCGAACTCGTCGTCCTCGTCGTCGACGTCCAGGTCCGAGTCGCCGTCGTCGCCGTCGCGGATGCCAAACGACGCGCGCGACGCCGTCGCGAGGCGCAGAAAGCTCGCGTCGTCGTCGATCGTCTCCCGCTCCGGCGTCAACGCCCCGGCGTTCGCGCTCGCGTCGTCCCTTCCACCGCCGGTGCCGCCGTCGTCGTCGTCGTCGCCGTCGCCGCCGCCGCCGCCGCTCAGGCCGAGCGAGAGGTCCAAGTCGGAGAACAGCGACGACGTGAGAAGGCGCGACCGCGCGCCGGGCGACATGTTCCGTCGGAGGAGATCGAGGCCAGCCTCCGCCGCCTCCGCGGCGATCGCCGCCGTGTTCGCGCGCGTCCTCGGGGACGGGAGGTCGTGAAGAAACTCTCTCTCCATCTCGCGCTCCCAGTCGCGAATGTTCTCCTCCGCGGTCTCCGCGTCCGCCGCGCGCGTCGTCGTCGTCGTCGTCGCGGACGTCGATCCGCCGCCGGCGGCGCGCGCCGGCGCCGGCGAAGGGAGGTCGCGAATCGCCGCGAGGCGCGCCAACGCCGACGTGCGAATCGCGTCGAGCTGCGCGTCGGTCATGTCCCGCGCCGCCGCGGCCGCGGGTTCCCCTCCCGCGGCCCACGACGCGAACGCGTCCGCGGCGGCGTCGGACGTCGAGATGGACGGCGCGTCCGCGGCGGCGATATCGCCAGTCTCGGACGGCGGCCGCCGCGCGACATACGTTTTCGACGGCGGCGGCGGCGGCGGCGACGGCGACGGCGACGGCGGCGACAACAGCGAGGATATGACCCTCAGCTCCGCGTGCAGCGTCGCTAACGCGTCGTGCTGATCCACCGCGACCGCGGACGCGTTCGTCACAAACTCAGTGAGCGCGCCGGCGACCGCGCGCGCGCCCGCGACGCCGTGCCCGAGCGCGAGACGAATCGTCGTCCGAATGCACCGCGACGCGTCGCCGGCGGGTCGCGTCTCGCACGCGACGGGGAGCCGCCGAAGCATCGCGCTCAGCAGCGCGATAGGCGCTCGCATCGCCGCGTTCGCGTTCGAGTTCTTCTCGCGCGCGTGTTGCACGAGGTCTGACAGAAGCGCGGAGGACGCGCCGCGGACAGCCACGGAGGGCGACAACGAGAGCTCGAGAAACGCGCTCGCGACGCGGTTCGCCTCGGAGACGATCTCCGCCGGCGCGAGCGACGACTCCGCGCTCCATCGCGCGTGCGACGGCGTCAAGAGCGCGCACAAGACCCAGTCCGCGGCGGCGGGTCCGACGTCCACGGAGTCCTTCATCTCCACGTCCGCCCCCGCGGGGTCTTCTTCTTCCGCGGGGGGCTCGACCGTCTCGGCGGCGGCGGCGGCGGCGGACGCGTCGTCGTCGTCGTCGTCGTCGTCGTCGTCGTCGTCGTCGTCGTCCCACGCGCGTTCTTTCCCCGCGGCTTCGTTCCAGCGCGCGATCGACGCCGCGGCGAACGCGGGCGCCGGCTCCACCCTCGCGAGTTTCCTCAGCACCTCCATCAGCGACACGTTCGCGTCCGGCGTAAACTGCAAATCCCTCGACAGCGCGTCGACCGAAGCCTCGAGCAACGCGGCGGCGTCGCCCGCGCTGCCGATGCCCAGCCGCATCGCCCCAGCCGCCGCCGCCGCGGCTTGCAACACCGCCTCCACCGCGGAGGGCGCGTCGTCGTGGCGCAGCTCCCCGATCGCGGTCGCCGGGCACGGCGTCGCGCGGTCGATGGGGAAGGTCACGACGCCGTCCGCGGGGGGGTGGCCGCCGACGGCACGCAACGCGGCGGCGGCGTCGCCGGCGGCGGTCCACGCGAATTCGCACGCGGGGTCGCTCGCGATGAGCTCTAAACGCGCGGCGGTGCTGGCCGCGAGCGCGCTGTTGTCGTCGTCGTCGGTGGCGTTGTCGTCGGTGGTGCCGACGTCGTCGGTGTCGTCCGTCATCGAGGTGTCCGCGCGCACGGCGACGAGCGCGGCGTCGAGGCACTGGTGCAACGCCAGCTGGCACGCGAGCAGCGCGGATTCCGCGCCATCCCCGGACGCGGCGCCGAGGTAGGCGGGCGCCGCGACCGCGGCGTCGCTGACCGCCGGGCCCAGCCTGGACCGCGGCGCGATCGCCGCGCACGCGGTCAGCGCGTCCTGCCTGCGCGAGTCCCAAGATCCGTCGCCTCTGGTCACCGCGGCGATCTCCGCGTCGAGGCTGTTTCGAATTTTTCGAAGCGCGCGCGACGCCTCTGCGCACGGAAGCCCGGCGAGGAGCAGCAATCGAATCGCGCGCGCTTCGCTCGGGCAGAACCGCCGCTCGATCGTCCGGGTCGTCCACTTCTTCACCGAAGCGGCGAGCGCGACCGCGAGGTCCGCGAGCGATGCCCACGCGGGCTCGGAGGAGGAGGAGGGCGACGAAGACGTCGAAGCCGCGGCGTCTGAAAAAGAAGAAAACGCAGCCCCTCCTCGCGTCAGCGCGTGAGACGCGCCCCTCGAGGTCACGTCCGCGGCCGCGCACGCCAGCGCCGCCCTCGACGCCGTCGCGTTCGAAGGCCGCCGCTCCGTTTCTTGGTCGTCCCCGAACGCGCTCGCGATCGCGCGCACGGCGGGCGCGATGTCCAACGAGTCCACACAATCGGCGCTCGCTTCCGCTCGCGACCACAAAAACGCAATCGTCCCGGGCGTTCGCCCGAGCGGCGGCGAGCTCGGCTCTCCGTTGACGACGTCTTCGGACGCGCGCGGCGATTTCGACGGCGGGAGCGTCATGAGAAGCTCCCACGCGGCGACCCTCGCGTACGCGCGCACCTCTCCGTTCGCGCGCGTCGAGGTGGTTCGACCGGGAGACTCCTTCGGCGGCGGCGCGCCCGCGTCCGCGGCAGCGGCGACGGCGAGCTCCAAGCTCAGCGCGCTGTTTGATTTGTACATCGTCGACGTGGCGCCGGCTCCATCGCTCGTATGTGATGACGTGGCGCCGCCATCCGCGAGAGATATCGCCGCCGCGCGGACGGCGTCCATGGACACGACCCCGGGAAGCGAAGGCGACGACGCGGACGCCGCGAAATCGCCGTCGTCGCCGTCGTCGTCTTCCCTCGCGCGGTCGTGAATCGACACGAGCAACGCGCGAAGCGCGCCCGCGCGCGAGCTCCCGGATGCTCCGAGACGACGGCGTCGTCGGCGCCGCCGTCCGTCGTTAGGCTTAGGCTTCATCATCATCCCGCACGGCATCGTCATCAGCGCGCGGGCGAAGTCGTCCGCGTCGTCGTCCGCGTCGTCGTCGCCGCCCTCCGCCGCGACGTCGTCTTTCTCTTCGTCGTCCTCGTCGTCGTCGTTCTCGTCGTCGTCCTCGTCCTCGTCCTCGTCCTCGTCCCCGTCGTCCTCGTCTTCCATCTTGCCCTTGACCACCTTCCTCGCGCGCTCCGCGAGCCACGCCGGGCACCGATCGAAATGACGCAGGCAGTGCGCCGCCAGCAGCGCGGCGTGGGACCGCGCGGCGACGGCGACGGCGCCGCCGCGGCGATCGCTCGCGCCGAACCCCTCCCCGGAAGACGCGAGCGCGAGCGCGTACGCCGTACACGCCGCACGCTGCGTCCGCGGGAGCCCGTGGAACGCGAGCAGGCACAGATCGAGACGCTCGCGCACGCGAGCGGCGTGGTGGTGGTGATGGTGATTCGACCGGCGAGTCGAGCGCGCGTCGGCGGTGCTAAACCCGGGCGCCCCCGCGGCGGCGGCGTACCAGCCTTGAAACGGCGCGACGCCGACGCTCCTTTCGCTGACCCAGCCCGCGGCGCGGACGACGTCCAGCGCGGCGGACCACAGTCTCCGCGCGACGTCGTATCCGCACTCGTCGCGGTCGTCCGCGGCCTCGCCGAGCGCGGCGACGAGCCACCCGCCGGCCAACGATAACATCCCCGCGCTCGGAAACGTCTCGCGCACGACGACGCGTCGGACGAACCCTTCCCACAGCGCGGGGGGGAGGCAAGCGTCCGCGAGCGACGGGCCAACGCCGCGCGTGGGCACGCCGAAAACCGCGTGCGCGAGCGTCGTCGTCGCCTCCGCGACGCCGGAGCCGGCGTCGCGCGCGTTCGAGCCGGAGAGTTTCATCGCCACGAGGAGCGCGTCGACGTGACGGTCCAGCATCGGCGCGCCGCGGACGACGGCGAGCGCGTGCCTCGCGAGCGCGCGCGCGAGCGCGGCGTCGTCGTCGCGGCCGTCGCCGCGGCTCCAGGCGAACAGTGCGCAGAGCAACGCGGCGAGGATGCGGTCGAGGGTGTCGGTCGTCGGCGGCAAGACCGTCGGCGCGCCCGCGGGGACGATCGCGTCGCCGCCGAAATCGCGCGAGGGTCTCGAGCCGCCGCTGCCGCCGCCGCCGCCGCCGCCCGCGGCGGCGGCGGCGTCGTTGAGAACGCCGAGGGCGACGAACAGCGCGTTTGAATCGCTCGCGCCCACGCGCGCCCATCGCGCGGCGACCGCGGGTCGAAATTCGCCGTTCTCGTCGAGCAACGGCGACGCCATCCCCGGAGCAGTCGACGACGACGACGACAACGACGCGGCGGCGGCGTAGGACGCCGAAGCGTCCGCCGCGAGCGGCGGCTGCCTCTGAAACGGTCGCGCGAGAAGCGTCGCGGCGAGGCACGCGCGTACGTTCGCGAGCGCCGATGGGTGCCGCGATAACGCGGCGCCGACGTACTTTCTCAGCGACGCCGCGCACGCCCCCGTGAGGTCGACGTCCGGTTCGTCGTCGCGATCTCCGTCGCCGTCGCCGCGGGCGTCGTCGTCCACGTCCGCGAGCGCTAATCCGAGCCTCAGCGCCGCCGCCGCGGCGTCGCGGACGACGCCCGCAGCTTCCAGCGGCGTCTCCTCCGCCGCGGACGTGAGCGCCGCGAGCGTCGCCGCGGTGAGCGCCAGCGCGTGGCGCGGTGACAGCTGTGCGTCTGCGTTTTCGCCGCCGCCGCCGCCGCCGCCGCCGCGCGCCGTCGCGCGCGAGAGCGTCTCCGCGGCGGCGTTCAACGCCCTGGAGTGCGCGCGGAGAGATTCGACCGCGTACGACGCGACGTCCTTCGCGAGCCTCTCCGTGCGCGTCACGTGCGGCGGCGCGAGGAGCGGGAGACCCATGAACGGGTTCGTCGGAGCCGCCGCCGCCGCCGCCGCCGCCGCCGCGCCGCCGCCGCCGCGACCGCCGCGAGCGCGCGGGCGTTCGCGCGCGCTGTCGCCACGCCGCGCGCGCGCGGAAGAACGCGTCCCGCCGTACCCCGTATCCGGAACGCCTCCGTAGAGAAGGTCGCGGAAGGACGAGAGCACTTCCTCGCGCTCGTCCGCGCTGTCCGCGCCGTCATCGCCTTCTTCGTTTTCGTCATCGTTTTCGTTCGACGCCCGCGCGCTCGCGTCGCCGTCCACCGCGGACGCGGACGCGGACGCGGACGCGGACGCGGACGCGGACGCGACCGCGGCAGCCTCTTGCGCGATGCTCTTCGCCGCGGCCTTCGCCGCGGCGTCCCTCACGAGCTGCACGTACACGCTCAGCTCGCATCGCGGCGCGGCGACGTCGAAAAAGCTCGGCAACCCGCCGCGGCCGCTCCATCGCCTCGTCGGCAACTCCGGGGGACGCGCCTGCGCCTCCTCGCGCAGCGCCGCGTCCGCGCGCGTCGCCCAATCCGCGACGCCCTCGCCGTCGCCCGGGGTGATGAGGACCTTCATCAGGTCGAGCAACCGCGCGCGAACATCGCGCGTGGCCTTCAGTTCGTCCGCGCGTTCCAACGAGGCGGCGGCGAAATTCGCGGCGCCTCCGAAGACGGCGTGCGCCACTTCCTCGTCCTCGTCCACGAGGTAGACGAGCCCCGCGGGATGGCGGTGCAGCGCGACGAGGACGGCCTCGATCGTCGGCAGCAGGAGCTTGACGTGCTCGAGCGTGAGCTCTGCGAAGCGCGGGGGAGCGCTGGGCGGGGTCAGATGGATGGGACGTCCGCGGCGCGTCGCGGTCAAAGGGTGGGGGCGGCGCGGGGCGCCGCGAGATCCGCGTCGACGACGCCGAGAGAGGCAGAGGAGGGAAAAAGAAAAAGCGCGTCTCGAGACGGGACGGGGCGGACGACGCGCGCGGACGACCGCGCGACGACGACGCCTCCGCGTCGAGGTTCGCCGCGTCGCGCGGTCCCGAGGGACCCCCGCGACGCCGCCGCGCGCGAAGATCCGCGCGACGCGCGCGCCGACGCGGACGACGCCCCAGACGCGTCGGTCGCGCGCGTCGTTCGGCGTGGAAAGGTGTCGACGCGATGATGGATGCTGCGCACCCTGCACGAGCTCGGGGGTGACGCGCGCGAACGGCCGCAGGCAGTGCGGCGCGAGCGCGTGCAGCGCGCCCTTCGCGTGCGTGCCCGTCGTCTCCACGAGCGTGGAGTGCAAGTCTTGGAACGTCTCCCAGAAGTCGCGCTCGCCGCGGTCGCCGCCCGGGGGCGCGCTCGACGCCCCGTCGACGTCTCGCGACGACGACGACGACGACGCCCTAGGCGAATTCGGCTGATAAGACGCGGACGCTCCGCCTCGAGAGGGCTCGTATAACACCTCGCAGTCCTCGTCCAGGGGCTGCGCCGCGTCCGCGCCGCGCGTCTCCGCGACGACGGCGGCGTCGCGAGCGTCGTCGCCCCCGCCGTCCATCGTCGTCCGCGCGCGAAGCGAGCGAGGTCGACACCGCGGAAGAGAATGATGCCCGTCTGAGAGCTTAGCTTGTCACATGTCTGCTGCAGTTATCGAGAAAAGTTGACAATCGACTCATTTTTTACAGTAGAAGTTGGGCCTCTCCAATAGGTTACCTGAGATTTTTGCCGCGGCGAGTGACGTGCGACCTGGACGAGCTCTCTCCTCTCCCGGACGCGAGCGCTGCCGCATCGTCCGGCGCACCGAGACGCGCGCGGGGAGGACGGGAGACGCCTCCGTCGCGCGAGGTATTCCATAAACCCCGCGCGTGATCGTTCCGCGCGGTTGAACGGCACCTGCGAACGTCGGGGCGCGCGGTACGTCGCCTTTACCGAGCCGGCGCCCTCGCGCGACACATTTTACGGCGAATCCGTCGTCCCCGCGCGGGGGGAGTCCGTGTTTACGCCCGCGGCGTCGTCGTCTCGTCCCCTCGCGCCGCGCTCGAGCGCGCGTCCGCTTCCTGAGGCGGGGGTCGAATTATTCGATCGAAGAGCACGGCGCTCGAACCCTCGAGATGGGCGCGAGCGATCGACGCGCGGGCGTCGCGTCGGGACAATTTCCGTCGCCCCCTCCTCGCGGGAGCGGGGTGCTCGTTTTCCGCGCCGCGCGCGCGCCGCGCTGACGCCGTCCTCCTCCCTCTCCGTCCGTCCTCCCTCCCTCCCAGGCGGCCGCTCTCGCGCATCATGGCGTCGCCGTTCACGGTAAAACTCGTCGTGGATGACGCATCGCCGATGGATCTCGAGACGCGCGCGAAAGCGGAAGCGGCGGTCGATGGCGCGAGAACCGTCGTCGCGACGACCGACGCGACCGACGACGCGCCGGCGACCGCGCCGAAGCGCTCGCGCGAAGAATCAGAATCGCTGCTGGACGCCGCCGCGACGACGACGACGCCGGGGAGCTCAGGGAAGCGCTCCGCGCGCGCGGCGGCGCTCTCCGCGCGCGACATCCTCACCGGCAAGCGCGCCGTCAAGGGGTTCTTCGACGACGAGGAGCGCGCCGCGGAGGAGAAGGCGGCGAAGCGCGCGGCGATCGCGGCGGAGAAGCTTCGCGCCGAGGAGGCGATGATCGCGCGGTGGAGGGCGCGTTCCCACACTGGTTCCCATACGACCGCGTCGGCATGGTGAACGCCGATCCTTAAGGACTTTTCCCGGCGTATCTCTCCGCCCACACCACGGTTTCAAATCCCGACGCACCATCGACGCCTTTCAACTCCGACTGACGCCTTTCAACTCCACCCCGACGTCGCTTCGTGTGGAACGGCTCTCAGGAGGAGGACCGCGCGAAGCAGGAGAAGGAGCGCGAGGAGAAGCGCAGGGCGGCGGCGGCGAGGGGCGAGGACGTCGGCGGCGGCGGCGGCGGCGGCGATGGAGATGATGCGAGGGACGGCGAGGGCGGCGGCGGCGGCGGCGAGAAGCGCGAGGACGGGTGCGATCTCGCGCCGGAGGCGTCGACGCTGCGGGGCCGGTCGAAAAAAAACGCGCCGCCGCCGTCGGAGGCGGCGGCGGAGGCGGCACCGGCGAAAGCTCCGGAGCCGACGCTGCCGCCGCCGCCGCCGGAGCCGACGCAAAAGTTTGAGCCGCCGCTGGATAACATCCGCGGCGTCCCGGTGTTCGGATGCCACGAGTGCGACTACGACCGCGCGGGGTGCTTCGAGTGCTTGAAAGGCCCGCCGGTGCGAACCGCGTTCGCGCCCGAAGACGCGTTGCACTACGACGTCCCGTCCGTGCCGGTGTACTACCCGACGGAGGAGCAGTGGGCGAAAGATCCGCTGGAGTACATCAACTCGATACGTCCGGAGGCGGAAGAGTACGGCGTGTGTAACATCGTCGCCCCGGAGTCGTGGCGCCCGGAGTTTCGGCTGCCGGGGATCGACGACTTGCGGTTTCGAACGCGCGTGCAGGCGGTGAACGAGCTGCAGAATCGCCCGGCGGGGCCGTCGTCGCGCGCGCGGGAGAACGCGGCGAAAGCGAAAGAGGCGCTCGAGGCTGCGGGGTTGAGCATGCCCCCTCTTGGATTCTTGAACGAAAACGGAAACGGCGGCGGCGGCGGGAGGATGGGCGGCGGAGGCGGCGGGAGGATGGGCGGCGGCGGCGGCGGCGGCGGGGGCGCGGTTGACGCCGCGCCCGCTCGGGCGCCGGCGCCGGACACGCCTCCGAACGCGGACGCGACGGGCGAGGACGACGGCTCCAAGGAGTGCTCGCCCACGCCTCTCGCGGCACCTCCCCCCGTGTCAGAAGGCGGCGATGGCGGTCTCCCGGTCACGACGAGCGCCGGCGACCTCGCGGCGAGCAACGGCGCGGCGACGACGATGGACGCGGCGAAGCGGGGGTCGCACAAAAAAAAGTCGCACAAGAAGAAGCCGCCCTCCGCGGAGGACGTCGAGGAGGCGACGAAGATCCTCGCGCAGTACGGTTTCATCCCCGGCGAACGGCACACTGTGTCTACCCTGGAGCGGTACTCGGACTACTTCAAGCGGAAATATTTCAGCAAAAACGGTCGACCCGTGGACGTTTCCGTGCGCGACCTCGAAGGCGAGTTTTGGCGGCTGGTGGAGAGCCCGTGCGGACGGTCCTTGGAGGTGATTTACGGCGCCGACATCGCCACCGCGGAGGTTGGCAGCGGATTCACCTCGAAAACGGACGAGTGCGCGGACAACCCGGGGCAGAAGAAGTACGCGACGTCGCCGTGGAACGTGTGCAACATGCCGTACAACCCGTCCTCGTGTTTAAAGCACGTCGAGGCGACCACCGGGATCACCGTGCCGTGGCTCTACTTTGGCATGACGCTCAGCACGTTTTGTTGGCACGTCGAAGATCATCACTTCTACAGCGTGAATTACCACCACTTCGGCGACCCGAAGGTGTGGTACAGCATCCCGGCGTCGTACAGCGCGAAGTTCGAGGAAGTCATGCGACGGCGTTTGCCGCACCTGTTCGAAGCGCAGCCGGATTTGCTTCACTCGCTCGTGACGATCCTCTCCCCGAAGGTTTTACGCGACGAGGGCATTCCCGTGTACCGAGCGGAGCAGCATCCGCGGTCGTACATCATCACGTTCCCGTACGCGTACCACGCCGGATTCAACACCGGCTTCAACTGCGCGGAGGCGGTTAACTTCGCCCCCGTCGATTGGCTCCCGTTCGGCGCGGTCGCGACGGAGCAGTACGCGCGGGATAAGCGGTACCAGTCCGTGGCGCACGACCAGCTGTTGGCGACGTTGTGCGACGGCGCGGAGCACCCGTCGCAGAGCGGCGCGTGCGCGACCATCGCGTCCGTGATGCGCGAGCGCGTCGAGGTGGAGAAAGCCCGGCGCGAGGCTACGTTCATTGACGCGACCGCGACGGGGGGTCAAATTCCAATCGCGGGCGGCGGCGGGCCCCGGGTCGGGAAACGGGTGCGGATGAGAGCCGCGGAGGACGACGACGCGCCGGATTTGTTCGAGAAGGATTGCGCGGCGTGCCGGGCGGATCTCCACTGGGCCGGCGTTCGGTGCGAGTGCAAGCCCAAGAGGCTGTATTGCCTGCGGTGCGTGCGAGAGTGCAAGTGCGTCCCGGAGAAGAGCGTGATGTTTTATCGTCACACGATCGAGGAGCTCGAGGGGAAGTGCGCGAGGTTGGAGGCGCTGGCGGCGGCGGCGGCGGCGGGACGACCGCCGCCGCCGCTCGCGGGCGACGGCGACGGCGACGGCGACGGCGACGGCGACGGCGACGGCGACGAGGTGAACGAGAACGCGTCCGCGTCCGACGGCGGCGAGGAGAGCGGTAGCGAGGAGGAGGAGGAGGAGGAGGAGGAGGAGGGCGTCGACGCGAGCGGGGAGGAGTCCGCGTGAACGTGAGTAGCGCACGTGAAAACACAAGTTCAACTGTGAGCGAGAAATTCCCCGCCCTGGGCAAGGCCCTTCCCGGTCGAACGTGATCGGTCGAACGTCGCGCGATGACCGACGAAATCGTGAACTTGATTTCGCGCGCGGCTGCCTCGCTCCTCAGAACCCCGGTCGCACTCAACGAGTCGCGTCGTCGTTTGACTCACGCGGGATGGGGTGCGCAGGCTCTAAACCGGTGCGTCCGCGCTCGTCGTCGTCGCGATCGTCCCGTTCCCGCGCGTCGCCGCCACCGCCCGCGCCCGAATTGTCAAAATTGACCCGCGTCCTTTCCTCCTTCCACCCCGCGATCGCGCCCGCAGGATCCAAACAAGCGCGTCGGCGCCGCCAAGGACGGCCCCGTCGGCCCGAAGCCGATTCCGAATGCAAAGGGGACATTCACCCGCCAGGGAAGCGTCCTCGGGCGCGAGACGGAGGACATCAACGAGCATTACAAGTTCCACAACGTGCGTCGACCTATCCGACCCTTCGCTCGTCGACGAATCGGGCGCATTAATTCCGACGCACCCCCGACCCGCGCGCTCTGACGCTCCCCCGCCCCTCGTCGTCGTCGATTCACAGGAACTCGGCAAGGGCGCGTACGGAACGACGTTCTTGGTGTCGCACAAGGTGACGGGGAAGAAGTACGCGTGCAAGTCCATCAGCAAGCGCAAGCTCACCTCGAAGGATGAGATCGACGACGTGAGAAGAGAGATCAGCGTCTTGCATCACCTCAGCGGGCACCCGAACATCGTCGGCCTGGTCCAGGCGTTCGAAGGGAGCAAGCACATTTACATCGTCATGGACTTGTGCACCGGCGGGGAGCTGTTCGATAGGATCGTCGAGCGCGGGAACTACACGGAGCAGGATGCGGCGGCGGTGTTTCGAACGATGATCAAGTCGTGTCAGTACTGGCACTCGCTCGGCGTCGTGCACAGGGATCTGAAACCGGAGAATTTTGTGTTGAAGACGAAGGATTACGACGCGCCGATCATGGCGATCGACTTTGGTCTGAGCGCGTACTGGGAACCGGGTCAGCCCCCGATGGACATCTTCTGCGGCTCCGCGTTTTACATGGCTCCCGAAATTTTCAACAAAAAGTACGACGCGGGCGTGGACATCTGGGCCTGCGGCGTGATCTTATACATCCTCCTCTCCGGCGGCCCGCCGTTCATCGCGGACACGGACAAGGGCATCCAGGATATGATCCTCGCGTGCAAGTACGACCTCGCCGCGTCGCCGTGGCCGAAGATCAGCGCGAGCGCGAAGGATCTCATCCGAAAGATGCTCATGAAGAAGCCGAAAGATCGTCTCACGGCGGAGGAGGTTCTGAACCACCCGTGGGTGCGCGAAGACGGCGACGCGCCGGCGACGAAGATCGAGGACGAGGTTCTGTCGCGAATGAAGAACTTCAGCGCGATGAACAAGTTCAAGAAGCTCGGGCTGATGGCGATGGCGCGGACGATGACGAAGGAGGAGATCTTGGGGTTGAAGGAGTTGTTCCAGTCCTTCGACGAGGACGGCAGCGGCACGGTGACAATCAAGGAGTTCCAAAAGGGCCTCGCGAAGAAGGGGACGTCCACCACCGCGGCGGAGGTGCAGCAGCTTCTGAACACGATCGACGTCGACGCGTCCGGGGAGATTGACTACCAGGAGTTCATCGCGTCCACGCTCAGCGCGGCGAAGTTCAACAGCGAAGAAAACATCGCGCGCGCGTTCGCCTACTTTGACACGGACAACAGCGGATACATCACCGTGGACGAGCTCAAGAAAGTCATCAAAGAGAACAACGTGGACGTGGACGCGACGAACTTCTTGGATGAGGTGGATAAGAACAACGACGGGCGGGTGGATTACGACGAGTTCCTCGCGATGATGACGAAGGAGGACAAACCCAAGATTCGCTGATGAGACGACGAAGAGTCTGACGATCGATTCGGTCGAAGTAGAAACGGGCGCGGGACACGCCAGGGCGCGACGTCACGTCGCTCGCTCCCCGCGGGGCCTGTGCCCACGTCTTGTTGAACTGTATAAACATCGTCCTTAGAGCTTATGTTCACTTTTTATCATATGCATTGTCAAGATATCTCAAGCCGCTCGCCTCGAGGTCGCCTGGCGACATGAGCACATTTCGATTCCCTCGAGATCGGACCGATCGACGCGACGCGTCGAACGACGGATCCGATCTTCCGCGCTCATCAGATCACACGCCAACCTTGAGAATCTCGAGCGTGAACACGAGGACCGCGCCCGGGGTGATGTCCGCGCCCATCTGCCGGTCCCCGTACGCGATCTCGCTCGGGATCGTGAGCTCCCACTTCGCGCCCTCCGTCATGAGTTGCATCGCCTCCGTCCAGCCCGCGATGACCTGGTTCGGCGCGAACGTCGTCGGCTTCCCGCGCGAGTACGACGAGTCGAACTCCTTCCCGTCGATCGTGGTGCCGCGGTAGTGGCACGAGCACGGCGTGTTCGCCTTGGGCGACGGCGCCCCGGGAGCGCCCTCCACGAGGACGCGGTACTGCAACCCGGACGCGGTCTCGATCACGCCGTCTTTCAGCTTGTTCGCTTCCAAGTATGCGCGGCCTTCGGGGGTCGTCCCCGCGATCGCGACGGACGCGAGCGCGAAGGAGAGGACGGCGAGGAGGAGCGCGCGGATGCGGGGCATCGCGACGGTGTTCGAGGTGCGAGCGTTTCGTCGATCGCGCGAGGGACGCGCGAAGGAGAGTGCGATCGATCGGTGCGACGATTCGCGTGACGTGACATCATCATCGTCCCGCGCGTCAAGTCTAACAACTTACACTTCATCAGACTCGGACGCCTCCGAGGCGTCCTCCTCCTCCGCCGCCGCCTCCGCGCTCGCGACGCCGACGCTCGCGTCCACCTTCCGCTCTTCTCTCCGGACCCCAAACTTCGCGCCGACGAGCGCGCAGACGGTCCCCACGAGGAAGTGCGCGAGGTGCGCGCGCCACCCCTTCCGCCGTCCTCCGTTCCCGCGGCGCGCCGCCGTCGCCGCCGCGCCGCCGCCGCCGCCGCCGCGTCCGCGCGCCTTCTCCGCCGCCCCCTTCGCCAACGTCAACGCCCCCACCACGCCGGCGTCGTTCCCTCTCCTGCTGCTCACGATCAGCTCCCTGAGCCCCGCGCGCGTGTTCACCATGTCGTGCTTCACGTACCCGCCGAGCTGCGCCTTGACGTGGACGCGAATCTTCGAGACGAGCGCGCGTCGTTGCAGCACGCCCCCGCCGAGGACGATTCTCTGCGGCGACGGGGTGGAGTTGAAAGGCGTCAGTTGAAGTTGAAAGGCGTCGAGGTGTGTCGGGATTGAAAGCGAGGGACCCTGGGCGGAGAGAGACGCAGGGCAAAGTCCTTAAGGATCGGCGTTCACAACGCCGACGCGGTCGTATGGGGACCAGTGTGAGATAGAACGCGCCTGCGGCGACGTCGTCAGGATGAGGTTCGCGCACAGCCCCGCGACGTAGTGCGCGGTCGCGTCCCACGCGTCGTCGTCGTCCGCGACGTTCGAGAGCTCGCTCACGGCGACGCCGCATCGCTTCGCGACCGCGGCGGCGGAGCACATCCCCTCGACGCAGTCCTCGTGGTACGGGCACGCGCCGACGAAGGCGCCGGGCGCGCCCTTTTCGCCGTCGCCGGGAAACCGCGCGACTCTCGCGTGGCCGGCTTCCGGGTGCACGAGACCGTGCACGGGCTCGCCGCCGACGATGATCCCGACGCCGACGCCGGTGCCGACGGTGACGTACGCGAGGTTTTGCATCGCGTCGGCGGCGGTGAAGTCGCCGTCCGCGGCTTCGATGGCGTCGCGTTTGAGGTCGGCGAGCTCCGACGCCGCGGGCGCGTTGACGTCGGTGTCGATTGCGACGGGGCAGTCGAACCCTGAACGTCGCGATTGGACAAGAGATGACACGTGTCAGTTATGATTGGTCGTATCCTCGACACGTGGACGGGATGTACGAAACGATACGAAACGTGCGGTCGAGAGAGAGCGACGCGATCGCGACGCCGCGCGCGCACCGCTCGACAGCCGCTTCAACACGTCCACGCGCGTCCACCCCGGCTTGGGCGAGTGCGTGATGGTCCCGTACCGCGAGCTCGCGACGTCCAGACACAGCGGCCCGAACGTCGCGATCCCGAGGCCGTCGAACGGAGCCTCCTCGTGCCTCGCGTCCAGCCACTTCTTCACGCGCGCCAACGTCTCGCTCGGCGTCGTCGTCGGGAACTCGGCGCGCGCGACGATCGCGTCGGGATCGCCATCCGCGACGGCGCAGACCCACGTGGTGCCGCCGCCCTCGACGCCGGCGAAGCGCGCGCGCGGCTCGTCCGGGCGCATCGCCGCGATCGCGTTCTCCGCGAGCGCGACGTCGTCCTTCCGCCCGCGCTCGAGCTCGCCGGTCGGGAAGAGCGATCGGACGCGCCTCGCCCACGAGTGGTCGTTCGCGACGCCGGCGTCGTCGTCCGCGACCGTGGAAGCAGCGCTCTCGTTGACGCTGTTCGCGGCTCTCGCGCTGTGATGGTCGTCCCCGGGGGAGGACGGGTCCGCGCGCGGGCGCGCGCGGTGGAATTCGCGCGCGGCCGGCGGCGGCGTCGTGAGGTACGGCGACCCGTGCGACGCGTCGCTGTACGAGTCCAGGTCGCTCATGGCGCGCGGCGTCGAGGCGCCCGTCCTCGCGGATCAGTTCGATCGATCGATGTCAGCGACGAACGACGAACGACGACGACGACGACGACGACGACGACGACGACGCGTCGGGTATCGACGAAGGGCGAGGCGCGAGAGGCCGCGAGGAGAGTCTTCGCGAGCGAGCGCGGGCGGTGATTCGCGCCCTGCGCGCGCGCGGACGAGGCGGGCGAGGCGCGGGCGAAGCGCGGGCGGGCGCGTGTGGGCGCGGCCGGCGACGGTCCAGCGTGGCCGTTTCGCGCGCGCGTCCAACGATCGAGTGTTCGAACGCGGGTCCAGTTCCATCGATGAAACATGTGTATCGACCGTCGGTCAACGTCCGATGTCTCCTTTCGAGACTGACCCATGAGCTGCTTTCAATCTCCACGCCTCGAATTGCGGATGTCACAAAGAAGGTGGTTCGGCCTGAATAATATTGCAGGAGTGAATTGCCTCGCGCGTTCGAGCAGTGTCGCGAGCGCGGGACGCCAGGACGCGACGACCCGACCGGGTTGACGCGCGAGTCATGGCCTTACGCGACACCATGGCGTCCACCGCGAGCGCGAAGAGACGGTGCGTCCGCGATCGACCCCGCGCGCGTCGCGTCGCTTCCCTGACACCCCCGAAATCGCCTCAATTCCCACCCCGTCCGCCGGCGGAGAATCGACCCTTCGCCTCGCTGACGATCGATCGGACCTCCCCCCGCCCCACACCCCGCCCGCGATCGACGTTTCCAGACCCAACACGGCGCGAGCGCGCGTGTCCACGCGCCGCGTCGCCCCCACCGGCGTCGTCGAGATCGACGTGGGCGACGACGAGATCGCGCGCGTGACGATCGCCGCGAGCGAGGACCCGCTCGCGGTCGCCGCCGCGTTTTGCGAATCGCGCGCGTTCAGCCGACAGATCGCGCTCCCGCTCGCGGTCAAGCTGTGGCAAGCGAGAGACATGGCCGAGCGCGGGATCACCGGACGCGTCGTCATCCCCGCCGCGGACGGCAGCGAGAATCTGATCGCGGGGAGGAAGGAGCGGCCGTCCCAACGCGACCCCAACGCGGGCTTGCGCAAGACGATCTTCTCGGGGTGGGAGCGAGACGCGAAGGAGGTCAAACCGCTGTCGGAGCTCAGCGAGGAGCAGCAGAAGTGGTTCCTGGAGAACTCGAAGCCGCTCAGGCACCACGTGAATAAGCCGAAGAAGACGGAGGAGAAGGACCCGGAGAAGGGCATCTGGGGCGGCGGCCCGGGCGCGCGATCGCGCAAGAAGCGGGACGTCGTCGCGCCGAAGCCCGAGTTTCACTTCGACGACGACGAGAACCGCGGCGATGGGCAAATCTTCGATCGACTGTACGCGAACGCGGTGCGCCAGCGCGAGGAGAAGGATAAGTACGTCAAGCAGAGAGAGGCGGAGCTCGCGGCGGAGGAGATGGAGGAGAGGAAAGCCCGGGGGACGGTGATGAGCAAGCACTCGAGGGAGCTCGCGCGCGGCCGAAACGCGGGGGAATATGGATCGTACAACGAGAGGCTCTACGCGGAGGCGTTCATGCGCGCGGAGAACTTGCGCGAGAAGTCTCGACTCGCGGACGAAGAGAGGCAGCGCGAAGAGACGGCGGAGATGCAGACGAAGCCGAGGATCTCGGAGTACGCGGCGAGCCTCGTGCGGACGGAGTCGCCGTGGGTGCGACTCACGGAGCACCACGACGCGAAGTTTAGGCAGCTCGCGCAGATCAAACGCGACATGGAAGAGCGCGATCTCGCGGAGTGCACGTTCCGCCCGAAGATTTCGAAAGTCTCGAAGCAGATGATGAAAGGGAGGGTCGAGAACTTACGCGAGAAGGGGCTGTCGCATCACGAACAGCTGTACTACGACGCCGGGAGACGCGCGATGCGCCGAGAGGAGTTCGAGTCGTGGATCCCCGCGGATCACACGTTTCACCCCAACGCGCATCGCCTTCCCCCGCACCCGACGGACGCGCAGAGCGGCGACGGCAGCGCGTCGCTGAGCGGGTGGACCCCGCGCGGGGAGCCGTCTCTCAACGGTTCGCTTCCGCCGTGGACCGTCGCGGGATCCGACGGCGGCGCGAGCGGGTTCCACGCGCCAAAGGTGAACCACGCGGCGGTCGTCGAGCGGCTCGTCGCGTCGAAGAAGCGCTCGGAGGAACACGTCGAGCGCCTGCACGCGGAGATGTACGGGCCGCTGTTCACGCCGAACGCGGACAAGCCCGCGCGGGATCCCAACTTCCCTCGGAATCCGGCGAAGCTCCCGGTGCACGACTTGCTGTACGCGAACAGGCACGAGTTCGACGACAAGAAGGAGTTGCTTCGCATGCGCGAGGGCGAAAAGATTCGCGAGGACGCCAAGGTCAAGGTGGAAGCCAGAAGCGCGCGGCTCGTGACGCAGCTGAAGCACAGGAAGTTCCGTCAGATGTTCAAACGCTTGGACGACGTCAACTCGGGGGTTTTATACCTGCGCGAGATCGACGCGTCCCGCCTCGAAGCGCTCGTGAATACGAACGCGGACGCGGACGACGAAAAGAAGGACCCCGGCTCGGGCTCCCCGACCACGGACGGCTTCGGCGTCGTCGACGACGTCGACGCGAACGACGCGAAGCGCCTCCAGACGCACCCCCACGTCCTCGAGATGATCGCCGATATCGCCGCGGCTTCCGAGCTCGTCGGTCCCGACCAGCCCGTGGACGCGACGCGCTTCGTCGCCGCGATGGACCGCGTCGTGTCCTCCGACCGCGTCGGCCGACGCGCGTACTTGGTCCCGTCCACGCGGTACGACGGTCGAAGCGTCCGCGCGGAGAAGGTGGTGGAGCGCGCGCGGTCGGACCAGATGATGTCCGTCGCGACGGCGGAGCGCACGAAGAAGCTCGCGACGGCGCGCCTGAAGAAGCTCGGCCTCGCCGCGGACGTGTCCATCGCGGAGAAGCTTCAGCGGGAGGGCGAGGAGCGGAAGCGGCGGATGCTCGCGCTGACGCGTTCGATCGAGGCGGAGACGATGGCGGACTGCACGTTTACGCCGCAGGTGAACGAGTTGAGGCCGGGCGTTGACGTCCGCGCGTCGATGGCGGAGACGGCGACGGGGAGAGCGGCGTTGAAGCGCGACGGGTCCGGGTTCGGAACGACGTCCAAGGCGACGTCCGCGAAGAATTCGCCGGGGAGCAAGGCGTTCGACGAGCTCGAGAGAGAGCTCGAGGCGGTGCTCGCGTCGGGGAAGCCGCCGACCGCGGAGTCGCTCGCGGCGTCGCTGCGCGTCGAGGGGACGAGCCCGAGCCCGACGAAGAAAGGGAAGGGGAAGAAGACGTCGACGTCGAAGGCGAAGACGAACGAGCTCGGGGGGTCGGACAGCGACGAGAGCGACGACTTTGGCGTGAGCGATCCGGAGAAGTTGTTTCCCACCGCGTGAAGACCGCCGCGCCGCGGGTCGGTCGGGGGGTTAACGGGATAGGGGAGGTTTGCGATCGAATGACGAATCATCGAGGGTATTTAACTTATGCTATTCTTCCAACCCGACGCCGCTTTCTTCTTGTTTTCTTTCTACGCGCTACTGCTACACATACAATGATCGTAACGCCCGCCCGCCGTGTGGTCGTTACTACGTATACTACGCATATTCACTAATAGTCGGGGATGCCAAACTGCACGAGGACGTAGAGCAACCCGAACCAGATGGGCACGAGAAATCCCAACGCCTCGGCGACGCTGAACGCGCCAACCTCGTCGTCCCTCGCCGTGAAATACACGTTCCTCGCGCTGAGGTACGCGATGATGTACCACCCCGGCCACCGCGTGCCGCGGCCCCACCACCACACCACGCCCTTCGCGTCGTTCGCCTTCTTATCGAACTCGTCCCCGAGTCTAACGCTCTGGGCCTTGTACGACTTCGCGATGTCGAGGCCCGCGCGCTGGCACATCTTGTACTCCGTGGGCGCCACCGCGTAGACGCTCTCGAACGCCGCGATCGCGTCCGCGTGCTTCCCCTCGGACGCGAGCGCCTCCCCGCGCGTCAGCGCCGCCTTCGCGCGCGCCTTGGCGTCGGGGTCGGTGGGGACGTACAGGATGGACTGAAGCCACGCCGGGGAGAATGGCGCGAGGTCCGGGCCGTCGAGATACTTCGGTCGCGTCGCGCCCTCGGTCGCCCACGGGAACACGAACGCCTCGCCGACGGTGAAGAGCGCCTTCCCCGCGAGCAGCGCGCGTCGAGACGTCACCGCCGCCGCGGTCTGCGTGTCGTCCGACGTCTTGGACGACGGACCGCGGACGCCCACCTTGCATCGCGTCGTCGCCGCGCCGCGACGACGACGCGCCGGCGACGCGCGACGGCGGAGCGCGGACGCGTCGGCGACGCGCGAGGTCGACGACGCGCGCGCCGAGGAGGAGGAGGAGGAGGAGGACGCGAAGGAGGAGCTCGACATGGCGACGCGCGCGCGCGAGAGGAGTGACGAGGCGTCGGCGGTGACGTCGACGGTTGGCAGCGACAGCTGCAGCTGCGCGCTGCAGCCGTGCGCGTAGTAGTGTACGTAGTTTTATGCTCGTTCAGACTGACGCGCGTACGAAAACGCGCGCGACCAATCGCGTCGCCGCACGGCGACGGAATGACGCGATGGAAGCCGACCGCCGGCCCCCCACTCAACAATGCGCGTCTCGTCTCTCGTCCTCGCCGGGCTCGCGCTCGGCGCGTCCGTCGCCTCCGCGGCGGAGGTCCACCCGTTCGCCGAGCCCTCGGTCACGGGTGACGTCGCGTTCCTCGAGACGTTCTCCTCCGGGAAGGGCGCGTGGAAAGACGCGACCGACGACAAGTACAACGGTGCGCGGCGGAAGAAAAACGAACGATCGGCGAAAAGCGGCGCCGGCGCCTCGAGCCGCCGCGGCGACGACGCGATCGCGATCGCGCGCCTCCCGCTCCACCGCTCCACCGACCCCCGCCGCATCGCGTTCGTTCGTTCGTCGCGCGAGCGCGCGACAGATCGTCGCGAGGGGGGGGCGGCGCAGCGCGGCGCGCGCGCGCGATCGCGATCTCGCGCGTCGTCCCCGCGTCCGATCGATCCGTCGTCGTTCGTCCCTCTCGCGACGCGATCGCGCGCTTTTATTTAGTCTGCGCTTCAGAACGATCTGATCGATCGACTCGTGGGCCCCGAAGAAGCCTCTCTTCCGACCGCCCGCGCGTCCTCACCCCCCCCCCCCCCCCCGAAGACCCCTAAAAGCCCGGAAGACCCCGGGGGAGAACCCGGAAAACACCGGGGGCCAGGGGCTGTTACTGGGAGCCCCCGCGCGTCCCCACGGCG
>Ga0181560_10000838_pt1 | contig 28524 bp, 23 predicted proteins | sample 011ome_20_FD_133751 | JGI IMG/M metagenome (GOLD analysis project Ga0181560, IMG submission 133751) | Coastal salt marsh microbial communities from the Groves Creek Marsh, Skidaway Island, Georgia - 011509CT metaG (megahit assembly) | ecosystem: Environmental > Aquatic > Marine > Intertidal...
CCCTAAACCCTAAACCCTAAACCCTAAACCCTAAACCCTAAACCCTAAACCCTAAACCCTAAACCCTAAACCCTAAACCCTAAACCCTAAACCCTAAACCCTAAACCCTAAACCCTAAACCCTGGAGATTTCGTGAAGTCCGCGGCGTGATGCACTACAACGCTATTCTGCGCTCGACGATCGATCGATCGCGGGCGCGACGCTCGCGGCGTCGAGGTCGAGCGACGCCGTCGACAGCACCCACCGTACGCGTCGCCGCGCCGCTCGACCCGGAAAGTGCACGCGCGCGATCGCGACCTCATGTCGTCGCGGCGCGTCGGCGTTTCGGCCGCGTGCGACGTCCAAAACGCGCGGCGAGCGCGGTGTTCGCCCCGGACACGCCCCTCCGGGCGCGATACGAAATCGCAAAGGTGCCCGTCGAGTGCCCCGTCGACAACCCCCACCGTCCGATCACCGCCGCCGTTCGACCCGGGAAGTGGTCGCGCACGACCGCGATCACTTATCGTCGCGGCGCATCGACGTTTCGGCCGCGTGCGACGCCCAAAACGCGCGGCGCGGGCGTTGTTCGGTCCCCGCCCGACCAGCCCCGAGCGCGAATCGAAATCGCCAAGGTGCCGGTCGGGGGCACCGTCGACAGCCCCCGCCGTCGAAGTACTCGCGCCGCCCGACCCGGGAAGTGCACGCGCGCGTTTGCGATATCGAATCGTCGCTACGCGTGCACTTTCGGAGCGCGCGCGACGTCCGCTCCAGTCGCACACGCCCCCGTTTCCTCCTACTCCTACCGCGCCCGCCAGCCGCTCATCGCGTCTTCATCATCGTCGTCGTCATCATCATCGTCAATCAATCAATCGTGGGGATCCGGCACGCATTTGTCGTACCCCGAGCAGCACCCGTTGAAGTACGACGCGTCCGCGCTCCAGCCCAACCCCAAAATCAAGAACCCTCCGCCGAGCAGGAGAAGCGGAAAGAGCCAGAACTGCATGAACGCGAGCAAAAACTTGCAGCCCGCCCCGACGTCGACGTCGCCAGCCGCGAGCGCCCATCGCTCCCACGCGTCCTCGTTGAAGAGGCAGTACAGCGCGAACAGGACGCCGAGCGCGCCGACCACGACCAGCGTCCACCCGCCGGCGTTGTACGTCCCCATGCGGTCGTCGTACACCTCGTCTCGCTTCGCCTTCGTGATGCACTCGCAGACGTGCGCGCGGACGTCGCCCGCGAGGGAGCCGCGTTTGCACTCGTAGCAACCAAACGCGGGCTTGTGAATGCAGCCCTGCCCAGGCGACGGGGTGTCCGAGGTCGTCATGTGCCCGTACGCGCAGACGGAGTAGTCCGTCTTGTCGCCGCCGAGGATATCGGTCGAGACGGACGTGGAGTAGGACTCGCACTTCGACGAGCCCTTCGCCGCGAGCGCGCCAGAGACGGGCGCGAGCGCGAGGAGGAGGATGGCGATCGCGACGACGCGGGGCATTCCGACGTTCTTCGTAACGCGGCGCGTCGCGTCCGAGGACGGGGACGGCGCGGAGGAGGACGTCGTCTTCGCGCAGCGCATCGCGCTCGCGAACGAGCGCGGCGCGGAGGACGCGCGATCCGATCCGAGCGCGCGCGGCGGACTGTGAGGGGGCGACGCGGACGATCTGATGTTCTGTTCAGCCCACGCCACGGCGAACGGCAGCGGCCGGGTGCCGATATTTTTTTTGCCACGTGTCGTTTTCAGTTATTTGGCGTTTCGTTTCGCGCTCTCCGCCCACACTCTCGCCGCGCGCGCGCGCGCGCACGCCTCGACACCTGCATGGCGTGCTGTTTCCTAAACAGAGCCGCGGACCTCTCCCACTTCCCAACCTTCGTCACGCCCAGCGCGGGCGAGGTCGACGCGTGCGGGAGAAACTGCGGGCCGCTGTCGTACGCGTGCCCGACGTCGCAAATCGTATGTTGCGCCAGAGATCCATTCGTCTCCGACGCGGACGACGCCTACGACGCCGACGGCGCGAAGCGAGTGCCCGCGCGGTGTGCAGCGTTTATGGTGTGCTGCTTTCCGCTGTTCGCGTGCATGGACGTCATCTTCACGCTGTACGCGTGCGCGCGTCCGAGGTCGTGGAGGAGGAATAAGTAGTCGAGCTAGCGCGGGGAACGCGGGGAAGCGACGAAGTCAACAATCGTCGACTCATAGTCTAGCCAGGTCTACAGCCTCGGTCGTCGTCACGTCTATCTAGTCTTCTACGTACGCGTTATTCTAATGATCATACACCTCGTCTCGTTCGCCGTGCGGCGACGACGCGTCCCGTCGCGCGTCACCTCCCCCCGCCGCCCCCGTTCGTCTTCTTCATCGACTTCAAGATGCCCCATAGGACGTTCACGCTCGCGCGCCTCGGCGCCGCCGCTGGTCTCCGCTCGCCGACCGCGGGCGCGCTCAGCCTGTCGAGACCCGCCGTCGCCGCCGTCGTCGTCGTCGTCGTCGTCGTCGTCGTCGCCTTCATCCGCTTCGTCACGGACGTGATCGGCGCGACGGGGACGGAACCGACCGCGCGGCGCGGCGCCGTCGACCCGCCCGTCGCCGGTTTCTTCTTCTCCGTCGCGAGGACGCCGGACCCGCGAAGCCACGCCGGGGTCGACGCGTCGTCCGTCGTCCCTCGCGCGCGCTTCTTCGCCACCGGCGCGGCGGAGGCGGCGGCGACGCGCGCGCGCGGCGGGATCGGGATCGGCGGCGGCGGCGCGGCGGCAGCCACCGCCTCCTCCTCCTCCTCCTCCTCCTCCTCCGAGACCAAGTCGACGACGTCGACCGGCGCGGCGGCCTCCGTCCCTCGCGCTCGCTTCCTCGGCGGCGGATCCGGTCGCCGTCGCTCTTCCTCTTCGTCGCGCCGGGTCCCCCGCTCGACCGGCAGGAGCGCGTCGAAGAACGACGACGCGGAGGAAGCGCGCGCGCCGTCCCGCCGGGGCTGCCCCGCGCTGGTGCGACCCGCCAGAGCCGCGTGATAAAACGCGCACCCTCGTCTCTCCGCGTCCGTCCACAGCCGCGCCCACGTCTCGTCCGCGCGCCGCAGCGTCGCCGCGTGCCCGAGGACTATCAGCCGATCCCGCGGGCGCGTGAGCGCGACGTTTAAGCGCCGCGCGTCGCCCAGGAACCCGATCGTTCGACGCGACCGACGCTCCCGCGCGGCGGCGGAAGCGTCGTCGTCGTCGCCGTCGTCGCCGTCGTCGTCGTCGAACCCCGCGCCGCCGCCGCCGCGCGCGCGCACGCAGCTCAGGATGACGCAGTCGAACTCGCGCCCTTGCACGCCGTCGACGGTCGCGAACTCGGCCGGCGCCCACTTCGCGTCGTGCGCGGCGACGTGGCGCGCGAGAGCGGCTCGCAGCGCCGCGATCTGGTCGCGGTACGGCGTCACGAGACACACGGAGACGACGTTCGATCGCGCCGCGGCGGCGCGCGTTTTAATCGCGACGTACGCTTCCGCCGCGAGCTTCGCCTCCGCGGCGTTGCTCAGACTGCCGCCGCTCCCGCCGTGCGCGCCGCGGCGCTCGACGCCGTGCCGGACGTCCACGACGACGTACGGCCGCGCGTGGACGTGGACGTGGACGGACGACGACGCGTCGACGGCGGCGGCAACGTCGTCGTCGACGTCAATTTCCACGTCGTCGTCGTCCGTCGCGCCGCGAAGAGTTCGAGTTCGAGTTCTCACCCCCCTGGGCCGCTCGCGCCCATCCACGAGCGCGCCGCCGTAAAACTCGGCGCTCGGGAACGCGCGAATCTCCGGCGTCATGCGGTACTGCACCGTCAGCGCGTGCGCGATCGCGCCGTTCGCCTGCAGACGCTCGAACAGCGACATCGCGAGCGCGTCCGAGACCGCCCGCTCGCGGCACAGCACCGTCGGCGCGAGCTGCTTCGGGTCGCCGACGAGCACGAAGACGCCGCCGGGCTTGATCCACCGCGCCGGCACGAGCGTCGACGGCTCCGTCGCCTGCGCGGCCTCGTCGACGACGACGACGTCGAACAGCGGGACCGCGCACCCGGCTTTATTATAATGCGAAGAAGAAGACGCGTCGGCGGCGGCGATGGCGGCGGCGCGCGGCGCCTTGTTGCGGCCGCGTCGATCGCCGCGTCCGCCGTCCGCGGCGAGCGACCCCGCGCCAGAGAGCGTGGCGCACACGATGGACGCGCCGCCGACGACGCGAGTCCACGCGCCGCCCGCGACGCGCTCGCGCGACTCCTCCGCGACGCGCTCGCGCCGCGTCGCGAGCGCGAGCTCGCCCAACATGAGCCGGCGCCGCGCGTGCAGCGCGTCGAGCTGGATCGAGTCGAGCTGGCGGCACGACGCGTCATCAGCCTTCTTAATCTCGTCGCCCAGTTTCTCGAGACGCGCGCGCAGCGAAAACGCGGTCTCGCCGCCGCCGCCGCCTTCGGAGGGCTTCGACGCCGCCGCCGCCGCGTTCCTCGCGCTCGCGCTCGCCGCCGCGCGCTCGTCGTTCGCCAACCGCGTCGCGAGGTACTTCTTTGCGTCCTCTCGCGCAACCTCCTCTCGTCCCAGACGCACGATCGCGCGTCGTCGCGGCGACGACTCAGAAGATCCGCCCCCGCCCTCCTTCGCGTCCTTCGCGAGCCGCGCGAGGATCTCGTCCACGGCGCCGTTGCTCTGCGCGCACACGAGCACGCGCTTGTCGCTCCTCGAGGACAGCACGACGTCGACGATGGCCGCGATCGCGCGCGTCTTGCCCGTCCCCGGCGGACCTTGGATCAAAACCGCGGACGCCGGCGCGGACGCGGCCGCGGCGTCGTTCCTCGCCCTGGACGCGGCGACGCACGTCGCGCGCACGGCCGCGCGCTGCGGGTCGTTCAGTCCGCTCGCGACGCGCGTCCACACGTCCGCGGGGACGCCGTCGGGCGCGGGTCCGACGCCGGCGACGGCGTGAACACTAACACTACTTCCTCTCGGAATCGCGTTCGTCGCCGCCGCCGAGCCGAACAGCCGACGTCTCAGCGGCGACGCGTGCGACGCGATCAGCGCCCGCATCTCGCGCAGCGGCGGCGTCAAGCTCGCGAGCTTCGACACCCTCAGCGGCGTGTTCGGTCGCGATAACGCCGCGCGCATCTGCTCCCTGCGGTTCCGCTCCCTCGGGTCGTTCAACGCGCCGGATCCGCCGCCGGTGAGCGCGTCGACGACGCCGCCGGGGAACTCGTCGACGCAGCACCGCACGCGCACGCGCACGCCGCGCGCGTCGCCGTCCGCGGTCGCCGGTCTCCCGCCGCCGGTCCCGGACCACGAGCCTGGGCCGGTCTCGACGGCTTCGACCCAGCCGAACGCGTGCGCGGCGGCGGCGGCGGCGGCGGCGTTCGGTTCTTTTTCGCCCGTCGCGCCGGCGCTCGCTTTTTCGATCAAGACGAGGTCGTCCGCTTGGAACGCGTCGTCCGCCGCGCCCCCTCCCGCCCCCGCGGCGCGTCCGAGCGCGATCCTCGCGACCGTGTGCGCGCCGTCGCTTCGCAACAGCGCGTCCATGGTCGCGGGGATTCTCGCCCCGGGGCATCGCCCGCCGTTTTCCTCCACGGCGTTCGCGCACTGCGCTCGGAGCTCCGCGAGCAGAAGCGGCGCGAAGTGCTCGAAATACGCGCGCGGGGACGCGAACGTCGTCGGCGGCGGCGTTCTCCGCGTCTTCGTCGTCGTCGTCGTCGTCGTCGTCTCGTACGCGCCGCTCGCGCTGACCACGCCGTTCCGGCGGAGGTGCGTCATCGACCACCGCAGCGCAGCGCCGACGAGGTCTTCCAACTTCGGCGGCGTCCACGGCGGCTCGCGCGGCGCGGATGCGGCGGCGCGCGAAGTCGACCCCAGCAGCCCCCGTCGAGCCATCTGCGAGCGTCGGATCCCGATCGCGGCGGCTCGGGAACTGGTGCCTCCGCCCGCGGCGCCCGCGCCCGGAAGGATGCTCACGAGCTTCTTCCTCCGCTCTTCCGTCTCCTCCGTCGCGGCGGCGGCGACGGCGGCGGCGGCGGACGCGGCGGAGCCGTCTTCCTTGTCGAGATCGACGACGCGCGTTCGCAGCCGCTCCGCCGCGCGTTCCTCCCGCGCCGCCTTCGCGCACGCGCGCTCCGCCTCGCGCTTCCCCGCGAGCATCGCGCGCTCGCGCATCGTCTCGTCGCGCGCCCTCGCCGCGGCGGCGACGTCCGACGCCGACGCGCGCGACGACGACGTCTTGGTCGCGACGGCCCGGTGCGTCGGGCCGCCGGGTCTCGCCGCCGCCGCGAGCGCTCGCGTACGCCGAAGTTTGTCCATCTCGCGCTCGTACGGCGATTTCGATGGGAGGAGCCCGAGTGATGAGCAGCCCGACGTCTGCTGCGGCGTCTGGTGCTGCCCCCACGGCGCGCGCGTGACGTCGACGACGCGCGCGCCGTCGCCGACGGCTTCGCCGAGCCCCGCGCGGATCCCCAGCGGCCCTCTCGCGCCGCCGAGCCGCGGCGGCGGGGATATCAGATCGACGATGTCGTCGTCGCGTTCCGGCGAGGACGCGTCGCCCGGCCGTCCGCCGTCGCCGTCGCTGCCGTGGTCGTCCTCCTCGTCCAAAGGGTACGCGTCGAAGCCGCCGCGGCGTCGGTTCCAATCGTCCAACGCGTCGGGGATGAACCCGCCGCGAGGCGCGGGGGGGGGCATCGCGCGAGCGCCGCCGCCGCCGGCGTCGCGTAGGCGGTCGCGAAGGGACGGGCGCGCGCGATGGTTCGCCGCCGCGAGCGCAGCTTCCTCAGCCATCTCCGCGGCGTCGGATAAATAAAATCGTCGTGCTGGGGGCGGCGCGTCGCCGCCGCCGCCGCCGCCGCCGCCGCCGCGCGCGCGGCTCCGGCTCGGGAGTCCCTCCAACGCGCCGACGCCAAAGTTCCCCGGCGCGTCGCGAGGGAACCACCGCGCGAGCCGCTCGCAGTGCGCGGGCGAGAGCGCGTCGCGTCCGACGCCGGCGAGCGCCGCGCGCGCCGCGGCTCTCGCGGAGTCGGGGAAGCGATCGACGCTCATCGCGCTGTTTGTCGCGGCGACCGCGCCGCCGAATACGCCGCCGCCGCCGCCCGTCGCGATCGACAGCGTCGCGTCGATCGCGTCGATCCAGTGCCTCGCGAGCGTCGGCGCGAGCCCGCCGCCGCCGCCGAACGCGACGAGGTCCGCGAGCCACGGGCTGAGCGCCGCGACGGCGTCGGCGGCGAACGACGCGTCGTCCGCGGACGACGCCGCGCTTAAGCGCGCCGCGGCGTCGCGACGACTGCGGAACAGCTCGGGCAACGCGTTGAACGCGCGCACGACGTCGCCCTCGGCGACGCCGCCGCCGCCGTCGCGCGCATTCGCGGCCACGACGTCCGAGAGGACGGTGGCGCACAGCGACCACGCCTCCGTCGCGAGCCGCGACCACGACGGACGTCGTTCGTCCACTACCGCGGCGAGAAGTTTCGCGGCGTGGAACAACGCCGGCGCCGCCGCGGAGACGCGCGCGGCGCCGCCCGCGAGCGCGCGCGCGGCGTCGACGGCGTCGCGCGCGCCCTCGAGCGCGGCGTCGCGCGCGAGATTATTACGACTCGAGGAGGAGGAGGAGGACGTAAAAAGCGCGTCCCACAACGAGCCGGGCGCGACGACGTCGTCGTCGCGGGCGGCGGCGGGCGAGAACGCACGTAACATCGCGCCGCCGCGCGCGCGCAGCTCCGACCGCTGCCCCAAAAACATCGCCGTCGCCGAGCGGAGCGTCGCCGCGGCGTGCTCTGTCGCAAAAGGCGGAACTTTCGCGCCGGAACCAGCCCCCGGTCGCGTTGCGTACATCTCTCCGAACGGAACTTTCGCGAGGAACGCTGCGAGCTCGCCCGCGAGTCGTGACGACGCGTCCGCGCCCGCGCCCGCGCCCGCGCCCGCGACGCTCGACGCGAGGTCGGCGCCCGCCGCGCACGCGGCGACGACGACGCTGGGGTCATAAAACCCGCACGCCGCCGCGCGACCGTCGCGATCCCCCGACAAGAGCGCCCACGCATCCGGCGCGCACGCCCACGCGCCGCCGTCCGCGACGCACGCGACGCGCGCGGCGGACGCGGCGGCGGACGCCTCGGCGAGGAGAGCGTCGGGGGATCGCGACGCCGCGTCGTCGCGCGACGTCGACTCCCAGCACAGCGCGCCGCGCGCGAGGACGTCGCCGAGCGCGGTGAAAACATCGCCGTCGCCGTCGCCGTCGCAGCGCGGCATCGTCGTCGTCGCGCCGGCGGCGCAGCGGTCCAGCGCGCTCAGCGCGGCGGCGTCGGCGCGCACCGCGCACGCGACCGCGATCGCCGCCGCGCGCGCCGCGTCGACGGCGTCGGCGTCGGCGTCAAAGGAGACCCCCTCCTTCGTCGCCGCGCGCGCCGCGCGCGTCCACGACGCCGCGTCGAACCACCGCGGCGGCGGTCTCGCGACAGCGTAGCACGCGCGCGCGACGCAGCACGCGGCGCGTCGCGCGAACGCCGCCGCGCTCGCGCCGAACAGATGCGGCGACTCCGGGACGCCGTCGAACAGAAACGCCGCCGCCTCCGTCTGCGCGGTCGCCGCCGCGGCCGCGGACGGCGCCGACGCCGCGGCCGCGCACGTCGCGCCGACCGCCGCGATCAGACGCCGGTGCACCGCCGGCGACGGCGAGCGCCTCGCCGCGGCGATGACGACGTCGATCGCCGCGGACGCGGTCCCGACGCCGCTCTCGCCCCACCCGCCTTCGCTCGCGCCCGTCCCGACGGCGGACGAGACGAGTTCGGAGAGACACGCCGCCGCGGCTATCGCGGCGGCGTCGTCGTCGTTGCGCGCGTCGGGACCCGCCTGCTTTTCTCGCGCTCGTCCCCCCGCGGCGACGGCGTCGAGCGCGGCGTCGAGGAGCTGCGGGTGCGACGACAGGACGCGCGCGCGCGCCGGTCGTCGCATTCGCGACAGCGCCGTGGACAGCGCGCTCCACGCGACCGCGCGGCGAGGCCGCCGCCGCCAGTCGTCGTCGTTTTCGTCGTCGTTTTCGTCGTCGACGGCGACGTCGTCGTCGATCCTATCGACGACGTCGCGCTGGCTCTGCGTCGTCGTCGCCGCGAACTCTTCCCACAGCGCGTCCGCCCACCCCGCGACGACGCCCGCGACGTCGTCGGTCATCTCGTCGACGCCGCGCATTGGAATCAGCCGCGCGGCAGCATCGCGCGTTCGAGCGTCCGGGTGCGCCATGAGCTCGAACGCGCCCACCGCGGACGCCGCGACGCCTTCCGCCGCGAACGCGGCGAGCAGCGATCGTCCGGGGCAGTGATCGTCGTCGTCGTCTTCTTCAGCCGCGCCTTCGTGCCGCGCCGCCGCTTCGACGAGCATCGCTCCGACCGCGTCCGCGACGTCCCTGGCCGCGAGCATCCCCGGGTGCGTCAGCGCCTCGATCGCGGTGGCGACGGCGAACGACGACGGGCGACCGCTCGTCGACGACGCCGCCGCGACAGCTTGCGCGACGATTCGCCGGTCGTCGCGCTCCCTCAGCAGCGCGGCCACGTCCGCGCGCGGGACGCCGGAGGCGTCTTCTTCTTCTTCCTCTGATAACGCATCGTCTTCTTCGTACCACGCGTCCACGACGGCGCGATACGCGCGCGCGCACGCCGCGCACGTCCGCAGCGTCCGCTCGACGCGCGTCCAGTGATCGTCGTCGTCGTCGACGGTGCCGACCTCGCGCGTCGTTCTCTCGCTGTCGCCCTCCTCGCGCGGAGGCGGAGGGGGAGGCCCGCACCGCCACGCGCTCGTCAAGATCGCGACGGGCATGTCTGGATGCGAGCAGAACGCGTGCGTCGTCCCGAGCTCCGCGCGCGTCATCGCGTCCGACAGCCACGCGCGCGCGGAGGCGGCGGAGGCGGACGTCGAGGACGTCAGATCTGCGGGGAAACGCGCGAGGAGCGCCTCCGCGGCGTCCGCCGCGGCGCCGCCGCCGACGCCGTCGCGCGGAGAACTCGACATGACGCGCCGGGAGAGAGTCGGCGAGCTCTAGACGTGGACCATGCCCGCGTCGTCGTCGCGGCGCCGCGCGGGTCGGAGTCGTGGCAGACGGGGAGACGACCATGAGACGGCATCAGGCGCCGCTCGGTTGGCGCGAGAAGCGCGTCCGGTTTTCGCCGCCCACCCGCTCCCGAAAGGTTTCTGGAAGGGGCGACCTGACATCGGCGGTGTTGTGCGGGCGCGATAAAGCGCACGACACGTCTCACGCGCGCGCGTCGGGTTCTCTTCACGCGCGGCGCCCACACGCCGCGCGCGCTCCCCCGCGAACCCGCGGTCGCGCGCGACCCGCCGATCGAGCGCGAGGAGCGTGGGCGCGGTCGGTACCCTCGTCGCGAATTCGGCCTAGCTAGTCGACGATAAATTGCGAATCTCGTCTGAAGAATCACTCTACTTCCGTGCTAGCTACCTTCGAAGGTAGCTAGCTAGACCGAGGAAGCGCGCGCGAGGAAGAAGAAGAAGAACGAACGCAAAGAAAAAGATGTGGACGGACGCGGAGGACGACCAGCTCCGCGCGCTCGTCGCGGAGTACGGCTGCAAGAAGTGGGCGTTCATCTCCACGAAGATGGCGGAGAAGGGCGCGAAGCAGTGCAGACGCCGATGGAGCAATTACCTCAACAACGACATCAAGGAGGGCGGGTGGACGGAGGACGAGGACCGCGTTCTACTCGAGGGGCACGCGCTGCACGGGAACAAGTGGACCGCGATCGCGCGCATGGTCGGCGGACGCACGGACAACGCGGTGAAGAACCGCCACGTCGTCCTCGTGAAGAAGGAGGAGAAGGCGCGTTCTAGTATCACACTGGTTGGTCCCCGTACGACCGCGTCGGCGCGGTGAACGCCGTTTCTTAAGGACTTTCTCTCCCGTCGTCTCTCTCCGCCCAGGGTCCCTCGCTTTCAATCCCGACGCACACACCTCGACGCCTTTCAAGTCCTTCAACTGACGCCTTTCAACTCCACCCCGACGTTCGTTCGCGGAGAAGGCTGAGGAGGAGCGCGCGAATCCGAATCCCTCCCCGGGGGGTTCCCGCGGCGGCAAACGCAAACGCGGCGGCGGTTCGACGCCGAGGAGCGGCGCGACGTCGCCGTCGAGCCGCGGCCCGGGACGGCCGCCGGGGTCCACCACCGCGAGGGGGGACGCGAGTAAGAGACACGCCGCGCGCGGAGGCGGCGGAATCGCGTCGCCCGCGTCGACGGCGACGACGAACCTCATGTCGAGCGGAGACTGGAGGCCCAAGCTCAGCGTGAAGATCCCGCGCGGGGACGATTCCGAGCCCGGCGCGGGGTTCACCCCCCTTTCGAGCGGCGGAAACCCGCCGTCGTCCGTGGGCCCGCCGCCGGTGGAGCACGGGCTGATCTCCTCCGGGTCGTTCACCGCCATGGAGATCGAGTTGCTTAAACAAGTGCAGGATTTGATATCGCCGCACGCCGCCGGCGTCGGGAGCATGGAGATCGCCGGCGGCGGCGCGAGCGCGGGCGGCGGCGGCGCGACCGCGAGGACGCGAGGCCGGGACGCGTGGAACGCGGCCGCGACCGCCGCGGACGTGGGCCTCGAGACGCCCACGGTGGACATGACCCAGGCGCGTTCTGCTAGACAGATGTTTTTCACCCATAGCTCGGTTTCAACACTTGATCGCATTCCCTTTGAACTGACCGATGAACTTTTGGTTTTTGTATGGAATGGCCTTCATCAGGTGATGAACTGGATCTTATCCGTCACGCCGAGGGGCGGCGCGGACGGCGTCGCGATCGGCGCGTCCGGGTCGCTCGTGCCGACGCCGTCCGGGACCGGGGTTGAAAGCGAGACGTTGAAAGCGAAGGGCGCGGCGACCGCGACCGCGACCGGTCGGCCGCTCGAGTCCTCCGGCGGGTCCGGGCAACACAGCGCGTTGCTCCGGAAACTCCTCACGGAGAAGCTCTCCGGGTCGCCGACGGCGTCGCCGAGCGGCTCGCCGCGATTGACGACGACCGAGGGAGGCGCGGCGGTCACGGCGGGCGGGAGCGACCGCCCGACGTCGCCCAACTTTACGCAATCGGAGCTGAATTTGCTGCTGCACGCGCTCGGGGGGACGGGGAACACGCCCCCGGGGGTCGCGGCGGCGAACGCGCCGGGGCCTTTCGGGAGGGCGGACGCGACGGCGACGTCGCCCGCGCGCGGCGGGACGAGGGCGTCGACGAGGAAGAGGAAGTGAGGAAGGAGGCGAGGAGAATGAGGAGGAGGAGGAGGAGGTGGAGGAGGAGGAAGGGTGGGTGTTGTAAGGTATTCACGCGAGAGCGACGCTCTCTTTTATCGTCGTGTCAGCGTCTCCGTTTGGTTCTGTTTGGTTCTTCTCGTTCTGTCGGTTTTCTCGGAAACGGAAACGCCGCGATACCTCGGACGAACCACGACGACGCGCGCGCCGTCGCACTCCCCCGCCGCGCGCGCCGCGACCAACCTTCGCCATGCGACCGCGCGCCTCCTCCTCTCCCTCCTCGGCGGCGTCGTCGTCGCCGTCGTCGCCGTCGTCGTCGCCGTCGCGTCGACGAGCCGCGTCGACCGCGCCGCGCCGCGTCCGCGCCGCGCCCCCGCCAGGGGCGGTCCTCCTCCTCCTCCTCCTCTTCGCCGTCCTCCCCGCGCCGCGCGTCGCCGAAGCCGCGTCGTTCGTCGTCGAGAAGGCGAACCTGCAGATCATCGAGCCGGATTCGATCAAAGGGTCGTTCGACTCCGCGATCGGCGACTTCGGAGGTGCGTCGTCGGCGGTTACGGCGACCGCGCGACGCGCGACCGCCGCGACAAGACCCGCCGCCCTCTCGCCTTCTCCAACGCGTCATCAATCGTCCCTCCCTCCCCGCAGTCCCGAACTACGGCGCGAAGATCATCGGCGAGGTGACGTACGACGCCTCCAACGCGCTCGGGTGCGGCGCGTTCTCGAACGTCTCCCGCGCCACCGGCGTCGGCCACAGCACCGTCGTCCTCGTCGACCGCGGCGAGTGTTTTTTCGTCGAGAAGGCGTGGCGCGCGCAGCAGGCGGGCGCGAACGCGGTCATCGTCGCGGACGACGTCGACGAAGGGCTCGTCACGATGGCGCAGCCGGACGCCGCGGACGACGGCGCGTCGAGCGAGATCGCGGAGCTCGCGGAGCGCGTGACGATCCCGTCCGCGCTGGTGACCAAGTCGGGTGCGTTCTATAGGGCTACAAACGTTTCGTTTTTCACCCATCGCCCGGTTTCAACATTTGATCGCGTCCCCTTTCGAGTGACCGATGAACTATCATATTTTTGTATGGAACGACCCTCCTGTCAGTCGGCGACGCGTTGCGAGACGCGATCGTCGCCAAAAACCAGGTCCCGCTCGTCGCGCTGGACTGGAGCGACAGCATCGCGTCCCCGGACGCGCGCGTGGAGTGGGAGCTGTGGCACAGCACGAACCAGGTCTGCGGTCGCGTGTGCGCGCGCGTGGAGGCGTTCATAAACGAGATGGCGACGCCCGCGGCGAAGCTCGAGAAATCCGGCGCGGCTTCGTTCTCGCCGCACTTCATCACGTGGGCGTGTCGTAAAGATTCCGTCGAAGAGAGCGACTGCGATAGGCTCTGCATCAACAAAGGGCGGTACTGCGCCCCGGACCCGATCTCGGGCGTGGACGTCGACGCCGCTACGGTCGCGGCGGTGAGGAAGCACGGGTACAACGGCACGCACGTCGCGCGGGAGAACCTTCGGCAGCTGTGCCTGCACAAAGAGTTAAACCGCAACGTGACCCTAAACGGCGAAGGGACAACCACCAACGCGTCGTCGCCGCCGTCGCCCGCGCCGTGGCTGTGGTGGACGTACGCGACGCGTCACAACGCGGAGTGCAAGATGACCGCGGGGCAGTTTAACAGAGAGTGCTCCGCGAGAGTCATGGCCGGGCACGGCTTGTCCGAGGCGTTCGTCGACCGCGTGGAAAAGTGCGTCGGGGACGTCGACGCGGACGCGGATAACCCGACGATGGAGCTCGAGCTGAGGCTTCAGGACGACCTCGACGACAGCGGCCGCGGCGCCATCGTGCTGATGCCGACCGTCGTGATCAACCTCGATCAGTACCGCGGTCGGCTGACCGGCGCGGACGCGCTGAGAGCGATCTGCGCCGGGTACCGCGAGACCACGGAGCCCGCGGTGTGCCTCGCGCGCGGGATGGAGACGAACGAGTGCGAGGCCCCGGGGAACGCGGGGTGCTGGCACTACGCCGACTCGGCGTCGGGGAAAAACTTCTCCGCGTGTCGAGACACGTTCAGGTGTCGCCCACCGCTCGGTTTCAATGTATGTTTGATCGCGCGCGTCGCCTTTCAACCGACCGACGCTGAACGTTTTTCGCACGTTTTTTTTTCGCCCGCAGAGGATACGAGTGCGTCTGCCCGCCCGGGTTCAAAGGCGACGGCGCGACGTGCGAGGACGTCGACGAGTGCGACGACCCGTCGCTGAACGACTGCGAGCAGACGTGCGCGAACGAGGTCGGCGGGCACGCGTGCGCGTGCGACGCCGGATACAAGCTCGTCGGCGGGTTCTCGTGCGTGTTGATCGACGAGGTGCGCTCCGCGTTCTGTACACTGGTTCCCATACGACCGCGTTGGCGTGGTGAACGCCGATCCTTGAGGACTTTCCCTTTCGACTGACCGACGCGCCTCGTCCGCGCTCTGGAATCACCCCCGTCGCAGTGCCTCGAGAGCGGCGACAACGGCGGGTGCGACCAACGATGCGTCGCGCGTCCCGGCGGGCACTCGTGCGCGTGCATCGAAGGGTACGCCCTGCAGAAGGACGGGCGGAAGTGTAAGCTCCCGGGAGGCGGCGTCCGCGGCGGCGGCGGCGGCGGCGTCGGCGGCGGGACGATCTTCTTCGCGATGGCGCCGTACCCCGCGCCGCGTATCAGTGGAAGCTCCAATCGCATATCGACGGCGAAGTCCGCGCGATCATGAAGGACTACCTCCCTCTGGAGGATCACGATCGAGGCGCGAGCGGCGGCGGCGGCGGCGGCGGCGGCGGCGGCGCGAGCGGGTCGCCGCCTGAGGCGCGGCCGCGTTGGATCCGCGGCGGCGGCCGCCGCCGCGAGGAGGAGGAGGAGGAGGGGTGGAAGGACGAAGAAGCCGTCGGGAGAGCGATCCTGCCGATGACGCGCGACGGGAACGACGACGGCGGGAAGGCTGGGATCGGGCCGGAGGCTCGGTTCTGAGCCGAGCGGAGGGAGACGACGGCGAACGAACGCGAGAACGAACGAAGAACGATACGATTCCGACGACTACGACTACGCTACAGCACACGTACGCACGACGCGAGCTACGAGGGACCAACTCTTCCGCGCTCGTCATCGTCTTCTAGTTCAGCCGCCTCCTGACAGCGCTCGACGTGCTGTTGCCGCTCGAGGAAGAGCGGCCGCAGCTCGTCGTCGTCGAGATCCTCGGAGTCCCCGTCCTCGTACTCGACGTGAAAGTATCCCGTCTCCGGGTCGTGAGACGTCACCTCGCCGACGTAATCTACGCCGTCGTCGAACCTTTTCCGCATCTTGCGTCCGACGATCGCCGCCGCCTCCACCTCGCACCGCTCGCGTTTCAGTACTTTCTTCTCCTCGCGCTCTCGCCGCTCGCCTTCGACGTCTTCACCCGCATCGTGCTTCACCCGCATCGTCTCGAACGCGTACGCCCGACTGCGCGTCGCGTCTCCGTCCGGGTACGCGCGGTGGTATAACGTTTTCTCGCGCACGTCGCACCCTTCCGCGAACGTCAGCTCGACGCGCGCCGTGATGACGCGGGGTTTACCTTCCGCGAACTTCCACCGTCGCTTCCACTTGTACGGCCCGCCCTCGGAGACGCACTGCTTCGCGTTCGACGGCGCGCCCGCGACGCTCTTTTTTTCATCCACCGCGTCGTCCAAAAACACCACCTTCGCCGCTCTCAGCCACGGCGTGGGACACCCGAACCCGTGCGCGCCGGACAGCTTGAAGACGAAGTCCACGTGGCCCTTCGTCTCGTTCTTCAGCTCGACCGTCGCGACGACGACGTCCTCGCGAACGTAGTCCGGTATCGCGACCCCGAGCCCGCGGCACACGCGTCGCACGACTTCGTCGCACTTTTCGCGAATCACGACTGAGGGTCGTTCCATACGAGGCGACGTCGGGGTGGAGTTCAAAGGCGTCAGTAGGAGTTGAAAGGCGCCGAGGTGTGTGTGTCGGGATTGTGAGCGAGGGATGAGGGGAGAGATGCGCCGGGAGAGAAAGTCCTTAAGGATCGGCGTTCACCGCGCCGACGCGGTCGTACGGGGACCAGTGCGATACTAGAACGCGCCTGAGGCTTTCTTGTCTTTCGGCGTCGCCTGCAAGTTCACGATGACGAGGTCGCCCCCCGCGCGCACCGTCTTCAGCGGCAAGTCGCACGACGGCGTGATCTGCAGCGAGCTCCCGAGCACGAGCGCGAGCGGCGCGTCTCTGGAGTGCTTCTCCGCGAGCTTCAGCTCTTTAGGCGGAAGCGCGTCTTCCCAATCCAACACCTGGTCTCTGAGGCGGCCGCCGCATCCCGCCTCGCCGCACGCGCGCCCCGTGCGCTTGAACCCCACGCTCGGCATCTCGAAGTCGCGCACGTACTCCCTCTCGCACCTCTCGCACCGCTCCGCGAAGCAGTTCCCGTGCAGCTCCGCGAGGCACTCGCGAGGGTACCCGCTCCGCAGGTGCAAGCAGTCGACGTTGCACGAGACGAGAAACCGGACGTACCCCGCCTCGCGCAGCGCCACGAGCGCCATGTGCGTCGCGCTCGGGCGCGCGAGGAAGAAGGCGCACGACGCCTTCGGGATCGCGCCGCCGTTCCTCTGCGCGGTCCATATCCCGTTCGGTCCTCGGAAGTCTGGGATGCCCGTCGAGGTGGATATCCCCGCGCCCGTGTGCACGATCGCGCCACCCTTGGATCGCGCGTTCTTCACGAGCTCGATCAGCGCGCGCACCTTGCCGTCCAGCGACGCGCCGTCCGCCTCCGAGAGCTCCGGGTCCCCGAGCTGACCGCCGAGGTCGTCGCGCCAGGACAGGCGCTCGGCGTACCCGAGCGAGCCCGCCATCGCGCGAGCGCGGCGAGGGGAGGCGCGGCGCGGGCGAGGAGTAGTGTCTTCAGATCCGCGAGCTGTTGCGCCCGAGTTCGTGCGCACGACGATGAGGGCCATTCAATACAAAAAAAGTTCATCGGTCAGTTGAAAGGGGAAGCGATCAAACGTTGAAACCGGGCGATGGGTGAAAAACTTTGTATAGAACGCACCTGAGCACTACGAGACGGAAAGGGGAATAACGAGCGACGCGCGCGCCGCGAGATCACTGCAGGGCAGCGCGCGGCGCCTCGAACGCGCACGGACCCGCGAGGACCGCTCGCTCCGCTCCGCTCCGGAAGTCCGCCCCCGGCGCCGCGCGCCATGGACCAAGACTACGACGCGATCATCCTCGGCACCGGGCTGAAGGAGTGCCTCCTCGCGGGCCTCCTCAGCGTAGAGGGCATGAAGATCTTACACATGGACCGAAACTCCTACTACGGCGGCGAGTCCGCGTCGCTGAACCTCCGCCAGCTGTGGGAGAAGTTCCGCCCGGGGGAACCAGAGCCGACGCACTACGGGCGGTGGCAGGACTGGGCGTTCGACATGGTCCCGAAGTTCATGATGGGCAACGGCCTGCTCGTGCGGACGCTCGTGCACACGAGCGTGCACAACTACCTGCAGGCGCGTTCTATACACTGGTTCCCATGCGACCCCGTCGGCGTGGTGAACGCCGTTCCTTAAGGACTTTATTTCCCGGCGCATCTCTCCGCCCAGGGTCCCTCGCTTTCAATCCCGACACACCTCGACGCCTTTAAACTCCGCTTCTGACGCCTATGAACTCCACCCCGACGTTCGCTCGTATGGACCCTCGACCCTGTAGTTCAAAGCCGTGGACGGGTCGTACGTGGTGAAGGGCGGGAAGACGTACAAGGTGCCCGCGACGGACATGGACGCGCTCAAGTCTTCGCTCATGGGGATGTTCGAGAAGCGAAGAGCGCGGAGTTTCTTCATGTACGTCCAGGACTACGACGAGACCAAGCCGGACACGACCAAGGGGCACAATCTCAACGTGATGACCTCTCGCGAGCTCTTCGCGAAGTTCGGGTGCGTTCTATCTCACACTGGTTCCCATACGACCGCGTCGGCGTGGTGAACGCCGATCCTTAAGGACTTTTCCCGGCGCATCTCTCCGCCCAGGGTCCCTCGCTTTCAATCCCCGCCCTCGACGCCTTTCAACTGAGCTTCTGACGCCTTTGAACTCCACCCCGACGACCCTCAGGCTGCAAGACGGCACCGTGGAGTTCATCGGGCACGCGCTCGCGCTCAACGTCGACGACGCGTACCTCGACCGCCCCGCGCTTAAGATGGTGAAGGCGGTCAAGCTGTACGAGGAGTCCCTCGCGCGCTTCAACACGGGAAGCCCGTACATCTACCCGCTCTACGGGTTAGGCGAGCTCCCGCAGGGATTCGCGCGGCTCTCCGCGGTGTACGGCGGAACGTACATGCTCGCGAAACCGGACGTGGAGGTGACGTACGACCCGGAGACGAAGCGCGCGACCGGGGTCACGTCCGAGGGGGAGAGCGCGCGCGCGAAGTTCGTCGTGGGGGACCCGAGCTACTTCCCGGGAAAGACGCGACGGATCGGTCGCGTCGTGCGCGCGATTTGCATCTTGTCGCACCCGATACCCAACTGCGGCGACGCGCACTCGGTCCAGATCATCTTGCCGCAGGCGCAGACGGGGCGGCAGAGCGACATGTACGTGTTCGGGTGCTCGTGGGCGCACAACGTGTGCGCGAAGGGGAAGTACCTGGCGTTCGTGTCGACGACGGTGGAGACGGCGAACCCGCACCTGGAGATCGAGCCCGGGCTGGCGCTGCTCGGCGCGTCCCCGTTTGTTTTATTCGTTCGCACTGGTCCCCATACGACGCCGTTGGCGTGGTGAACTTCATTTCTTAAGGACTTTCTTCGCCCGGCGTTCGTTTCGTTTCTCTCCGCCCGCCCCTCGGTTTCAATCCATCCCGACGCTCCTCGACGCCTTTCAACTCCAACAACTGACGCCTTTCAACTCCGCCCCGACGTCGCCTCGCGCGGAACTGAACTCAGGTCACATCGACGAGAAGTTCATCAACGTCACGGACGTCATGACGCCGATCGCGGACGGCAAGGAGGACGGGTGCTTCATAAGCGCGGGGTACGACGCGACGACGCACTTCGAGAGCACGGTGCTGGACGTCCTGGACATGTACACGCGGATCACGGGGAAGACGTTGGATCTGAGCGAGAAAGATCCCGCCGCCGCCGCCGCGGAGCGGTGACGAGGACGAAGGAGGAGCGAGGCGGTCGACGCGGCGAGCGGCGGCGACGGTCGCGCGGGCGAGGGCATAGCAGCGCGATGCGTGCGCGCGCGTACATTTTTTTGTGACGACGACGACATCGTATCGTATCGCGTCGCCGTCTGGTCGTCGTCGAAGTCGGCCGCCGCGGTCTGCTTATGTTTCTTCATCGTTTGGATTCCGTCCCGTCTCATCACACCTCCGCGCGCGCCGCACGCGGCGGCGTCTCGTCGCGTCGCCATGACGCACGCGGCGGCGGCGACCGCGCTGTACCGCCGCTTCTTGCGCGTCCTGCGCGCGCACCCGCGGCATCGCGTCAAGCTCGCGCTTCTGGACGAGACGCGAGCCGCGTTCGCGCTGCGCCCGCGTCCGTCGTCGTCGTCGTCGTCGACGCGCGCGTCCGCGCTCGCGCGAGGGATGCTCGCGCTGACGTTCCTCAAGCGCGCGGGCGCGAACGCGCGCGGGCCCGAGGGCGAGCTCCTGTACCACCTGATGAGTCTGCGCGATAGCGCGGCGCGGCGAAGGGACGACCGCGCGCACAAGGGCGCGCGGCAGGCGGGGAGGAGGGAGCGCGCGTCGGGCGACGCCGAGCGCGCGGTGATGGGAGGCGCGTACGGCGTCTTGCGCGACGTGATCGGCGTCCGCGGCGTCGCGGGCGCGGACTGGGTCGACGACGGGTGGACGGCGCGGGACGGGAGCGGCGAGAAGGGAGGAGGCGGAGGAGGGGACGACGAGCGGGGGGGTGATGGGTCGTAGCGTAGATCTAACAACAGCATCGTACTCTTTCATCGCGTCGTCGTCAGTCGGACGCGCCGGCCCCGACCTTCTCGTCGTCGCTCGCGATGGTGAACTTCAAGCTCGCGCGCGGGCCGAACTCGCTCGCGGGCGTCGCGGCGACGCCCGCGGAGCAGGACGGGACGTACGTGAACAAGAAGGCGACGCGCGCGGCCGCGGGCGCGACGCCGTGCGTGGTGATCGCCGCCGAGGACTTGATGCGAGACGCCTCCCCCCCGTCCTCCTCCTCCTTCTCCTCATCCGCGCCGCCGCCTCCTCCCGCCGGGTTCGCGCTCCTGCATCCCTCGAACCCGCTCCTCGCGCGTCACGGCGTCGACGCGCGCGACGGCCGCGGGCGCGGCGTCCTGCTGACGCTGCAAGGCGGCAGCGACTGCGTCGTCCGCGCGGTCGGATGCGATCGCGTGCCGCCGGGGAGGTGCGCGCTGGAGCTGGAGACGCGGTATAACCTGCACGTCGCGGAGGACCAGGAGGCGACGTTCGCGCCGCACGTCGTGGAGGACGAGGAGAAGCACGCGCTCGCGGACGCGGAGATCGAGCTGAGGCTGCTGAGAGGAGGAGGAGGGAGGAGGGGACGCGGGGGGAACGGCGGCGGCGGCGGCGGCGGCGGCGAGGAGGAGGAGGAGGAGGAGGAGAACGACGACGAGGAAGACACCGACGACAACGACGACGACGACGCGCTCGTCGACGTCGACGGCGACGCCGTCGCCGCGCACCTCTCCGCGCGACTGCGAGACCGATGGGTGTGCGCGGGCGAGATTATCATGATCGACGGCGGCGGCGGCGGCGGCGACGACGACGCGTTCCCTCCGATGCGCGCGCGAGTCGTGTCCGTGAACACCCTCCCCGCGACCGCCGCGGCGACGACGCTGGGGTACCACTGCTTCCGCGGCGTCGCGCGCGAGCGCACGACGTTCATCGTGCACGCGGAGGGCGACGGCGAGCGCGACGACGTGGTCACGCGAGGCGGGGGCTTAGTCGTCGCCAACTCGAAGACGCGCGCGAGGGACTCGGTCGCCGCGGAGGCGGCGCTCGCGAGAGAGGTCGTGCGCGTGACCACGAGCGACGGCGAGACGTTCCCGGTGCACCGACGGCTTCTTCGGCCGTGCATCGCGCTGACGCGAGCGATACGAGACGCGGGAGCGGACGGGCCCGCGGTGAGGTGCGTTCTCCTTACTCGTACACTGGTCCCCATACGACCGCGCACGCGTGGTGAACGCCGTTTCTTAAGGACTTTTCCCGGCGTCTCTCTCCGCTCATCCCTCGCTTTCAATCCCGACACACCTCGGCGCCTTTCAACTCCGCTTCTGACGCCTTTCAACTCCACCCCGACGTTCGCTCGTATGGAACGACCCTGAGTTCGGGGAAACTGGCGCGATGGGAACGCGAAGAACGCGGCGGCGAACGCGACGGCGGCGGCGGCGCGGACGCGTCGACCGATCCGTCCGGGTCGCCGCGGGAGGATCCAAATCCAAATCCAACGCCAACGCCAACGCCGAGCTCGAGCTCGAATCCGTCCGAGCCGCCGTCAGCGACGGTCGACGTGGACTGCGGCGCGTTCGACAAGACGTTGGCGTGGCTCGAGGCGCGCGAGCTCGGCGCGGCTCTTCCGGAGCACGACATCCGCGTCACCGAGGACCTCCTCGCGGCGTCCATAACGCTCGGACTCCGAGAGTTACAAGACGCGTGCGAGCGGAGACTCGGCGCGCACGAGGCGCGAGTCCGCGTGCACGCGTGGGAGGACGTGAAGAGACACAACGCGAACGGAGGCGTGTGGATCGTGATCGACGGCATGGTCTTGGGTGCGTTCGTCCTCGTCCTGTCTTGCGAACGTTACCCGGTTTTCATTCACGAGTACGCGTAGTCCCTCGTTTTCAACAATTGTTTTGATCGCGACACGCCCCCTTTCAACTGACCGAAAGACGCGCTCATCGATGCCCCCCGCATCGGTCGTCAGACGTGAAGCGTTGGCTCCCCGAGCATCCCGGCGGCGACCGCATCATCCCCGCGCAGTCGCTCGACGCCGAGGCCGCGCGGCACTTCGAGCTGTATCACAGCAGCCGAGAGAGTTTTCTATACCTGAAGCATTTCTACGTCGGCGAGGTCCGGAGCGAGGATCGACCTAAGGTGCCGCTCGTCCGAGGAGAGGCGCGCGCGTCGGACGAATTCCTCGCGCAGTTGAGGGAGTACACCGACGACTTCAGGATCGACGCGAGCGGCGGCGGGGGGGAGGAGGAGGAGGAGGCGCGCGTGGCGGTCCACTTGGGCGTGCGTTCGCGGAAGGAGGCGTAGCAGCGGAGAGAGGAAAGAAGAGTACCGCGGGAGCGAGCGTCGCGCGTGCGTTGAGATTTTTTTTTCTCAAATTAAAATCAAGCTAGAGTTAGCGTGCGTGCGTGCGTGCGTGCGTGTTGTTACAGCGTGCGTTCGTGTGTGTCGCGTGCGTATGCGTACAGCGTAGCGCGAGAGGACGGAACGGCGTCGTTCGCTCTCTGGCGCGGAAAAAATAAATTGTCCTCCCTCCCTCCATCACGCGAGGAGGCTCGCCGGCCTCGTCACCTCCATCGACGCGCGAACGTCGACGGACCCCCCCCGCGACCGCGCGCTCACCTCCATCGAGTTCCTCCCGCACCGGTCCATGCTCCGCGTCGCGCTCAGCGCGCGCTCCCACGACGAGTTGTCCAGCGACAGCCTCGAGAGCGCGGCCGGTCGCGCGTCCGTGGAGACGCGGCGCTCGCGGGCGACAGCCGCGAGCGACGACTTGTCGAGCGAGTCGCGCCGAGCGTCGAGCGAGTTGCGCCTCGACACGGATTCGACGGCGGCGTAAAACGCCGTCTTGAGCGAGTCCACGAGCGCGTCCTCGGTCGCGATGGCGGCGGCGACCTGCGCGTCGATGTTCTTCGCGGCCGTGCGCGGGGAGACCGCGCCGTTGGACGAGGGCGTTTTCGGCGCTTCGGCGGCGGCGGCGGCGGCGGCGGCGGCTTTCGCGGCTTCCTTCTCCGCGGCTACGCGACGCAACGCCGGCGGCATGTAAGCGCCCGCGCTCGTCTTCGCCTCGACGAGCGCGTCCAGCCTCGCCGCGCTGCCGCTTCGCCTCATCCAGCTCGCCGCGGCGTCGCTCGGCGCGTTTTCGCCGCCGCGCGGCGCGAGGAGAGAACCGACGCGGTCAGTCGTCCCCGCGCACGGCGCCTTCGCCGTCGGCGCGTCGATCTCGCGAAAATCCGCCGACGCCGGCGCGGCGCGCGCGTTCGCGCCCGATCGGTTCGCGCGCGCGGAGGCCCAGAAGCTCGTGAACTCGATCGGCTTGACGTACCGGTGCCCGAACACGAACCGCCCGCTCGGGAGGCGCGTCATCTCGAGCCCCGGCTGCGCGACTCCGAGCGCGTCGGACGAGATTCCGCTCGCGACGACGAGCGAGCCGTCCGCGGCGAACCCGTACGAGATCTCAGCCGCATTCGCCGTGCGCGCGGCGAGCACGCGCCCGGCGTCGGCGTCGTACGCGACGACCGCGAACGCGCCGCGCGCGACGTGCAGCTCGCCGAGCGCCTCGCGCACCGCGTTGACGCGCGCGCCCGTGCTGACCGTCGGCGCGTCCGTCGCGTCGTACGCGGCGAGGAGGTCGGTCGCGGTGAGCGTCGACGACACCATCGCGAGGACGAGGCCGTCGCGCTCGACGATCTGGAGACCGCGCGACTCGGCGAGGACGACGAGCGCGCCGCCGCGCGTCGTCGCGACGCGCGTCGGCGCGAGCTTCGTGGACGCGATGAGCGCGTTCGCGACGAATCTGTGGAGGATGGGGGGCGGGGTGGGGGCGGAGTCCGTCAGCGATACGACGAGCGATGAGAAGGACCGGGGAAGCAGCACGCACGCGGGGAAAACGACGTCGACGCGTCGACGGAAACGATGCGCTCGGCGCGTCGCGCGTCGCGATTCGAGCGCGCGTCGCGTCGCGGCGACGTCGACGACGCGCCGTCGACGCGAATCGCGCGGCGGCGGCGTCGAAGACGCGCCGCGGGCGCGTCGCGCGTCGCGCCGCGTCGTCGACGTCACCGCGATCGGACGCGGACGTCATTTTCTCGTTTATATTCCCGCGTCGAGCGCGCGAGTCGGGACTGGGACGCACCGCGCGTCGTCGACGTGCGCGTCGATGCGCTTCGGCGGCGCGACGACCGCGAAGGACGCGAGCGGCGCTGTGGCGGTGGTCGGGGTATGCGGAGCGATGCACATGGTGTTTGACGTGTGCGTGCGGTCTGCGCGATGTGCGTTGTGATGTCTGCAGCGGAAACGCACCGGAGGTAAACAACTGTCGTTTCTTGGGTCAGCCCGGTCGGTCGAGCGACGCGGAAACGAGACTGCGGCGTCGTACGGAAGAGTAGTTTTCGCGTAGTACGCGCGTGCGAAATCGTCGACGTGGCCTCTCGAGAGCCATTTGCGCCCGATCGATTTCGGGTTCCGGTCGGTGCGGTGGTTTGTTTTTTCATCGCGGTCGGTCACCGGTCTTCGATACCAAAAATCACGGGTTCGAAGCGGGATGTCTATACCCTGAATAAACCGTCGATTTCGCGGGAAGACGCGGGGCTTTTAGCACCGCCAGTACCCCACGTTGTGGTTTCTCCCTGGGAAAACGGGGTGAAAACGACAAGTTTTTCGCTATACGGTGAAATCGAGGGTCTGTTTACGGTTTAGACACCTACGAGAATTGACTCGTCTGAAGTTTTGGTTAAAAGTTTGCTAAAATAAAAAGTTTGCTTAAAAGTTTGCTAAAAAAAACCTTGTGGTTGTTGGTGGTGTTTTTCTTCCACACCGCGTTTTGTTTGGTGTTTTTCACACCGAGTTTTGGTGTGGTGGTAACGCCGAGTTTTGGTGTTTTGAACACCGCGTTTTGGTGTTCTCGACACCGCGTTTTGGTGTTCTCGACACCGCCGCGTTTCGGTGCTCGTTCCCACTCAACCTGATTTTCTTTCACTCGACTCGAGGGAACGAACCAAGTCTTCTCTCGACGACTGATGTTGATTTATTTGATTGCGTCGGTTTGGTTTGCGTTTTACACGTCGAGCGAGCGAGCGACCTTGCCTCTCTTCTCTTATCTCCTCTTCTCTCCTCTCTCTCGCTCGTCTCCTCCCCTCCCTCACGACCGTGGCTTCTTCTCGCGCACGTCGCACTCCTCGCTCGGATTCTCCCCCCCGTCCCAGCTCCGCCCGTCGATGATCGCCTCCACCGCGCCGCACGCGTCGGCGTACGTCTCCACGCACCCGTTCCACGACAGCCTTCGCACCTGCGACACGCCGTCGACGCGCACGCGGACGTCGACGCCCCTCTTATCGATCGAGATTATCCACAGGTCGTCCACGCGCGGAATCGCACGTCCGTCGAGGGGCTCGTTGAACGCCGCGCCAGCCTGCACCGCGCCGCTCTGCGCGAGCCGCGCGCCGTACTTGGTGTTGAGTTCGGCGAGGACGTCGAGCACTGAGGGTCGAGGGTCCATACGAAGCGATGATGATATCGGGGTGGAGTTGAAAGGCGTCAGAAGCGGAGTTGAAAGGCGTCAGAAGCGGAGTTGAAAGGCGTCGAGACCGGTGTGTCGGGATTGAAAGCGAGGGACCCTGATGGGCGGAGAGAGACGAACGCCGGGAAGACAAGTCCTTAAGGATCGGCGTTCACCACGCGAACGCGGTCGTATGGGAACCAGTGTGTGAATACGAACGCGCCTGAGCTCCCCGCCGACGGCGTCACGATCTTATCCGGCTTCGCGCTCTTGTACTCCGCGAGATTGACCCAGTTCAACGTCCCGAACCCTCCGACGAAGTACACGTCGATGACGTCGTTCATCCTGTAGAACGTGTAATCGCCCCAGCGGTCCTGGAGATCCACCTCTTCTTTCCTCGCCTCGTACTTCGCCTTGAAGATCTCGTTCGCCGCCGCCTGGTGCTCCGCGGGGAGCCGCGTGACGTCGCCGAAGATTGTCACGCGCGCGTTCGCGAGACCGCCCCAGCCGTTCATCTTCACCGTGAGACTCGCGCGCGTGTTGTACGCCAAGTTCCTCGTGTGCATCGCGAGCGGGGTCAGGCAGAAGATCGGGTGGCCGTCCGCGTCGGTGGCGAAGTCCACCGTCGACGCGAACGGGTATCCGGTTCTGAGCGAAGCGATGATTGATATCGGGGTGGAGTTGAAAGGCAGGCAGGCGTCAGAAGCGGAGTTGAAAGGCGTCGTGGGTGGGTGAGGTTCGAAAGCGAGGGGCCCTTGATGGGCGGAGAGAGACGACGGGAAGTGAAGTCCTTAAGGATCGGCGTTCACCACGCCGACGCGGTCGTACGGCGACCGGTGTGAGGAAATCAAATCGCACCTGCGGTGATTCATGTTGCTCATTATGGTGGACAGATCCGCGTAGTCCGCGAGCTCCATGAGGTTCCTCGCCGCGACCGCGACCGTCGGGAGGTCCGCGTCTTTCATCGAGTTCAAGACGCCGCCGCTGAGGGGCGTGCGGAGGAGGCGCGTCAGGTGCGCCGCGCCCGCGCTCTTGTCGTCGTCGCTCGCGGCTTTCGTTTTCGCGTCGTCGTCGTCTTTTTTCTTCGCGACCGCGTCGACGCTCGTCTGCCTCGGGAGGTCGAGCGAGTCGCCGCCGTCGCCGCTCGCCGGCTCCTTGAACGGCTTCTTCATCGCGGGGAGCGGCGCGTGCCCCGCGGTCGCGGCCTTCACGACCGCAGGGTTGGACGACCCGAGCGAGCCGCCGTCGATTCCGCCGGCTTCCGCGGCTGCCGCCAGTCGTCGACGCCTCGCGGTGACGTTCGAGCGCACGCCCGCGCCGAGGGGCACCGCGCCGTACCACGACGTGCGCTGGTAGCGCCGCGGCGTGTTCGGTCCGAGATCCGCGCTCGCCCCTCGCGCGGACGACGACGAGGAGGAGGCTCCGGGCTTCTTCATCGCCGCCGCCGTCGCCGGCGGCGACGGCGACGGCGCGGACGCGCCGCGCGGGCGCGCGGGCGACGACGGCGGCGACGGCGCGAGCGGCGAGCGCTCCGACGGCTTGCCGATGATGTCCACCCTCGGGTCGCGCGCGGGCGATCTCGCGGTGTCTCCGCGGTGGTTGTGCGGCTCGACCCCGGCCTGCGCGCGCGTCGTCGAGGCGCGCGACGCGCGGTGCGCGCGTCGAGGATGGCGCGCCGATCCCGCCGCGAGGCGCGCGGGCGTCGCGCATCGCGCGCCGAACGTCGCCGACGACGCCATCGGACGAGGGTTTCGTCGTTCAAACGCGTCACCGAGCGGCGCCCCCCCTGTTCGGTTTGAACCGAGAGAGGATCTCTCGCGCGCGGCGCGTCCCTTCCCCGCTCGCGCGCTTCCTCGCTCGCTCGCTCGCGGCGGTCGCGCGCGCGACGCGTCCGCGCGGTGGCTTCACGCGCGAGGCGCGGTCGCGTGTGGCGGAGGAGGGAGCGACGTCCGTCGTCGTCCTCTGTTCAAACTTTCAGGCTTTACTTTTCGTGGAGTGAGGGCTGCGCTTTTTCGTCCGCCGATTTTGATCGGCGCGGGTTGATCGCGAGCTGCGATGAAAATCGCTCGCGCGGCGCGGGTTGATCGAAAAACTTGTTTTCATCGGACGGACGAAACACCGCCATCAGGACGAGAGAAGTACTCTGAGATCGATGCTCACGACGCGACCGGACGCGCGCGCGCGCCGCATCGTCCGTCGCGCGGCGCCGCGCTCGCGGTGCCGAGGACGATGAAAACGTCGCCGCGGGAGGATGACGCCGCCGCCGCCGCCGCCACGAAGCGTCGCAGGGTGGACGACGGCGACGGCGAAGACGGTGACGACGACGACGACGCGTCGTCGTCGTCGTCGTCGTCGTCTGAGGAGGAGGAGGAGGATCCGGACGACGACGAAGACGACGGCTCCTCCGGCTCCGGCTCCGGTCTCGACCTCGCGCTCGCGGAGGACGGACGCGTCGCGTGCCCGATGCTCCTCCACCTCAGACTGAACGCGTTCAGGGCGTTCCCGCGGTTCGTCCGGGGCCTCCCGAGCGCGCACGATCGCGACGACGACGACGACGCGTCGACGAGGGCGGACGCGGACGACGCGGCGCGCGGCGCGACGCTCTTGCGTCGGATGGTGCGAGACTGCGAGACCGTGTTCACCGCGCGCGCGAGGAAGAAGCGAGGAAGAGGCGACAACGCGCGAGCGTCGCAGTACAGCTCCGGGAGCACGTTCTGGCTCGGCGCGGACGTCGCGCCGCGGTGCGCGCTCGAGGCGCTCGCGCGGCGAGTCTTTAACCTGCACGTCTCTGGTGCGTTCTATACACTAGTCCCCATACGACCGCGTCGGCGTGGTGAACGCCGATCCTTAAGGACTTTTGCCGGCGTCTCTCTCCGCCCAGGGTCCCTCGCTTTCAATCCCCGCCCTCGACGCCTTTCAACTCCA
>Ga0181560_10000847_pt1 | contig 28334 bp, 17 predicted proteins | sample 011ome_20_FD_133751 | JGI IMG/M metagenome (GOLD analysis project Ga0181560, IMG submission 133751) | Coastal salt marsh microbial communities from the Groves Creek Marsh, Skidaway Island, Georgia - 011509CT metaG (megahit assembly) | ecosystem: Environmental > Aquatic > Marine > Intertidal...
ATAATAATATCCGACAAGTGTTAACACCGCGGGCGGAGACACTCCCCAACGCACGCGCGCGCAAACACCCGCTACCTCCACAAAAAATGTCCGCCGAAGGCACCACGATCGACTACTCCAAGGGCACGCTCAAGGATATGGGCAAGGCCACGGCCCAGGTCGTCACGATGGGCGACAAGACGTCGATGAAGATCACGCTCAATCCTGGGTTCGACTGGAAGGCCGAAGTGAGCCCGAAGTTGCCGGGCTGCCCCGAGTGGTGCCCCGCGAACCACTTCGGTTATCTCGAGAAGGGCACCATGAAGGTCAACTTCCAGGACGGGACGACGAACACGTTCAACGCGGGCGACTCGTACCTCATCCCCCCGGGCCACCTGCCCGAGGTGGTGGGCGACATCCCGGTGCGTCCCTTCGCTGACGTCGCGCTGAACGCACTTTATCCATAAAACGGTCGTTGTGCGGGATTTTTGTTTTTTTCTCGCCGCGCGACTGACGAACCTTCCCACGATTCCTGCAGTGCGTCATGGTCGAGTTCTCTCAGTCTACCGCGGCGGTCGTCAACTCGATGAAGAATTAATTAAATGGACCAGGCGACACTCGATGAAGAATTAATTAAATGGACCAGGCGACGCGCGCGTCCTCCGCGACGAATGTGTCGCGCGTCTTCGATTTTGTTTTATCACACGTGCACTCCAAAAAAAAAAGACTCTTCCGTCTGTCGTCGCGTCGTCGCGCGTCACCGCGTCATCTCCGCCTCGATCTCCTCCAGCGACTTCCCTTTCGTCTCCGGGACGGTCAGATAAATAGAAGCCAGCGCGATCACGCCCATGACGCTGAAGACGTAGTACGTCCCCGCCTGACCGTACGACGCGATCATCGTGGGAAGGTACAGCGCCACGAGGTAGTTGGACGCGAAGTTCGTCAACGTCGCGGTGCCCACCGCGGCGGATCGCACGCGCTGAGGGAAAATCTCCCCCACGAGCAGCCACGCGATCGGACCGAAAGACACCTGATAAGCGCCGACGTACGCGAAGATCGCGAGGACGGACAGACGCGCGGTGTTCAGACTGTCCGCGGGGTCGCCGGTCGCGAGCGCGTCCGAGCACGCGCCCAACGCGACGGTCGCGAGCGTCATCGCCGCGACGCCGCCGAGGAGCAGCGGCCGCCGTCCGACGCTGTCGACGTACTTCACCGCGAACCCTGTCATGACGAGCTTGAAGACGCCCAAGATGACGCTCACGCCCGCGCCCTCGGACGCGTCGAACCCCGCGGCGATGAACACCTGCTCGGCGTAGTACAACACGCTCGGCTGCCCGGTGATTTGCTGGAACAAGACGACGGAGAGGCCGACGAACAACGGCCGAACGTTCTTCTTCCTCAGGAGCTCGCCGACGCCGCCGACGCCGGACTTTTCAGAGGCGGCGGTCATCGCGCGCATCTCCGCGTCGATCGTCCCGGGCGTCGCCTTATCTCCTCTCAAGATCTTCAGCGCCGCGCGCGCGTCGTTCGCGTCGCCGCCTCTCTGCAGCGACCACCGCGGCGAATCCGGCAGCTTCAACAACCCGAGCGACAACACGCCGGACAGCGCGACGGAGGACGAGAGCAGCACCCGCCACCCGCCTTCCTCGCCCTCGATGAGATACCCTCCCGCGTACCCGAGCAAGATCCCGCCCACGATGAAGCACTCTTTCAGGGAGATCAGCAGCCCTCTGACTTTCGTCGGCGCGGTTTCCGCGATGTACAACGGCGCGCCGTGCATCGCGAACCCGATCCCGAGGCCGTACGTAAACCGTCCCAACACGAGCGTTTCTAATGAAATCGCCCCACCCTGCACCAGCGCCCCTCCTGCGTATAGCAGCGCCGCGAGTTGCAGCTCCTTGCGGCTCCCGAGCTTATCCCCGAGCTTCAGCGCCGCCGTCGCGGACGCCACGAGCGCGCCCGCGAGCGACGTCGAGACGACTAAACCTCTCTGGAACGGATCCAACGCGTACCAGTCCATCCCCGCGGTGTTCGGGTCCGTCAGCGACTGCAGCGCCCCGGACGTGCTTCCGATGTCCCATCCGAATAACAGACCCGCGATCGCGGGGAAGATGAACAGCAGCGCGGTCGCGCGGACGTCGACGTCGTCCGCGATCGGTCGTTCGCCGCCTCCTCGGTCGTCGTCGAGAAGCCGACGCGCGTCGTCGTCGCCGCGCGCGAGCTCGGCGTCGTAGTCGTCCACGCTCGCGCGCGCGACGGGGGACCACGCGTCGTGTCTATGACGCAGCATGCCGTCGAGTTTCGACGCGCGGCGCCGTCTCGTCGCGTGCGCTCGGTCGCGATCGGCGTCGGCGACGCTATCGACCCCGGGATGGATAGATCTAAGAGAGTTGTCGCGTCCGCCGAGACGCGCGGTCGCGCCGACGGCGCGTCTCCTCCTCGCGGACGCGGACGCGGTCCCGGACGCGAGGACGGCGACGCTCGCGATAGAGCTTTGCATCCGCTCGCGCGACCTGGGCGATACCGCGGTGCGACGGCGCGAGCTGGAGTGGGGCCGGACGCGTCGAGCGATACGTTCTTTCACGCGCTCCGAGGCCCGGACGCGGTCGGCACCGCCGAGATTGCAAAACAAGTTTGAACGACGACGCGCGTCTGATCAGATCGCCCGCGCGCGGGAGCAGAGACGCGATGTCCGATTACCCGTCGTCCTCGCAGAAGCGGTTATGGACGCTCACGAGCGATGAGATCGAAAAGCGACGCGCGGCCGCGCGCGCGCGCGCGATCGACGCCGCGACCGAGGCGCGAATCACCGCGGGCGAGCCGACGACGTCCTCCGCGTCGTCCCCGCTGAGCGACGACGAGGAGACGCTCCTCCGCAGGTACTACGAGGTGAAGATCCAAAACGTCTGCGCCGCGTATTCACTCCCGACGAAGGTGCAGACGACCGCGCTGCTCCTGTTCAAGCGGTTCCTCCTCGGGACGTCGCTGCTGTCGCACAACCTGAAGATCATGTTACTCACCGCCGTGTACGTCGCGTGTAAGGTGGAGGAGAACTACGTCTCCGCGGAGGAGCTCGGACGCGGGATGAAAGAGGACGCGTCTCGGGTGCTGTCCGCGGAGGTGACGCTCCTGTCCGGGGTGAACTTCCAGCTCGTGACGTACTCGCCGTACCGCGCCGTGGAGGGGTTCAGAGCGGACGTCGAAGAGAAGGTCGCGTCGGGGGAGGTGAAGGGAAGCGTCGCGAAGGAAGAGCTCGACGCGTGCGTCGCCGCGGCGCATAAGATCACGGAGAAGCAGATGCGAACGGACGCGCCGTTGATGTTCTCCCCGGGGAAGCTCGCGCTGTGCGCGTTTCGAGCGGCGGGGAAGGAGCGAGGCGTCGCCGTCGTCGCCGCGTACGTCGACGCCGTCGCGAAAAACGCAGAGGAGAAGGAAGGCGACGAGCTGAGGAAGAGCTTGGACGCGATCGACGAGATGACGAGAGAAGGGGGGGAGGAGCCGAAAGAGGACGTCGTCAGAGATATCGACAAGAAGCTGAGGGCGTGGAGGTCGTCGAACCCTGTTCCCGCGAAGAACGCCGAGGCGGGGAAAGCCGACGGCGACGCCGGGAAGAGCTCGAAGCGGCACAAGAGCGCGAGCAAGGCTGAGAGAGAAGCGGAGGAGGACGCGGCGCTGGGGTAGGCACGCGCAGCGCTCTAAGCGTTTACATCGTATTCACGCGCTAAGGAAAACGACCCGACCGGAAAACGCTCTCACGCGAACGTGAACACGCGAAGGGAGAGCAGCGTCTGCCGCACCGACTCCGTCAACGCCGCCTTCGCCTTCGCCGCGCGGTCCAACCCGCTCTCGGACGCGACGCCCTTCAACAGCGTCAGCGCCGTCGGGCTGAACTTCAACGGCTCCAACGGAGTCTCCCTGCCTTCCGCCCTCGCCGCGACCGCGAGATGCCCGACGTTCTCGTCCCTGCCGTCGTTCATGAGCAAAGTCAAATCGCCGGGTACTTCGGCTATTTTATCCTTCGCGTCCACGAGCGTGCACCCTCTCGATTGCGTCAGCATCACGTGCACGGCCTCGCGCTCGCGCGTGAACACCTTGTCCGCGTCCTCCGCGAGCGTCAGGTCAAAGTCCGTCACCTCCGCGATGCGCACCATGCAATCCCTCGACCCGATCGTTCGGTTGAACCGCGAAGACGCGAACATAAACGACGGCGACAACAGCGCGACGTCTTCGCACATCGCCGCTTCCAACGCCGCGTCCTTCTTCTCGATGCCGACGTACGCGCAGTCCTTGTCCTCCAGCGCGAGGTGCACGCCGCACTTGGACAGACGCGCGAGTAGTTTTCTCGGCGCGAGCTTCACCCCGAGAAGCGAACGCAGCGCGGGCTCCGCGTCGCTCGCGAGCGCGCAGACGCCTTCGCCGACTTCGATCTCGATCGGCCGCCCCCCGAACCTCTCGTGCTTCGGCGTCACGGACACGATCACGGACTCCCCCGTAGAGCTCGGCCGCGTGCTCCATCGCGTGTACGGCGCGCACGCGACGCGGCTCTGCACGAGCGCGTGGTGCGTCACCTTCACGGTCGAGTACGTCAACGTTCTGTCCTTCAACGAGACGTCGGTTATTCCATCCGTCTTCCACTCGCTCGAATCGTCGTCCCACCACGCCACGGACGGCGTCTCGTCCACGAGCACGATATCGTCCGGAATCTCGTACGACAGCATCAACGGCGGGACGTCCGCCATGTCGACTTCGGTGGTCTCCGCGCCGGCGACGGGTATCGGATACGGCAGCCGTTCGACGTCCACGGCGAGCGGGGACATCGTTCGCAGCGTCGTCCCTTGCACAACCTTTGGCAACGGCGGGAGCGTGAGTAAGTCGACCGTGCACACGCCGCCGACGGACGTCAACTCGTTGTTGCAACCTGGGCTCAAGGTGTCGTACGCTCGGTGGATCACCCTCACCGCGACCGTGGCTAACGTCAACGGTTTCGGGAGCTCCACGCTGACGCGTAACTCTGGGACGTCGACGAGTTTAAACCGCGGGTTCTTCACGTGGTTCAGCCACAGGACGTACTTGAACCCCTCTCTCGAGTCGAACACGATGATCTCCCCGTTTTCGTCCTGGTACTCGTCCGCGGTGTGCATGATCCCCGCGGTGGATCTATCGATCACGACGTCGGTCAGCGCGCGGATGCGTTTTTGAAACCCGCCGACGGCATCCGCGAACGCGTCCCTTCCCTCCGCGATCGCCCAATACCTGTACGTGTCGCCCTCGTTGACGATCTTCTCGTTGTCCACCGCGAGCTCTAACGCGGGGCCTAGTAACCGCGTCTCTTCGTCCGTTATCGCCATCTCGTACGTGTTAATCTCCTTCTCCCGTTGCGGGTCCGGCAGCGCGCTCGTCGCGAGGTGTCGCTCCCACTCGTACGCATCCTTCACCTCCGCTCTGTGCGCCTCGAGCGCCGCGCGTCGCTCGTCCAGGAACGGCGTCACTTCCGCGAGCTCGGCAGCCTTGATCGCGTCCGCGGCGGCTATTCTCTCGTACTCCAGGTCCGATATCGCTTTGTTCTCCGCTTCGATTCGCGCTCGCTCCGCCTCCTCCGCGGCGATGCGCTCTTGCTCGATCCTGAGCGCCTCCGCCTCGGCTTCCTCGCGCGCGGCGATCTCCTCGGGGGTCTCTTCCTTTGGCTTCTTCGCCTTCTTCCCGCCCTTCTTCTCTTTCTTCTCCTTCTTCTCTCCCCCGCCCTCCTTCTTCTTCGCCTTCTTCTTGCCCGCCTGGGAGGGATGGGGAGGGGTCGGTCAGGTCGACGGTGGCGCCTACCTAATCGGGCGCAAAATAATGTGACGCGAATGATTACTCGCGGCGAGCGGGGCGGGGGGACGGATGCGCACCATCTCGGTCGAGCGAGGACGGCCGAGGGGCGCTCTGCGGCTGTCTTAGGGTCCCGCGATGGTAGGGAAACGCGACGCCCGCGCGCTGCCGTCCGCGGCGTCCCGACGAGTGACGGGGGAACCGCTCTTCGTTTTTTTAAGACCTGTTTTGGCCGGGCCGAGAAGAGCGCAGCGAGCGAGCGCCGCGCCGCGGCGTCCCGAAAATCCACGACGAGCGCCCGCGACGTCACTCTTCACGGCGCCGCTCGTCGACCTCGCGATGAGTCTCCGGCGCGCGCTCGCGCGCGCGGCCAGCGCGGTCTCGTCGACGTCGCGACCCTCCGCGGACGCGACGTTCCCACGCGGCGTCCCCGCGGCGACGGCGTCGCGACAGCGTCGCTGGTACAGCCCCCTGGACGACGTCAACGTGTACGGCAAGGACGCGACGCAGGTCATCGACACGTACACCCCGCGCGGGTTCGTCGTCGGCGGCGTGGAGTACCGAGGGAGCGTGTTCCTGTACCAAGAGCTCTCGCTGCTGTGGAGCGTGAACGAGCTGCGGGACGTCACCCCGGAGTCTCTCCTCGCGGCGCGCGCGGTGACCCCGCCGCCGGCGCTGCTCATCGTCGGGACGGGGAAGACGCTCGAGCCGCTGCCGAGGGAGACGTTGGACGCGTTCCGCAACTGCGACACCGCGCTGGAGGTTCTAGACACGCCGAACGCGATAGCGACGTTCAACATCTTGGTTCAGGAGGGGAGGTCCGTCGCCGCGGCGATGATACATCCCGGGTACTCTCAACAGTAAGTTAGCGACGCGCGTTTCCTTAGGCGTAGGCGTAGATAGGCGTAGTGGTATTAAATAGAACATCATCGTCAATCCTTCAGCTTCCGCCCGCCCACCGAGGAGGTGTACACCGCCGCCTTCGCGTCCGGGGGCTTCGGGACGAAACACGTGAAGCACGACTGCCGGTTCTTTCGGTTGTGCCCCCCGCACGCGTCGCACTCCCAATCCCCCCACTGCCCGTGCTCTTTCGGTATCCGCCGCGGCGCGCCCGAGGGATTGAACCCGCCCGCCGGGTTGATGAACCGCCCTTGGTTGTCGAAGAACCGCCCGATCTGTTTGTTCCCGCTCACGCCAGCGCCCGCGCCGGATAGCCCCCCGGCGAGATCGCTCGGCACCGCGCCCATCCTCGCCTTCGCCGCGTTCTCCATCGCGGTCTGCAGAAATTTCCTCTCCCAGCCCGCGTCTTCGGAGTCGGATTCCGAGCTGCTGCTGCGACTCCGTCGTCGTCTGCGATGCTTCTTCCGCCGCTTCTTGTGCTTCTTCCTCCGTTTCTTCCTGCTCCGACTCCTGCTCCGACTCCTGCTCCGGCTCCTGCTCCGGCTGTCGCTCCCGCTCCCGCTCGCGCTCCTGCTGCGACTCCGTCCCCGGCGCTTCTTCCTCGACCTCGACCTCGACCTCGACGTCGATCGTCTCGACCGATCGCGGCCACCGCGCTCGTCCCTCGACTTGCGAGCGCTCTTCTCGCGATCATCCCCTCTCCCGTCGCCGTCCTCCGCCTTGACGTCCTCCTTCCCCTCCTCCTCGACGTCCTTCTCTTTCCCCTCGTCTCCGCTCATCGTCCCTGCGCTGCCGTGGAGTGACCGACGTCGGCGGAATCGAGCGCAATTCTAGGGCGAGTCGCTGCGTGCAGTCTGGTGCGTGAAAAATAAGAGCTGACGAGCGGGGAAAACTCAAACGACGAGATCTGACGCCTCGGGTCCGCGTCACTCTCCGCCGCGCAAATCTCGCGGCGACGGCGTGCATGTCTGCGTGAACGCGCGCGTCCGGCATGGTCGAGTCGAGCGCGGGCGCGGGGGTGTACCTCAGCAGCGACATCGACCTCGACGTCAGGCTCAAGGTGAAAAACAAACAACGACGTCCTTCGCCCCGCACATTTCGTTTCGTCCTCACTCTTCTCCCTCCCACGCTGAACCTCGCCTCCTCGCATCTTCTTCACAGGTCGTGGGGGTGAACGGACGGCTACCGACGGTACGCGCGCGCGCTCTGCTCCCCTGAACGCCCGCGCGGCGACCGCGCCCCGACCGCGCCTCTCTTCGCGACTCGGCACCCCCTCACGTCACGTTTACTGATCGATGTTTTTTCTTTCCACTCCGCCGCGTCTCGACAGGATCACGTCGGCGAAGACGGACGCGCGGAGTTGCGAGCGACGTTCCAGCTGTTCACGGATGACGACGAGCCGCTGACGAGCGAAGTGAGCTCGTCGTCCGCGGCGTTCGAGGACGCGAGAGGGGAATGGAACGAGACGCTGTTTTTCCCTCTGAAGTACAGAGACGTGAGCGCCGACGCGCGACTGGAAGTTAAAGTGTGGGACTCGAGGGACCTGTCGAAAGACGTCGTCGTCGGCGAGAGGAGCGTCTCCATGTTCGACGAGAACCTCTCGCTCCGACGCGGGCACCAGCGCGCGGCACTGCGCTTGCGCGCGAAGACGACGCGCGAGCCGCTGCCGTTGGACGCGATGCACGCGTCCCCCGGCGGGGACCTGACGACGGCGGAGACCGCGCTGAAGAAGTACGAGCAAAACGAGATGTCCCCGCTGGAGTGGTTAGACCAGCTCACGTTCAAGCGCGTGGACGAGATGCGCGAGGCGGCGCGTCTGCGGAGGATAGCGGACGGGGAGATGGAGATCCACTTCGAGTTCCCGATGTTCGCTTCGCCGGTCATTCACCGAGAGAACGCGCCGGCGAGCGCGTCAGCCGCGGCCGGGGCGAAACCTTCGCTAGATCAGTTGATTTGGCTCGTCGACTCCGAGGTGAACGCGGGACTAGAGAACCCGGCGGAGCGCAAGCACGAGAAACTCACGCGGTCCGTCGGCCGAGGCGTCGTCGATCACGACTTGAAGCCGAACGGGAACGAGAAGCGGTCGCTCGCGGCGGCGATTTCGCTGCCGCCGACGCGGCACCTCACGCCGGAGTACAAGCAGCTGCTGTGGAAGTTCCGGTACTCGTTGCGCTCCGAGAGCGGCGCGCTCACGAAATTTCTCAAGTGCGTCGACTGGAGCGACGCGAACGAGGCGAAAGCGTCGCTGGAGCTACTGTACGAGTGGGCGCCGATCGACCCGGCGTCCGCGCTCGAACTCCTATCGCCAACGTTCACGAACAACGAAGTCAGAAGGTACGCGGTGAGCATCCTCGCGGACGCCGCGGACGACGAGCTCTTGTGCTACCTCCTGCAGCTCGTGCAGGCGCTTCGATACGAGAGCGCGGACGACAGCCAGCTCGCGAGATTTCTCGTCGAGCGCGCGGTCGCGAACCCGGTGCTCGCGAATTTTTTGCACTGGTATCTCGTCGTCGAGTGGGAGGACAAGAGCTTCGCGTCGCGGTCGTCGAGGACGCACCAGCTGTTCGAGGACGCGTGCCGTGCCATGGGCGCGAAGGGCGAGGAGCTGTGGGACGCGCTGCGAAGGCAGTCTGAGGTGATGGCGCAGCTGACGTCGATCACGCGAGAGCTCGCGGGGATGCGAGGGCAGCCGAAAAAAGTCGAGCGTCTGCGCGCGATGCTCTCGGATGAGGGCGCGTGCGGCGACCTCGGCGCGTTCGCGCAAGCGCTGCCGCTGCCGATCGACCCGACGATCAACGTCAACGGCATCGTCCCGCAGGAGAGCACAGTGTTCAAGTCCGCGCTGTGCCCGTTGAAGCTCGCGTTTAAGACGACGGAGGAGACGCGCGCGAACATGATTTTCAAAAAAGGCGACGACTTGCGGCAAGACCAGCTCTGCGTGCAGATGATATCGCTGATGGACCGCCTGCTGAAACGCGAGAACCTGGATCTGAAGCTGACGCCCTATCAAGTCCTCGCCACGGGCAGAGACACCGGGCTCATCGAATTCGTTCCCTCGCAAGCGGTCGCGGACATCATCGCCGAGCACAAGACGCTGACGAAGTACATCGCGTTGAACAACCCGGACAAAGACGGTCCGTACGGGTGCTCGCCGGAGTCGTTGATGCGGTTCGTGAAGAGCTGCGCGGGGTACTGCGTGATCACGTACATCCTCGGCGTCGGCGATCGGCATCTCGATAACCTCATGTTAGCCCCGGACGGGCGGATGTTTCACATCGACTTCGGGTTCATATGCGGACGAGACCCGAAGATTTTCCCTCCGCCGATGAAGTTGTGCAAGGAACTCGTCGAGACCATGGGCGGCATCGAGAGCGAGCACTTTGGGAAGTTCAAGACGTACTGCTGCGAGGCGTATAACATCTTACGGAAGCACGTGGTGCTGATTTTGAACTTGTTCTCGCTCATGGCGGACGCGAACATCCCGGACATCAGCCAAGACTGCGAGAAGGCGCTTCTAAAGTTGGAGTCGAAGTTCGCGCTCGACCTCGACGACGAAGCCGCGATGCAACACTTCCAGGTGCTCATCACCGAGTCCACGAACGCGCTGTTCCCGCAGATTTTCGAGACGACGCATCGATGGGCGCAGTACTGGCGGTGAGTGATAAGTAATAGAAGCTAGCATTACAACACGACGAGCGTGCGATCAAAAGTCCCCTTCGTCCATCGACTGGTTGTTCGGTTTTTGACTCACCGACGTCGCGTTGAACGTCGCCTCGCGTTTCACCCTGTCGATGATGCTCATCGCCGCGACGGAACCCTCGCGCTTCATGAGAATCGCCTCCAACTCCTTGTACGACGGCTTCTCGTCGAACGTCTGAATGAACTTCGGCTCCGTGTCGTTCGCGTTCATGTCCGTCAGGACGTACAGCGACCACGGGTACGGATAACTCTTCAGCAGACGAATCGTCTCGCCTTGGATCCGCTGCTCCGAGATCCAGTACGCTTGCTCGAACGTCGCGAGGAAGTCCTCGTTTTTCTTCTTCCACGGTCCGATGCCGAGGTCTGAGATCAAGTTGCTCCCTTCGCCGTTCATGATCTGCGAGTTCACGATCGCGAGAGTTCCGCCCGTCTTCTCCTCCGCCGCGGCGAGCTTCTTCAGCTCTGGGAGCGTCTCCGCGGTGAGGAACACCATCGCCTTCGCCGCGGGGGTCTTCAGCACGACGACCGCGTCCGAGTCGTCTATGACTTGCTGTTTCACGTCCGCGTTGTCGTCCCCGCCTACCCTCTTCAGGAACTCTCCCACCATGGGCGCGACCGCTTGGTCTGTTGGGAAGAAGAGCGATCGATCGACCGTCAGCAAATACTCATCGGAGCGATCGACGGACGGAGGGTGCTCACACGAGGAGGAGGAAGAGAGAGGACGACGACGACGACGCGCGCGGGGGGTGCGCACATTGCTGCCTGACCCCCCCCGGCCAGTCGTCGAGGTCCGTCGCGCCGATGAGCGGGAGCGAGAACTCGATCGAGAAGAACTTCTTCCCGCTCGCGGCGGCGCGCGCGACCGCCTCCGCGGCTTGCTTCGCTTGCTCGCGAGGCGATCGCGGCAGTCGCGGCCCCTCCCCGACCTCGAACGCCGCGCGTGCGACGGACGCGCGCTTCGCCGCGCGAGGAGCGCGCGCGCGACTACCGAGACGAGCGCCTCCTCGACGCGAGGAGACGACGGAATGACGATGCACAGCGCTGGCCATCATCGTTCGCGGGGGCGGACGCTGTCGCGCGCGACCGAGTGACGGGGCCACGTCGCACGCGACGAGGACAACGACAACTGGCGCGAGCGTCGCGAGGTCGCTCGCGAAATCGGCACCCGCGCGGTTTCGCGGGTCGCGAAAATCGAGAAAAATGCACGCGAAATCAAAGAAGAGCCAGTGTTAGGGCTAGCGGCGTCACATCTCGTCGCTCGGGACGACGCGCACGCCGGCGAGCGCGCGCGGCCCGCCGCGTCGATTCCGTGCCCAGGTCACGCACCCGCGACTGGCGAGGTGGGAACCCCCGAGCGGTCGTCGCCGAGGTCGACGGGACGCCGTCCGTCGAGCTGAACACGCGCGACTGCGCTGAGCGAATCTTGTTCGTCGTGAACCGAGTTTCGCGTCGGCGTCGGCGGGGGTCATGGACGCTGCCCGTGAGTTTTACACGAACAAAAACATCCTCGCACCCATGGTGAGGGTGTGCACGATGCCGACCCGGCTGCAGGCGACGGAGTACGGAGCGGACATCGTGTACTCGGAAGAGATCCTTGACTACAGGTGCGTCCGCCGCTGAGGGAAAATCTCGCCGGTTTCGACGCCGACGCGACGAGTCGACCAAACGTCGGAAGAGGGAGGGCCTCCGTTCGACGCCACGGACCGCCAACGTGACGACACGAGTAGGCCCCATTCGATACTGACACGACTCTCCTCCCCGAACTCGCAGCCTGATGAGGAGCAAGCGGGTGGAGAACCACGCGTTTGGCACGGTAGAGTTTGTGAACACCAAAGAGAACAGCAGCGGTTTCAGAGATGTAATTTTTCAGACGATACCCGAGGTGTGTGACGAGTAAATAAACCGTGAATCAATCATCTATTTTCCTGCCAGCTCTGGGAAAATTTCTTTTCTGACTCCGTTTCTCTCGCGTCCACATTTTTCTGACAGGAACGAGGACGACTGGTCCTGCAGTTAGGAACCGGAGACGCGACTCGAGCTTTAAAGTGTGCGCTCCTCGCAGCGAAAGATATCTCCGCGGTCGATATAAACATGGGCTGTCCTCTTAAATTTTCAACGTCGAGTGGGGCTGGTTCCGCGCTGTTGAAGAAACCAGAACAAGTGCGCGATATCATGACGACGCTGCGACGTAACTTACCAAGCGAAGTTCACGTCACCTGCAAAATTCGTCTATTAGAAACGACGGAAAAAACTATAGAACTCGCGCGCGTGATCGAAGCTTGCGGGGTTTCTGCGTTTGGCGTTCATGCGCGTTACGTTTCGCAACGACCGCGCCAGCCCGCGCACTGGGATTTAATGAAACACGTCGTAGAATCGGTTTCGTGTCCAGTTATTGCAAACGGAGATGTTTTCAAACACGAAGACTTTGAGAGAATTAAGAGCGAGACGGGCGCTGCGAGCGCGATGTGTGGACGCGCGGCGTTGTGGAATCTTTCCGTGTTCCGCGAGGAAGGTTTGCTTCCGGCGAGGGAAAATTTGAATAACATTTTGAAGAAGTGCCTGGAGTGGAACCACACGGTGAAGAACACGAAGTATCTCCTTCGGGAACTGCTCATTAAATCGACCGGGCTTGAGAACGAGGAGGGCAACGCGCTGAATAAAAGTAAGACGCTGGAGGAAATTGCGCGCACATTTGAGGTTCCAGAAACTCTCATAGGGAGTAAGCGGCGGGAACATCTAAAAAGACCGTGTGAAGAGGATGCACTTAGCTTAGACAGCTAACAGCTGAAATAATAGATTAGAAACATCTTCGAAACAGCGGTAAACAGAGATGTAATCGTCGCAGCACCGCCTTATGTCGATCTATACATTAAACACATCGCCCTCTTCGGATTCATTGTGAAGTTACTGGTGGACAATCGCGAGTCTAACGCGAAAAACAACTCTGGAAAATGAAAGAACCTAGAATATTAAATAACGAAATTAATCAAAATTCCGCGCGTGGACATTCATTCCATTCGATTGGTTTCGATGTGCATCGCGCGTGACTCGATGTTGACAGTCTATTTTACGTCAAATGCGGCAAGTTTAGTTTTCTCGCGTCTGTTTTAACATGATTGACGACGTAGTAATCGCCTGACGTTCCCAAAAGCTGCAAAATTTTTCTCTTTATCACTCTTTTCAGATCGGAATTTCGTTCGGAACGCGAAACGCGAACGTTTTTCAATTACTTTTTCCTAGCTTCGTTGCGGCGCAATTAGAGTCACCGAGTTCGGCCGCCCGGCTCTTGTAATTTTTACGCAATATTGAGCAATCTTCATTTTATGTCGTAGTCGAGCGCCTTGAAATGTGACGCGTTTTGGAGGTTGAACTTCGCGCGCATTTTTTTATGAATCATCCTCATAGCTGTTGCGCTTGCGTTGATGTCGATGTTCTGTTCACTTTCATGTGACGTTCCGCGCCACTTTTCAATTTTTCCCACTTTCCGTATCACTGTCAGAGCTCAGTTCGCCGGAACGCTAGTTAGCTAGCTACCTTCTAGTTAAGTTCCGATTCGTTTACCCTGCGGTTCTTCTCTTGTTCTCGCAGGTCGCTCGAGGAGTCAATAGCCGCGAATTCATAGGTTAAATCAGGTTCAAAATCCGGGGTCATGCGGTCTGAAACGCCGGGATTTCATCGCGGGAGGCGCCTCTCATTTCCGCTGAATTTCCGCGTTACCCCGATCAACGTTTCCGTCAAACTCCGCTGCGTCGTAAATTTTCATGCAGGGAAATTTCTTGATTTCGGTCTAAATTTTTCTGGCAGAGGGTTCTTTCAGCTGTTGACGAATTTTCTATCGTTCGTCATTCCAGTGCTAAAGTTGAGTCTAAAAATCACGGAAACGGCTGGTGGTGCGACGCTCCCGGGTAGCGGTACGAGCTCGTCTGCTTATCCCATCTCGGACCTCCGTACGGGTTCGACGCGTTGGAGTAATGACTCCGGTAACCGTTGGTTCCCCCCACGCCCCCGGTCAACCCCGTCCGCCTCTCGATCGTCGGCAGTTTCAACTCCCCCGCGCCTGACCCGGTCTGACCGGACGGGCGATACCTCGCGTTTCGCGCGTTCCTCACGTAGTTCCCGACGCCCATCCTGGACGAATAACTCCCACTACTACTCGACGCGGCCGAGTGCCCGTACGGATTCCTCGTCGGGTCGTCCAGCCCGCTGTAAGGATACTTGAACCCCCCGTAAGTACCGTTACGTCCCGCCGCGTACGACGGCGCGAGATTCTCGTTCAGCCGCGTCGTCGTCGCCTCCTTCGTCGCCGCGCCGTGGCTGTACAGCCGCGACCCCTCCAGCCCCTCGAGCGGGCCTCTTCCGCCGACACCGTACCCGCGCGTCGTCACCGGATCGACGTGCGATCCCCCGTACCCTTTGCTTTGCGTCCCGTAGCTCCCTTTGTTGTTCAATCCCAGGTACGACGCGCTGACGTACTGCGAGTTGAGTTTCGGCGGCAGCGGCTTGAAGTTCGAGCTGCTCCCCACGAGCGGTTTACTCAACAACGGGTCCTTCATCGCGGCGCCGACTTGGTGCTGCGACTGGATCTGTTGTTGATGCTTGTACTGCGCGTGGTGATCGTGAATCGGGCGTTTCGGCGAGAGGACGACCGGCGGCTCCGGTCGTCGCGCGGGCTCCGCCGCGCGCGGTTTCGGTTCCGCGCGTCGGACGATCGGCTCCCTCGGCGCTTGCCGCGGCTCCACCCTCGGTTTCGACTCCACCTTCGGCGGCGTTTTCACCGCCATCGGTGAGAGCCCGCGGAAGAAAGGCATCTGAAGGCACTGCAGCGCGGTAGGTCGCTTCGACGGGTCCCACTGAATGCACGCTCGGATAAACTCCACCGCATCCGCGCTCGCGTGCGGCATCAACTTTTCAAGCGGCGTCTCTTGAAACTGCGGGAACCGGAACCCCATCTGCGTCGCGAGCTTGAGACCTTCCGGCCAGTTCCGCTCCGTGGGCGTCCCGTTCACCGCGCATATTTTGTAAATCTCATCTTGTTCGCTGCTCCCCGGGAACAGCGGACGGAGCGTGATGAGCTCCGCGGCGATGACGCCGATGGCGAAAATATCGATCGGCGCGTTGTAATACGGCGACCGCAGGAGCACCTCCGGGGCGCGGTACCATCGCGTGGAGACGTAGTCCGTGTACGGCGGCCGCGAGCGGATTTCTCTGGCTAACCCAAAGTCCGCGAGCTTCACGACGTCGCTGTCCTGCCCTTCGCTGATCAACAAGTTTTCCGGCTTCAAGTCCCGGTGGAAGTACCCGTGCTTGTGCAGGTACGCGATGCTCTGCACGATCTGGTAGATCCAGGACTTCACCCTCGCCTCGGGGAAGTACCGGTCGCGGTCTTTGATCTGCTGGTACAAGTTCTGCGTCATGTACTCGAACACGAAGTACAGCTCGTCGTTCTCGCGAATCACCTCCTTCAGCTTGACCACGCACGGGTGGTTCAGCTTCCTGAGCGACTTGACCTCGCGAAGCGCCATGCACTCCTCCCACGTGTAGAACTTCCTCTTCATCTTCTTGATGGCGACGACCTCGTTCGTCTGCCGATTCGTCGCCTTCCACACGCTCCCGTACGTCCCGTCCCCGAGCTGGGAGTGGACCTTGTAGCTGTTCGAGAAAAAAAAAGACGATCGCGGACGCGTCAGTCGACGGGCGGGACGCGACCGCGCGCGGGGGCGGGCGCGGGCGCGAAGCGAGCGTTCGGGGACGGCGTCGAGATATCGCGGAGAGTGAGAGCACGGCGACGCACCGATTCATGGTCACGAGCGAGCGCGGCGAGACGCGCGCGTCGCTGTGACGATGGACCGCCAGCACGAACGGTCAACCCCTCGTCGAGCGATCCGAGGCGGGGGGCACGAAACGCGCGCCTCGAAACGCGCGGCAGTCAACAGCGGCCACGAAAAATATTCGTCTCGAGCGACCTTCCGGCCGGACCTTCCCGGTGCCAGCCAGACCTTCCCGGCGGCGGCCGCGGCATCGCGCGCGGCGGCGAGCGAAGATCGCACCGCGGGGAAGCGCGAGCCACGCGAATCCTCCGCGCGCGCGTCCTCGCCTCAAACGCGGCGTCCGCGCGTGGGCAGTCGGCACGCACGACAAAAGCGATGCGGCGGCTCGTTTCCCTCACGCGCGCTCTATGTCTCTTGTCTCTCCTCGCGTGCGGTCTCGCCCCCGTCGCCCTCGCGCGCGACGCGGACCCGTACAAGCTCCTGGATCTCAGCCGCGGCGCCGGCGACGCGGACATCAAGCGCGCGCACAGGAAGCTGTCGCTGAAGTACCACCCTGATAAGCAATCGGGGAAGACCCCGGAGGACGTGGAGAAGGCGCAGCAGCGGTTCATGGCCATCCAACGAGCGTACGAGACGCTGTCGGACCCGGAGCGAAGGCGCAACTACGACTCCACGGGGTACGCGGATCCTAAGGACGCGTACAAGGAGCAGCAGCACGCGAGCGCGGGGAAGAACAGCGGGAGAGGGAGAGGGCCCCACGTCCGCCCGGGCGACCGCGGCGGCTGGGACTCGGGCGCCGCGGGGGGACGGCACGGCGGGCCGGGGCCGGGGGGGTATCACCAGCCCGACCCGATCACCTCGGACACTCTGGATTTGAAACCCGGGAACTTCGCGAAATACGTCTTAGACGGGAACCGCGCGTGGCTCGTGCAGGTGTATCACGACGGCAGCGAGCGGTGCCACAGGGCGGCGCCGGCGTGGGAGCAAACGTCGCGCGCGCTCGACGGCATCGCGAAACTGGGGAGAATAAACCTCGCGCACTACCCCGCGTTAGCCGCGCAAGTCGCGCCGAAGCATTTGTTCTCCGCGACGCACGCGGACTACAAGGACCTCCCCGTCGTCGTCGGTTTCGCCCCCGGGTGCAAGAAGACGTGGTGCAAGCGAAAGTACCGCGGCGTGATGAAAGAAAACAAGCTCTCCGCGTTTGCGATGGACCGACTTTTACGATACGCAGACGTCCCTCTACACACGAGGGACACGCTGCCGTCGTTCCTGGAATCCGAACCGGAGAAGGTGAAGTTTGTGATGTTCTCGTCGAGGTCGTCGACGCCGCCGGCGTTGCTGAGACGCGCGGCGACGGAGTACGAAGACGACGTCTCGTTTGCGAGAGTGATTCACGCCTCGGCGGATGCGAGTTATTGGATAAAAAAATTTAACGTCGTCGCGCCGCCGGCGGTGCTCGTGATGAAAGAGGGGAACGCGCGCGTCGTCGAGCACGAGGTGTCGGGTAAGGACAAGCTGAAAGCGTTGCTCATCGAGCACAAGCTCCAGACGCTCCCGCAGCTCAGGGTGTCGAACGTGAAGTCCGTCGGGTGTCAGCCCGGAGGCTTGGTGCAAACGTGCGTCGTTCTCCTCGGCGTCCGCGGTTTGGACGCATTCGAGCGCGCGCGTTCGACGCTTCGCGACGCGAAAGCATCGCTTCAGTCGACGACTGAAGACTTCGCGACGTTATCGACAGCGCTCGAGGCGAAGGAACTCGCGTTCGCGTGGGTCGACGCGAAGACGCAGGCGAGCTTCTGCAGAGCTTTCTTCGCGCCGAGCGACGCGGCCGGCGCGGCGGCGTGCGGGAAAGCGAACGCGAAGCCGCGCGTCGTCGCCATGCGATTCACGCACGGGCCGGATGTGATCGAGCACGCGGTGTACGACGGCGAGATGGACGCGCGCGCGATTCTGTCGTGGGTCGCGAAAACCTCCGACGCGGAAGGCGGGTCCCTTCGCGAGGCGAACCGCGGGGATGCCCGCTTTCCCGAGCTGACCGCTCCTAAACCGAGCGCGATCGAATCCCTTCGCGAGTGGAAGACGGACGCGACCGCGACCGCGTACGACCTCGCCGAGGAGCTGATGTACATCTGCGTCGAATCCGGGCCGGTCGCGCCGATGTTCTTGTTGATCGTCGGGCTGTTGGTTCCCTCGTTTGTGCGTCGCCCGAAAAAGAGCAAACGCGTGAAGAAGAAGCGCGAGGTGGACGACGACGCGGTGGTGGACTGGAGCGACGACGACACGCTCGCGTCGTTGAAAGGATCGCAGAGCGGTATGGTGGTGGTGATGCTCGTGGACGGGTTTAAGACTGACCAAGAGGTGTTCAAACGTTTACGCGGGTCGTTTTGGCGTGAACCGATTCTCAGTTTCGGCACGGTGAACATCGCGAAGGTCCACGCGTGGGCGGAGTTCGCGGAGACGATCGGCGCGGCCGCCTCCACGATCGTGATATGGCACCCGTCGCGGACGAAGTATCGGATAATAGGAAACGGCGAGACTCCGCACCCAGAGCTGTGCTCGAAGATCGAGCAGTTCCTCGACGGGATCTCCGGGGATCTCTGGGTGGAAGGCAACTGGCCTTCTACTTCTAACAACTAGGCGCCGCGCGAGAGGGTATTATTAGATAAATAATCAAACTCGCTTGCGTTAAATTTAAACTATGGTCCTTACGTTCTATAATAGCTCATCTCGAAGCCGGCACCGCGGCCGGCTCTTCGACCGGGGGGTTCAGCCCCAGGTACTCTTGCACGGTCCTTTCCAACTTGCCGCGATCCGCGCCTCGCATCACGTGAAGCAGCTTCTTGCCTCGGTAAAACCTAAATTCCGGCGTGCCTTGAATCTCGAGCACGTCCCGGCACAAGTGCGCCGCCCCCGGGCACGCGTCGCCGAGAACTTTCAAGAACAGCTGTGAGAAGTTGAAGGGGAAGCGCGGGTGAAGAGTGACGACGGGAAAAGTCCTTAAGGAACGGCGTTCACATCGCGAACGGGGTCGTATGGGAAGCAGTCTCACCGCGTCCTGGTACTTCTTCGCGACGCCCTCGTACGTCTTCTCGAATTTCATGCACGGTCGGCAGTGCGTGTACCCGCACTCGAGGACGACCAACGACCCGTCCTCGTCCGTCATCGTCCCGCCGGTCGTCTCTACGTTCACGGTCTTCTCTTGCCACTCCTTGACGAACCGGTTGAACTCATCCTCGGAGTGCACCTCGTGCACGTGCGCGACGGCGAGTTTCAGCGCTCTCGCGAACCACGCTGTGAACTGCTCCGCAGTCGCGACTTCTTTCATCCCTCCGGTAAAGTCGCGCAGCAGACCTTTGACTTCCGCGTCCGAGAAGCTCGTGCCAAGGACTTTAACACCCTGAAGTAGGTCGTCGTGGCTGATCACGCCGTCCTTGTCGCGGTCGAGCTTTCGGAAGATCCACAAGAGGTCCTCTTCGAATAATTCCCGTGGTTTTGGGTCGCCGACGATGGTGTTCGTCACCGCCGCGCGTAAAACCTCCCCGGCTTGGCGCCTGCCGAGCTCCACGTGCGCGCCGATCGCGGCGCCCTTCACGAGCGCCATCGTCGGGAATTCCCCCATCACGATCGTGTCCCCGCTCAACCCTTTGCTCGCGATCCCGGGCTGCAGAAGCGCGAAGAGCGCGTCCTCCGGTAACTGCGACGCCGCGCCGGTCGTGAGGAGGATGATCTTATCCGGCTTCACCGCGCCCGCGATCTTCTGAAGGTACTTGTCCACGAGCGTCGCGTACGCGAGGATCGGCCGGAACGCGGCGACTTCCTCTTCCTCGAAGTCGCGCGTCAAATCGCCGTCGCGGCGGTACAGCGGCCGCGCCGGTCCCGCGAGCGCGTACCGCTCGTGAAGCACGGCTTCGTCCTTCTCCGGAGGAATGTCCGGCGCGTACCCGTCCCACCCCCACCGCTCGCGAAGCTTCCCTAGCTCGCGCTCGTACGTCCACGTCAGGTGCTTCAAGTCCGAGTTGCGAACTTTCTGGCCGTTGTTGTACGTCACCGTGCCCATGCCTTTGCCGATCGTCGCGACGACGACGACGCCGTGTTCTTTCAACCCGGGGCCGAAATACATCTCCGCGTACCCCGCGGCTTCCGTGTGAATCATCGTCGCTACTTTGCCTTTCGTCTCGGGCATCATCCTTTCTAATCGTTTCGCCGCTTGCTGATTCCCTAACGTCCGCATGATCGCCCTGGTGACGCTGACGCCGACGGGGCCGTTCCAGTTGAAATGTTTTATGACTTTCCTCACCGCCGCGCGCACGGACTCCTCGGAGAGGTCCTCGAGCTCCGCGGTCACGCCCGGGCGCATGAACTCCGCGTTCGCGGTATCCACGGGCGCGGCTTTCAGCGAGTGCATGCGGAGTTCCATGCCCAAGATTAACTCGCCCTCGGGGTAATCCCTGCGCGGTCGCGACGAGACGAGCGAACGAGCCGAGGTCAGAAGAGAATGCGACTGCGACGACCTGACGGGGGAAGAAGTATAGCACAAGATGCGGTCGGGCGCGGGCCCTGGGGGGGGGGCGCGTCCGCGTTCGACGAACCCGGGGACGAGGACGCGCCTGTTGGATAACGTCGCCGACTCCTTCGCCGACGCCTTCGCCGCGTTCGTCGCGGTCAGACTGCACCTGGGCGCGGGGAAGGGGCGGGGGGCGACGGCGTCAGCGACGCGTCTTTTCACGTGGCCACGAATCGACGCGAACGGGTAGCGAGTGGCGCGTGCGTCACCGAGCTCGCGCGCACCTCCGCGACGCTCGCCGGGCGACTTTGACGCTCGAGCTCGGCTTCCTATCGCGACGCGAGAGCGCCGCGCGCGTCGCATCGCGCGCGGATGCGCGAGCGACGCACGCCGGGCTCGCGCACGCGCGCGACATCGCGACCGGAAAAGTCGTTGGACAGCGTGCAGTCAGTCAATCTATCCACTCGACCGATGGATGCAGCGCGTCGCCACGGACGGGCGCCCGAGCGCTCGCGTCTAGCGGAAAGCTCACCAGAGGACCGCGCGCGAGCGCGACGCGGAGCGAACCCGCGCACCGCGCGCGTGGAGACGTCGGCAGAGCGCCCCCTCTGTGCGCGCGCGTCGGAGCGCGTCGACGCTTTTTGGCGCCGCGAAACGCAAGGCGGCGCGGCTCTACAAATGTAAAAATATCTGAGTTGTCTGGTTTGTGCGCGCACGAAGCGTCGCCGTGCGTGGGGCGGTGTGTTATCCGCGGTCGGCGCAGCGTCTCGGACTCTTTTTTAACGTTTGATTTTTCCAAACTAAAAAAGTCCGCCTCTAACTAGTCCTCCTCGTCGATCGCGCCCGTGTATTCCGCGATCGCGTCTAACGAGAGGGAGTGCACGCTGAAGTCGTCGTTCAGCTGCACGCTGCCCGCGTCCCCCGACTTCTCCAGGAGCTTCCCTCGCTTCCCTCGGTGCGCGCCGGCGAGGACGGCGACGCGTCCGCCGCGCTTCGGAAGCGCGGTTTCCAACGCGCGCTGCGGCACGTTCGACAACACCTCGCCGTTCTCGAGCTCCAGCGTGCACTCTCTCGGGGATACCACGTCGACGACGACCGCTTTCTTGAGGTACAGACGGCCGCTCTGGAACGACTTCGAGACGATCCGGACGCGAATCGCGGGGTACAGCCACGGCGGCGGCTCCTCGCGTTTTCGCTTCTCCTTTTTTTCGTCGCCGCCGCCGCCGCCGGTCCTCTCGCGCTTCTTCCCGCCGGTATCGCCGCCGCCGCCGCCGCCGCGGCCTATCCCCATCGCTCGATCCGCGGGGCCGGACCCAAAGTCCGCGAGCTCGCTCGTGCGCACGGTCACGACCTCGCCGCTGTTTTTAAGCTCGACCTGCGCGCGTTCGCTTCGCCCCTCGCTCTTCGTCAGCGTCAACACGCGACACTCGAGCCCGCGGTGCCGCCCCTCGACGACGCACATCATCTTGCCCTCTCTCGGCCCAGGGTCTTCCCTCTTCACGAGCTTCTCGTCCAGGGACTTGACGTTCCGCGACTTTCCCTCCGGGCCTTCCGGTAAGACCATCACGTCCGCGCGTTCGCGCGTTTCCCCGGGCTTTATCCGTCGCGCGTCGGAAACCTCCGGCTTCGGCGCGGGCTCCGCGCCGAGTCCGAGCCGGCCGGCTCTCGGGACGAACTCGACCGCGGCGACTAACCCTTTCGAGTTCCTTCCGACAGGCTTCCCTTCCTCCCACCCCATCCCTCGAAGCATCGCCGCGCCGAAGTCCTCGATCGGCATGCTCTCGTAATCATCCAAACTCGCCTGCTCCGGGAGGTCCTGCACGTCCTCGCGGAACGCCTGCAGCTCCTTCTCTTGCAGCGATTTCCCGATGAACGACTCGTTCGCGGGCGGCGGCGGCTTCTCGTCGTCCTCCAGCTTGACGTCGCCGTCCTTCGGGCCCATCTTCGTGAGGCCGTAAACGGTGCCGCTCCCTTGCGCGGTCTCCCCGCCGCCCGCGGTCAACCGCGCGGCGACTTCGAATCGCTCCGCGTCCTCCTCGATCGCGGCGTCGTTCGGGAGAAAACTCGGCGCGCGATGCCCCGCGGCTTTCCTCTGCCGTCCGGTGCCGACCTCGAACGTGTTCGCGATCGCGGGGATGGACTTCACGACCTTTTCTTTCTTATCCTTGAGCTCCAGACCGCCGCTGCCCATGCCGGTGAGGTACTCCTTCTTCGCGACGTCATCCTCCGCGCCGTTCGCGGCGACGGTCTTCTTCTTCGCCGCCTTTTTCGCGAATCCAAACGTCGTCTTCCCCGCGTCCGCGCCCGCCATCTTCGCGCGCTGCGACGCGGAGGAAGAGGCGGGGGTGTGGCGGGGAGGGGGTTGGCGATCGACTCCGCCGCAGATCCCCCGTCGTGCGCGCGCTCGTGCGCGGGTGAGTGCGGGGGGATCACGCGCGAATGCTTGGTAAGATCTCGCTGGTGCCCACTGAAAATTGCGCCCTTTCCGTTTCCCTCTTGGCTACCGCGCGAGGTAGCGGAAAATCCCCGAAATTCAATCCGAAATCAAACATGTGCACAGTGTATTTAGTGAGAATACGAAGAACGCGTACGTACTCGCCTGCCGGCGTTTCCTGGCCAAGCAAAAAGTTGGACGCGGTCGCGGTCGAACATCAAAAAAGTAGATCGGCCCCGTCGCGCACTTCCTCTCGCGCGTCGAGTGCGTGCCCCCCTCCCCCAACCGGAAACAAGCCAACCATGGAGGGTTACTACTGGCTTCAGTTCGGCATCCTCGCGATCGCGTGCGCGGGGCTGGAGATGCAAAAGGCCGGGAACAAAGAGCGCGTCGCGATGCCGGACACCTTCATCTCGTTTCGCAACCTGTACCTGTTCGTGTACTCGCTCATGATGGCGGGCGACTGGCTGCAAGGCCCGTACGTGTACGCGCTGTACCAGCACTACGGATACAGCACGGGCGACATCGGCAAACTCTTCATCGCGGGCTTCGGGTCGTCCATGATCTTCGGCACCGTCGTCGGATCGATGGCGGACAAGTACGGACGTAAAAACGCGGCGCTGACGTACTGCGTGACGTACATCGCGTCGTGCGTCACGAAGCACTGGAGCGATTACAACGTCCTGATGCTCGGGAGATTCTTCGGCGGGATCGCGACGTCGCTGCTGTTCACGTCGTTCGAGTCTTGGCTCGTCGCGGAGCACTTCAAGCGCGGGTACGAGGCGGAGTGGTTGGACAAGACGTTCGCGAAGGCCATCTTCCTCGGGAACGGGCTCGTCTCGATCGTCTCCGGGCTGCTCGCGAACTTCCTCGTGACGGACATGAACATGGGCCCGGTCGCGCCGTTCGACGCCGCGGCGTGCTTTCTCGCGATCGGCGGCGTCGTCATCCTCTTCACGTGGAGCGAAAACAAGGGCGACGCCAGCGAGAGCACGACGGTGCAGCAGGGCATGCAGCAAGCGTACGCCGCGATCGCGTCGGACAAGCGCGTCTTCTACCTCGGCGCGATGCAGTCCCTGTTCGAGGCGTCGATGTATTCGTTCGTTTTCTTGTGGACGCCCGCGCTCGGGCCGAACGGGGAGGACATCCCGCACGGGATGATCTTCGCGACGATGATGGTCGCGTGCATGGTCGGCTCGTCCGTCGCGTCGAGGATAATGTCCCGGCCGGACACGAGGCCGGAGAAGTACATGCAGACCGTGTTCCTCGCGTCCGCGGCGTCCCTGTCGATTCCCGTGCTGACGCGGTCGTTAGGCATGGAGAGCGACGGGTACAAGGGCGGACCGATCACGTTCGAAGGGAAGGTGCAGATGCTCGGGTTCTTGGTCTTCGAGGCGATGGTTGGAATTTTCTGGCCGTCGATGATGAAGATGCGGTCGCAGTACGTCCCGGAGGAGGTTCGGTCGACGGTGATGAACTTTTTCAGGATTCCGTTGAACTTGTTCGTGTGCGTCATCCTGTACAACGTCGCGATGTTCCCGCTCGCGGCGATGTTCGCGATGTGCACGCTGTTCTTGTTGATCGCCGCGGCGCTTCAGAAGAAGCTCGAACAACTCACGGAAGGGCCGGTGTACAAGAAAGCGGCGGGGATGGGGCCGCCTTGATCGGATCGGGGATCGGGGATCGGTGGATCGGTGTACGTACATATTTTTTCGATTTACAGTACGTGTATGCGTTGTGCGTTGATGAAATTTCTTCGTTACATTCGCGTTCAAAATACAATCTTATACAGCGTAGGCGTACACGACGAGCTCGTCGGTTCTCGTTCGACAACCGAATGAATCAGTACGGAGGCGCGAGGAACTGTCCTCCCTCGTCCTCGTCCTCTTCGTACCCCGGTCCCGGGAGACCGGGGATGGGAATCCCGCCCGGGGGAATCGGAATCCCCTCCCCCGGAGCCATCCCCGGGAAGATAAACATCCCTTGCGTCGACTGCTCGTTCGGACGGTCGTCCAAGGTGAGACCGAGGTCGACTTTATTTTCCCCGCGCATCACCTTCATGGAGATCTCCTGACCGACCGTGAGTTTGTCCAACGTCCGGTACAAGTCGCTCGAGTTCTTGATGAGCGCGCCGTTCAGCTCGACGATGACGTCGCCGAGGATGAGCCGCCCGCTCTCGTCCCTCGACGTGGACTTCACCCCCGCGCGCCACGCCGGCCCCTTCTCCCTCGCGTCCAACACCAAGACGCCGCCCAACCCGAGCTGCTCGACGGCTTGATCCGGCGCGAACGTGATGCCGAGGATCGGCCGCGTCACCCTCCCGGAGGTGATGATCTGGCTCACGATCCCGGAGACCATGTCCGACGGCAGCGCGAACCCGACGCCGGAGGAAGACCCGGACGTGCTGTAGATAGCGGTGTTGATGCCGATGAGCCGTCCCGCGCTGTCGAGCAGCGGCCCGCCGCTGTTCCCGGGGTTGATCGCCGCGTCGGTCTGAATGATCCCGTCGATCGGGCGTCCCGTGTTCCCGGACTGGATCTCTCGGCCGAGGCCGCTGATCACGCCGGTCGTGAGCGTGTGGTCCAAGCCGAACGGGTTCCCGATCGCGAAGACGCGTTGCCCGACTTGGAGGTCGGACGACGTGCCGAGCGGGACCGGTCGAATCTCCGCCTTCCCGCTCGCCGACTTCAACGACGTGTTCTTGCGAATGCCGTCGTTCGCCTCTTTCATCGCGGGCGTTATCGCGTTCTCGTCGATCTTCAGAACCGCGATGTCTTTGTCCTCGTCGAAACCGACCACCGTCGCTGGGTAGACGGTCTGATCCTGGAACGTCACGCGCACTTGGTTCGCGCGCGCGATGACGTGGTAGTTGGTGATGATGTGCCCGTCGTCGTCCCACACGATCCCGCTCCCGGCGCCCTGCGGCGCTTCTGTGATGTTCAGCGTGAACACGTCGCGTCGCTGCGCTAAGTTCGTGATGTACACCACCGAGGGGGTGTTCTCTTTGAACAAGGATATCGTCGCCTGCTCGTCGGACGTGAGCGAGCGCATCGCGGGCTCCGGCGCGCGCGCGGACGGCGGCGAGCCCGTCTTGAACGTCGGCGCGATCATCGCGTTCTCTTGCCCGGCGGGGACCTGCTCTGCCCACGCCGCGAGGGGCGCGAAGTCGCCCGCGAGGACGGACGTCGTCAACGCCGCCGCGGAGAGCGCGGCGAAGACGCGAGGCGCGCGAGGGGCGACGTCCGCGTCGTCCTTCTCCGCCGCGGACGCGCGGACGACGCGCGCGGACGTCCGCGGGGACGTCCGCCGCATCGCGCGCGGTCGCCCCAGCGCGGAGCGCGACGTCCCGATCGCGAGCGACATCGCGCCGTGCATCGCGAGCGCGGTCGGCATCCCCCTCGGTCAAAGACGAACCGCGGTTCGCGTCCTTTCGATGAAGCCTTCCTTTTTTCTGGGAGCGCGCGACGCGACGGACGTCGACGGCGACGAACGGGTCGACGGCTCGAGGGCGAGGCGCGAGGCGGGTCGTTCGCCGAGAGGAAAGACGAAGTGGCGTTCCGTTCCGCGCGCGGTCGCGCGTGTCGAAGTGCGCGCCGCGGGAGCCCTGACGCGTCTCTCCGCATTCACTTCAAAAACGTATGACGTATGTGGCTTCAAAACGTTTCGCGCGCTTTTCCGTGCCACGTGGAGTTGTGGAGATATTTTCTACTAACCGTCTCACGTTGCGCTACCTACTATACTATCTGCGTGTTGAACCCGACGCCGACCTCGCCTCCCCCCATCGCGAGCGTCACGTCGTCGTCGCCCGCCTCGCGAATCCGCAGACCGAGCCCGCGCATCCACAGCGCGAAGCTCGGCTCCTCGGTCGGGAGAAACGACGCCATCAGCTTTTTCCGCGCCTCCGGGGCCAACGCGGCGATGGGCGGAAACCAAACGTTCTGCTCGTGCTCCGCGTCCACGTGACCCGGCGCGAGCCTCGAGACGACGTATCGCGCCTGGGACGACCCTTCGGTGACGATCTTCAGCGACGGGATCGGGAAACGGTCGCGAGTCAGCCGTTTACCGAACGCCACGAGCGTCTCGCGCGCGTCGCGCGACCGCGCCGCGTCGCTCGCCACCTCCCTCCCGACCCACCCGAAGACGCAATCCCCGGCGTCGAGGAACAACACCGCGTCGCCGCACAGCGCGAGATCGCTCGCGGGCACGCTGACGAATCCGCCCGCGCCGCCCGCGCCGTCGCGTTTGAACAGTCGCGGCGACAGCATCGGCGCGGCGACGTCGACGCCGGCGGAGAGAAAAATCCCGCGCGCCGCGGCGCGTTCGTCCGCGTGACCGAGCATCTCGCTCAACATCCCGCCCCGGCACGCGTGATACATCGCCTCCGCGAACTCGCGCAGCGCGCCGGGGAACGGACGGTTCGGTGGCGGCGCGCTGGGGGGCGAGAACACCTCCGCGAGGTGCATCACGCGCGCGCGGAGACGCTTCGCGGCGCCGAGGCGACCGATGGATTCGTTCGCGGCGTCGAGCGCCGCCTTCTTCCCCGCGAGTATCCCCGCGACGGTGTTATCCACCGCGGCGAGGTACTCGCGTTTCGTGCGGACGGTTGGAATCCGAATCGACACGACCCGCGCGACGCGCGTGCCGGTGGGGGTGACGTCCCACGACGCGAACTGCGCGTGCGCGTACGCGTCGGGGGGGAGGTCCCGGGAGAATTGAAAAAATACCGCGATCGCCTGCGGGGAGGAATGGAGAGAGGAAGGAAGCGCACGCGCGTCAGAGGAGAGAACACGACGGCGAAAGCGTCTCGAACGACGTCCGAACGAACGGTGTGGCGCTTCTCGCGACTCCGCGCTGGCCGTGAGGGCCGCGTCGAGCGCGCGAAACGCCCTGGATGGGTTCATATCGCGCGGCCGTTTAACTCGAGGCTCGTGTGGTTTCGAGCGGCGAGCTGGTAAGCTACGCACTGAGGAGGCGGGCGGGCGGACTGGCGGACGAAAATAACCAAGATTTGCAACCCACACGAAGCCCGCGAACGTACAGCGAACAAACGGAGCTCTTGGCTAGGGGTTAACCGATCATCTCTAGCGAAGCAATTTGGCCCGACGCCTCCCAAGTTAAGTACGAGACGTCGGGCTGGTTATGCCTCGCGCGCGAGCGAAAAAAAAAAAAAAAAACCCCCCCGGGGGCGCCGGGCGCGGCGCCCCCCCCCCCCGGCCCCGCCCGCCCCCCCACCGCCCGCGGC